>Ga0335073_10011785_pt1 | contig 12287 bp, 12 predicted proteins | sample Lox_Sample_22_FD_207093 | JGI IMG/M metagenome (GOLD analysis project Ga0335073, IMG submission 207093) | Soil microbial communities from Loxahatchee National Wildlife Refuge, Florida, United States - Lox_Sample_2.2 | ecosystem: Environmental > Terrestrial > Soil > Wetlands | place: USA... | reverse complement strand
ACCGCCGACACGACCAGGTAGCCCATCAGCATCCAGAGCAGGTAGCTGACGTTGCCGGCGGTCAGCGGGTTCAGGTTGATCCCGCGGAAGATGGCCGGCAGCGAAATGATCACTATCGAGGCGTTGACCGTGGCCGACAGCATGCCGAGCGTGGTGTTGGACAGGGCAATCCACTTATAGTGGTCATCCGCCTGATTCCGCGACGTCCCGGCTGCCTCGCTCACCCGCATTCTCCCTATGCCGAACCAGGTATTTGCTTAGACCAAACTAACAGGTAACCGCAGCCGCTGTTTCCCGTGGATCGGCCGCCGAACCCCCTGGACCGGCCGACCCGGTCTTGTATCTTCTGGGTGTGACCCCGCGACCCGCGCCACGTGATCTGCGTGCGTCCGACGCAGACCGGGAGCGGGTCGTTGCGCTTCTTACGGAGGCCGCCAGCGACGGCCGCCTGACCCTGGGTGAGCATTCAGAACGGGCTGAGCGTGCGTACTCGGCTCGCACGCTCGGCGAGCTGGCCGCACTGACCGCCGACCTGGCCGGGCCGTCGGCCCAGCCGATCCGGCTGGACGGCCGCAAGCCGGTAGCGGGCATCTTCGGCCGGGAACGGCGCGATGGCCGCTGGGTGGTGCCGGAACGGCTCGGCGTGACCGCCATCTTCGGTGAGGTCGTCCTGGACCTGCGCGAGGCCGTGCTGCAAAGCCGGCGGAGCACCGTGCTGGCCACGGTGGTCGGCGGCACCCTGGTGCTGATCGTCCCCGACGGGGTGGCCGTCGAGATGACCGGCTCGGCCGTGCTGAGCAGGAAGAGTCAGGTGGCCGCTACGCCGACGCGCCCCGAGACACCGGTGATCGAGGTCCGCGCGTTCGCGCTGGGCGGCCGGGTGAAGGTGGTCAGGCCCCGGCGGCCCCGCTGGCGCGGGCCGTTCACCCGCCGTCGAGGTTGACGGCGCTGTTTACTGACGTGGTGGCGGCGTCCGCCGACTCGCTGGCCTCGCGTGCTAGCCGCCTTCGCATGATCCAGTCCGGACGGCGGACGGTGACCGCTCCGCGGCGGAGCCTCCCAGCAGGAGCTGTGCGCGGCCGCAGGCATCGATAGCGGCAACATGGTGGAACTGCTCGACGGCCTGGAGGAACTGGGGTACGCCAGACGGGCCCGGGATCCCCGGGACCGCCGTCGTTATGTGGTGACCATGACCCAGCGCGGGCAGTCGGCCCTGGGCGAGCTGCGTCAGGCCATCGAGCAATACAACGCCGGCTTTCTCAGTCCGCTCACCGAGCCTGAGCGCCAGCAGCTGACCAGCATCCTCGGCAAGCTCTACGCCACCACTGCGGAAGGCCGGCCAGGCCCGACCCGCTGGGTGCAGGAGCCCTCTGGCCCAGCTGCGCCAGCTAGCCGTCGAAGTTGACGGCGCTGTAGACCCGGAGCTTCCAGAGCTGGTGCTCGCTATAGATATTGCGCAGCGTGCCTGACCGGGCCCGCATGACCAGCGAGTGAGTGGTGGCGCCCCCGGACCGGTACCGGACGCCAGCCATCAGCTCTCCGTCGGTGATCCCGGTCGCGGCGAAGAACGCGTCGTCCGACGTGACCAGGTCGTCGGTGGTCAGTACCCGGTCCAGGGTGTGGCCGGCGTCGATGGCGCGATCACGTTCATCGCCGTCACGGGGTGCCAGCTTGCCGAGGATGACCCCGCCCAGGCACTTGATCGCGCACGCGGCGATGATGCCCTCGGGGGTGCCGCCGATCCCGAGCAACAGGTCGATGCCGGTGCCGTCGCGCGCCGCCATGATCGCGCCGGCCACGTCCCCATCGGTGATGAGCTTGATCCGGGCCCCGGCCGCGCGCACCTCCTCGATCAGGGCCTGGTGCCGTGGCCGGTCCAGAATGATCACGGTGACGTCGTGCGGAGAGCAGTGCTTGGCGGCCGCGACCGCCGCGATGTTCTCGGTCGGCGAGGCGTCGATGTCCACCACGCCGGCCGCGGCCGGGCCGGTGACCAGCTTGGACATGTAAAAGACCGCGGACGGGTCGTACATGGATCCGCGGGCGCTGACCGCGATGACGGAAATCGCGTTCGGCATGCCGTTGGCGGTCAGCCGGGTGCCGTCGATCGGATCCACCGCCACGTCGCAGGCGGGGCCGGTGCCGTCACCGACCTGCTCGCCGTTGTAGAGCATCGGCGCGCGGTCTTTCTCCCCCTCGCCGATCACGACCAGGCCGTCCATCGACACCGTGTTGATCAGCAGCCGCATGGCGTTCACGGCCGCGCCGTCGGCCCCGTTCTTGTCGCCACGGCCCACCCAGCGGGCGGCGGCCATCGCACCGGCCTCGGTAACCCTGGCCAGCTCGAGCGCGAGGTTACGGTCTGGAGCGTGACTGGCCGGCGGCTCCGGCGCGTCAACGATCTGATTCTCGGTCACAAACGACGCCTTCCCATGATCGCCGTGATGAAATCTTATGTACCGGAAACATCGGCATAGCCTGGAGGCTGACCCGGGCCCGGGCGTGAAGGAGAGCTGCGAATCCGCATGACGACAAGCCAGGCACAGCCGGTCGCGAGGGCGTCCGAACGCGGAGCCGCGACCCGGACTGCCCTGCTCGCAGCCGCGCGCGAGGTTTTCACCACCGAAGGCTACGCCCAGGCGGGCGTGACCGACATCGTGAACCGGGCAGGCGCCAGTGTGGGCAGCCTGTATCACCATTTCTCCGGGAAAGCTGATCTATATCTTACGCTGTTCGAGGAGCTAAATAACGATCACGCCGAGCGGACCCGCAGGGCGGTCCGCCGGGCTCGCGACAGCGGAGTCACCGACCCCAAGCAGCTGTTCCTGGTCGGCGCGCGGGAGTACCTGGACGTCTGCGTGGAGCAGCGCGAGCTGTTCCGGCTGTTCGTCAGCGGAGACGGCCCGCCCGGGTTCGACCTGGTCCGGCGGCAGCGGATCGCCGACTGGGTCCGCATGAACACCGATTTCTTCGTCCGCAGCGAAGAACCCCTGGATAAGGCGGTCGCGATCGTGATGACCGGCGCGCTGGGGCTGTGCGGCGCCGAGTTGTCGCTCAGCGACGACGCCGGGCACACGCGGAAGATTGCCGACGGCGTGATCGAGGTCCTGTCCCGGCTGGAGCGGCCGTCGGCGTAACGTTCAGGCTCAGAATGGGGCTTCGGGGTTTCTGCTTTTCCCGCCTCTCCCGCCCTCGCCCTCGCCGCCCTCGGCCTGCTGGGCCATCGCCTCGGCCAGCCGGGCGCGAGCGCCCTCGAGCCAGTCGGTGCAGACGGCGGCCAGGCGCTCGCCGCGCTCCCACAGCTGCAGCGACTGCTCCAGGGTCAGGCCGCCGGCTTCCATGCGCTTGACCACATCGGACAGCTCGTCGCGCGCCTGCTCGTAGGTCGGCCGCTTGGCCTGTGCGGGCGCGTCCCGCCCGCTACCCGTGCCATCGGCTGCCGTCACGACCTCAACCCTAGTGCAGCGAGACCGCGGACCGCCGGGGCCCGCGGTCTCGCTGACCGGCGTCACTCGTAGGAGATCAGAACGGCCTGTGGTGCTGCCACCTCGGTCTGCGCCGGGGTCAGCATCGGCTGGTCCTTGACGAAGAAGTCCTTCCAGCCGAAGGACACTCCGGACGGCGCGGTAGCGGTGACGAACTGCCAGGTCGCCTGCTTCATGGACGGCGTGCCCTGCCCGTCCATGTCCATGACGATGGCCAGATCGTCGTTGCGCGTGTCGAGGCCCTGCTCGTCCTGGATCTCCCCGGCCTTGAACTCGTGCAGCTCCAGGAGCTTCTGCGGCAGGCGGTACTGCGCCGTGAGCTGGGCCAGCCAGCTGACCACGCTGTTGACCTCGGTCATGCTCACGCTGCCGATCTGCCGCAGCGGAAGCTGGTCCGCCGTCAGCCTCCATTCCGGGTCAAGGGCCAGGCCGACGTTCGGCAGTCTCAGCAGCGACTGGTAGGCCTTGGCCTGGGTCAGGAAGTTGGCCCGGCCCGGCTGCAGGTCGAGGATCACGTACATTCCGGCCGCGGTCGCCGCCTGCACCCAGGGGCGGAGCGAGGCGACCGGGGTCTGGAACGAATAGCTGCCGTCGGCCCCGGGAGCCGAGGTGGCCTCGGTGGCGATGATCTCGAAGGCCGGCACGACCGGCACCGAGCTCAGCTTCCGGTAGGACGCCGCCAGCCGCTTGGCCCGGGCCACGCTGGCGCTGATGCCCTGCTGGCCCAGGGCGCCGAGGGCCGGAACTCCTGGTTCCCCGTAGAGCGCGACCAGCCGGTGCATAGGCACGATGTCCTGGCCGCCCCCGGGTAGCTGCACTCCGGTCATGACCACCGCCAGCCTGCTGACCAGCCGATTCTTCGGCCCGAAGCCGCCGCCGGCGGCAATGACCTGCCGCGGCCGGGCGGCGTTCAGCGCGGCGATGGCCGCGGGGTCGGCGCGCGGGTCATCGCCCCGCACCGGCACCACCTCGGCGCCGGCCGCCTTGGCGGTCGCCGCTGCCGCCAAGGCCTCGGCCGACTTGCCCTGCGGCACCAGGACGACCACATGACCCAGCCGCCTGGACTGGGACATCCCGGCAAACCCGGCTGGGTCAGTGGTCACCCGCGCCCCGGGCATTTCCGCCGAGACGTCTCCAGTGGTCAGGCCGACGGCGAGCACGCTGCGGGGACGCAGATCGCTGATCTCCCGCAGGGCGGCCACGGCGGAAGGCGATGCGGCCTGCCCGGCCCGATGTGTGCCTGCCGCTCCGCCGTGGTCGGACACCGCGCTGACGGCGACGTTAGGCAGCGGCGAGGACAGCAGCAGCGGTGCATGGTCCTGCTCGGCCAGGGATACGGCGTCCGCCACATCGGCCGGGAGGTTCTCGTTCGCGACCACCATGGCTGGTGAACACCCGAACAGCGCCCGGGCCACACCCGCGGCAACCTCGGCAGGCGAGCCCGACACCACGGACGTCCCGGACGCCGCGCGGTGCGTACATGCTGAAGGCGCGTCGGACCGCTGCAGACCGCTGACAACGGTGTAGGACCCCCCGCCCGCAACGATGGACGCAGCAATTGTCAGCATAATGCCCGTGCGGCGCGATATTCGCCGCCCGAATCGGTCATTCCATGGTCCTAGCATGCAGTGTTTCCCCCCGTGCGCGACGCCAATCCATTGATCAGTATTGCCATAGCAATTGGCCTGGCGGAATGCCTCGTTCCCTTTCCCGGCGGCGCCTAAACTGGGCGGCCTAAATTCTTGGCAAAAGGCGCTTGAGGGGGAAGGGAAGGTGCGCTGAGGGCTAGCAATGGTCACGCAATAAGGCGGCCAATGATTGGCAATCCATTGGCCCGGCCCGGGCCGGCGTCGGCCTGGCCGGCCATCCCGGGGACGCTGCGGTCCTGGTGGCAGGAGGTCGTGGGTACGCAGAGCGTCAGCGCTCAAAGATCGTCGCCACATTGGCGACTGACGTGGAGCTCTTATCTGGTGAGGTTCCTTTATGGAGCCGATAACGGCGCCCGGAACGGCTGCCCCGGCCGCTCAGGACGGGCTGGCGGGCCGGTCAGGATTGGTAACAGGACGGGATGGCGCTGCTATCGGTTGGGCCGCGCGTTTGGCTGCCCAGCGGCGGTGACCCTCAGGTGGTCATCGGCGAATCTAATGGTGAGCGCCTCGTCCGGCGCCACCTCGGCGGCGGAGCGGACCACGCTGGAATCGCCGCGCTGCACGATCGCGTAGCCGCGGCGCAGCGTGGCCACCGGCGACAGGGCGAGCAGCCGCGCCCGGGTGTGGCTCACATCGTCGCTGGCCCGGTCCAGGCTGGTGGACAGGCTGCGCCGCGCCCGGTGGGTCAGGGCGGTCACTAGTTCCTGCTGCCGTTCGATCTCGCGCACCGGATTGGCCAGGGCCGGCCGGGACTTCATGGCCGACAGCCAGGCCAGTTCCCGGTCGAGCCGGCCCGCCAGGCATCGGCGGGCCCGGGTGCGCAGCTGGCTGATCAGCGCGAGTTGCTCGCCGACGTCGGGCACCACCCGCCGCGCGGCGTCGGTCGGAGTCGACGCGCGCACGTCGGCGACGTAGTCAAGGAGCGGCGAGTCCTGCTCGTGGCCTATCGCGCTGACCACGGGCGTCCGGCACGCCGCCACCGCCCTGATCAGCGTCTCGTCGGAGAACGGCAGCAGGTCCTCGATCGACCCGCCGCCGCGGCTCACGATGATCACCTCGACGGCCGGGTCGGCGTCCAGGCTCTGCAGCGCCTCGACTATCTCTTCCACGGCATGCGGGCCTTGCACGGCGACCTGCTCGACCCGGAACCGCACCGCCGGCCACCGGTGGGCCGCGTTCCGCCGCACGTCCCGTTCGGCCGCGGAGTCGCGTCCGCAGATCAGCCCGACCACGCCGGGCAGGAACGGCAGCGGCCGCTTGCGTTCCGCGGCGAACAGGCCCTCGGCCGCCAGTGACCGGCGCAGCCGTTCCAGCCTGGCCAGCAGCTCGCCGATGCCGACCGTGCGGATCTCCAGTGCGGTGAGGGAGAACGAGCCCCTGGACACGTTGAAGTCGGGACGCGCCCAGATGACCACCCGGGCTCCCTCGGCGGGCGGCGGGTCGTTGGCGTCAAAGACCGCCCGGGTGCACACCACCCGGGCCGAAACGGCGGCGACCGGATCTCGCAAGGTCAGGAACACCGCGCTGCCGCGCCGGTTGAGCTCCGCGATCTGGCCCTCGACCCAGATCCGCCCCAGGCGGCCGACCCACTCCCCGACCAGGCGCAGCACGGTACGGACGGGGACCGGCGCCTCCGCGGTGGTCTCCAGCGCCATGACGCGAATCAGGCCTCGTCGCTCTCCAGCTTGGCGATGCGGCGCTCGAACATCGTGAGTACGGCGGCCCGGCCAGCGTTGGCCTTCTCGTAGTCGAGCAGCGCGCGCACCTGCGACGGATCGAGGTTGCGCAGGCGAGCCCGGAGAGATGCAACGGTAAGATTGTCATAGTTTGGAACCGGCAACGAAGTTTCATCGTGAACGGTACGCTTCGCTGCGGTCTGCTGGGATGACGCGGTCTCAACGGCCGGGGAAGTCCCGGTGGCTGGGGCGGACTCGTCCGCCACGACGGACTCAGCCGCCGGGGGAGCATCGGCGGCCGGGCTAGTGTCGGCGGCCGGGCTGGTCTCGGCGGCCGGGCTGGTCTCGGCGGCCGGGCTGGTCTCGGCGGCCGGGCTGGTCTCGGCCGGTACGGCGGTCTCGGCCGGTATGGCGGTCTCGGTGGCCGGTGCGGTCTCGGTGGCCGGTGCGGTCTCAGCCCCCCGGATGGTCTGGGCGGGTGTGGCGGCGGTGGCGGCTTCGGCGGACGGCTCGGCCGGCGCCACGTCCTCGTCAGACAGCAGCCTGACGTTGCCGGTCTCGTCCAGCGAGCGCCACCTAGTCTCGTCCTTCACCGCGGTGGCGGTGCCCCGACCGGACTGGGCGGGGTGGGCGGGCTTGGGGGTCGGCACGGCCGCGAGGGACCGGGCCCGGTCCGGCACGGCTGCCCGGTTCTTGATCCGGTCGGCCACGAGCAGTACCTGGCCGATCCCGGAGAACACGGCCCGCAAGGCCTGCGCAGGAGCTTCCTTAACGCGTTCAGCGACCTGCTGCGGGATGCGCATAGTGATCTTCTCCCTCTGGCGGGTCCGGTAGCCGATCCCGCCCGGTGACTGCTGGTGGGGCCTGGTGCTTACGCAGCGTGACGGCCGCGCTCCGGTGGCGACACAAGACGCCTGCGAGACGATTCTCGTCATTTAGCACGCCGACGCAATAGCAAGAACACGAAGTGTTGCGGATTTGAGTGAGCAAGTGTACGTTCCGGCGCCCTTGATGAATCGGTTACGGCTTCACCTACCATGGGTCTCATGCCCAGCCGACGCGTCCTGCTCGCGAAGCCCCGCGGTTACTGCGCGGGCGTCGACCGCGCGGTGCAAACCGTCGAGAAGGCGCTCGAGCGGTTCGGAGCCCCGGTCTACGTCCGCAAGCAGATCGTGCACAACATCCACGTGGTGCGCGCGCTGGAGAAGCGCGGCGCGATCTTCGTCGACGAGGCGGCCGAGGTTCCCGAGGGGTCCGTGGTCGTGTTCTCCGCGCATGGAGTGGCGCCGCAAGTGCGCGAAGAGGCCGCCAAGCGCGGCCTGCACGTCATCGACGCCACCTGCCCGCTGGTCACCAAGGTGCACAGCGAGGCCAAGCGGTTCGCGGCCCAGGGCTATGACATCCTGCTGATCGGGCACGAGGGTCACGAGGAGGTTGTCGGCACCACCGGCGAGGCGCCCACGCACATTCACCTGGTGGACGGGCCGGAGGACAGCGGCAACGTCGACATACGCGACCCGGCCAAGGTGGCCTGGCTGTCCCAGACCACGCTGTCGGTTGATGAGACGAGCGAGACGGTGACCGCCCTGCGCGAGCGGTTCCCGCAACTGCTCGACCCGCCCAGCGACGACATCTGCTATGCCACCCAGAACCGGCAGGCGGCGGTGAAGCAGATCGCCGCCGACGCCGACCTGGTCATCGTGGTGGGCTCGCGGAACTCGTCCAACTCGGTCCGCCTGGTCGAGGTGGCGCTCGACGCCGGGGCCGGCGCTGCCTACCTGGTGGATGACGCCTCGCACGTCGACCAGGCCTGGCTCGATGGCGTGGTCACCGTGGGCGTGACCAGCGGGGCCTCGGTCCCCGAGGATCTCGTGTCCGGGGTGCTCAGCCTGCTGGCCGAGAGCGGGTTCGGCACCGTGGTTGAGGTCGAGGCGGTGCCGGAGCGCATGGTGTTCGCGCTGCCGCACGAACTGCGGGAGAGTCCGGCCAGCGGCTAGCGTCCGTCGAGGCCGCGCGGATCGGGCTGCGCCGGTGCCCCTTGCTGCGGGGCACGCTCCCACGGCGCGGATGGCCCCCGCAGGCCGTAGTCGCCGCGCAGTTCCGCACCCAGGTCGCGCACGGACTGCGGCAATCCCCGGAACACCGCGATGATGAGGCCGACGATCACGCCGGCGAACAGCCACGGCGCGACCGCGGCCAAGGCGAGGATAACCCCTTCCGCGGCAGACGTCAGCGTGTGGCGCACGGTGTCGGCATGCGAGGTCATCGACACGGTGACGACCAGGACGATCATGAAAATCAGCGGCGGGGTGGTCACGACCGTCAGCAGGGCGTCGCGCCGGGTATAGCCCGCCGCCAGCGCGCAGCCGGCCACGAAGCTCAGCCCGGCCAGCACGTCGAGGTGCAGCCAGCCAGCGATCAGCGAGCCGAAGAAGAACAGCGCGAACATGGCGAGCACCGCTCCGCGCGCCGTCATGCGCGCCGGAGGCTGGCCGCCTCGGCCGGGCTTCGGCGCCGGTTCCCGTCGCGCCGACCCCGGTTCGCGCCCGGCGGGCCCCGGTTCGCGGCCGGCCGGCGAGCCAGGCTGCGGCTGCTCTGGCCGAGCTCCGGACGCGCCGCCCGGCTGGCCAGCAACCGTGATCGAGCCAGCGGGCCGCAGCGGCCCCGGGCCAGCGGCCGCCCAGGTACCACGCCCCGGGCCAAGACGGGCCGACCATGCTCCCGGTTCCTCTGGTGGCAACCCGCTCCCTCCTCCCCGTTCTCGGCGGTCCTGCTCGTGCCGCCGTGATCAGCTCGCCGCGCCCATCGCCCGCGGGCCGCCGACCAGCTGGGGCGTGGACTTGTCCGCTCGTTCCGAGCCCGTTCCGGCGACCAGCTCCGGGGTGGAGAGGGCCCGCACGGTCTCCTCCACCGGCGTCGGGGAGCTGAGTTCCGCGTCGACAACGCCCATCTGATGCAGCTTGCGGGCGCTGACCAGGACGCGTCCCTCGAGCGAGCCGACCGTCTTGTTGTAACTGGCCACCGCGTTGGTCAGGGCCTTGCCCAGGCTGTCCACGTGCTTGCCCATGCCGGTTATCCGGTCATAAAGCTCCCGGCCCAGATCAAACACGGCCCGGGCGTTCTCGGAGAGGGCCTCCTGCTGCCAGGCGTACTGCGCGGTGCGCAGCATCGTGATCAGCGTGGTGGGAGTGGCAATGTGCACCTTGCGGGCAATCGCGTGCTCCAGCAAGGCCGGATCGTGCTCGAGCGCGGGGGCCAGGAAAGCCTCGCCGGGGATGAACAGCACGACGAACTCGGGCGCCGGGCTGAGCGCAGCCCAGTACGCCTTGTCGGCCAGCCGGTTCACGTGCTCGCGAAGGTGCCGGGCATGCGCCCCCAGCCGAGCCTCGCGCACCGTATCGTCAGTGGCCTCGGCCGCCTCCAGGTAGGCCGCCAGCGAGACCTTAGAGTCCACCACGATGTTCTTGCCCCCGGCCAGCCTGATAACCATGTCCGGGCGCAGCATCCCGTCGTCGGTCGTCACGCTGACCTGCTCGTCGAAGTCGCACCGGGCGTCCATGCCGGCCATCTCGGCTACCCGCCGCAGCTGCATCTCGCCCCATCGGCCGCGCGCCTCCGGCCGCCGCAGCGCGGTCACCAGGGCCTGCGTCTGGGCGCGCAGTTCGTCCGAACTCTGCCGGGCGACCATCACCTGCTCGGCCAGGACGGCCGCCGACCTGATCCGTTGCTCGTCGCTCTCGCGCAGCTGGATCTCCACCCGGGCCAGGGTTTCCCGGAGCGGCTGGACCATGTGCTCCACGGCCTCCTTGCGCGTGTCCAGTTCGCCAGCCGCTCTGGCGTTGGCGGCCTCCAGCCGGCCCGCCGCCATCTCAAGGAACCGCCTGCCGCTCTGGTCCAGGGCCTGTCCGGCCAGGGCCTGGAAGTGCTCGGCGGCGGCTGCCTGGCTGGCCACGTGGCTTCTCGCGTAGAGGTAGCCGATGAGCGCACCGAGGGCGGCGCCGACCAGAAGCCCGGCCAGCAGCGAGATCGTGTTCATATCTGGCCATGCTTGCAGCCGCTGCCGACAGTTCCGGCCGCGACACGCCCGCGCGGCCGGGGTGTTTCGAGCCCGCATGTCCACTATCGGCGGGTGCGCGGCTGGATGCCGCCGCGAACTCCCGCGGCCAGTTCCGCTGATGCGGCTGGCGCTTCATCCCGGCGCGAGGGACGGCCGTGTTGCGCCTAGACTCGCCCGGGTGAGCCTGTCCATCGGCATCGTTGGCCTGCCCAACGTCGGCAAGTCCACTCTGTTCAACGCGCTGACCAGAGCGAGCGTGCTGGCCTCCAATTACCCGTTCGCCACCATAGAGCCCAATGTCGGCATTGTCGGCATTCCGGATCCGCGGCTGGACGCGCTGGCCGCCCTGTACGACTCGGCCAAGATCGTGCCCGCCACGGTCAGGTTCGTGGACATCGCGGGGCTGGTCCGCGGCGCTTCGCAGGGCCAGGGCCTGGGCAACCAGTTCCTGGCGCACATCCGGGAAACCGACGCGATCTGCCAGGTGGTCCGGGTTTTCACCGACGCGGATGTTAGCCACGTGGACGGCGAAGTCGCGCCGGAACGGGACATCGAGACGGTGGTCACCGAGCTGATCCTGGCCGATCTCCAGACCCTGGAGAAGGCCACGCCGCGGCTGGCCAAGGAAGCGAAGTTCGCCAAGGACCCGGCGCGGCTGCGCGCGGCCGAGGCCGCAGCCAAGGCCGGGCAGGTGCTCGACGGCGGGACGACGCTGTTCGCCGGGGCCGCGTCGGCCGGTATCGACGTGGCCGACCTGCGCGAGCTGCAGCTGCTGACGGCCAAGCCGTTCGTGTACGCGTTCAACGAGGACGAAACCGAGCTGGCCGACAAGGCGCTGCGGAAGCGGCTGGCCGAGCTGGTCGCGCCCGCGCAGTCGGTGTTCCTTGACGCGAAGACCGAGGCCGAGCTGGCCGAACTGCCCGAGGATGAGGCTGCCGAGCTGCTGGTCGAGCTCGGACTGGGCGAGCCGGGGCTGGCCCAGCTGGCCCGGGCCGGCTTCGCGGCGCTGGGCCTGTCGACGTTCCTGACCGCGGGCCCGAAGGAGTCGCGGGCCTGGACGATCCCGGCCGGGGCAACCGCGCCGGAGGCGGCCGGTGTGATCCACACCGATTTCCAGAAGGGGTTCATCAAGGCCGAGGTCGTCTCGTTCGACGATCTGATCGCGGCGGGATCACTGCCCGCCGCGCGGGCGGCCGGCAAGGCGCGGATCGAGGGCCGGGACTACGTGATGCGCGACGGCGACGTCGTCGAGTTCAGGTTTAACGTCTGACCGCCTCTGGCCTGCTGGACGGGTGACCATCTGCGGGATTGCGGGAGCCGGCCGCGCCCTATAGAATGTAGTTACATGTACTACTTCAGGGGAGGTGGATGTGACTACCGTCACTGCGGCTGAGTTCAATCAGCGCCCTAGCCAGGTCAA
>Ga0335073_10011783_pt1 | contig 12287 bp, 13 predicted proteins | sample Lox_Sample_22_FD_207093 | JGI IMG/M metagenome (GOLD analysis project Ga0335073, IMG submission 207093) | Soil microbial communities from Loxahatchee National Wildlife Refuge, Florida, United States - Lox_Sample_2.2 | ecosystem: Environmental > Terrestrial > Soil > Wetlands | place: USA... | reverse complement strand
GGCTGGCCGCCGAGGTGGGCGTACAGCACCGTGGAGTCCCTTCCGATCTCGCCGGTGCGCACCAGGTCGATCAGCCCGGCCATGGACTTGCCCTCGTAGACCGGGTCGATGATCATGCCCTCCAGGCCGCCGGTGAGCCGGATCGCGTCGAGCGTCGACTTGACCGGGATGCCGTAGTAGTCCCCGGCCCAGCCCGGCAGCACGGTGATCTCGTCGCCGCGCAGTTCCCTGCCGAGGCCGATCAGCGCGGCGGTGTTGCGGGCGATTTTCTCGACCTGGGCCCGGGTTTCGGCGAGCTTCGCCGACGCGTCGATGCCGATGACGCGGCGCGACCGGGCCTGGCCCGCGAACCCGGCGATCATGCCGGCCTGGGTGGAGCCGGTGACGCTGCACACGACGATGGTGTCGAAGAACACCCCGAGCTGCTGCTCCTGCTGCTGCACCTCCTGCGCCCAGTTCGCGAAGCCGAGGCCGCCGAGGCGGTGGTCGGAGGCACCGGCCGGGATCGGGTACGGGGTGCCGCCCTGCATGCGCACGTCCTCGATCGCCCGTTCCCAGCTGCCCTTGAAACCGATGCCGAAGTCGGCGTCGACCAGCCGCACGTTCGCGCCCATGATCCGGGACAGCAGGATGTTGCCGACCCGGTCGTTGACCGAGTCGGGCCAGTTGACCCAGCTCTCCTGGACCAGCACGGCGCGCAGGCCCAGCCGGGCCGCGACGGCCGCGACCTGGCGGGTGTGGTTGGACTGCACCCCGCCGATCGAGACCAGCGTGTCAGCGCCCTGGGCCAGCACCTCGGGCACCAGGTACTCGAGCTTGCGGGTCTTGTTGCCGCCGAAGGCGAGACCGGAGTTGCAGTCCTCCCGCTTTGCCCAGACTTGCACACCGCCCAGGTGCGCGGACAGCCGCTCGAGCGGGTGGACCGGGCTGGGACCGAACAGCAGCGGATAGCGGGGGAAATCGTCGAGGGACAACGGGCCTCCTCAGCCTCATCCGGAGAGCGAACATGTGTGCACATCGCGGCAGTAAGTCATTATGGTTTCAGTAAAAGGGGCGAACAGGAGGCGGTTACGGGGTGGCTGCGATCGTGTCACTCAGCGAGGCTATCTCCGCCACCGTGCGCGACGGGGACACGGTGGCGATGGAGGGCTTCACGCACCTGATACCCTCCGCGGCCGCGCGTGAGGTGATCCGGCAGCGGCGGCGGGACCTCACGCTGGTCCGGATGACCCCGGACGTGATCTATGACCAGATGATCGGCGCCGGATGCGCGCGCAAGCTGGTGTTCTCCTGGGGCGGCAACCCGGGCGTCGGGTCGCTGCACCGGTTCCGTGACGCGGTCGAGCACTCCTGGCCCCGGCCGCTCCAGATTGAGGAGCACAGCCACGCCGGGATGGCCAACCGCTACGTGGCGGGGGCCTCCGGGCTGCCGTTCGCGGTGCTGCGCGGGTACAACGGCACCGGCCTCGCGGGCAAGACGAACATCGCGGAGATCGTATGCCCGTTCACCGGGGAGCGGCTGGCGGCGGTGGCGGCGCTGCGGCCGGACGTGACCGTGATCCACGCGCAGCAGGCCGACCGGGCCGGCAACGTGCAGTACTGGGGGATCACCGGGGTGCAGAAGGAGGCTGTGCTCGCCGCGGCCCGCTCGGTGGTCACGGTCGAGGAGATCGTCGACGTGCTGGAGCCGCGGCCCGGGGCTGTCCTGCTCCCGGCCTGGGCGGTCGGCTACGTGGCCCTGGCCCCCGGCGGCTCGCATCCGTCCTACGCGCTGGGCTACTCGATCCGGGACAACGAGTTCTACGTGGCCTGGGACGCGATAAGCCGGGACCGCGACGCGTTCGCGCGCTGGCTTGACGAGCACGTGTACGGGGAAGTGGCGCCAGCGTGAACGGCTACTCGGCGGACGAGATCATGACGGTGACCGCGGCCCGGGCGCTGCGGGACGGGATGACGTGCTTCGTGGGGATCGACCTGCCGAGCGCGGCCGCGAACCTGGCCCGGGCCACGCACGCCCCGAACCTGGTGCTGATCTACGAGTCGGGCACGATCGGCGCCAAGCCCGGCTCGCTCCCGCTGTCCATCGGGGACGCCATCCTGGCCGAGACCGCCGACACCGTGGTCAGCGTGCCCGAGATCTTCAACTACTGGCTGCAGCCCGGGCGGATCGACGTCGGTTTCCTCGGCGCGGCCCAGATCGACAAGTTCGCCAACATCAACACCACGGTCATCGGCGCCCACTACGCCGAGCCGAAGGTCAGGCTGCCGGGAGCCGGCGGCGCACCGGAGATCGCCGCGTGCTGCCGGGAGGTGATCGTGATCGCACGCCAGTCCCGCCGCAAGTTCGTGGAGCGGGTGGACTTCATCACGTCGGTCGGCTTCGGCGACGGCCCGGGCAGCAGGGAGTACCTCGGCCTCACCGGCGCGGGGCCACAGCGGGTCATCACCGACCTGGGGGTGCTCGAGCCCGACCCGGAGAGCTGCGAGCTCGTGCTCACGGCGGTGTACCCGGGGGTGAGCGCCGCCGACGTCAGCGAGCGGACCGGCTGGGACCTGCGGGTGGCGGCCGGCCTGGAGGAGATCGCGCCGCCCGGCCCGGCCGAGCTCGCCGTGCTCCGCGACCTGCTCGCTACCATGCCCGGAGATTGAAAGGAGCACCCAAGGTGCCGGTAGTTGTACGGAACACCCCCCGAACCGACCTCGGGGTCGTCGACGGCCTGGCCGCCGCCGGGGTGGCCACGGTGCACGAAGCACAGGGCCGCACCGGGCTGCTGCGGGCCGACATCCGCCCGATCTTCCGGCCTGCCCGCATCGCCGGCAACGCGCTGACCTGCGAGGTTGCGCCGGGCGACAACTGGTCGATCCACATCGCCGTGGAGCAGGCGCAGACCGGCGACGTCCTCGTGGTCGCCCCGACCAGCCCGTGCGACGACGGCTACGTCGGCGACCTGCTGGCCAATAGCCTGCTGGCACGCGGGGTCCGGGGCGTGGTCATCGACGCTGGCGTGCGCGACGTCGCCACGCTGACCGAGATGGGCTTCCCGGTCTGGTCCAGGGCGATCTGCGCCAAGGGCACGGTGAAGGAGACGCCGGGCAACGTCCAGACCCCGATCGTCTGCGCGGGCGCGTACGTGCGGCCCGGCGACGTGATCGTCGCCGACGACGACGGAGTCGTGGTCGTGCCGCGCGAGCAGGCCGCGACCGTGCTCAAGGCGGCCCAGGACCGCGAGGCCAACGAGGCCTCCAAGCGGCCGCGGCTGAGCGGCGGCGAGCTCGGCCTGGACATCTACGGCATGCGCGGCAAGCTCGCCGACAAGGGGCTGCGCTACGTGGACTACTCCGATTATGTGGAGTCTCAGTGACCCAGACACCGATCCCGTGCGCCGCGATGCGGGGCGGCACCTCCAAGGGGCTGGTGTTCCTCGCCGACAGCCTGCCCGCCGACCGCGCGACCCGCGACGCGGTGCTGCTCGCCGCGATGGGCTCCCCGGACCCCCGGGAGATCGACGGCATGGGCGGCAGCCACCCGCTGACCTCGAAGGTGGCCGTGGTGAGCTCGTCGTCCCGCGGCAACGCCGACGTCGAGTACCTGTTCCTGCAGGTGTGGCCGGATCGGCCGGAAGTCTCCGACAGCCAGAACTGCGGCAACATGCTGGCCGCCGTCGGGCCGTTCGCGATCGAGCACGGCCTCGTGGACGCCGGTGACCCGGTGACGCCGGTCCGGATCTGGATGCGCAACACCGAGACGCTGGCCACCGCGTTCGTGCAGACACCCGGCGGCAGCGTCAGCTACGACGGAACCGCGCGGATCGACGGCGTGCCCGGCACCCACGCGCCGATCCCGATCGAGTTCTCCGACGTCGCCGGCTCCTCGTGCGGCGCGCTGCTGCCCACCGGCAACGTCGCCGACGTGATCGAGGGGACGAGCGTCACCTGCATCGACAACGGCATGCCCGTGGTCTGCCTGGCAGCGTCCGACTTCGGCCTGTCCGGGCAGGAGTCACCGGCCGGCCTGGAGGGCAACGGCGAGCTGACCAAGCGGGTCGAGGCGATCCGGCTGGCCGCCGGGCCGCTGATGAACCTCGGCGACGTGACCGACAAGACCGTTCCGAAGATGAGCCTGCTGTCGCCGCCGGCACGCGGCGGCACGGTGTCCACCCGGACGTTCATCCCGCACCGCGTGCACGAGGCGATCGGGGTGCTCGGCGCGGTGTCGGTCGCCACCGCGTGTGTCCTCCCCGGTTCCGTGGCGCACGAGGTCGCGGTCGTTCCCGGGCAGGCCGACGGGGCCGAAGGGTCGCTGGACATCGAGGTGGAGCATCCGACCGGCTTCTTCACGGTCACGATCGAGGTGAAGACGGAGAACGGGTCACCCTTCGTGACGCGCTCCGCGCTGCTGCGCACCGCCCGCCTGCTCATGCGCGGCGAGGTCATGGTGCCCTCGTCGGTCTGGAGCCCGGCATGAATCAGATGATCATCGACTGCCACGGCCACTACACGACCGCGCCACCGCAGCACGACGCGTGGCGCAAGCGGCAGCTCGAGGCGTTCGCCGGGGGCCACTCCGCGCCGGCCTACCCGCAGATCTCCGACGACGAGATCCGCGAGTCGGTCGAGCAGAACCAGCTGCGGCTGCTGCGGGAGCGCGGAGCGGACATGACGATCTTCTCGCCGCGGGCGTCGGCCATGGCCCACCACCTGGGCGACGAGCGGGTCAGCATCGAGTGGTCCCGGGCGTGCAACGACCTCATCGCACGGGTGGCCGGGCTGTTCCCCGACACGTTCATCGGCGTCTGCCAGCTGCCCCAGTCGCCGGGCGCCGGCCTCAAGGCGTCCGTGGCCGAGCTGGAGCGGTGCGTGCTCGAGCTGGGGTTCGTGGGCTGCAACCTCAACCCCGACCCGAGCGGGGGCATGTGGACCGGCCCGCCGCTCACCGACCGCTACTGGTACCCGATCTTCGAGAAGATGACCGAGCTCGACGTGCCCGCGATGGTGCACGTGTCCAGCAGCTGCAACCCCAACTTCCACGCCACCGGCGCGCACTACATCAACGCCGACACGACCGCGTTCATGCAGTTCATCCAAGGCAACCTGTTCGCTGACTTCCCGGGCCTGCGGCTGGTGATCCCGCACGGCGGCGGGGCGGTGCCGTACCACTGGGGGCGATACCGGGGACTCGCCGACATGCTCTCCAAGCCGCCGCTGCGCGAGCACGTGATGAACAACGTGTTCTTCGACACCTGCGTCTACCACCAGCCGGGCATCGACCTGCTGCTGAAGGTCATCGACGTCGGCAACGTGCTGTTCGGCTCGGAGATGGTGGGCGCGGTCCGCGGGATCGACCCGGAGACCGGGCACTACTTCGACGACACCAAGAGGTATATCGACGGGGCGGACCTGGACGAAGCGGAGCGCGCGCGGATCTTCTCGGGCAACGCGCGGCGGGTCTATCCGCGCCTTGACGAGGAACTCCGGGAGCGTGGTCTGTGACTCATCACCCACCGGCCCTCCCACCCTTCACCCCCGACGCCGACTGGGTCCCGTACGACCCGAACCCCAGCAAGCCGGCCTACACCCCGCCGCCGGGGGCCGTGGACGCGCACTGCCACGTGTTCGGGCCCGGCGAGAAGTTCCCGTACGCGCCGGAGCGCAAGTACACCCCGGCCGACGCGGGCAAGGACAAGCTCTTCGCGCTGCGCGCCTTCCTGGGCTTCGAGCGCTCGGTGATCGTGCAGGCCACCTGCCACGGCGCCGACAACCGGGCCCTCGCCGACGCGCTGGTGGCCGACGGGGGCCGGTCCCGCGGTGTAGCGACGATCCGGCCCGGCGTGTCCCGCGCCGAGCTCGCCGACCTGCACGCGGCCGGCGTGCGGGGCATCCGGTTCAACTTCGTCCGCCGGCTCGCCGACCCCAAGCCGGACGGCTACTACCGCGGGCTCGTGGACCTCGTGGCCGAGTTCGGCTGGCACATCGTGGTCTACTTCGAGGCCCCGGACCTGGCCGAGCGCTGGAACCTGTTCACCAGCCTGCCCACGCGCGTGATCGTGGACCACATGGGCAGGCCGGACGTCACGCAGCCGGTGGACGGCCCGGGCTTCTCGCTGTTCCTGCGGTTTATGGCCGAGAACGAGAACGTCTGGTCCAAGGTCAGCGGGCCGGAGCGGCTGTCGAAGTCGGGACCGCCGGAGTACGCGGATGTCGCTCCGTTCGCGCGGCGCCTGGTCGAGACGTTCCCGGACCGGGTGCTGTGGGGCACCGACTGGCCGCACCCGAACATGAAGAGCCACATGCCCGACGACGGCGCGCTCGTGGACGTGATCCCGCGCGTCGCCCGCACCGATGACCTGCGGCGGCGGCTGCTGGTCGACAACCCCATGCGGCTTTACTGGGAGGCCTGATGGCGACCGACTACACCTCAGAATTCGATGACATCCCCGGCACCCGGGTGTTCACCGCGCGGCGCGCCAAGCAGGGCTTCAGCCTGAACGAGTTCTGCATGAGCCTGATGAAGCCGGAGAACCGGGAGCGGTTCAAGGCCGGCGAGCGGGCCTACCTGGATGAGTGGCCGATGACCGAGGGCCAGAAGCAGGCCGTGCTCGACCGGGACTACAACGCCATGCTCGACCAGGGCGGAAACATCTACTTCCTGGCCAAGATCTTCGCCACCGACGGGCTCAGCTACCTGCAGGCGGTGTCGACGATGACCGGCATGGACATTAGCGACTACCAGCAGATGATGCTGTCCGGCGGGCGGTCGCCCGAGGGCTGGCGCTCGGTAAAGGACGGTGACTGAGATGGCGCGGATCACCGCGGGACTGACCACCAGCCACATCCCGGCAATCGGCGCGGCGATCGACCTCGGCAAGACCAAGGAGCCGTACTGGCAGCCGCTGTTCGCCGGGTACGAGTGGACCAAGGCCTGGGCCGCGTCCGAGGTCCCGGACGTGGTGATCCTGGTCTACAACGACCACGCGTCCGCGTTCTCGCCCGAGCTCGTGCCCACGTTCGCGCTCGGCTGCGCCGACGAGTTCCCGCCCGCCGACGAGGGGTACGGCCCGCGCCCGGTGCCGGTCGTCCGCGGGAACGCGGACCTGGCCGCCCATCTGGCCCAGGCGCTGATCCTGGACGAGTTCGACCTCACGCTGATGTACAAGCTCGACGTGGACCACGGGCTCACCGTGCCGCTGTCCCTGGTCTACGGCCAGCCGGACGAGTGGCCGGTGCGGGTCATCCCGCTGGCCGTGAACGTGGTGCAGTACCCGCCGCCGACCGGGCACCGCTGCTACATGCTGGGCAAGGCGATCCGCCGGGCGGTGCAGAGCTACCCGGGGGATCTCTCCGTCCAGGTCTGGGGGACCGGCGGCATGAGCCATCAGCTGCAGGGCCCGCGCGCCGGGTTCATCAACTCCACGTTCGACAACGCGTTCTTCGACCGGCTGATCGGCGACCCCGACAACCTGGCGCTCGTCCCGCACATCGAGTACGTGCGGGAGGCGGGGTCCGAGGGGATCGAGCTGGTCATGCAGCTCATCATGCGCGGCGCGATGGGCTCGTCCGTCGAGGAGCTGTACCGCTTCTACCACGTGCCCGCGTCCAACACCGCGGTCGGGCACCTCGTGGTGCGGCCCACCGGAAAGGAAACGAGCTAAACCATGCGTATCGCAGTCGCCGGGGCCGGCGCTTTCGGCATCAAGCACCTCGACGGTCTGGCCCAGATCGACGGGGTCACGGTCACGTCCATCGTCAGCCGCCGGCAGGAACAGGCGGAGGAGGTGGCGCGCAAGTACGGCGCGGACCAGGCGACCACCGACCTCGCGGAGGTGCTCGCCCGCGATGACGTGGACGCGGTCATCTTGTGCACCCCGACCCAGCTGCACGCCGCGCAGGCGATCGCGGTCATGCGGGCGGGCAAGCACGTCCAGGTCGAGATACCGCTCGCGGACAGCTGGCCGGACGCGGTCGAGGTCGACCGGGTGCAGCGGGAGACCGGCCTGACCTGCATGGTCGGGCACACCCGCCGGTTCAACCCCTCCCACCAGTGGATCCACCGCAGGATCGGCGCCGGGGAGCTCTCCATCCAGCAGATGGACGTGCAAACCTACTTCTTCCGGCGCAAGAACCTGAACGCGCTCGGCGAGCCGCGCAGCTGGACCGACAACCTGCTCTGGCACCACGCCGCGCACACCGTGGACCTGTTCCAGTACCAGACCGGCGAGGACGTGGAGATCGCGCACGCCGTGCAGGGGCCGCTGCATCCCGAGCTGGGCATCGCGATGGACATGTCGATTCAGCTGCGCACGCCGGCCGGCCGCGTCGCCACGCTGTCGCTGAGCTTCAACAACGACGGCCCGCTGGGCACGTTCTTCCGCTACATCTGCGACAACGGCACCTACATCGCCCGGTACGACGACCTGGTCACCGGGCGCGAGGAGCCGATCGACGTGTCCGCGGTCGACGTGTCGACCAACGGGATCGAGCTGCAGGACCGGGAGTTCGTCGCCGCGATCCGCGAGGGCCGCGAGCCGAACTCCAGCGTGGCCTCGGTGCTGCCCTGCTACCGGGTGCTCGGCGAGCTGGGCGCGGAGCTGGCCCGGGAGGTGTAGCGGTGGCGATCGCCTCGCTGGCCGCGGAGCTGGACCCGCCCGCCGACGCGCCGGTGCTCGTGCTCGGCAACTCGATGGGCACCACCGCGTCGGTCTGGGAGCCGCAGCTGGCCCAGCTGCGCCGGCACTTCCGGCTGCTGCGGTACGAGCACCCCGGGCACGGCGGCTCGGCCGCGCCGCCGGGGCCGTACACGGTCGCAGAGCTCGGCGCCGCGGTGCTGGCCCTTCTCGACTCGCGCGGGATCGGGCGCGCCCGGTACGCCGGGATCTCGCTCGGCGGCATGGTCGGGATGTGGCTGGCCGCGAACGCGCCGGACCGGATCGACGCGCTGGCGGTGTGCTGCACCTCCGCCTACCTGCCGCCCGAGTCGTTCTGGGCCGGGCGCGCACAGCGGGCCAGGGCGGGCGGCACCGCCTCGATCGCGGAGCAGGTGGTCAGCCGCTGGTTCACGCCCGAGTTCGCGGCCAGGGAACCGGACGTGCCCGCGTCGTTCGTGGCCGGGCTCGGTCACGTCGCCGCCGAGGGCTACGCCGGGTGCTGCGAGGCAATCGGCGCGATGGACCTGCGGCCGTCACTCCCGGCGATCACCGCGCCGACCCTCGTCATCGCCGGCGCCGAGGATCCGTCCACGCCGCCGTGGCACGGCGCGGTGATCGCATCCGCGATCCCGGGGGCACGGCTGGCCGTGATCAGGGGCGCCGCACACCTGGCAAGCGTGTCGGCGCCTGGTCAGGTGGGCTGCACCTTGCTCGGCTTCCTCCTCGGCTGAAGGATTAAAGCCTCACTCCTGCGGATCACCGCGTCGGCGCCCATCGGGCGGATGACCGCGTCCTGGCCCGCCGTGCCGCGCCCGCCGAGCAGCGTCCTGGTCAGCTGGCCCCGGGCGTCGAGCAGCTGATCCAGGGCCTCGGTCAGGTGCTCGCCGGTCACCCGGATCGGCGCGCCGCCGTTGCCCTCGCGGGCCTGGCTGGCCCCGGCTGCGAGCAGCGCGGCGCGGCGCAGCAGCTCCTTGAGGAACACCGCGGTGACGCCTTCGGTGCGCGTGATCACGTCATCCAGGCCGGACACGTCGAGCACCAGGCTGCCCTGGTAGAGCGCGATCAGCTTCCGTCGCGCCTCGGCGTCGGGCAGCGGGAGCTCGGCCGCGTGGCCGACGCGGCCGGGCCGCTGTGCCAGGGCGGTTTCCAGCAGCTCCGGGCGGTTCGTGGTGAGCAGGAACGTCACGTCCACGTCCGCGCCGAGCCCGTCCATCTCGTTGAGCAGCGCCAGCAGCAACGGGTGCTGGGCCGTGCGGGGCCCGCGCTCCTCGGCGATCAGGTCCACGTCCTCGATCACCACGACGGACGGTGCCAGCGCCCGGGCCACCGAGCACGCCTCGCCGATCCAGCGCAGCGCGTAACCGGAGAGGGCGACCACGGTCACTCCGTCCAGCTGGCCGAGCAGGTAGCGGATCGTGTGGGTCTTGCCGGTTCCCGGCGCGCCGTGCAGCAGCACCCCGCGCTTGAGGTGCTGGCCGCTGGCCAGCAGCCGGCCGGCGTGCCTGGCCACGCCGATCACCTGGCGCTCGATGCCGTCGATCACAGCGGGCGGCAGCACCACCATGTCCCGGCGCAGCACCGGCCGGTCGTGAAAGCGCAGGCCACGCCCGATGCCCCGGCCGTGGCCGAACATCTCGTCGCCGAACGAGATCACCTGCCCGCGGAACACGTTCCGCGCGACAGCCTGCTGCCGCACCTCGTCGACGACCCGCTGGGCCGCGGCCTGGTCGGCGCAGGCGACCTCGAGCGTGGCGTTGCCGTCCGGGTCGTGGTCGGCCGGCCCCCGCAGCAGCAGGGCGAGCCGGGTGTCCCCGTCGCCGACCAGGTAGAGCCCGCACCGCACGCAGGCCCTCGTCTGCCCGCCCGGGCCGCACGGCAGCGCGGCCGTCGCCACGCTGCCCACGCCCGGCCACACGTGCTCCGCGGCCGGCTGCAGCAGATCGCCCAGGCTGAAGTGCTCATGCTGGAACCCGGTGAGCCCGACGAGTTCGTGCTCCCGTCGCCAGCCCGCGAGCCAGGCATCGAGGCCGGCCTGCAGGTTCACGTGGTCGTAGCCCTGCCAGGACCCGGAGACCACCGGGATGCCCGCCGTTTCCGGGCCGAGGTGCTCGCGCAGTGCGCGCTGGACCGGCGCGTCATCGGCCCGCGCGGCGAGCACCGCCCGGCGGATCAGGCGCCTGGCCATCCGGGGAATGTCGGCAAGCTCCGGCCAGTCGTCCGTTCCCCCGAGATAGGCCAAGGGTCCCCTCCGCGTCGGGGTTCACGCCCGGGCATACCGGACGCCTGGGCAACGACAGCGTACCGCCGGGGGTTGCCCCGCCGCGCCCAGGTATGACCACTTGACCTGCACGTTTTTCTACATGAACCGGCTCACACCGCCCGCTTGCCGGCGGAGGTGGCCACGCGGGCCGGGTGCGCGATGGTCTGGTAGACAACGCAGTAGCGTTCGGTCGAAGTGATGAGCCTGGCCACCTGCTCGTCGCTCGCGTCGGTGTCGAGCTCGAAGCTCAGCCGGATGGCCGCGAAGCCGACCGGCGCATCCTTGCTCACGCCGAGCGTCCCTCGAACGTCGAGGTCGCCCTCGGCGCGCACGGTCCCGCCCGCGATCGGAATCCGCATCGAGGTCGCCACGGCACGCAGCGTGACGCCGGCACACGCGACGAGCGCCTGCAGCAGCATGTCACCGGAACACGCGAGCGAGCCGTCTCCGCCGGTTGCCGGGTGCAGGCCGGCCGTCGTCAGCCCCTCGTCGGTCGCCACCGAGCAGCTGATGGCCTCGCCGCCGAGCTCTCCCTGGGCCTGCAGCGTGATCATCGCCTGCTGCGGGTCGCTGCGGTATCTGTCCTTGAGCGGCTGCTGGATCGCGCGCAGCTCGGCCGTGTCCATGGTTCAGCCATGCCCGACCGGTACCCGCCTGAACAGGGTCTTCTGGCATAATGCCCGCCTCCACACCTCGTCCACAGCGTCTGCACCCCGGCTGCACCGTGCCGGTGTCTTTTGATCACGAGGACGGGCGGCAGCCGCCACGACCGGATGTCGTCCACGGGGGTAGCAGGCGGTGCCCGCCAGCGAAGCGCCAGTTCGCCACCCTCCGGTCGAGCGGGGGGCGTGACCGGAGAGAGCAGGGTGGCGGCCGGCGTCGGCGCGAGCCGCGGTCGCGGCAGTCGGGCACCGCCAGCTACCTGTCTGCAATCGGGGATGAGCTGAGCGACGGGGGGTCAGCTTGTGGCGTTCGTGCAGATCATCGAGTTCCGCACCGACGATATTGAGGCAGCCCGCCAGATCGACGAGGAGTGGCGGCGGGCCACCGACGGCAAGCGGACGGTGCGCAGGCAACTGGTGACCCGGGATCGCTCCGACCCCGGCCGTTACCTCGTCATGGTCTTCTTCGACTCGCATGAGTCCGCGATGGAGAACTCCAGCCTGCCGGAGACCAGGACCGCTGCCGAGAAGTACATGAAGATCAGCGCGGGGCCACCGGTCTTCTACGACCTCGATGTCATCGAGGACCTGGCCGGCTAGGCGCGGGGCAGAGTCAGCGTCATCACGGTTCCCTGCGCCGGCTCGCTGCTGGCGGTCAGGTTCCCGCCATGTGCATGGGCGAGCTCGGCAGCCACGGCGAGGCCGATGCCGCTGCCCGAGATC
>Ga0335073_10011782_pt1 | contig 12288 bp, 10 predicted proteins | sample Lox_Sample_22_FD_207093 | JGI IMG/M metagenome (GOLD analysis project Ga0335073, IMG submission 207093) | Soil microbial communities from Loxahatchee National Wildlife Refuge, Florida, United States - Lox_Sample_2.2 | ecosystem: Environmental > Terrestrial > Soil > Wetlands | place: USA... | reverse complement strand
CGGCCCTCGAACGTGATCGTGCCGTCGGTGAGGTCGTAGAGCCGTGCGATGCACCTGGCCAGAGTGGACTTGCCGCAGCCGGACTCCCCCACCAGGCCGAGCGTCTCCCCTGTCCGCACCTCGAGGCTGACGTCGTCCACGGCATGCACCCGCGCGACCTCGCGCTGCAGGATGCCCTTCCGGATCGGGAAGTACTTCTTGACGTGCTCGGCGCGGACCAGCACCTCGCCGTCCCAGATCTCGCTCACGCGGTCTCTCCAGCTCGCTGCTCGGTCAGGTCCGGCCGCGCGGCCAGCTCGGGGTGGATGGCGACCTCACGCCGGTCCTTTTTCTGCTGCGGGTCAAGGTGGCAGGCGTCCAGGTGGCCGCCGCCGAGGCCGAGCCGGTCCTGCAGGCGCGGTTCCTCGGCGCAACGCTCGAACCGGTGCGGGCAGCGTGGGCCGAACGCGCACCCCTCGGGCCGGTTGATCAGCGACGGCGGCAGTCCCCTGATCGCAGTGAGCCGCGGTGGCTTGGGCCGGTCCAGCCGGGCGATCGACCCGAGCAGGCCCCAGGTGTACGGGTGCTGTGCGTCGTAGAACACACTGCGCAGCGGCCCCTGCTCGATCACCCGGCCGGCGTACATCACCGCGACCCGGTCGGCGATGTCGGCGACGACGCCCATGTCGTGGGTGATCAGCACCACTGCGGTGCCGAAGTCGTCGCGCAGCTTCTTGATCAGCGCGAGGATCTGGGCCTGGATCGTCACGTCCAGCGCGGTGGTGGGCTCGTCCGCGATCAGCAGGTCGGGGTTGCAGGAGACCGCCATCGCGATCATGACCCGCTGCCGCATCCCGCCGGAGAACTGATGCGGGAAGTCGTCCACCCGCTCCGCCGCGTGCGGGATGCCCACCGCCTGCAGCAGTTCGACGGCGCGAGCGCGCGCGGCCTGCTTCGAGATGTTCTCGTGTGCCCGGATCTGCTCCTCGATCTGCCAGCCCACCCGGTAGACGGGGTTGAGCGAGGTCATCGGGTCCTGGAAGATCATCGCGATCCCGGCGCCGCGGATCTCGCGCACCTGGTCCTGGCTCAGCTTCATCAGGTCGCGGCCCTTGTAGATGACCTCGCCTTCGAATCGGGCGTTCGGGTCGTTGATCAGCCGGATCACCGACATCATCGTCACGCTCTTGCCCGATCCGGACTCGCCGACGATACCGAGCGTCTCTCCCTCTGCCACCTCGAGCGACACGCCGTCGACGGCCTGGACGGTCCCGTCCTCCGTCCGGAAGGACACCTTGAGGTCACGCACCTCCAGCAGCGGCTCCGCCATCAGTTGGGACGCACCCTCGGGTCGAGCCAGGCGTACCCGACGTCGACCACGGCGTTGGCCAGGACGATGAAGAACGCGCCGAACACCACCGTGGCCATGATCGTGGGGAGGTCGAGGCTGGTCAGCGCCTGATATGTAAGGAAGCCGACACCGTGGATGCCGAACACCACCTCGGTCAGGATCGCCCCGCCGCCGACCAGCGCGCCGAAGTCGAGTCCGAACAGGCTCACGAACGTGACCAGCGAGTTGCGCAGCGTATGCCGGATCAGCACGCGCCGCTCGCGCAGCCCCTTGGCCCTGGCGGTGCGCACGAAATCCTCGTTCTGGATCTCGATCAGGTTGGCTCGCAGCACCCGGGCGTAAAACCCGATATAGAGAAAGGACAGAGTGAGCCACGGTATGAGCAGTCCACGGAACCACAGCGAGGGACTGGTGGTGAACGACGTGTAGCCGAGCGGCGGCACCCAGCTGAACAGCGGCGTGTTATGCAGGCCGCCCTGCGAGATGAGGTTTGCCACCGTGCCGGCCCAGAACGGCGGGGTGGAGAACCCGATCAGTGCGATGATCATCAGCAGCGGGTCGAGCACGGTGCCGCGCATTAGCGCCGCCGCCATGCCCATGGCGATGGCAACGACCACCCAGATGATCGCGGCGCCGAACACCAGGGACAGGGTGGCCGGGGCTGCCGCGCCGACCTCGGGGACCACCAGCACACCCTGGTTGGAGTAGGACACCAGGTTGCGGTTGATGAACAGGCTCTTCATCATCAGCAGGTACTGGATCGGCAGCGGGCGGTTGAGCCCGAACTGTGCCCTGATCTCGGCCAGGATCTGCGGGCTGGAGTTGCGTCCGGCGATCGCCCGGGCCGGGTCGACCCCGGGCGTCTTGAAGAAGATGATGAAGACCACCACGGTGATCACGAACATGATCAGTGCGGTCCACAGCGTCCGGCGGACGATGAACGTCAGCATGAGCGCCGTCCCCCGGCGCGGCGTGCCGCGATCACCCGTCCACCCGGAGCTTGGCCCGCGGATCGAGCGCGTCCCTGATCCCGTCGCCGAACACGTTCAGTGCCAGCACGGTCAGCACGATCATGATCCCGGGCGCGAGCGAGACCCACGGTCGGGTGTAGAGCAGGTCCTCGCCGTCACCGATGATCACGCCCCAGCTCACGTTCGGCGGCTGCACCCCCACCGAGAGGAATGACAGCGCGGACTCGGTCAGGATGTTGGTGGCGATCATCAGCGGCAGCAGCACGATCACCGTGGACACCACGTTCGGCAGGATCTCCGAGAACATCAGCCGCAGGTTCGAGGCGCCCTGCGCGATGGCCGCCTCCACGAACTCCTTCCGCACCACGGACAGCACCTGGCCCCTGATCGGGCGGTACACGTACGAGACGTAGGCGAACGCGATGATGAACGTGGGCACCCACAGGTTGTCCGCGCTGATCTTGAGCGGCCCGACCGGGATGCCGTTGGAGTGCGTGAGCAGCTCCGTGGCGATGCAGATCGCGAGCAGGTACACCGGGAAGGCCCAGATGATGTCCATGATCCGGGACACCACGGCGTCCACGATGCCGCCGAAGAAGCCCGCGATGAGCGCCAGCAGGGTGGCCACCGCGCAGCAGATGATCGCGGAGGAGATACCGATCTGCAGCGAGGAACGCCCGCCGTAGAGCAGCAGCGAGGCCACGTCACGGCCGAGGTCGTCGGCGCCGAGGAAGTAATGGTGCGGGTCCCAGGTTGGGCCGATCGGCGTCTCGCCCAGGTGCAGCCCGCCCGTGCCCTCCTGCATGACCGGCACCACCTTGCCGCCCGCGACGGTGGTGCCGTTCAGGTTTGGCGCCAGCGGGTTGCCGATGTGCGCCACATCGTGCGCGTACACCGGCGCCAGAAAACTCATCAGAACGATCAGCAGGAACAGAATCAGCGCGGCGAGCGCGATGCGGTTGCGGCGCAGCCGCCGGGCCGCCAGGGCCCACGGGTTGCGGCCGACGATCTCCGGCCGCAACCCGGTGTCGGGCTCAGTGGACTCGGGCCCGACTTGCTCAAGCAGTGTCGCCATTGGCGTGTCCCCGAAATGGCCCGCCTAGGACTGCCAGAGCTGGTCAATCAGGATGTACCACTGAGGGTTCCATTCGTACCCGTGGACGTCCTTGGACAGGAAGTCGATCTGCTTCGGGTTGTACATGTCGACCCAGGGCGCCGCGTTGGTGTCCTCGTGGTCGATCTGCGTCCACAGCGCGGCGGCCGCGGACGGGTCGGTCGCTTCTTCGGACTCGGCCTTGTTGATCTGCGACTGAGTGGACGGGTCGCAGTACGCCGCGATGTTCGGGCTGGCGTCGCTGTTCGGGTGAATGCTGCCGCAGCCGAGCAGCACGTTCAGGAAGTCGGCCGGGGCCGGGTAGTCCTGGTACCAGGCCGACCAGCCCACGTTCCACTTCGCGGAGTTGGTCGAGTTCTGCACGAACGGGTACTGCACAGCGGCGGTCAGTAGCTGCGGCGTGGCCTTGTAGCCGATCGAGTTCAGGTCGGAGACCATCTGCTGAACCAGCGCCGCGCCGACCTGGTCGTTGGTGCCGTCGACGACCACCTTGTCGCCGGCCGTGCCGGACGCCTTCACCAGCGCCTTGGCCTTGGCCAGGTTGGGCGCGGACCAGACGGTCTGCGCCCCGGTGGTGTACGGGCAGTAGGCCTTGTACGACGGGAAGTTCGGCGGCAGGATCTGGCAGGCCGGCACGGCGAGCTGCGGGCCGCCGGCGATCTTGACGTAAGCGGACCTGTTGGCCGCGTAGTTGATCGCCTGCCGGGCCTCGAGGTTGTTGAACGGCGGCTGCTTGGTGTTGAGGGCGAAGTACCAGTCCGCTGTCAGCGTGTTGACGTGCACCTGGTCGGTGTACTTGGCGCTGTTGAGCTGAGAGAGCTGGTCGGACGGGATCTGGTCGCCGTCGAACACCTCGTTGGCCTCGCCGTTCTCCACCTCGGTCACCTCGTCGGAGACCTGCAGGCCGTACTTCTCGATGATCTCGTTCGGGTAGCCGGCCGGCTCGGCCACCTTGTTCCAGACGTGGAAGTACGGGTTGCGGACCAGCACCGCCTCGGTGTTCGGGTTGTACGACTTCCACATGTACGGGCCGGTACCGGGCGGCACGTTGTTGCCGAGCAGCTTCAGCGGGGTGCTGGCCGGCACCGCGTAGGCGAACGGCAGCGCGAGCTGGTCCATGATTTCGGCGTCCGGCTGCGTCAGGTTGATCGTCAGCGTGTAGGCGGAGTCGTTCGCGACCACGCCCTTACTGAGGTTGCAGCCCTTGGTCGAGCACGCGCTGGCGCCGACGATGTCGGAGTAGAAGGCGGTCGGCCCGGGCACCGTGAACTGGCGCTCGAACGTGGTGACGAAGTCGCTCGGCTTCAGCGTCTGGCCGTTGGAGAACTTGATTCCGCGGCGGATGTGGAACACGTAGGTCTTGCCGCCGTTGGTCGGCTGCGGGATCGACGTGGCCAGGTCAGGCACGATCTTGGTGCCGGGCACGCCGCCGACCATCGCGAAGCCGGTCAGGCCGTTATGCGTGTCGATCAGGAGCTGCCACTCCTCCAGCGTGTAGTTCTGCGCCGGGTCGGCTACGCCGAAGGCCGAGTTGGCCAGGATCGTGAACGTCCCGCCGCTCTTCGGCGTGCCGCTCGACGCGGTGCCGGGGGACGACGCGCTCGAACCGCCGCAGCCCGCCACGGCCAGCGCGAGGGCGACGAGGGCCGCGCCCGACCATCGCAGCGGGTGACGTGCCACGCGGCGCGCCGGGGTATGCACCAAGCCCATAAGCCTCATCTGACGCCCTCCTGGAGGGATGTGGCGAAAATCTCAACCTCGCACGTTTGCGGAGGATCATATGCTCGGCCGGGCGCAAAGCACGAGAAGTTGATACATAACGCTTTGGGATCAAAAAATCCCTGAGCACGGCCTATTTTCGGTCAGGTCAGGAAACCGCGCAGGAGCGCCGCGGTGCCCTCCAGGTGCTCGGCCACCGCGCGCCTCGCTCGCGCGGCGTCGCCCGCGAGTATCGCGGTCACGATCGCCATATGCTGGCCCGACGTGTGGTCGATGTTCCGCTGCAGCACCGGGATCGCGTTCAGCAGGTCGTTCAGCCGCATCCTGGCGTCGGTACAGGCCGCGGTCAGCAGGCTCGACCCGGTCAGCTCGGCAATCGACAGGTGAAACAGCGTGTCCAGCCGCCGGTAGTCCTCCGGACAGGCGCCGTTCACGTCCGCCAGGCGTTCCAGCAGCACCTGCTGGATGTCGGGACGGGCCCGGGACGGGCCGACGAGATCGGCCAGTACGTCCGCCGACCCTGCCTCAACGGCCAGCCGGAAGGTCAGGGCGTCGAAGAGACGGTCCCCGTCCTCGCGGGCCATACGCCGCAGCTCGCCCCGGTCCGGCGCTGGCGGCGCACCAGTCACGAACGTCCCGCCCGACCGGCCTCGGCGCGACTCGACGTAGCCGGCCTGCTGGAGTTCCCTGATCGCCTCGCGCAGCGTCCGCCGGCTGATGCCGAGTTGCGCGGCCAGTTCGCGCTCGGCAGGGAAACGCTCTCCCGGCCCGACCAGGCCGAGCTTGATGAGGGTCAGCAGCCGCTCGACAGTCTCCTCGAACGCCAGGCCCTCGCGGACCGGGCGCATCAGGCCGCCTAGGTCAAGCCCGCTGCCTGTCACCATCGCCCTCCGCGGGACCAACGTCGGCCGGCGCTGGCCGGACCGGATCTGTCATCCCGACTGTACGGCGCGCACGGGCACGGCACGCGGATCCCCCTCCAACCCGCGTGCCGGTACCCATGGGGCGCATGTGACGAATCTGGCCAGAGGTCTTGAAGATTCCTTGACCTCCGTTCATCATTGGTTCGATATTGAACCATTAACGTCGGCAGCCGGCTAGTCACCTGCGGCAGACCAACCGCCCCGAGTCGAGGAGCACGCCGTGGCGATCAACGAGCAAGCGGCCTCATCGCCGTTGTCCAGCGACGAAGAAGAACTCCATCGGCTCGGCTACGCGCAGGAACTGCGCAGGCGGATGTCGGGGTTCTCGAACTTCGCCGTGTCGTTCACGATCATCTCGATCCTCTCCGGCTGCCTGACCCTGTACGGCTACGGCATGAACACCGGCGGGCCGGCCATCATCGTCTGGGGCTGGCCGATCGTTGGCCTGATGACGCTGCTTGTCGGCCTGTCCATGGCCGAGGTCTGCTCCAGCTTCCCGACTGCGGGCGGCTTGTACTACTGGTCGGCCAAGCTGGCCCGCAAGAACGGGGCCGCCTGGTCCTGGTTCACCGGCTGGTTCAACTTCCTCGGCCAGGTCGCGGTCACGGCCGGCATCGACTTCGGCGCGGCGTTCTTCATCAACGCATTCCTGAGCCTGACCTGGGGGGTCAGCACCGCGCACTGGGTGACGATCCTGATCTTCGCTGCTGTGCTGATGGTGCACGGGCTGCTGAACCAGTTCGGGATCCGGCTGGTCGCGCTGCTGAACGACGTGAGCGTCTGGTGGCACATCGTAGGCGTGCTGATCATCGTGGCCGTGCTCGTGTTCGTGCCATCGCACCATGCGTCGGCGTCTTACGTGTTCTCCGGGGTCGTCAACAACACCGGCTGGCACAGCACGTTCTACGTGCTGCTGCTTGGCTTGCTGCTCGCGCAGTACACGTTCACCGGATACGACGCGTCGGCGCACATGACCGAGGAAACCCACAACGCGTCCCGCAGCGGCCCGCGCGGCATCGTGATGTCGATCCTGGTGTCGCTGTTCGCCGGCTGGCTGCTGCTGATCGGGATCACGTTCGCGATCCAGAAGGCGCACTACGCCGACTACACCGGCGCGCTGGTGCCGCCCGCCCAGATCTTCGCCACCGCTATCGGCGACACCGGCGCCAAGCTGCTGCTGCTCATCGCCATCGGCGCCCAGCTCTTCTGCGGGATGTCGTCGGTGACCGCGAACTCGCGGATGATCTACGCGTTCTCCCGCGACGGCGCGCTGCCCGGCTCGAGCTTCTGGCACCAGGTGAACAAGCGGACGAGGACGCCGACCAACGCGATCTGGCTGGCCGCGGCGGGCGCGCTGATCCTCGGCCTGCCGTACCTGTGGAACAGTGCCGCCTACGCGGCCGTCACCTCGATCGCGGTCATCGGGCTCTATATCGCGTATGTGATCCCGACGTACCTCCGGCTGCGGCAGGGCTCGAGTTTCCAGCGCGGTCCGTGGAGCCTCGGCCCGTGGAGTTACCTGATCGGCACGACCGCGGTGATCTGGGTTGTCTTCATTACGATCCTGTTCATGCTGCCTACGGCGAGCCCGATCACCTGGGCCGACTTCAACTACACGGTCATCGCCGTGGTCGTGGTGCTCGGCTTCGCCGGCATCTACTGGCTGGCGTCCGCACGGAACTGGTTCACCGGGCCGAAGGTGCAGGGAACGCCGGAGGAACTGGCGGCCATCGAGCGCGAACTCTCGACGTGACCTGGCCGGCCATCCGCTCGCCGCGTGTCTAACCTGATGGGATGTCGATGCCGCCGAAGTACCGAGGCCACGGTCCGCAGCACCGCCAGCGCGGCATGCTGAGCCTGGAGCAACTGCGCGTGGAGGCCAGCGAGAACAGCATCGACACGGTCGTGCTGGCCTTCACCGACATGCAGGGCCGCCTGCAAGGCAAGCGGCTTTCGGCCGAGTTCTTCCTGGACGAGGTGGCCGAGCACTACTCGGAGGGCTGCAACTACCTGCTTGCGGTGGACGTCGAGATGAACACCGTGGACGGGTACGCGATGTCGTCCTGGGACCGCGGGTACGGCGACTTCGTGCTGGTCCCGGACATGGATACGCTGCGCCGCCTCCCGTGGCACGAGGGCACGGCCCTGGTCATCGCCGACCTGGCCTGGCTGGACGGGGCGCCCGTGCTGGCCTCGCCGCGGCAGATACTCAAGGCCCAGGTGCAACGGCTCGCCGAGCGGGGCTGGACCGCGATGGTCGGAACCGAGCTGGAGTTCGTGGTCTACAGCGACTCCTACGAGCAGGCCGCGGCCAAGGGCTACCGCGACCTGGTCCCGGCCAATCAGTACAACGTGGACTACTCGATTCTGGGCACCTCGCGGATCGAGCCGCTGCTGCGCCGGATCAGGAACGAGATGGCTGGCGCCGGCCTGTACGTCGAGTCGGCCAAGGGCGAGTGCAATCTCGGCCAGCACGAGATCGCGTTTCGCTACGCCGACGCCGTCACCACCTGCGACAACCACTCGATCTATAAGACCGGCGCGAAGGAGATCGCGGCCCAGGACGGGACCAGCATCACGTTCATGGCCAAGCCGAACGAGCGCGAGGGCAACTCGTGCCACGTCCACCTGTCGCTGCGCGGCGAGGGCGGGGCGCCGGTCCTGGCGGGCGACGGGCCGTACGGCCTGTCCCCGGTGGGTGAGCAGTTCCTGGCAGGACAGCTTGCCGCGATGCGCGAGCTCACCCTCTGCTACGCGCCGAACGTCAATTCCTATAAGCGCTACGTGCCGGGCAGCTTCGCGCCCACCGCTGTCCGGTGGGGCCCGGACAACCGGACCTGCGCGCTGCGCCTGGTCGGGCACGGATCCTCGCTGCGGCCCGAGAACCGCGTCCCCGGCGGCGACGTGAACCCGTACCTGGCCGTCGCCGCGATGATCGCGGCCGGCCTGCACGGCATCGACAACGAGCTGCCGCTTGAGCCCGCCGTCGAGGGCAACGCCTACCTCGACACTGCCGCCCGGGTGCCGCACACGCTGCGGGACGCGCTCGAATTGTGGGACAAGAGCGACCTGGCCCGCCAAGCGTTCGGCGCTGAGGTCGTCGAGCACTACGCCAACTACGCCCGGGTCGAGCTGGCCGCCTACGACGCCGCGGTCACCGACTGGGAGCTGCGCCGCTGTTTCGAGCGCCTCTAGCGTCGCCTGCCGCGGGCCCGCCCGCACCTGAGGATGGAGGGGAGTTCACGCATGTCCGAGTTCACGGTGCTGAACCCGGCCACCGAGCAGCCGGTCACCACGGTGGCCCAGCCGACGGCCGCCGACACCGACGCAGCGATCGCCCGCGCGGACGCGGCCCAGGCCCGCTGGCGCGCCGTGGCCCCGGGGGAACGGGCCGCGATGCTGCGCCGGTTCGCCGCCGCGGTCGACTCGCACGTCGACGAGCTGGCCGACCTGGAGGTGGCCGGGTCCGGCCATCCGGTCGGGCAGGCCCGCTGGGAGGCCGGGCACGTCCGCGACGTGCTGCAGTACTACTCGGCCGCGCCAGAGCGCCTCATCGGCCAGCAGATCCCCGTGCCGGGCGGGCTGAACGTGACCTTCCACGAGCCGGTGGGCGTGGTCGGCCTGATCGTGCCGTGGAACTTTCCGATGCCGATCCTGGCCTGGGGCATGGCGCCGGCGCTGGCCGCCGGCAACACGGTGATCGCCAAGCCGGCCGAGCTGACCCCGCTGACCGCGATCAGGATCGGCGAGCTCGCGGCAGAGGCCGGCCTGCCGGACGGGGTGTTCCAGGTGATGCCGGGAAAGGGCAGCGTGGTGGGCCAGCGGCTGGTCGACCACCCCGCGGTACGCAAGATCGTCTTCACCGGGTCCACCGAGGTGGGCCGGGAGATCATGGCCGGCTGCGCGCGGCAGATCAAGCGGGTCACGCTGGAGCTCGGGGGCAAGAGCGCGAACATCGTGCTTGCCGACGCGGACCTGGAACGAGCCGCCGCGACCGCGCCGTACGCGGTGTTCGACAACGCCGGGCAGGACTGCTGCGCGCGGTCCCGGATCCTGGTCCAGCGCTCGGTGCTCGACCGTTTCATGGAGCTGTTCGAGCCGGCCGTCAAGGGCGTGGCGGTCGGTGACCCGGCCGCGCCCGGGACCGAGATGGGTCCGCTGATCTCGGCGGCTCACCGCCAGCACGTGGCGTCCTACGTGCCGGAAGGCGCACCCGTCGCCTTCCGCGGCAGCGCCCCGGCCGGGCCAGGGTTCTGGTTCCCGCCGACCGTGCTCGCCCCGGTCAGCGCGGATGACCCGGCGTATACCGAGGAGGTGTTCGGGCCCGTGGTCACGGTTACGCCGGTCGAGGACGAGGCCGAGGCGATCGCGATCGCCAACGACACGCCCTACGGCCTGTCCGGCTCCATCTGGACCTCCGACGTCGGCCGGGCGATCCGGGTCGCCCGGGCAGTCGAGAGCGGGAACCTATCGGTGAACTCGCACTCGAGCGTTCGCTACTGGACGCCGTTCGGCGGGTTCAAGCAGTCGGGCCTGGGCCGGGAACTCGGGCCGGACGCGCCGGACGCGTTCACCGAGACCAAGAACGTCTTCATTGCCACCGATTGAGTGCGAGTGGGAACACAGAGTGAGTGTGAGTAACAGGTGAGTGTGACGAGCGTAGAGAGGCCAGCGATGCAACGGTTCCAGGGCCGGGTCGCGGTCATCACCGGAGCGGGCAGCGGTATAGGCCTTGCCAGCGCGCGCAGGCTGGCCGCCGAGGGGGCCACGGTCGTGGCGGTCGACATCGACGAGGCTGCGGGCAAGGCGGCGGCGGAGCAAACCGGCGGCACGTTCATCGCGGCCGACGTGTCCAACGAGGACGATGTTCAGCGGCTGTACGAGTGGGTGGTGAGCCGGCACGGAAGGGTTGACGTCGCGTTCAATAATGCGGGTATTTCCCCGCCGGAAGACGACTCGATCCTGTCGACCGGCCTGGACGCATGGCGCCGTGTTCAAGACGTGAACCTGACGTCCGTGTACCTGTGCTGCAAGCACGTGATCCCGTACATGCAGCGGCAGGGCAAGGGCTCGATCATCAACACCGCCTCGTTCGTGGCCGTGCTGGGCGCGGCGACCTCGCAGATCTCCTACACCGCGTCCAAGGGCGGGGTGCTCGCGATGACCCGCGAGCTCGGCGTTCAGTTCGCCAGGGAGGGCATCCGGGTCAACGCGCTGTGCCCCGGCCCGGTGAACACGCCGCTGCTGCGCGAGCTGTACGCCAACGACCCGGAGCGCGCCGCCCGGCGGCTGGTGCACATCCCGTTCGGCCGGTTCGCCGAGCCAGAGGAGATAGCCGCGGCGGTAGCATTCCTCGCCAGCGACGATGCGTCGTTCATCACCGCATCGGAGTTCCTCGTCGACGGCGGGATCTCCGGCGCGTATGTGACACCCTTGTGAACGGCCAGGACGGGGAGGTTCTTGGATGGCTGACGGCACGAGCATCCCGCTGATCGGGATCAGCGCCTACTGCGAGCAGGCCCGCTGGGGCGTCTGGGAGGCCCAGGCCATGGTGCTACCGCGACGCTACGCCGACCGCGTGTCGGCGGCGGGCGGCATCCCGGTGCTGCTGCCGCCGGTGCCAGATGTCGAGGAGGCACTGGGCCAGCTCGACGGGCTCATGCTTTCCGGCGGCGGCGACATCGACCCGGCCCACTACGGCGCGCAGCCGGCCCCCCAGACCGGCAGCGTCAGGAACGAGCGCGACAACGCGGAGTTCGCGCTGTTCGCCACGGCCCTGGAGCGGCGGATGCCGGTGCTCGGGATCTGCCGCGGGATGCAGATCATCAACGTGGCGCGAGGCGGCAGCCTGCACCAGCATCTGCCGGCCGTGGTCGGCGACGACAGCCACGCCCCGCTGCCTGGCGCGTTCGGCTCGCACCCGGTGCGGGTCACGCCGGGCAGTCGGCTGGCCGGGATCCTCGGCCGCGACGAGGCCGACGTTCCGACGCATCATCACCAGGCCGTCGACCGGCTGGGCGACGGGCTGACGGCGACGGCGTGGACGCCGGACGGCACCATCGAGGCGTTCGAGCTCGATGCCGGCGAGAGCCCGTTCGCGCTGGCCATCCAGTGGCATCCCGAGGCGGGCGATGACCTCAGCCTGTTCCGTGCCCTGGTCGCCGCGGCGCGCGACCGGTCCCCCGCCGCCGCCCCCGCCTGACCGTCCGGATCAGGCGCGGCGGCCCGTGG
>Ga0335073_10011780_pt1 | contig 12289 bp, 12 predicted proteins | sample Lox_Sample_22_FD_207093 | JGI IMG/M metagenome (GOLD analysis project Ga0335073, IMG submission 207093) | Soil microbial communities from Loxahatchee National Wildlife Refuge, Florida, United States - Lox_Sample_2.2 | ecosystem: Environmental > Terrestrial > Soil > Wetlands | place: USA... | reverse complement strand
GCACGCTCGACCGGATGGTCCGCGCCCACAGCGCGCTCAAGTGCGCCGCGGTGACTCTCTACAAGATCGCGAACGACGTGCGCTGGCTCGGCTCGGGCCCGCGGACCGGACTGCATGAGCTGCTGCTCCCGGCGAACGAGCCAGGATCATCGATCATGCCCGGCAAGGTGAACCCGACGCAGGCCGAAGCCATGCTCATGGTGGCCATCCAGGTCATTGCCTCTGACGTAGCGGTGACGATGGGTGGCGCCGAGTAATTGTCAATACCTGTGGATCAAGATCTTTATGCAGCTTCGGCTATCGCCTCCTCGGCTGCTTCCTGTGAGTGGACAGCTGCGGGTTCGTGCTCGCCGGCTCGCTCGACTAGCTTGCCGTTGACGAAGGTGGCACCGGCCCGGACGAGGGCGACCAGGTGCGGGGCGTTGACCATCCGCCAGCGGCGCTGCGCCGACTCGATCAGCTTGAACGCCATGGCCAGGGCGGCCGCCTTCGACCCGTGCCCCTTGGTGATCTTGGTCCGCAGCCGCACAGTCGCGAAGGTAGATTCGATGGGGTTGGTGGTGCGCAGATGCACCCAGTGCCCGGCCGGGAAGTCATAGAACGCCAGCAGCTCGTCTTCGTCGGCGGTGACCTTCTCGACCGCCTTGGGGAACTTGGCGCCGTAGGCCGTGGCGAACGCCTTGACCGCCGCCAGGGCGTGGTCTTTGTCCTCGGCGCCCCAGATCTCGGCCAGGGCCTTGCGCGCGCCCGGGTGCGCGGACTTGGGCAGCGCGCCCAGCACGTTCGCTGATTTGTGAAACCAGCAGCGCTGCTCTTTGGTCTCGGGCAGCACCTCGCGGACCGCCTTCCAGAACCCCAGCGCCCCGTCTCCGACCGCGAGCACCGGGGCTCGCATCCCGCGCCGCTTGCAGTCACGCAGCAGGTCGGCCCACGACTCGGCCGACTCGCGGTGGCCGTCGGCGAGGGCGACGAGCTCCTTGCGCCCGTCGGCGCGCACCCCGATCATCACCAGCAGGCACAGCTTGCCCTCGCCCAGCCGGATGCCCAGGTGGATGCCGTCGACCCACAGGTACACGTAATCGACGCCGGACAGGTCGCGGGTCATGAACGCCGCTGCCTCCTCCTTCCAAGTTTCGGTCAGCTTCGTGATCACCGAGGAGGACAGGCCCGCGCCGGTGCCGAGGAACTGGCTCAGCGCAGGGCCGAAGTCCCCGCTGGACAGGCCGTGCAGGTACAGCAGCGGCAGCACCTCAGTTACCTGCGGGGTCTTGCGCGCCCACGACGGCAGGATCGCCGAGCTGAACCGCATCCGCTCGCCCGAGCCCGGGTCGGTGCGCTTGTCATTCACCCGCGGGGCGGTCACCTCCACCGCGCCCGCGCTCGTCACCACCGTCCGCGGCAAAGCGCTGCCGTTGCGGACCACCAGCCGCCGGCCGTCCTCGCCGCGCACGTCAGCGAACTGCTCGACATACGCGGCTACCTCGGCCTGCAAAGCTGCGGCCAGCATCTGCCGTGCGCCCTCCCGCACGATCTGATCGATCAGGGACGACGGCCCGTCCGCGGGCAGCACGGCAGGCAGATCAGGGACTACATTGAGCACGGGTGTGCCTTCCCGGCCAGCGTTGCAGCGCCGGCCATTGCTTGAGACCTATGACTCGATCATCATCCGGGAAGGCGCACCCTCCTTCATGCCTTCCCGGCAAGATCCACAGGTTTCAAGCATTGCTCGCTTTCCGGTGCCGGCCGGCGACAGAGGCCCTGTCCGTCGGCGCACGATCTCACGCTGCACCCCGAGGGTGACGGCCAGGTAGAGCAGAATGCTCGAGGTGCCGAGCACGGCGATCCTGGAAGATTCGTCGATCACAGCGTCCAGGGCGAAGTGGGCAGCTACGGAGACTAGCCACAAGGCGGCGGTGAAGATCGTCCCCTGCCGCCAGGCCGATCCGTCCTGCGCCCGCCAGATCCGGACTGTGCCCGCCCGGATGGCACCCAGTCCCGCGCCGGCGATCAGGCTGACCGTTAGCCAGGCGACGCTGGCGGAAGTCAGATGGTGGCTGCCGACGGCTTTGCTGATCTCGACGACCCCGACCGCGCCAAGGATGAGCACGAGGCGGATCGACGAGGTCTCCTTCGCCGGACGGGGCGGCAGCTGGCGGACCAGCAGCAGCCCCACCACGATCAGGCCGATGGCGATGTTGGCCAGGTTGGACATCTCGCAATCCCTCAGGCGGCCCGACGGACGGCATGGGCGTGGCCCGCGTCGGGGGTGACCACGGTCAGGCTGTGCGGGCGACGCAGAACGCGGACCCGGCGCACTTGCAGGACGCCGATCCGGGACAGAACCTCCGAGTAGGCCATCAGCACCAGGGCGAACTGCCAGGTGTCGGCGCCGGTGATGTCGTTGCTAGCCGAGAAGCGGCCGATAGCTGCCGCGCCTGAATGCGTCGCCCAGACCGCGAAGGCGAACCGGGCACCCATTCCCAGGACCCACAAGAAGGCAGCGAGAAGTCCGGCCTGCGAGACCACGGCGTCACCGCGGTGCCAGATGCTGGTGGTCATGCCGCTGAGCGTGCCAAGAATGAGCCCGCCGGCAACGAGCACGGCTATGAGCGTGACGTTGTTCCCGGCGAGGGGAATGGGGCGCAGATAGACCAGACCCGCCCCGGCGACCAGCCCTAGCGGCAGCAGCAGGGAACGGAGGGTCAGCGTGCGGACCCGCATCTGGAGGGCGACCACGGCGATCAGGGCGATGTCAGTGATGTAGTCGAAGGGTGTCATGGGAGTTTCCTTTCTACGAGAGTGCTTTGTTGTTTCCAGAGGCATTCGAGGTCGCCAGGTCTGCGACCGCGTGGTCGACGTCCTCGCGAACTAGATCGGCGTTGATGGCGATCGCCGCGGCAGACCCGGCGCCTGCCGATGTGATCACCTGCGCACGGGGGTCGGCCACGTTGCCGGCTGCCCAGACGCCTGGCACGCTTGTCAGCCCGGTGCCATCCACGAACGGGAAGCCCGCGTCGTCAAGGTCGCAACCCAAGCCGGCCAGCAGGCCGTCGTCGTGGGGAATGTTGACTGGCCGGATGAACAACGCTGTGCGTGGAACTTCCTGGCCACCGGTGAGCTGGACTCCGGTCAGCCGGTCATCTTCGACCACCAGCCGGGCAACCTCGCTGGGGACGACCAGGATCTCCCGGCTCTCCAGCTGGCGCTGCTCGGCCGGGGTGAGCTCACCGCCACGGGTGAAGAAGATGACATCGTCGGACCACTGCCGGACGAGCAGGGCGTGCTGGACCGAGCCGGGCACGCCGCCCAGTACCCCGACCGGTTGATCCCGCACCTCCCAGCCGTGGCAGTACGGGCAGTGCAGCAGGTCCTTACCCCACCGCTGCCGGACTCCGGGGATGTCGGGCAGCTCGTCGCTGACGCCGGTCGCCATCAGGATTCGGCGGGCAGCTATGTCCCGGCTGCTGGCCAGGCGGACAGCAAACCCGGGACCGATGTGCACGACCTGGTCGCTGAGCACTTCCACGCCGTAGCGGGTTACCTCAATCCGCCCCTGAGCCAGCAGCTCTGCGGGCGGCATGCCGTCGCGGGACAGGAAACCTTGCATGTGGGCAGCCGGGGCGTTCCGAGGAGCCCCGGCGTCGATCACGACTACCCGGCGCCGGGCACGGCCGAGTACGAGCGCTGCACTCAGCCCGGCAGCCCCGCCTCCCACGATTGCCACGTCGTAGCTGTCTTCGTTCATGCTGCTCCTCCGCGTCTGTCTCGAGAAGAGTGCGTCCGGGGCTCGCAGGGGCTCAATGTTTGTTGCCAATTCCGGGACGGCGTGGTTGCGTGAGCCCTGTGCAGGATCCGCCAGCAATCGACAGCGTTCTGGAAGAGGTGGGTCCACGCCTCAAGCGGGTACGCTCGCACCGGAGAATGACCCTGACGCAGCTCGCCGACGCTACCGGGATTTCCAAGAGCACTCTGTCCAGGCTGGAGACTGGCCAGCGCAAGCCCAGCCTTGAGCTGCTCTTGCCGATAGCCCAGGCCTTTCAGGTGCCACTTGAGGAACTCGTGGGCGCCCCGGAAGTCGGGGACCCTCGCATCCGGCTCAAGCCGCGAAGTCGACGGGGCCGGATCGTCGTTCCGCTGACCAGCCAGGCGAACGGCCGGCACGCCTGGAAGGTTCTGATCCCGCCGGAACCCGGCGAGCCTGAGATGCGAACGCACGAGGGCAACGAATGGCTCTACGTGCTCTCTGGCAGGCTCCGGCTGATACTCGGTGACCGGGACGTCATTATCAAAGCCGGCGAAGCGGCGGAGTTTGACACACGTATTCCGCACTGGTTCGGACCCGCCGATGACCAGCCAGTCGAGATTCTCAGCCTGCTCAGCGGACATGGCGAACACATGAACGTCCGGGCCGCGACAACGCCCAGGGCCAAGAGAAACTGACGGCGTCGGCGAGGGACACGCGGTGGCCGCAACGAGCTTTGATGAACTGGTCGGCGAGGCAGTAAACGCCCCGTTCTCGGGCTGGGATTTCTCCTGGCTCACAGGGAGGTCGACGACGAGGCCGCTGCCGTGGAGCTACTCTCGCGAGCTCGCCCGCCGTGCCGAAGTGGCCAGCAGCATGCTGGACATGGGCACTGGCGGCGGCGAACGGCTCTCCCGGCTGTCGCCGCGCCCGCGGATGACGGTTGCTACCGAGTCGTGGCCGCCCAATGTGCCGGTCGCCGCAGCTCGGCTTGGCCCGCTCGGGATACCGGTCGTCCAGGACGAGGCTGCCACGGAGAACATGGACCAGGATGGTACGGAGCATGGCCGGCTGCCATTCTCCGATCGCGCGTTCGCGCTCGTCGCCAACAGGCACGAGTCATTCCTGGCAGCCGAGGTCAGCCGCGTCCTGAAACCCGGTGGCACGTTCATCACGCAGCAGGTTGACTACCACGGCAACGATGTTCTGTACCGCCTGCTGGGGCTGGAGGTGCCGGAGCAGCCCGACAGCTGGCTTCCGCTCGCGCGCCAGCAGGTGCTGGACGCCGGCCTCACCGTGCAGGCCACCGCCCGCGGCGAGGAGTGCCAGGACCTTCGGGACGTCGGCGCAGTCGTGTACTTCCTGCGCATCGTCAGCTGGGCCATCCCGCAGTACAGCCTGGACGCCTACCTCGATCAGCTCCGGGCCGCGCACGAGACGCCGGAGATCTGGCCGGTTCGGCTGCGGCAGCAGCGGTTCCTGCTGATCGCCACCAAGCCCGGCTGAGCGGCGCGAGGAGCTAGCTGACTCCGTACGCGCGGTAGATGGTCTCGACTGTGCTGTTGCCGCGGACGTCAGTCACGGTGGATCGCAGCGACACGTAGCCGTGGACCGGATCGGGGATCACAACGGCCCAGTAGCCCCGCTTGCGGGTCACCGGCAGCTCACGCCAGGTCCGGCCGTCGTCGACGGACACCGCTATCTTGACGGTCCGTAGCGCATGGAGCACCGGGCGGATCCCGAAGGTCCCGATCCGGTTGAGGTACATCCTGGTGACGGTGTGGCCGCCCGGGGCGGCGTCGTTCGCCATGTCCAGGCCCTGTGGCTCGAATCGTGCCAGGGTGACCGGCAGCGTTCCGTACTGCAGCAGCTGACGCCCGATGTAAGCGTGCCAGGACAGCACGACGCGGGTCGACAGCGGCGCGGCCGCCACGCCAGCTGGCGGCCTCTGCGTCGCGTCGACCGTCAGGTCATACCAGCCGGTGTGCCTGATCCGCGCACTGAACTGGGCCATAGTTCTGGTACTCGACCGTTTCACGATGGTGGTGCCGGACTTCAGGGTCGTGCTGACCGTCGCGCAGTCGCTTATGCCGGACTGATTGGGATCGCCGAGAAGGCCGACAGGCTCGAAGTACAGATGGTTCTGCTCAGCGATCGGGAGCTCGTAGATCGGGCCCCGGACCGCTGCACCGAAGACATCGAGATAGCTGTGCCCGCGGGCATAACTCCGAAGCCACGTGTCGCTGCCACAATCAGCGTTGAGGAGGCTGACAGCCCACTTGCCGGCGCTGACGTACTGCGTCAGCCGGGAGGCCGTATCGCCTGGATCCAGGTCAAAGCCGTAGTCATTGCAGGATGAGCCAGGCCCGATCTGCCAGCCTCCCGGCCCGCCCACCGTCGTCCCGGTCTTCTGCTCCACCGTCACCTTCGCCAGGTCACTGGGCGAGAAGGAGTACTTCGGCGCTGCCGGAACACGCCCGTCCGCCTCCGCATTTACGTAGTACATGCCGACCGGGCCGGCAAACTGGGTCGCGTAGTTGAACTGCAGGTACTTGGAGGTCACTGGTACCGCGTACAGCGGCACCGGGTGGCTGAGCCCGTAACCGTAGAGGGGTCCAGCCCACATGACCGGCGCGACGTAGCCATCGGGCAGGGTGGCGCAGACGGTTCCGGTCCGGTCCTGTTCGACTGCACCGGGAACAGCGAGCGCCGAAGTGACGGCCTTGCCCGAACGGGCGTCGAGCGTGATCGTGAGGCTGCTCCGGACGGCGCGGACCGCGGTGGCCAGCGTCTGGCTGACGAACTGGTCACCCGAACCCATGGTCTCGATGTCTGCCGAAATTACCCAGGTCCCGGCTGGGAGCCTGAGTACGCCGGCCTGGTTCGTGAAGTACTGACCGACTCCTCCGATCACCTGCGCGGCAGCGGCCCCGTCGTCAACGGTCCGGCCGTCCCGGTCGATGTCGATGACCTGCACCCGATAGGTGTGGACCCGGCTATCGGAACCGGTCACCGCGGCGGCAGCCGAGATAACGCCCGAACCGAGAATGACCGCGCCTACCGCGAAGATAATGGCCAGCTGCCTGCGCATCCCGTCCCCCCGCCCACCTCGTCGTCGGTACTTTCCAGACCCGACGATAAGGCAGCAAGAACGGATATTCCAGATTTCGCTAAGCCGACCTTAGTGGGCGTAGTGGCCGCGGTAGTACTCGAAGACGAAGCCGATCACGGCGAACAGCGTCGCGAGCAAGCCGATCAGGAACATCCACCAGCCGATCGCGACTCCGAGCGCGGCCGTGGCGGCGGCCATGCCGACGAACAGCGGCCACCAGCTGTGCGGGCTGAAGAAACCCAGCTCGCCCACGCCCTCGTCGATCTCGCCTTCGGGGTTGTCTTCCGGCCGCTCCGGCAGCCGACGACCGGTGAACAGGACATAGAAGCCGGTGAGGAACGCCAGGCAGACCGCCAGGGCCAGCGCCGTCGTCCCCGTCGGGTCGTGCGAGAAGTACCAGTAGACGATGTCGGCAGCGCCGAAGAAGCCGGCGCAGCCGAGGAACAGGTAGGCCTCTACTTTCACGACCCGGCTCCGATCGACTGCTGATGCTTTTCCAGGTGCCGGTCCCTGCCGGACCTGATCTGCGGGTAGTGCAGGTCAAATGCCGGCCGCTCGGACCTGATCCGCGGGATCGAGGTGAAGTTGTGCCGCGGCGGCGGGCAGGACGTCGCCCACTCCAGCGAGTTGGCGAAGCCCCAGGGGTCGTCGGCAGTGACCGTCTCGCCCGTCTTCCACGTCTTGTAGATGTTGTAGAGGAAGACGAACGTCGAGGCACCGAGCACGAACGAGCTGACCGAGGAGATGTCGTTCAGCGTCGTCGCCAGGTGCGGCAGGAACGGGTAGTTCGCGACGCGGCGCGGCATGCCCATCAGGCCGAGCCAGTGCTGCACCAGGAACGTGCCGTTGAAGCTCAGGAAGACGAGCCAGAAGTGCCACTGGCCGAGCCGGTAGTCGAGCATCTTGCCGGTCCACTTCGGCCACCAGAAGTAGAACCCGCCGAACATGCAGAACACCACCGTGCCGAAGAGCACATAGTGGAAGTGCGCCACCACGAAGTAGGAGTCGCTGACCGCGAAGTCCAGCGGCGGCGACGCCAGGATGACACCGGTCAGGCCGCCGAACAGGAACACGGCCAGGAACCCCAGGATGAACAGCATCGCAGGTTCAAAGGTGATCTGACCTCGCCAGATCGTGCCGACCCAGTTGAAGAACTTCACGCCCGTCGGCACCGCGATCAGGAACGTCATGAACGAGAAGAACGGCAGCAGCACTGCGCCGGTGGTGAACATGTGGTGCGCCCACACGGTCAGCGACAGGCCGGCGATCGCGATCGTGGCCGCGACCAGGCCCTTGTAGCCGAACAGCGGCTTGCGCGAGAACACCGGCAGGACTTCGGTGGCGATGCCGAAGAACGGCAGCGCCACGATATAGACCTCGGGATGGCCGAAGAACCAGAACAGGTGCTGCCACAAGATTGCCCCGCCGCTCTGCGCCGAGAAGACCTGGGCGCCGAGCTTGCGGTCGATCTCCAGCACCAGCAGCGCGGCCGCCAGCACCGGGAAGGCCAGCAGGACCAGCAGCGAGGTCAGCAGGATGTTCCAGGTGAAGATCGGCATCCGGAACATCGTCATGCCGGGCGCCCGCATGCACAGGATCGTGGTCACGAAGTTGACGCCGCCGAGGATCGTGCCCAGGCCCGAGAGCACCAGGCCCATGATCCACATGTCGCCGCCAATCCCCGGCGAGTAGGTGGCGTTGGTGAGCGGCGAGTAGGCATACCAGCCGAACGCGGCGGCGCCGCCTGGCGTCAGGAAGCTGACCACCAGGATGATGCCGCCGAAGGTGAACATGTAGTAGCTGAGCAGGTTCAGCCGCGGGAACGCCACGTCGGGCGCCCCGATCTGCAGCGGCATGATCTCGTTGGCGAAGCCGACGAACAGCGGCGTGGCGAACAGCAGCAGCATGATCGTGCCGTGCATGGTGAACAGTTCGTTGTACTGCTGGTCGGACACGATCCGGTTGTCCGGCCCCATCAGCTGCGCCCGCATGATCATGGCCATCAGGCCGCCGATCATGAAGAACGCAAAGGACGTGATCAGGTACAGGTGCCCGATGACCTTGTGGTCGGTCGAGGACAGCCAGTCGCCCAGGATGCCGCCCTTACGGTAGGTCCGCCGCCTCGCTCCTGGCAGCACGGGGGCAGCGGGCGCTGGAGCAGGCTGGTTGTAGGTGGTCACTGAGCCCCCCCAGACGCGTTCTGCAGCTTCTGCTGCGCGGTGATCCATGCCTTGAACTGGGTAGGAGTCACGATCTTGATCCGGAACAGCATGCGGCTGTGGTAGAGACCGCACAGCTCCGAGCAGCGGCCGATGGTGTCATAGCCGCTGTAGAGCACGTGCGTCGGGTACACCTGGAAGTGGTTCGGGTGGTCCGGCAGCACGTCGCGCTTGAAGTCGAACGGCAGCACCCAGAAGGAGTGGATCACGTCGTCCGAGGTCAGGTTGAACCGCACCGTCTCGTGCTCGGGGACCTCCAGCAGCGGCAGCTCGCTGTAGTCGACCGCGCTGCTCTTGTCGGGATCCCACATGTAGCCGACCTCGGTGACGCCGTTGGCCGAGTTCTTGGCCGCGTACTGCGGGTACTGGAACTCCCAGCTCCACTGGAAGCCGGTGACGTCGACGATCAGGCAACTGGGACGATCGCACTTCGACGACAACGCGGTGATCTTGTTCTCATCACGCGCGGTGAAGTAGAACAACACGCCCACCATGATGAACGGCACGACCGTGTACAGGATCTCGATCGGCAGGTTGTACCGGACCTGGTGCGGGATCGTGTCGCCGCGCTTCCGGTAGAAGATCACTGCCCACAGGATCGCGCCCCAGACCACGAGACCGACACAGATGGCGGCAATCCACGAGCCCTGCCAGAGGTGGACGATCAGGTCCGCCTGGCTGGTCAGCGGGTTGCGCAGCCCGAGGTTGTTAACCCAGTTGGAACTGCAGCCCGCCGTCATGGTGGCCAGCGCAAGGAACAGGACAGCGCGCGGCAGCCAGCGCCGAATCAGCCGCGCCCGCGCCCCGCGGTGCGGGGCCCCGTGCCCCGCGGCACGGTTGTTGGGACTCACAGATGGCCTTCCCAGCAGCTAAGTCCCGGCTCCAGCGGCCGGTCAAGTTAGACGTCCTACAGCCTGTCGTGGAAAACAGTACAACGCCAGGCCGTAGCAGCACGGGGTACCCCCGGCCTCCGGGGGCGATTCGTTACCCGTGCCGCCACGCCGGCCCTCGCGCCGGGCACCTAGAGTCGGGAACGTGGCGTACTTCGACGCAGCCTCCGCCGAGCCGCTGCATCCCAGCGCGCGCGACGCCTTGCTGGCTGCGCTGGACGACGGCTGGGCCGACCCGGCCCGGCTGCACCGCGAGGGCCGCCGGGCTCACCTGCTGCTCGAGCAGGCCAGGGAGGCGATCGCGGCCGAGCTGGGCTGCCGGCCCGACGAGCTGTCGGTTACGAGTTCTGGTACCCAGGCTGTCCACCTCGCGGTGCTCGGGACCGTGCAGGCGCGCCAGTCCGCCGCCCGTGGTCCCGGGCACCTGGCAGCGAGCGCAGTCGAGCACTCCAGCGTGCTGAGCGCAGCCGACTGGCTCGCGCGCACGACCGGGACCGCGGTCACCATTACCGGCGTGGACGGCCTCGGCCGGGCCGACGAGGCCGAGTTCGCCGTCGCGGTAAAGCGGGAGCGCACCCTGCTCGCCTGTCTGCAGTCCGCCAATCACGAAGTGGGCACGCTTCAGCCCGTGACCGGCGTGGCGGCCGCGTGCCAGGCGGCTGGCGTTCCCCTCCTGGTCGACATCGCCGCCTCAGCCGGCTGGCTGCCCGTGCCGGACGGCTGGTCGCTGCTGACCGCAAGCGCACGCAAGTGGGGCGGCCCGGCCGGTGTCGGCCTGCTGGTCGTCCGCAAGGGCACTAGGTGGCGCCAGCCGTTCCCGGCCGACGACCGGGAACAGCGGCGCGTCCCCGGCTTCCCGAACGTTCCCGAGGTGCTGGCCACCGCCGCTTCCCTTACTGCTACGGGCCGGGAACGAGGTCGTGACGACGCCGCGCTCCGCGCTCTGGTGGCCAGAATCCGCGCGGAGGTCCCGCGGACTGTGCCGGACAGCGTCGTGCACGGCGACCCGGACGCCCGCCTGCCGCACATCGTGACGTTCTCCTGCCTCTACGTCGACGGCGAGACGCTGGTGACCGAGCTCGACCGGGCCGGATTCTCGGTGTCGTCGGGCAGCGCATGCGTGGCCGACACCCGGCAGCCGAGTCATGTGCTCGCCGCCATGGGCGCGCTTACGCACGGCAATGTCCGGGTATCGCTCCCCCGTGACGTCAGGGCGGAGTCGGTGACCGAGTTCCTGGATGTCCTGCCCCCGATTGTTGCGAAGGTGCGCGAGACTGTGAGGGCAGCCAGTGTCAGCCCGCCGACTGAGCCGCCGCAGGAGGTGACAGCGTGAGCCGCCAGCAGCGCAGCCCCCAGCCGGCGCAGCCGGGCCAGCCGGGCGTCAGGCGGTCGACGCTGGGCCGCGGCGCACCGCCCTTGCCGGTGATCGGCCAGCCGGTGCCGCCGCCGACGCTCACGCTGGATGCGCTGGGCAAGAAATGCCCGATCCCGATCATCATGCTGTCCGAGCGGATCGGAGACATCGGCGTCGGACAGACCATCGAGGTACTCGCCGACGACCCGGCCGCCAAGACCGACCTCCCCGCCTGGTGCGCGCTGAAGTCGCAGGAGTTCATCCGGGCGACCGCGCTTCCGGCTGGCTGGTCGTTCGTGGTCCGCCGCAGTTACTGAGCTGGCTAGGCGTTCTTCCTAGCCAGCTTCGGGTCTCGGGGCGCCGTTGTCGCGCAGTTATTGATTGGGATTGTCAGCGCTGCCAGGCAACGCTTGGGATTCTCAGCGCATACCGCTGAGAATCCCAAGCGTTATCGATTGCCGGCTAATCGGAGTCGTCGACGGCGCGGAAGCGGTCGGCAAACCGGCGGTCGGTCTCCCACCACGGTCGCTGAGTTACCGGCAGGCCCGCGCCCCCGGCCGCGGCTGGATCCTTGCCGGTCTTGGGATCGCCCGCACCGGCATCGGTGGCGAGGCCCGCAGAAGCGAGAGCCGCAGCCTCGCGGGCGTCCAGCTCGGCATCGATCACCTTCGCGTCAGCCTCGTCCTCGCGGATCATCTGGATGAGCTGCGCCGCCAGGAACGGCAGGCCCACGATATCGCCGAAGATCCACAGCACGCCGCCGCCGAGGACCTGTGATGTCGCCAGGCCCGGGCCCCAGGGGCGGGCGAGCGCGTGGTAGTACGAGGCGGCCAGCAGGCTGGGGTCGGCGATGACAGCAAGGCCGAGCACCGCGTCGCCGAGCACCTCGGCCGCGGTGATCCAGAGGGCGACGACGTACGGGTACGCCTTCGGCACCGGGTCGACGCGCAGCAGCGTCCAGAAGAAGACGAA
>Ga0335073_10011779_pt1 | contig 12289 bp, 14 predicted proteins | sample Lox_Sample_22_FD_207093 | JGI IMG/M metagenome (GOLD analysis project Ga0335073, IMG submission 207093) | Soil microbial communities from Loxahatchee National Wildlife Refuge, Florida, United States - Lox_Sample_2.2 | ecosystem: Environmental > Terrestrial > Soil > Wetlands | place: USA... | reverse complement strand
ACTCTCCGATCGTGAGCATGGGGGATTGTGGCTCGGATTCTGGCGTGGCGGGGGCGTGTCTTATTTCAAGGATGGCCAGGTCCGTGCGTCCTACACAGGGGCCGAAGGTCTGACCCCGAACGCTGTCTCCGACCTGCAACTCGATCACACGGGCGCGCTCTGGGTCGCCACTCAGGACGGACTGAACCGGATTAAGGATGGTCGCATTGCCACGCTCACGAGCAGAAACGGGTTGCCTTGCAACACCGTTCACTGGACGATGGAGGACGATGATCACACGTTCTGGTTGTACACGGCGTGCGGCATTGTACGCATCGCCCCGACCGAATTAGAAGGGTGGATCGCAGACCCGAAGCGTACGATTGAAGCGACCGTTTGGGACGCGGCTGACGGCGTCCGGCTCCGCTCGACAGCGGCTAGCTTCTACGGGCCACGGGCCGCAAAATCGACCGATGGCAAACTGTGGTTTGTAACGGGAGAGGGCATCCAGGTCATCGATCCCCGCCATCTTCCGTTCAACAAACTTCCGCCGCCGATCCATATCGAACGAATCACCGCCGACCACAAGATTCGCTGGCAAAACATGTTAACCGAGGCACCCTCGAACCTGCGCCTGCCGCGGCTGACTCGCGATCTGGAGATCGACTACACCGCTCTGAGCCTGGTCGCGCCGGAGAAGGTCCGTTTCAAATATAAGCTGGAAGGCTACGATGGCGACTGGCAAGATGCGGGCAATCGCCGCCAAGCGTACTATACGAATCTTTCGCCTACCAACTACCGCTTCCGCGTGATCGCCTCGAACAACAGCGGCGTGTGGAACGAGCAAGGTGCGACTCTGGAGTTCAGCATTGCGCCCGCCTACTATCAGACAAATTGGTTCCGCGCGCTGTGCGTGCTCGCGTGTGTGGCGATGTTCTGGACCGCTTATCACCTCCGCGTCAACGCTTTGAAACGCCGCCACGCCGCCCTGGAGCAGCAGCAGGCGTTGTTGGAGCGGCATCAGGCGGAGATTCGCGCGCTGAACGAGCAGATGATCAAAGCCCAGGAGGCGGAGCGGATGCGCATCTCCGGAGAGCTGCACGACGGCGTTCTTCAACAGATCACCTCCGTTAGTCTTAGGCTGGGCAAGGTGAGATATCTAGTACCACCGGATTCGGAAGCTACGGCAACCGTCAATGGTGTGCAGCAACAGCTCATCCAGATCGGAACGGACATCCGTCATTTATCGCATGAGCTTCACCCCGCGCTGCTGCAAGAGTCAGGCTTGCCCGCGGCCCTGTCGGCGTATTGCGAGGAGTTCAGCAAGGTGCGCGGCCTGCCAGTTTCGTGCGCGGCGGACGAGAGTGTGCAGGAGTTGTCGCCGGGAGCGGCGTTGTGTCTCTATCGGATCGCGCAAGAAGCGCTCGGTAATGCGGCCAAGTATTCGGAGGCAAGCAAGGTCGACGTCCGGCTGACACGATCCAATGGTACCGTTTGCCTTTCTGTGTCCGATGATGGCGTTGGCTGTACTCCTGACGTACTAAGAAGATCGGGAGGGCTGGGAGTGATCAATATGCGGGAACGCGTGCTGCAACTGCGCGGGACGTTTGAGTTCGACAGCGCACCTGGGCGAGGAACCACGGTGAAGGCGGAAGTTCCATTTCGACCGGCGTCGTGAGTTCGCTGCCCGAGTGCCGAGTGTCAGCCGGCGGGTCTAATACGCATACGCCCGCAGGAACAAGAACACCACCACCCCAGTAATCGACACGTAGAGCCATATGGGATACGTCCAGCGGGCAATTCGGCGGTGCATCGCGAACCGTCCCGTCAGCGAGAAAAAGAACGTGGTGAGGACCATCGGCAGCGCGACGATAGAAAGAATTACGTGGCTGGCTAAAATGGAAAGATACAGCACCCGCACTGTACCGTGGCCGGGAAAAATCGTGTCGCCGTGCAGGGCGTGGTTAACGATATAGCTGACAAGAAAGACGGAAGAGAAAGCGAAGGCCAGCAGCATGCTCGTGCGATGGGCTTCCCGGTTATGATTCTTGATGAAATACAAGCCCGCGCAGAGCGCAATCGCGCACAATCCGTTCAGCAGCGCGTTGAGGGCCGGCAAAAACATCCAACGCCCGGCAAAATCAGCGGACGCATGATGGACGTAGAGCAGCCAGAGCAGGAAGGAGACCGCGAGGCCGCTCACTATGACAATCGCTCCTACCACCGGACGCGTCCGAATTTCAGCCTGTTCCATGCTAAGCATTAAATCACAATGATCCCTTGGGTCACGCAACACCCTTGCCCGTGGGACGCCCCCCCAGATTAATGACGCGAACGATGGCGAGTTGGTTACATCGGATGGTTGCGAACAAACCGCGATGGTTGCGCTCGAACAACCGATTCTCGAATCAGCGGCTCGGTCATGGTTTGCGACCCCAGAAGACGAATGACTAGAACGTCACCGCACTTCGGATCGGTAGAAATGGCGGCGCTCGAATGAGGAGAGGGGCAGTTCAAAACGACCGAGTCTTACCTCCATCAAATGAGAAAGCCCTCTCCCATTCCGGTACCGGCAGGTGGTTCGGAACCTATCCTTATTATTATTACTCTCGCCGTCTTGTTGCCGTCGACCGTGATTCTCTCCTGACGACCCAAGGCGACATTGGGACCGTCGCCACCGTACGTACTTCTGACGGCAAACTCGTTACAGGAACCTGGCGGCAAGTCTTCCATCTCAATTGCGCCGTGCGCGGCCATGAGCGCACCATCGTTGTGACCGTGATCGGCTGCCAAAGGCGGTCCATCCGGAACTAGAATAGAGTCTCTGCCATGGTCAAGCGTGCACCAGCCCGGCGGCGTCCTCGCAAAGCGAAACCCGGAACGAAGGGTTTGGGCCCGGCCGAATGCCGGCTGGAGCAGCCTACGGGCGCTGCCGCGGAGGTTGCAGAGGCGATCGTGAAATCTGGCGGCTGCGTTGTGGGCTCGTATAAAGAACCACTTGCCGGTCATCCGGTCTTGATTGCCGTGCTGCCAATCGATGCTGTCGAGCCCACCCCCTTCCAGCGAGATCTCTCCGATGCTCACCACAAACGGCTCGCTGACGTCATCAACAAAACCGGGCGGTTTCTCGATCCCATCATCGCGGTGGTCGGCCCGAAGGGAGGCTTCTGGACTCCGAATGGCCGGCATCGCCTCGCAGCCATGCGCCGCCTGGGGGCGAAATCGATCACTACGCTCGTGGTGGCCGACCGGGAGGTAGCCTGGCAGATCCTCGCGCTCAATACGGAGAAAGCTCACAATCTCAAGGAACGCTCGCTGGAAGTCACACGCATCTACCGTGGTTTGGTGGATGAAGATGCCACGCGATCTGAGTCGCAGTTCACGTTCTACCTGGACGAACCCGCCCTCGTCACTCTCGGCGTCTGCTATGAACGCTTCCCGCGCTTCGGCGGTGGTGCCTATCATTCAATCCTCCGACGACTGGAGGCCTTTACCGATGAACCATTGCGAACCGCGCTCAAGGATCACGAGAAACGGGCGACGATGGTGCTCGACCTTGAAGAGAAAGTTGCGGCAGCGGTAAAGAAGCTGAAAGAACGTGGTCTCGTCAGCCCCTACCTGCGCTCGTTCGTGGTGGCGCGCATCAACCCGCTGCGCTGGATTAAGGGCGAACCGCCTCCACTCGAAGAGGTCCTTAAGACGATGCGAGAGCGCGCGGCAAAATTCAATGTTGAGAAGATCAGGCCGCAGGATCTGGCAGGAGCGGCAGGTCCACCGGACGAAGAAACCTAGGAGAGCCGACCACAAATGACAGCCTCATCCGGCAGAAAACATGCGGGGCCTGGACCTGCGAGTGACCAGCCTCCAATCCCCGAGCCCACATTCGCCGGACGTGCGCGCACATTAGTGTATCTGGGTCGCATCGGCAGTCTCTCTAGCCTGTCACGTAAACAGCCAGGATTCCCATTTGGGTCCGTAATGCCCTACGGGTTGGACGAACACGGCCGTCCGATCTTCCTGATCAGCACCATGGCCATGCATACCCAGAACTTGCAGGCCGACGCCCGCGCCAGCTTGCTTGTTACTCAGGAAAACACCGACGGCGAACCGCTCGGCGCGTCGAGGGTCACGCTGGTAGGAAATGTTCTGCCGGTAGAGAACACCGAGTTGGCTGAGGTGCGCAAGCTGTACCTGGAGCGTCACGCCAACAGCAAGTATTGGGTAGATTTTGAAGACTTTTCCTTCTACCGCATGAATGTGATGGATGTCTATTATGCTTCGCTTCCAGCTCTGTATGGACCTTCCACTCATACCCGCATCTCCACTAGGTCCTGGCAAACTCTAACGGCGACAGATAGTTCAACGAGCTATGCGGACGTTGTTGGTTGTAATCCTGCCGCCAGCTTTCGATCTTTCGACGCGCGTCACTCAGATCGATCATCGGCGACATCGAAGGCGGCTTGTTCCGTGTACTTGAGGTGACGGACGAGGGGCTGCTGATGTTGATGTTACCGGAGAGGGATGACGTAGTTCACACCCGGACGGTGACATGGCGGCAGTTCGCGAACTTCGGCTACGAATTGGTGTTTCCATAGCTGCTCGTTTCTTTGCCCACCGAGCCTTTTTGTCTTCATAGCTGGAAGTTCTATTATGATTCACGGAATATGCTTGCAACGTACACCGCGAAGAGACTGCCGAAGTTCATAGAGCGGATTAGGCAGATTAAGGTCGCGTGGAAGGACAAGGATGGAGAAGAACCCGCCCTTTGGTTTCGTGGGTCGCAGAACGCTGCTTGGCGGCTTGTACCGAAACTGTATCGTTCCGATGCGAAGGCTAAAGACCTACTCGAAGATGAGGATGAGATACGTGAAGAGTTCGTTAGACGTGCGCCGAGTTTGACGACGTACAGTCCCCGGAATGCTTGGGAATGGTACTTCCTCATGCAGCACTACTCAGCGCCGACTCGTCTTCTCGACTGGACGGAAGACCCCCAAATTGCGCTGTATTTCGCGTTGATGGAGAGTGAGGGCTATCAAGATGCCGCCGTCTGGCTTCTTGATCCGTGGCGGCTCAATGAGTTGGTTTTGGATTGCGATGAAGTCCTTCCACCCGGATCGGATGGTCTCGCAGATCGTGACCGACGCAAGTACGAACCGTGGCTTCCAAATCGGTTTGACGCCAAACATCGCCTGCGCAAGCCGCTACCAGTGGCGATTTTCCCGAATCAATTTGATCGGCGTATCGCAGCGCAGCGGTCATGCTTCACAGTACATGGTCTCAAAAAGGATAGTCTGGATTCCCTTTTCCCAAAGGTACACAAACTCCTGGCGAAAATTGTGATTCCTGCTTACGCAATTGAAGATGTCCGCGACGAGCTAGAAGACTGCTCCGTTGATGAAGCGACAATTTACCCAGACTTGGAAGGACTAGGAAAGTGTGTCGCTCGCTGGATCGGCAATGCCAAGCCGATGCCTCATGATGCCCTATATACACGCTTGAAGCCTTCACCAATAGAAGGTGTGGGAGTCTTCGCCGTTAAGAAAATCAAGAAGGGCACGGTCCTGTTTTCTGGCGACGTAGACGAAATTCGTTGGATAAACGCGCACGAGTTGCCACGGAACAAAGCCTTGAGGGAATTTTATGATCGGTTTGCCATCGTTAAGAACGGAAAAGACGGCAAGCCGAAGCGATACGGATGTCCTCGAAACTTTCACCGCCTCACGATGTCTTGGTATATCAACGATCCGAGACCAGACGAAAAGCCCAATGTGATCTGCGATGAGGACTATGACTTCCGCGCCTTGCGCGACATCGACGAAGGTGAGGAATTAACAGTCGATTCAAGTACCTACAGCGACCATGCGAAAACGAACCCCAAGGGTCGCAGCAGGTAGAGAATGGGATTGGTTATGGACAAAGACACTAGAAAAAAGCTGGATATACAGGAATTCCAAAGGCAGGCTCAGGAATACCTGAAGAAGCACGGCATCGACGACCGCATTCATATCGCAGATTCGACAAAAAACGGATGGTCAACTCTTTGCAACCTACCGATTCCCCCGGCGGTGGCCAGCACTCAGGCGAATGAGGTCACATGCGAAGCCTGCATCGGAATATCGAATTGGATAAAACTTTAGGGAAGGTTCAGCATCTGATTGCTGCTGCCGTAGCTTTGGCGAACCAACTTCTCTGCGACCGTCTTTTCCGCGTCGAGCCTCTTCCACTGGATAGCAATCTCTTCAATCGTCTTACTGTGCCCTATCACTTCCTTGTCCATGTCCTCTATGGTGTAGAAACCGCCAGCGTCCTTCGGCGGTCGCACAAAGAAATGAGTGTTGTCCGCCATCGAAGTTCCGAGTTTGTAGTATGAAACGTTGGCGAGTGGAGAAGTGTTGTTCGGGGGGACAACCGGCTTCGCACGAAGCGAGTCGGACCATTCTTTATTGAGTGCAAGCAATTCCTTCATCAGATCGTTAGGGAAAAGTGCAATCTCGATGCCAGCTTCCACGAGGGAGGAGTGCCCGTATACGGACTCATGCTTGTCTGCGATGCCGTACACAACCCGTGCGACCTTGCCTTCAATCAGGCGTTGAGTGCATGGCTTCTTCGGTGGTTTGCGAGTGGAACAAGGTTCCAGCGTCGTATAGACGGTCGAGCCTTCAATGTCGGCGGCGTTCAATTTCTTCAACGCACAAAACTCACCGTGATCGCCATCACCTGATTCGCCGCGATAGCCGCTGGCAAGAATCGTGCCGTCTTTAACAATCACCACGCCGACATGCGGATGCAGTCGGCTGTCTTCCGCAACGCTTTTTCGAGATACGATGATTGCTTCCTCGCTAAATATCCGATCCAACTCGGCTTGAACGAGTTCCGACCCTGATTTTGTCAAGTGAATATCTACCAGAGATTCGTTTGGTATAGCTGTATTCTTCGCCCTCGTGAGATGCCCACTCATCGTGGCTGTCGTTAACATGGAGAACTGCACGGTATTACGAATAGCGGAAGCCATCAGGTTGTCATCAATGGTGTGACCACCACGGAAAAAGTTCAGGAACTGGTTGTAGGTGCGTGTTGGGGCCTGAGTAAGCTGGGGATAGATATGTCCGGAAGGCAGCTTTGTGCGGATGAGCATTGGATTTTCTCGATCCATTGTATCGAGTATCATGGTGATTCATGCGCAAGCAACCACAGCGGTCGTACCAGAAGCGCAAGACCTCCGAGAACGTGACGGAATGGTCTAAGTGCCCGGTATGCGGGCAGCCGTTCTCTGAGCAGCACCCTTCGCCCATTCCGGGCAAGCGCGTCTACATCCATAACGACGGTACGCGCCATACCGCTGATGAACCCGCTCCGCAACCACAACCGAAGGCAACCACGACTCAGCAGACAGCGCAGCAATCGACCATCAACAAAACCGCCGAACTGGATACGCTTTACGGGCGCATTAAGAAAGACGCTGAGGCGATGGGCGGCACAGCGTTGCGCTCGTCATCGAGCGTGTCTGTTCCGGGCGCGATGACGGCGACACCGCAGAGCGAGGATGCTCCATCACTGCATGTGGAAATGCCCAACGGATTTCAGGTTGACTTCGCGCCAACCAACCCTTTGAGCATCGGTAATGCTTTGTCTGTGAGAGCAGTGCGCACTTTCAAAGGGCACCGCAAGACCGATCAGGTCTTTGTTTACTTGCAGGGCGGCTGGCGAATATCCAAAAACGCGCTGTCCGATGATGAGATACGCGTTTGCCTCACACCCGAAGGACCGCTCCCGGCTTAGAGTTTTTCTTCAAGCTCCCGATGCAGTGTGCAAAGGGGCTCAGGCTAGGCCAGATGCGATCTGCAAGATGACAGCTCCGGCTACTACAAAAATGGCGAGACCAAGGACATAGCTCGCAACCGGTGATGCACAGAAGCACCATCCCCAAAAGCTCGACAGTTTCCCGCATATCCATGAACAGGCAGCCGTGCCCATTGCGGGAATTGTCGTAGGAACGTTAACTCCAGCCGTATGGGCCAGTTCGAGTGCTCCATGGGTAACCAGAATTTCTCGTGCGGGAGTTGGAACAGACTTCCTCGCCATACAGCCTCCACGTTGCGTGCGATGATTAAGACGCCAAATCTCGGTCACGCGGCATGGGAATATTTCTTCCGACGCTCAGAAAGTGGTTCATGCCGAGGGTCCATTCAAACGTCAATGTCATTCCAGCGGTCACGGAAGTTCTCATCTTGCCGTGGCTGAAACACTCGTCTGTCTGAATCTTTCCTCGCTGTCCCATCCCGCTTCTTCCCTTTGAGCCATTCTTCATGTTCCTCTTTACAGCGGATAACGACATCTCCCTTCACGATATGGTATTCGGGGTGACCATCGCGCCCATTCAGGACAACGAAAACGTAGTAGTGATTCGGTCCCTTGGGTGTCTCATCGGTCTTGTTAAGCTGCCATGACGTAGTGGGGTTCAGAGAAGTCTTCACTTGGATGGTTGCGGATTTCGTTCCACCTGGCTTCGATACTAATATGTCGATGCCTCTCGTGTTCCTCAACGTAACAGCCGCAATGAATCCTCGACGCGAGAGTTCTCCGGCCACAAGGTACTCACCCGCAACTCCAACTTGGATTGTGCTTAGTGTGCTCTCGTCCGCTTCCATGTGCGAGAGTATACCCGCGATCATTCAAGTGAATTGCGAACTCGTGTCCTGTTGAACTCCGGCCCCGGTGAGAGGTTGTAAGCGGAGCCGCCGATGGTCCGCTGATGGGGATTCCCTTGAGGAGATATGCGGTTTAGACTTGCGACGGGGACAGTGAAGCGGGAGGCCGATGTCGGCTACGTTTCGTACCATTGATTTTTTCCATTTTTATGCGACAATCGGCTGGTAGTTAAATCGGCTACTACCGAAGTGCCTTAGATTCAATAAGCTTAGAGAATCCCTCCCTCTCCGCCAGAATGACCTGCTCTCATCGCCTTCGGATGATGTCGTGAACTTGCGTTGAACGAATCAACAGGCAAGGCGTCATTTGTTCTATGCTCCTTCCGGACAGTAGCTAAGCCAATTGCGTGTTGCCATCAGCGGTATTCGTTTCGTACTCCTTGACGGGTGCCATGGTGAGAGCGAGTGTCAAGCAAATTGAAGGGCTAACTGAAGGCCGCGCTACGCGAGGACCCGTTCACTAACTACGCGCCCAGCTTTGGAATGATGGTCAGTCCCGGGGGGGTAGGTAGGGGGTAATTTCTTGGCGGGGTGTACGCAAAGGAACACGCACGGCGATCAGCTAAGGGGTGTCCCTGACAGGATGTCCCCTATTCAAGCCTGAGCAGTGCCGTGCATTGGGAAGTCTTATTGCAGATGGAAGGAGGGTTACCCTCGGCTTATGCTATCCTCATTCCTCTGCGCCTCTAGATACAGACGCGCAGGAGACAGCGCCGGGGTCTAAGCAAGTCTACGCTTTGGCCTGATTCATAACGCGCATAACCTGTACTGCGCCCCATTCGCTTCCGCGCGCAGTGAGAATACCTCGCTCATTGAGCTTCGCTGCGATCTGGCGCAAGCTCTGCGCTCCTTCTGACCTTATGGAATCAATAACGGGCAGCAGATCAGACGCACGACGCTTCGCTTGCTCACTGCGTATCTGAATCGAAGCTCTATTCCCCTTGGGTGCGATCTGAGCACAGTTACCTCTGTCTCCTCCAAGCACGACGCCTCTGCGTTTAGCTGCTGCTAAAGCGGCCTTTGTACGCGTGCTGATCATTTCGGCTTCGTGTTCTGCGATTGCAGCTAGGATGTGGATCGTGAGCCTATTGGCTTGCGGGAAATCGCACGCCGTGAACTCGCAGTTGGACTCCATAAGATTAGAGACGAACGCAACGTTACGGGCTAACCTATCGAGCTTGGCAATGATGAGGGTAGCACCGTGTACGCGGCACTGCGCCAGAGCTGCTGCCAGCTGCGGTCTGTGATTCCCTTTGCGTGTGCCGTGCTCTACTTCCGTGAATTCCGCTATGAGCTTCCCGTGTGAGCCTGTGAGGTACGCAGAAACAGCCTCGCGCTGTGCGTCCAGCCCGAGCCCTGATCTGCCCTGCTTCTTGGTGCTGACCCTGTAGTACGCGATGAACTTTGGTAACCGTTTTGGTGTCATTTTCGCCCGATGTTTCGTTTACGGCATCGCTCGTTGCAGCAAGTGTAACATGCTGAAAGCAGCAAATCCAACGGCGATTGCGGCGTGTCATAACCGCAGGGACGTTTTAAAAGCCGATCCTGAGAAGTAAGTTACGGAGTCGGACGGAAAAGCCGCGTGTATTATGTAGCACACGCGTGTATGAGGAACTACGTAGCACGAAACTGGGCAAGAAACGGGGGTAACCGCACCATGAAAATCCCGTAAGTAGTTGTAAATACAGTACAGAATGAAGATCATCCATAGGGCAATGGACGAGCATGGCGAAGCGAGTAGAGCGAATCGGCATATGCTATTGAAAACAATAGCCTTATCGTATTACTACCGATGGAGACACCATTGGGTCTCTCAACTTGGTAATCGAATGGTGGAAATGCTCAAGCCGGGCTTAAAGGAACTAATGATCTTGGCATTGGTCTGATCTTCTCTCACCTGCTTAGCTCTCAGCACCCGGCTTGAAGATCATATAGACGCCGGTCGGTCGGGTCCTCCCCGCCAGAAAACTGGAAAACTCTAAGAGGTCAAGTAACCAAGCGGTGCTCAAGCATGACTGTTCCGTTTCCGCCGCATCCTCCGCGTGGATGGCAGATCGGTACGACGTTACGGATGGAATGGATGAGGTTGCATGGTAGCAGAAGGTTAAGGTAAATCGTGGCTTAGGGCCGCGCGTAACAGACCGCCTGAAATGATAGGTGCTATTGGGAATCGCCGCACGTGCCGCAGTGGAACTCATCGCTTCGTGCACAAGCTCACAACGCGGAAGGCCAACCACGGAAGACACCTCGAAGAAAGCATTCCGTGCACTATAAAAAGGCAGTAAGAAATTCGTTCCCTTGGCTACATTCGTTCGGCATAAGGGCCTTGGAGAACTGATAGTGCAGCTTAAGAAAAGAGATCAACTTCGCATATCGTCGTTGGGAATGCTGGGGAAAGCTTAGGTTGGTCCTAGGTGATTGCTATACCCATATATAGAGCCGTGGCGTGGCGGGAGCCTATTTGATGGATATAAGTTGTATATTATCAATACCTTACATTAGATTTAATCGAAAATAATCCGCCTATAAGCCGGGCAATGTCGTATGTTTATTTTCAATGAGTTACAGGTGAACCCCAGATTTACCTACTTAGAGCTATCAAGGTTTCATTCCCTTTCGGGATCATGGGTGAACAGATGACGCGCAGATTCAAAAATGAGGCCGGGAAGAGATACGGCAAGCTGTGCGTCGTCCGTTTTGACCGAATGGTTAAGGAGCAACCTCTGTTCCTTTGTCTGTGCGAGTGCGGCCAAGAAGTTTCTGTCCGAGGCGCAAATCTTCGAAGTGGAAACACTAAGAGCTGCGGGTGTTCGCGTTGTAAGTCAATGCACCCCTTTAAACCCATGAGAGTGCTGAAGGCATCTAGCGGGTGGTACCGTGCATGGGGGATAGTGGATCAAACTTCAAGAAGGACCCGGTGGATGATTGTTGACAAGTGTGGCCATTTTTACTTCCGTACCGAAAAACAGATAGATAGTAGGAAATTGCCGATTTGTCACCTACTCAAGCCGACGCATACCAGCTGGCTGAAGATGATCGAGCGGTGCAGATACAAAAAACATCCACAATTTCTCGACTACGGCGGCCGCGGAATAACCGTATGCGAACGATGGCGCAGGAGTTTTTGGGATTTCTTTCGTGACATGGATTTAAGGCCAAAACGAAAGACGCTAGACCGGATCGACAACGCCAAAGGCTACTGCAAGGACAATTGCCGCTGGGCGACTAAAGAAGAACAAGCCAAGAACCGTAGAAAGAAATCCAGAGCAATCTCAAGCTGAACGGCATTCCCTGCCTCTCTTCCTCAGATGCTCTCCCTATATCCAGATCGATGTCAGCGCCGAACGCACACTGTACGCTGGGGATCATTTCTCCGGCGTTCGCGGCGAACAAATACGCAGAGGCCATTTCTAGGCGATTTCTGAAGCAATGGCTCTCGACCATATGACGGACCATTCCAATCAATCGCCGCGTCTCCTAGGGCCTCCCTGTGCGTGCGCGACGTATCGTAGTAGGACGATTCGCAAGGAAGAACCCTGAGCAATCCAATTCCCCTCGCCGTTATCGCCGCGAAGCAAATTTGTGTTGACCTTTGAGATTAT
>Ga0335073_10011778_pt1 | contig 12290 bp, 10 predicted proteins | sample Lox_Sample_22_FD_207093 | JGI IMG/M metagenome (GOLD analysis project Ga0335073, IMG submission 207093) | Soil microbial communities from Loxahatchee National Wildlife Refuge, Florida, United States - Lox_Sample_2.2 | ecosystem: Environmental > Terrestrial > Soil > Wetlands | place: USA... | reverse complement strand
CGTAGATCAAGAAGCCATGCAGGCGCTGCCGCTTGAAAATCGCAACTTCACGCAAATTCTGTCGCTCTCTCCGGGTGTGGCCGTGGCTCTGCCCAATGCGACTGAGCTGGGCCGCGGCTCACAGAACGTATCGGACAATGGCGCACAAACCGTGGCCAACAATGTGCAATTCAATGGCGTCGATGCCAATAACCTCGCGCAAAATTCAGTGGAGAACGCCACGGAAGAGGTCGGCGTCGCCATACCGGCGCCAGACACGATTGCAGAGTTCAAGGTGCAGACGGCCAACTATGACGCAACCTACGGCCGCGGCAATGGCGCCAATGTGGATGTTGTGAGCAAGACGGGCACCAACCACTTGCACGGAAGCGTGTGGGAATTCCTGCGCAACGATGTACTGAATGCCAATGACTTTTTTGTGAAAGAGCAAGGCAGCCAAAGGCCAGAGCTGAAGCAGAATCAGTTTGGCGGGGCGCTGGGCGGCTATCTGCTGCGCGACAAGTTATTCTTTTTCGGCGCATATCAGGGATTGAGAGCAGTGAACGGATTCGGAGCCAAGTCCACGGTCATTCTGCCGCAGCTAACTTCTGACCGCTCGGCAGCAACGCTTGGCGCTCAGTTCTGCCCCACGACGCCAGGCCGGAGTCCGGCCGGCTACACGACGGCTGCAGGCGGCACCCAGGTGGCATGTGATGGCTCGAATATCAGTCCGGTGGCGCTCGCGCTGCTCAACTTCAAGTTCGCCAACGGGCAGTTTGCCATTCCCAATCCGCAGATCGATTTTGCCGTTACGCCCGGCCAACTACCGATCGGCCAGACGACGTACACGTTGCCGGCCAGTTACAACGAGGATCAGTACACGGCGAATCTTGATGCCAGCCTCACAGCCAGAAACCAGGCGGCGGCACGTTACCTTTACTCGCACGCGCCCACCAACATGCCCTTCTCGCCCAACGCCGCGAACGTGCCCGGATGGCCGACCAACGAAATCGACCAGAACGACATGTTCGTGTTGAGCGATACCCAGGTCGTCAGTTCGCGGATCGTGAATGTATTTCGCTTCGGATACATGCGCTTCAGTGGAAATGCAACCATTCAGAATCCGATCTCCGCGTCGAATGTCGGCATGGTCGGGCCCACGGGAACAGCGGCGGGCGCAAATATGCCGGGTATCACTGTAGACGGCCTGTTCACAGTGGGCGACTCGGGAACGCCAGCCCAGTCGCAAATTACCAACAGCTTTATCTGGCAGAACACGGTGAGCTGGACGCGTGGCCGCAACGGCATCAGGATCGGCGCGGAAGCCAAGCGCTGGCAGGTGATGGTGAATGCCCCGTTCTCGGTCGATGGCTTGCTCGACATCGCAACGTTCGACGATTTTTTGCTGGGCCAAAGCGCCGCGCAAAATGCCAGCCCCAACGGCTTCAGCAATGTCACATTCAGCGGCGGCAGCTCGGGATTCTTCAGGCGCGATGAGCGCTACACCGATTTCGCCAGCTTTGTGCAGGACGACGTAAAGCTCAGCGCGCGGCTGACTGTGAATGCAGGAGTGCGCTGGGAAGTCTTCGGACCACCCAGCGAAATCCATGGGCGGCTGCTCACGTTCGATCCAGCCATTGCAACTCCGAGCGCGCCGCCTAGCGGAACGCTCAGTGGATTCGAGGTGCCGGCCAATCTTGCCGGCACGCTGCCTGCCGGCGTAACCCGGTTAGGCCACAACGGACTGTGGGCTACCACCTACCACGACGTGTCGCCGCGACTTGGCTTTGCATGGCAAATGCCGGGCCGGTCGGCGTTGGTCCTGCGTGGTGGTTACGGACTTTACTTCGATCGTCTCTCCGGCGACATGATTTAAGGTTCTCTCTCGCAGCCGCCGTTTTCGGTGCAGCAGTTTTTGTTTGGGCAGCAGAACGCCGCGGCAACTTTGGCTGCGCCCTACAGTCCGCTGCTTCCACCGGACTCGGCCTATCCGCTGTTCCAACCGCGGACTCCCGACGGCGCGCTGCTGGTTGAGGCTATCTCGCCGCGCGCCATCGACCCCTACACCGAGGAGTACAACCTGAACCTGCAGCGCGCGCTGGGGCGCGACACGCTGATCGAGGTCGGATATGTCGGCTCCCGCTCCCTGCACCTCGCCGGCAGCCAGATGTTCAATCAGGCCCAGCTCGTGAGCCCTGCCCAGCCATTCAATGGTGCGACCACCAATACGGCTGCCAATGCGCAACAGCGAGCGCCCTTCGCCGGAGTCAATGAAACCTCGCTGATCAACGATACGCGCTACATTGCCGATTACAACTCGCTGCAGATGAGTGCGACACGGCGCATGCGTCATGGCCTCGAATTTCTCGCGAGCTATACATGGGGCAAGAGCCTCAACGAAACCAACGGCTCCAACGGCGCCGAATTCTACGAGCTGTGGCTCTACACCAACGACCAGAACAATCCGCGGCAGGCCTATGGGCTGACCGATTTCGATCGCTCCAACCGCGGCGTACTCAGCTTCATCTACAGCCCGCCGGCCATGCGGCGCGGTTCGTGGGCGGCGCGCCAGGCTTTGCGCGATTGGCGGTTCTCGGGAATCATGGTCGCGCAGTCTGGCACGCCGTTGACGATCGTGGATAGAAACGCCGGCGCGGTCTACGGCACCTACCCCTTCGAGCATCGTGCGCAGCTCTCGGGCCAACCCCTTGCGACTGGCGGATCGATGTTCAGCCGCGTGCACAGCACGTACTGGAATCCAGCGGCATTCACCTCCGCGCCCACCGCACCATTCGGCGGGCCTGGCGATACCGACTTCGGTAACGCCGGCTCCGGAATTGCGCGCGGGCCGGGACAGCGCGATGTGGATATGGCCGTGGAGCGGAGCTTCCCGGTCGAATCCAGCGCCCTGCGCTTCCGCGCAGAATTCTTCAATCTGACGAATTCCACGAACTTCGCGAACCCTGACCGGACGGTGAGCGACGGATCGGCGTTCGGAACCATTACCTCGACAGCGAATAACCCGCGCGTGGTGCAGTTCGCACTTCGCTATCAGTTCTAAGCACCGAATTTGCCGCGTTCAATGGATAAAGATATGGCGATGGCAGACGAGATCGAAAGCGAAGTGCTGGAAACCGTCGGTACGGTGCCGGAGTGCGAAGGCGATCCGCCGTTCGATCCCTATTTGCAGCGCGCCGAGATGCCTTTCTCTGCGACCCATTACCCGCTCGGATTCCCCGTACAAATTGCAGCCAATTCAATGAAAGTGCTGGCCGCGGCACGCGAAAGTTGGCAGGGATACCGGCAGCGCTTTGAAACCGCGCCCATCTATTTCCAGGTCGGCGTGCGAGACACGGGTTCGAGCACGTGCCCCGGCGCCGTCACGCCGCGCGCGCACCGGCATCTGATGACGGGAACGGCCGATGCGGACAACTTTTTCGTAGCCGATCTTCTGCAAGGCGTATCGTTCGCATGGGTCACCACGGCAGCGGTTGAGCATCCCTGGTATCTACGGCAAAACATTCTGGAACCGGCCGTGCTCTCGCATATTGCTAACCGCCACGCGGCGCCTATACATGCGGCCTGCGTGGCATATCAAGGGCGCGGGGTTCTGCTCTGCGGCGAGTCCGGCGCGGGAAAATCCACCCTGGCATTTGCATGCGCGCGGGCGGGTTGGACCTACATAAATGACGATGCAACATTTCTGGTCCACGGGCGCAGCGACCGCCAGGTTATCGGCCACCATCACTCCGTCCGCTTGCGGCCCGCCGCGGCGGAACTGTTCACGGAGATCCGAGACCGGCCGGTGACGCACCGCATGCGAAGCAAACCATCGATTGAGATTCCGACCTCGGAGCTGGCCGGCATTTGTGGTCTTCCTCGATCGTGGTGGAGATGGCGCGCAGGAGCTTGTCCCGTATCCCTGTGAAAAGGCGCGGCACTTTATGCGCCACCATCTCAACGGCTGGGAACCATTGCGCAACAAGCAGCTTGCCACGGTCGAGCGATTGCTGTCGGCTCAGGTCTACGAACTCCGCTATCGCGACCTGGACTTTGCCATCGACCGATTGCAGCGCATGGTGCAGGAGGCAGGCTAGTGCTACGGAGCCATTGGCCGGCCGCGGCCAAAGAGCTAACCCGCGAGTTCTGGACCTTCTTCGCCGCCGCCCTGTGTTTCGACCTCGGCTTCGCGATTTACATCTTTCTCTACGGCCTCTTCCTGCTCGACATCGGATTCAACGAGCGGCAGCTCGGGCTAGTGACCGGAGCCATGACGCTGGGCGCCATGACTGGCACGTTGCCGATGGGTGCTCTGGCCGAACGATTCGGTTTGCGCAGACTCCTTCTGGCCGGCTTTACCGTCACGCCTGCCGTCGCTGCGGTGCGTTTGTTCTTCCCCGCCGAACACAGGCAGATCGCGCTCGCAGGCGTCACCGGGTTCGCACTCTCTTCCTGGCAAGTGTGCTTTTCGCCGGCCATTGCGGCGCTCACCACAAAAAACAATCGAACGCTGGCCTTCAGTCTCACGTTTTCGACAGGCATTGCCACCGGCGCGCTGGGCGGGCTGGCCGGCGGATGGTTGCCGGGATGGATCGAACATGCGCATCTTGCCGCGAGCCACGTCGAAGCAAAGCGCTGGGTGCTGCTGGGCTGCTGCGCCGTCTTTGCCTTGGGCACATGGCCGCTCTCGCGTCTGCGGCTGCGCACCCCAGCCACCACGCAGCGCCGCGCGTGGAAGTTCGATCCATTTCTCATTCCCTATCTGCCCGCCATGGCATTGTGGACGCTCACAGCGGGAGTCTTTGTGCCCTTTGCGCCGGCATTTCTCTCCAGGCAGTTGCATCTGCAGTTGCCGAGAATTGGCGAGGCCTTCTCCCTGGCGCAGATTGCGCAGGTGGGCGCGATTCTGCTGGCCCCGATCGTCTTCAGGCAGTGTGGACTGGTGGCTGGGATCGCGTACACGCAGGGATTGAGCGGGCTGGCGCTGGCATGGCTCGCCGCAACCCACAGGGTGAATCTCGCCGTGGGCATCTATGTCGGTTACATGGCGATTCACTGGATGAGCGGACCGGGAATCTACAGCCTGCTGATGGGACGCGTTGCCGAGACTGCGCGCAACACGGCTTCGGCGGTAAATACTTTAATGTCGTCCCTCTGCCAATCGATTGCCGCGGCCGTAGCCGGCGCAGCCTATGTGAGATTTGGCTATCCGCCGGTATTGTTCGCCGCCGCAGCCATGGCTCTGCTTTCTTCGACTGTATTTGCGGTGTTGCTGCGCGAGCGTCCGCGCCGCGAGGCCATCGCAATCGCGGCGGCGGAGTGATCGCGGCCGTTGCCAATTCCCAGGTGACAAGGAAATGACAAACACTCTGCACGCGGAGGACAACCTGCGCGCGCAATGCGTTTAGTGTCGGTGGCATGGAGTTTGCGACTCACAGCAACACATTTCGTTGGGCGGCTGGATTCGCGCTTGCGCTTTTGACGTCAACCGCGGCGGCGCATTGCGCCCAGGCCCAGCAAACACCGCTGGTCTCTGGCTCGCTGGCGTTTCTGCATGGCACCACTGGGGGTCAGACATCGTATCTGCCCGCGTTCATGCCGGTCGGGATCCTGCCCGTAAAACAACGGTTCGTTTTTGAGACGCGCGCATTGTTCCTTGAAGACATTACGCCGCGGACGGGTAAGAGCTACAAGACGCGCCTGATCAAAAACGTAAATTACCTGCAAGCGGACTATCTCGCCAATGCCCACCTCACGCTGGTAGCGGGAAAGTTCCTGACCCCGTTTGCCACTTACAACGAACGCCTGAGCCCCCTCTGGATCGGTAATTTTCAAGACGGACCGCTACTCGTCAGTCTGGGCACGAACGGCAGCACCGGAGTAGGCGGACAAGCGCGCGGGTCGGTCTTCGCCAACAACGCCGTCGCCGTCGACTACGCCGCCTTCTTCCAGGCAAATGTGAGTGGCACGCAGTTCGCCTCCTCGCGCGCCACAGGCGGACGAATCAATTTCTATCTGCCGCCCAGCGGCTTTGAGTTTGGCGCATCGTACGACCACATGTTTGAGGGATTGCATCCCGACACGAGCGGCGTACACGTGTGGTGGGAACCGCATAACGTGCCCCTCACGGTGCGCTCGGAGTATGCGCACAGCACCAACGCACACGGCTATTGGATCGAGACCGGCTACCGCCTCGCACGAATCAACGGTGAGAACGGTTTTTTCGGCCGGCTGGAGCCGCTGTTCCGGATGCAGCAGACATTTCGCATCCATCCCGATGCAACCGACGGGTTGCCTTCGGTCAACACACAGCGCGTGGACTTTGGCCTGGATTACTACCTGCCGCATGAGATCCGGATCATTTCGAGTTACACACGGCAATTCGCGTCATCCGGCAACAGCAACATCTGGAACACGGAGCTGGTTTATCGTTTCCTGGCTCCTGCGTGGCCGGGGAGAAAAAGATGAAACATGCAATTTGGATCGTTGCACTCATGGCGTGCTGCTTTTGTCTGGCCATGGCCGTCGCGCAAAGGCAGCAGGACGCATCCGCGGCGGCGCCGCCGAATCAATCGCCGGCCGCCAAAAGCACGGCCAGTCCTTCGCAGAATTTAGGCGAGCTCAAGTTCCAGCAGAACTGCAGCCGCTGCCACAATGCGCCGCAGGAGCTGTCGCCGCGCATCACCGGTAGCGTTGTGCTCCACATGCGGGTGCGCGCATCGCTCAGCCAGGCAGACGCCAAAGCGATTCTGCAATATCTCGCCCCTTAGGACGGCGCAAACTTCGGAGACACACCATGACGTTTCGCATGATTGCAAAAGCTGTCGCCGCAGCAGCGCTGACCATGGCGGCATACATGGGTCCAATGTCCGCTGCCGCGCCCGGCGCCCCGCTGCGAATCGAAGTGACAGCCAAGCGTTTTGCTTTTTTGCCCGCTGACGTCACCGTGAAAAAAGGCCAGCCCGTCGTCCTCGCTTTTCACTCGGAAGATGTGGCGCACGGCATCAAGTTCAAGGAGTTGGGGTTGCAGACGGATATCCCCAGGGGAAGCATCACCGAATTGCGTTTTACGCCGGATAAGACAGGCGACTTTGTCGGACATTGCTCGCGGTTCTGCGGCGCCGGCCACGGGTCGATGATGATGACCCTGCATGTGACGGAGTAACGGCCATGCGTGCATGTGTTCTGGTGTGGGTTGTTGTCATGCTGGTGGGATGCAGGGCTACGGTTCCGGGAAAAACTCAGACCGCCGTCATCACACACGCCAAGCATTGGGTATTGGTCGGGGGAAAGAAGGTGCGCAACCCGATTACCGCAAGCCCGCAGAGTATTGCCGACGGGAAGGATGCTTTTGGACACTACTGCATCGTCTGCCACGGCCTGGACGGCCAGAACACGGGCGTGCCCTTCGCCGATCGCATGGATCCGCCGGTACCATCGCTGGCCTCGACGGTGGTGCAGCAATATACCGACGGCCAGTTGAAGTGGGTCATCGACAACGGCCTCGGACCTTCGGGGATGCCGGGGTCGAAAGGCATTCTCAGCGACGACGAGCAGTGGTCAATCGTGATCTACCTGCGGCATCTTCCTCCCGCCGGCAGTCTCGGCGAGCCAAAGGTATACGGCAATTAGAAACGCGGGAAAGGAACGCGCAGTGAATCGTGAGTTGGCGCAAACGGTTGTCGCATCCTTCCGCACCCGGAGTGCGCAGGTTGTGGAGCGCCAGCTCGCACCCTTCAGCGAAACCGACTGGATGCGCACGCGCAGTTGGCTGCACACAAGCGGGCTTGCGCTCTATCTGGTCGATCGCGTCACGGCATTGGGAATTCCGTCTGTGATTCCGCAGGAATTGTTCCGCGGATTGAGCGTGAACTTGAAAGAGAACCGGGTAAGAACCGCCGACCTGTTCGATGAGTTTGTAAAGATCAACACCGCGTTTCAGCGCGCGGAGATTCTGTACGCAAACGTCAAAGGCTTTACGCTGGCGCCGTCGGCCTGCTCCGATCCTGCCCTCCGCTATCAGCACGATCTGGATTTTCTCGTCGCGCGGCACGATGCCGAGCGCTGCCGGCAAGTGCTCTCGCAATGGGGATATATCCAGACACTCGTCTCAGGCGACTCATGGGAATTCCACGCCGGGCCGGCCGCCGTTTGCAGCATGCGCGATCTCTATCGTGTGCGTGCACAACGCAGCGTCGAGCTGCATCTGGTGCCCGAGGCTGAGGAGGAATGCGCCAACAACAGGCTGTCGCGTCTGCAACTGCAGGTATGGAGCCGCTTCGAATTTCCTGCGCTAAGTAGTGGCGACAGGCTGCTGCTGCAGGCCACGCACCTGTTTCACCATTTTCTGTCCGAGTGGACGCGGACGGCATGGCTGCTGGAGTATGCTGCCGCAATTCGTGCCCAGCGGGCCGATGGAAACATCTGGCGGCAAGTGGAAGCGATACTCCACGCCACTCCCGAGATACGAACCGGCGTAGGCATGGCCTCGCTCATCGCAAGTCGCACCTTTGCGGTCAAACTACCGCCGGAACTAGCTCGTGTGGTGGATGCGCTTCCGCCCCGGGTGCGACTCTGGATCGATCGTTATGAACAGTCGCTGGTTTTCACCGAGCACCCGGGATCGAAGCTCTATCTCCTGCTAAAAGATGTGCTTTTCGAGGGCAGTCCGGACTGGCCGCGGCAAAAACGCAAAAAGCTCGTGCCCTGGAGGCTCCCTCAGAAAATCGTTGTCGCCAAGAGCGGCAGCATGCAGATGAGCCTGCGCGTGAACATGGCCCAGATTCGATTCGTGCTCCAGCGTCTGCGCTTCCACATCGTCACCGGTTTGCGCTACAGGCTTGAAGCTGCGCGGTGGCGCAGAATCCTTGCCGGATCGCAATGGTGAGCCAGGAGGCGCGGCGATGAAAGCGTGGCTTGATGCAAACCGCCGCCCGAGGCGGAAAAGCGGCGCGCAACCTGCGCGGACGCCGCGCCTTCTCGCCTTCGCATCGCTGCTTCTGGCGCTCGTCTCATGGCACGCGGTACGCGCACAGGAGATGCCGGCCAACGACGGACTCCCGCCCGATGGGCTTGGCTCCGATCCCGCAGCCTATTCTCAGGCCAACCCCAGCAGCGGCAAAGCAGAGCGCCAGATGTCAAACCAGCCGGATACGCAAGAAGCCAGCGCAGCTTCCACCCTGACGGCAAACCGGATCATCGCACTGCTGCAACGGAAACCGGAAGCGCTCATCGACGCCAAACAAGTCATGGCGGATTTCTTTCTCAAGCGCGGCATTGCGGTCCAGGTAAACTCGATCACCGACGAAATTCTCTTTGGCAACATCGCCGCCAACGCGCAATTGCGCCAGGCGCTCTCCATCTGGCTGCGCGCGCGAGGCTACATCACCGAAGAGGAGTTTGCACAGGAACCCACGGAATCCGTCCCAGGCGAGGGACTGCCTGCGCCTCCAGCCGATGAAGATGCCACACAGACAATTCCAAGTGAGAGCCGCTCGCCGCAAAGCGGGCTGGCAACGATGCTGCGCAATTTGCCGCCCGATAGCGAAGTTTTGCCCGACCGGTCCGGCACGCTGTCGGAGGAGGATCAGAGAAGTCTTGACGATGCCGGCGCGCAACCGCAGCTTCGTGCAGACGCATCGGGGACTTTACAGGAACCGCCGGAGTTCAAAAGAGGCGAAGCTCTCGCGGAGTCCAGATCCGAACTGGCCGGGGCGCCTTCCGATGCCCGGCGCGAACCTCCGGCAGAAGCCGCCGATCGCATCGACCTGCTGCATGCCGACGCCCCGTACAATTTGCAGTCTCTGCGCGACCTTTACACGCAGGTGCCTGACCAGACCGCCGAACTGAAACGCTTCGGATCACAGGTGTTCCTCAACCGTGGGTTTGCGACCCGCGAAATGCCCATCGATTTACCTTTAGGGCCGGATTACGTGCTGGGGTCCGGTGATGGCCTGACGATTTCTCTGTGGGGTAGTGTAAGCCAGAGCTTCAATCGCGTGGTAGACCGCGAAGGCCGCATCATGCTGCCTGAGGCGGGTTCGGTGGTCGTCGCCGGGCTCACGCTGGATCGCGCCCAGTCGCTGATCGAGAGCCTGCTCGCGCCGCAGTTCAAGGACGCGCACGTCATCGTGTCGGTAAGCCGGCTGCGCACCGTGCGAATCTACGTGGTGGGCGATGTGCAGCGCCCCGGCGCGTACGACATCAGTTCGTTGTCCACTCCGCTGAACGCCATCTACGCCGCCGGCGGGCCTACGAGCTCGGGTTCGTTGCGCACGGTGCGTCATCTGCGCGGCAGCACTCTCATACGCGAATTGGATCTCTATGACTTCCTGCTGAACGGCATGCGCACCGACATTGAGCGCCTCGAGCCCGGTGACACCATTCTGGTTCCGGCGGCGGGGCCACAAGTTGCCGTGGCCGGTATGGTCAAGCGCCCCGCCATCTACGAATTCAAAAACGGCAGCAGCGCCACCTTGAATGAATTGCTGGACGATGCGGGAGGACTGCGTGTTACGGCCGCGTTGCCTCACATCCGCGTGGAGCGCGTTGAACCGGACGGTCATCGAACAACCATCGAAGTAGGGCTTCCGGAAGGCAGCACCATCGATTCCGTGCGCAACGCGCTCGCCAGCTTCGCCGTCAGGGATGGCGACCGCGTAATCGTTGCGCCTGTGCTTCCCTACAGCGAGAAGGCCGTCTACCTTGCCGGACATGTCGCGCGCCCGGGAAAGATTCCTTACTTCGATGGTATGAAACTCAACGATGCCATCCGTTCCTATCGGGACCTGCTGCCCGAGCCGGCCGATCGCGGCGAGATTATCCGCCTCACCCCTCCCGATCTGCATCCGGTTGCGATCGAGTTCGATGTGCCGCAAGCGCTGGCGGGAAACGAGCAGCTGCACCTCGAGCCGTTCGACACCATCTACATTCGCGGCCGTTACCAGGACGACGCGCCCAAAGTGACGGTGCGCGGCGAGGTGCTGCATCCCGGAGCCTATGCGCTCGTTCGTGGCATGACGGCGGCACAACTTGTGCGCATCGCCGGCGGCTTCAAGCGTAGCGCGTTGCTGGCGGATGCAGACCTGGTGAGCTACGAGGTGAAAGACGGATCGCAGGTGGTCAGCGAGCGGCGAACCATCGCGATCGGCGCGGCGGTAGACGACGGCGATACGGAGGCGGATCTGGCCTTGAAGCCGGGCGACGTGCTCACCGTGCACCAGATGGCCGGCTGGAGCGATATCGGCGCTTCCGTCACGCTCGCGGGCGAGGTGATGTACCCGGGAACATATGGTCTGCAAGAAGGCGAAAAGCTCAGCTCGGTTCTCGAGCGGGCCGGTGGATTCAGAACCACTGCATATCCCGAAGGCGCGCTACTTGTGCGGCGGCAGGTCAAGGAGCTGGAAGAAAAAAGCCGCCTGCAACTCATCCGCCAGATCGAGACCACGCCTGTAGGAGGCAAGCTGGGTCAGAGCGTGCTGGGGAGCGGCGACGATGCGGCCACCCTGCAGCTCCTCGTGCAACAGCAGAGCCAGGCGTTGATGCAGCTGCGCAGCCAGCCTTCGGCGGGCAGGCTTGTCATCCGCATCGGCCCCGACATCGCCCGCTGGGCGGGAACTCCCGCAGATGTCGAGTTGCGGGCGGGCGATGTCCTCACCGTTCCCAAGCACCCCGGGTTCGTGCTCGTAAGCGGACAGGTCTACAACCCCTCAGCCATCGCCTTCCAGCCGGGCAAAGACGCGGGCTGGTATCTGCGCCGCGCCGGCGGCGCCACCGAGTTCGCAAATCGCAAGGCCATCTTCGTCGTCCGCGCCAACGGATTGGTGGTGGCGCATGGCAACGATGGCTGGTACCGCGACGAGGTTCTCTCCGCCCAACTTCATCCGGGCGACGTTATTGTGGTGCCGCAAAAGATCGTGGGCGGCTCCGTGTTTTGGAAAAACATGCTGGCGACGGCGCAGGTGGTTTCGTCCATCGCGTTTACCGCCGCGCTCACGCTGCACTGAGGGATGCGATGGGAACGTTGACGGCAAGGGGCATGCCCACAACCGAGAATGCGCCGCACATCGCTGTGCCGGCGCCCGGCGGCGAGGCCTGGGTCGTTAACGCCGAGCTGTTATGGAACCACCGCAAATTGCTCGCGCGCGTCACGATGATCGCGTGCGTGCTGAGTATCGCCGCGGCCCTTCTTCTCCCCAAAGAGTACAAATCGACGACACGCATCATGCCGCCGGAGCAGAGTGCGGGCAGCGCCGCCATGCTCGCGGCGCTCACTGGCCGCTCGCAAGCTCCCGGCAACGGACTGGCAGGTT
>Ga0335073_10011776_pt1 | contig 12290 bp, 7 predicted proteins | sample Lox_Sample_22_FD_207093 | JGI IMG/M metagenome (GOLD analysis project Ga0335073, IMG submission 207093) | Soil microbial communities from Loxahatchee National Wildlife Refuge, Florida, United States - Lox_Sample_2.2 | ecosystem: Environmental > Terrestrial > Soil > Wetlands | place: USA: Florida... | reverse complement strand
CGGGCGAGCCGCTCGGCCCGCTTGCCGGCGTGCCGCTGGCGCTCAAAGACGTCCTGACGACCAAGGATATGCCGACGACCTGCGGCTCGAAGATACTGCAGAGCTGGCGGCCCCCGTATGACGCGACGGTCACCAGGCGGCTCCGGGATGCGGGCATCGTGATCCTCGGCAAGACCAACATGGACGAGTTCGCCATGGGGTCGTCGACCGAGAACTCCGCCTTCGGGCCGTCGCACAACCCGTGGGACCTCGGCCGGATTCCCGGCGGCTCGTCCGGCGGTTCGGCCGCGGCTGTGGCCGCGTACGAGGCGCCGCTCGGGATCGGCACTGACACTGGCGGCTCCATCCGCCAGCCGGCTGCGGTCTGCGGGATCGTCGGCATGAAGCCAACCTACGGCGGCTCCTCCCGCTACGGGCTGGTGGCGTTCGCGTCCTCGCTGGACACGCCCGGACCGCTAGCCCGCACCGTGCTGGATGCCGCGCTGCTGCACGAGGCCATGTCCGGACACGATCCGTGCGACTCGACGTCGGTCGACGCGCCGGTGCCGCCGGTCGTCGCGGCCGCCAGGCATGCTGATGTGTCCGGGTTGCGGGTTGGCGTGGTCACCGAGTTCAGCGGCGGCGGCTCGCAAGGCGGGGTACAGGCGAGATTCACCGAAGCGGTTGAGTTGCTCGAGTCGCTCGGCGCCAAGGTCGTCGAGGTGTCCTGCCCGCACTTCACCTACGCGCTGCCTGCGTATTACCTGATCGCGCCGAGCGAGTGCTCATCCAACCTGGCGCGCTTCGACGCGATGCGCTACGGGCTGCGGGTCGGCGACGACGGCACCCGCAGCGCCGAGGACGTGATGTCGCTGACCAGGGAGGCCGGATTCGGCCCCGAGGTCAAGCGCCGGATCATGCTCGGCACGTACGCGCTGTCCAGCGGTTACTACGACGCTTACTACGGCAAGGCGCAGCAGGTGCGCACGCTCATCACCCAGGACTTCGACGCCGCGTTCGAGCAGGTGGACGTCCTGGTGTCGCCGACGACGCCGACGACCGCGTTCCCCCTCGGGGAACGTGCCGACGATCCCATGGCGATGTACCTCGCCGACCTCTTCACGATCCCGTCGGACCTGGCAGGAAACGCGGCCATATCGGTGCCCTGCGGGCTCGCTCCCGAGGACGGACTGCCGGTCGGGCTGCAGATCATGGCTCCTGCGCTCGCCGATGACCGTACCTACCGCGTTGGCGCGGCAGTGGAGGCGGCATTGCAGCAGCGCTGGGGCGGCCCGCTGCTCGCCCAGGCGAAGGAACTCGGGGAGACGGCGGGAGAGACCCGGTGACTGACCTAGCGCAGCTTGTTCCGTACGACGAGGCGCTGTCCCGGTACGAGCCGGTGATCGGGCTCGAGACGCATGTCGAGCTCGGCACCACGACGAAGATGTTCTGCGGCTGCCCGACCACCTTCGGCCTGGAACCCAACTCCGCAGTCTGCCCGGTCTGCCTCGGCCTGCCCGGCTCGCTGCCGGTGGCGAACCGTGCCGCGATCGAGTACACGATCAGGATCGGGCTTGCACTGAACTGCTCGATCGCGACGTGGTGCAGATTCGCGCGGAAGAACTACTTCTACCCGGACATGCCGAAGGACTTCCAGATCTCGCAGTACGACGAGCCGCTATGCACTGACGGCTGGCTTGACGTGGTCGTCGACGGCACGACGTTCCGCGTCGGAATCGAGCGGGTGCACCTGGAAGAGGACACCGGCAAGTCGCTTCACATGGGCGGCGCGACCGGACGGATTCACGGTGCCGAGTACTCGCTTGTGGACTACAACCGCGCGGGCATCCCGCTGGTCGAGGTCGTCACCAAGCCGGTAACAGGGACCGGCGCGATAGCGCCGGATGCCGCGCGCGCGTACGTGACTGAGCTGCGCGGCCTGCTGCGTTCGCTTGGCGTGTCGGACGTCCGGATGGAAGAGGGCTCGCTGCGCAACGACGTCAACGTCTCGCTCGCACCGCACGGCGCAGCGCAATGGGGCACCAGGACCGAGACCAAGAACGTGAACTCGCTGCGCTCAGTGGAGCGCGCGGTCCGGTTCGAGATCGAGCGGCAGGCGGCTGTGCTGGACGCCGGGCAGAAGGTCGTTCAGGAGACCCGGCATTTCCACGAGGACAACGGCATCACGACGGCTGGCCGGAGCAAGGAAGAGGCACAGGACTATCGCTACTTCCCCGAGCCCGACCTGGTCCCGGTAGCCCCGGACCGGGACTGGGTCGAGCAGATCCGGGCGAGCCTTCCCGAGCTCCCGGCGGCCCGCAGGATCCGGCTGCAGGCGGAGTGGGGGTTGTCCGACCTGGACATGACGCAGCTGTCGAACGCCGGGGCGCTCGACCTGGTTAGCGAGACCGTCACAGCCGGGGCATCGGCGGCCGACGCGCGCAAATGGTGGCTGGGCGAGCTGGCCAGGCACGCGAACGAGACCGGCACCGATCTCGCTGCGCTGCCGATCACCCCTGCGCAGGTCGCAAGGGTGAGTGCCCTGGTCCGAGCCGGGACCATCAACGACAAGCTGGCCAGGCAGGTCCTGGATGGCGTGCTGGCAGGACAGGGCGAACCGGACGCGATCGTCGAGGCCCAGGGGCTGGCGATTGTCAGCGACGAAGGCGCGCTGACCGAGGCGGTCGACGCGGCGATCGCAGCCAACCCTGACATTGCCGACAAGGTCCGCGACGGTAAAACGGCTGCCGTCGGCGCTCTCGTCGGCGCGGTCATGAAGGCGACGCGCGGCCGCGCCGACGCCAGCCGCGCCCGCGAGCTGATCCTCGAGCGCCTGACGTAACCGCAAGCGCAGGACGGCCCGGCTGGCATGCGCCGAACTGCGAACGCCCGGATCGGCTACACTTGCCGCATGCAGTCCTTCGCGCACCAGGAGATGATGCCCCGCTAGCCGGGGCCATCTGACGCTGCCAGGACTGACGTCCGCACGAGGCCCTTCAGGGGCCTCGATTCATGTGCGGGGTCGGCGCCCCTGAGTTATCTGCCGGGAGGCTCCGATGACCGCTCAGCGTGTCTACCTGAGTACCACCATTCCGTATGTGAACTCGCGCCCCCACCTTGGGTACGCACTCGAAATCGTCCAGGCAGACGTTCTCGCCAGGCACCATCGCCGCATCGGCGACGAGGTCCGGCTGCAGAGCGGCACCGACGACAACTCACTGAAGAACGTGCTTGCCGCGCAGCGCGAGGGCATCAGCACCAGGGAACTGGTGAACAGGAACGCCAGCACGTTCGCCGACCTGCGTGAGCAGTTGTCGCTCAGCATCGACGATTTCATTCGCACCAGCAGCGACCCGCGGCACCGGCCCGGCGTGGAACGGCTGTGGCGGGCCTGCGAGGCCAGCGGCGACCTGTACCGGAAGGCTTATCAGGGTCTGTACTGCGTCGGTTGCGAGCAGTTCTATACCGAAGCCGAGCTCGTCAACGGCAACTGTCCAGAGCACGGCACGCCGCCTGACCTGGTAGCCGAGGAGAACTGGTTCTTCCGGCTGTCCCGGTACGCCGCCCGGCTGACCGACCTGATCAGCACGGGCGAGTTGCGGATCGAGCCGGCTGGCCGGCGCAACGAGGTGCTCGGCTTCATAGCCGGAGGACTCGACGACTTCAGCGTGTCCCGGTCGGTCAGCCGGGCCCGCGGCTGGGGCATCGGCGTGCCCGGTGACCCCAGCCAGGTCATCTATGTCTGGTGGGATGCGCTCGGCAACTACGTCACCTCGCTCAATGCAGGTGCCCCGGCACCGCGCGACGCCGACTACCAGCGCTGGTGGGTGAACGCGGACCGGCGGGTACACCTGGTCGGCAAGGGCGTGCTCCGGTTCCACGCGGTTTACTGGCCCGCCATTCTGCTGTCCGCAGGCCAGCCGCTGCCGACCGAGATCTTCGTGCACGATTACCTCACTGCCGACGGCCGCAGGATCAGCAAGTCAGCGCCGGCCGGAACGCCGGAGCGCACCGATCCGGCCGCCCTGACCAGCAGCTACGGCGCCGATGCGGTTCGCTGGTGGCTGCTGCGCGATGTTCCGCGAGTGGGCGACACCGACTTCACGGTCGGCAAGCTGATCACGCGGGCCAACGAGGACCTCGCCAACGGCATCGGCAACCTGGTCAGCAGGGTGGTCTCGCTGGCTCACTCGCACCGGGATGGCGTAGTGCGCCCGTGCAGCCGGCCGGACGGCACCAGCCGCTGGCTGGCCGCTGCTGCAGGCGGCGGGCCATCGGGCAGCCTGCCATCAGGCGATGTTCCATCAGGCGGTGTTCCATCAGGCGGTGTTCCATCAGGCGGGGGACAGCTGGACTGGCCGGACGATGCGACCGCGCTGCGGAACGCGATCGAGCGCACGCCTGCCGCCGTGCGAACGGCGCTGGCCAGGTTCGACTTCCGGACGGCTGCCAGCGCCGTGTTCGGCATTGTCGAGGAGGCCAACCGCTACGTCGAGGCGACCCAGCCGTGGCATCTGGGCAGGGCCGAACGGGCCGGGGACGGGGAAGCGGGCGACCGCCTCGACCGCGTGCTCGGTGCGCTGATTACGGCCTGCCAGGTGCTCGCTGCGGAGATCTGGCCGTTCGTGCCGGATCTAGCCGGGAGGATCGCGATCGCGTGCAGTGACTCCGGGGGCCGCCTGCCCGGGCCGCGACCGGTATTCCCGCGCATCGAGGCAGCCGCGGCCGGGCCGGCTAGACGGCAGTCACCCGCCGCGTGATCACCGGGAATCGCTGAATCCGCAGGTCAGGCCATCAGTGGCAAGTTGGCACGAAGTTGTCGCCGTGTGTAGGCCCTTCCTCAATCGAAGCGTGACCTGGCGGCAATAGAGTGCTTGCGCTTCACTGAAAATGCGAGACCATGACACGTTTTCCCGGCGGACCCGACTTATCTGCCGGAACTAGTGGCACCGTCTGCACCGCCGCGTGCTGCCGTCGCTCAAAGACGAGTCGCAGGCACGACCTCCCTGCGCGGCATGCGGCTGCCGGTGCCTGTTGTTTCGCTTTGCGACGCTCGGCCCGCGCCGCGCGACGCGGCCGACAGGAGGTCTAGTGCACGCACGCCCGGTGCAGGCGGTGGCATCCGCCTGGGCGGCCCGATGAGCGCGTCCTCGCCTGCGTGGACGGTCATCGGGCTGCTGCTTGCCGCCGTGGCCGTGGCGCTGCTAATCCGCCGGTTCCGGCGGGGTGACTATGCCAGCCGGTGGCTGGCCGTTACGGCCGTCGCCTGGGGCGCGGCATTTGCCGCCCAGGGCATCGGTGCCGGGGCGGTCACGGCGGCCGTTCAGCTAACCCTGTCTGACCTGCTGGCCATCCTCGGCCTGCCCGCGCTCGGGTTCGCGTTGCTCCGGCTCGCCCAGCGCGGCCGGGGAGGATTCCACGTCCGGCAGGATAGCGGCCTCAGCCGCGTCGCCAGCTCGGGCCAGCTGACCGACGGCTGCCTGGTCGCGCTATCGATCTTCACTGTCGGCTGGATCACTCTGGTCAGGCACGCGTACGCAGTGACTGGCGTCGGACCGGGGGCCCTGGTCGTCGACCTCATCCATCCGGTCGCGGACCTCGCTGTGCTCGGTGCCTCGCTCTGGCTGGCGGTGCGGGCGGGACGCCGGGCGGTTGCCCCGTACCTGGCGCTCTGCGCCGCCACTGCCGGCGATTTCCTCGCGGTGCAGGCGCGGGCCAGCGGCATGCATCCGGGCTCGTGGGCGCAGCTTGCCTGGATCGCAGCCATCGTGCTGCTCGGCATAAGCGGGCTGGTAGCCCCTGGGCCTGCGCGCCAGCCGGATGCGCAGGCTGAGGCCGCCGCCGCGGGCCAGCCCCTGACGACCGTGATCGGGCTGGCGGCTGCCGGTGCCTCGGCTGCCGTTTCCCTGATATTCGGCGGTTTGACCTGGGGTCACAGCGGGACCGTGCCGGTAATACTTGGCGGCATCCTGGCCCTGGTCCTGGTCGCGAGGATCGGCGGTCTGCTCCGGCAGGCGGCAACCTCTTCGGCGCTGGCCGAGCGGGCGGGCAGCCAGTTCCACCAGCTGGCTGACCGCACGAGCGATGTCGTCCTGCTCTGCGACGAGGCGGGCCTGATCAGCTTTGCGAGCACGGCGGTGTCGCGCTACGGCTACGCGCCGGAGCGGCTGGACGGGACCGCGCTGCCGGACCTGATCCACCCCGATGACGTTGCGAGCGTGACCGGGGCAGCCGCGGCCATCTGGTCGGATGCCGCCGCTCCGGCCCGTAACTTCGCCTGCCGGGTCCGGGCAGCAGACGGCACCTGGCGGCACGTGCAGGCGACGGTGTCGCGGTTCCCGCAGGCGGCCGAGCTTGATTTGCTGCTGGTCACAGCGACCGATATCAGTGATCAGCTGGCGCTTCGCCAGCAGGTCACTCACCTGACCTTCCACGACGGTCTGACCGGCCTGCCGAACCGCTCTTACCTTGAGGAACGGGCCAAGGACCTGCTAGCCAGGCACCGGGAGATGGCGGACGGGTCCCCGGCCGCAGACGCGAAGCGGACCGGGGCCATTTTCGTCGACCTGGACGGCTTCACCGCCATCAACGACTCGGTGGGGCACGGTGCGGGAGACTTGGTGCTGGCCCAGGCCGGCCGGAGACTGCGCGGCATCGTACCTGCTCACGAGACGGTAGCCCGGTGGGGCGGCGACGAGTTCGCTGTCCTGATCGAGAACGCGTCCAGCCCGCAGGAGATCGTCGATATCGCCGAGCGGCTGGCGGGCGCGATCGCGGGCGAGCCGTTCCAGGTGGCGGGCCGGGACATGTCGATCACGGCGAGCCTAGGCGTGGCATTCGACGACCCGGACGAGGCCGAGCACTTGCTGCGCAACGCTGACCTGGCCATGTCCAGGGCCAAGGACGCCGGAGGCGGCCGGGTAGAAGTCTTCGCTGCCCACATGCACGCCGACGTCGTCCGGCGCCTCGAGCTCGCCTCAGGCTTGCGCGCGGCCATCGACGAAGGCAGCCTCAGCCTGGAGTACCAGCCGGTGGTGGAGCTTTCCACGTCCCGGGTGCTCAGCGTCGAGGCGCTGGTCCGCTGGTCCAGGAACGGCGAGTGGGAACGCCCAGCCGAGTTTCTCGGGATCGCGGAGGACTCCGGGCTTATCGTTCCGCTCGGCGCGAGCGTGCTGCGGGAGGCCTGCCGCCAGGCAGCCCGCTGGCGGGAGTCAGGCTGGCCCGTCGGGCTGTCGGTCAACTTCTCTCTCCGCCAGGTCAGCGCCGCCGGATTCGCCGAGTCCGTACTGACCACCCTGGATGACAGCGGGCTGCCGCGGTCAGCGCTGACGCTGGAGGTTACCGAGCGGGTGCTGATCGAGATCGATGACGAGGTGATGGCCGGGCTTGGCATGCTGCGGCGCCTCGGCGTCCGGCTCGCCATCGACGATTTCGGGACCGGCTATGCGTCGCTGGCCTACCTGCGGCAGCTGCCGGTCGACATCATCAAGATCGACCCGTCGTTCGTGGCAGGTCTTGGCACTGACGGAACGCTGGCGATGCTCACGCGGACCATCGTGCAGGTCGGGCACGATCTCGGCATCGAAATCGTGGCCGAGGGCATCGAGCGGCCCGAACAGCTCGAACTGCTGCGGGCCATGGGATGCGGGCTCGGCCAGGGCTACCTGGTCGCCCGCCCGATGCCCGCCGCCGGGATCGAGGCGCTGCTCGGCGACACCGACGAGCGGGCTGCCAGGGACGACCGGGACGCAGTGCATGACCGGGACCGCCGGGACCGCCCGGATGCGGGGCACGACCGGGATGCCCCGGATGCTGGGCCAGCCCCGGATGCTGGGCCAGCCCCGGATGCCGCGGCTGCCGCGCCGGCCGGGTAGCCGCCCCGGATCTTGCCAGCTGGCCGGATTCGACCAGTAAGGTACTGCCGTGGCAGCACGAAACATCCGGCTTGCCGTGATCGGCGGCGACGGCGTCGGCCCTGAGGTGGTCGACGAGGCCATTAAGGTCCTGCGCGCCCTGGACACGCTGGCCATCGAGACGACGAGCTACGACCTAGGGTCACGGCGATGGATCCGGACCGGCGAGGTGCTGCCGGACTCTGTTCTCGCCGAGCTTGCCCAGCATGACGCGATCCTGCTCGGCGCGGTCGGTGACCCTAGCGTCCCCACTGCGCTGCTGGAGCGCGGGCTGCTGCTGCGGCTCCGCTTCGAATTCGACCAGTACGTGAACCTGCGTCCGGTCCGGCTGTACCCCGGCGTTGCGTCGACGCTGGCCAACGTCCGGCCCGAGTCCGTCGACATGCTGGTGGTCAGGGAAGGCACCGAGGGCCCGTACATCGAGGCGGGCGGCATCATGCGCAAGGGGACTCCGGCCGAGGTGGCTACCCAGGAGAGCATCAACACCGCGTTCGGGGTCGGCAGGGTGGCCAGGTACGCCCTGCAGCGGGCTGCGGAGCGACCGAGGCGCAAGCTGACCCTGGTGCACAAGAGCAACGTGCTCGCCTACGCAGGTGACCTGTGGCGCCGCATCGTGACCGAGGTCGCAGCGGACTTCCCGGATGTGGCGACGGAGTACTGCCACATGGACGCCGCGGCGGTTTACTTCCTCACTCAGCCAGAACGCTTCGACGTGATCCTCACCGACAACATGTTCGGCGACATCCTGACCTCGCTTGGCGCTGCCGTGGCCGGCGGCATCGGGCTGGCTGCGGGTGCCAGCATTAACCCGGAGCGGACGGCGCCGAGCACGTTCGAGCCGGTGCACGGCAGCGCCCCGGACATCGCCGGCAAGCAGAAGGCGGACCCGACCGCGACGATCCTGTCCGCGGCGATGCTCTGCGAGCACCTGGGGCTGTCGGCAGAGGCGGCGCGGATCGAGCAGGCCGTATCCGATGATCTGCTGGAACGGCAGGGCGCCTGGTCGCCGCGGTCCACACCGGAGATTGGCGACGACATCGCCGAGCGGGTGGCGGGCTAGCGCTTGCGCGGTCGGCCCCGGCGGTTATCGCGCGCTCCAGCAGGTCGAGGCCGAATTGGAAGTCGCCGTCGATGTCCGGCGCCGTTAGCTCCGGATACAACTCCGCGAGCTGCGGGAACTCAGCAGGACGCAGGCGTGGTGCGGCGCGATCGCGAGCCGTGCTCTCGCTCAGCCCTGGAGCGACTCCGGCCTGGCAGATCAGTAAGCCTGCGAGATAAGTGGCAGACCAGCGCACGATCCGCACCGCGTCAGGGGCGCTTAATCCCGCCTCCCGCAGGGCGGCAAGCGCGATCTCGCTCGGCCGCAGCATGCTGACCGGAAGCAGCCTCCGCGACAGCGCGAGCATCGCGCACCTAGGGTGCGCACTGGCGACGTCGCGAACCGCGCCCATCAGCACTCGCACCTGATCCTGCGGGCGGGCGTCCGGCACGCAAAACTCTGCGATGCCCGACATGACCTCGTCAGCGACAGCATCCAGCACGGCGTTCTCCGAGGAAACGTAGCGGTACAGCGCAATGACTCCGCAGCCGAGCGCGGTTGCCAGGCGCGGCATCGAGAGTGCTTCGACGCCCTCGGCCTCAATGAGCCCGATCGCGACGGCGATGATGCGTTTGCGGGATAACTGCATGGCGCGAAGCTACGCCGTAGGTAGGACACTCCGGCGGCGGCGCATCGGCAGGGTGGAAAGATGGGCGGAGCCGCGAGGAAGGACGACGAATGGACGACAAGGACATCCTCCACAACATCGACTATCTGATTCAGACTGAGCACGACCTTCGTGCCAGGCTGGCAGCAGGCCAGCTGACCACGCAGGAAGAGCAGGAGCAGCTCCGGTCCACCGAGGAGCAGCTGGATCAGTGCTGGGACCTGCTGCGGCAGCGGCGCGCCAGGCGCGAGTTCGGCGAGGATCCGAGCGGCAGCGCGGCGCGGCCGGTCAACGAAGTCGAGGAGTATCTCCAGTAGCCGGGGCGCGGCAGCCGCCGCGATCCGGCGGTCTGGCCGGTCCGCACCCGGCTGGGAGACCGCGGCAGAATTATGGGAGCAGTTGATGCGCATTGCGAGATTCGCGGTAGGTGATGAGGTTGGCTACGGCGTCGTGGTTGACGATGCCGCTGGCAGCATTAACGGCACCGGGGAAGCTCAGCCGTCGCAGTCCGGAGCTAACGGCGCAGGCCTCCGTGTGGCGGAGATTGCCGGACATCCGTTCGGGCCCGGCCCCGAAGGCCCGAAGCTCACCGGCGCCCGCTACCCGGTAGAGGACGTCAGGCTGCTGGCGCCGGTGCTGCCGACCAAGATCGTGGCGATCGGCCGTAACTATGCCGAGCACGCCAGGGAGCTAGGCAACGAGGTCCCGGCGGAGCCGCTGATCTTCCTCAAGCCGTCCACCGCCGTCGTTGGTCCCGGTGATGCGATAGTCCGCCCGGTGGGGCTGTCGGAACGCGTCGATTTCGAGGGCGAGCTCGCTATCGTCTTCGGCCGGCTGTGCCGGGACGTGCCGGCCGCCAGGGTGCCGGAAGTGATCTTCGGCTACACCTGCGCGAACGACGTCACGGCGAGGGACCTGCAGGCGAAAGACGGCCAGTGGACCCGGGCGAAGGGCTTCGACACCTTCTGCCCGCTCGGCCCGTGGATCGAGACCAGCCTGGACCCGGCTGACCTGCACCTGACCACGACGGTGAACGACGAGGTAAAGCAGGATTCGCGGACCTCGCTGCTGATCCACGACATTGCCACGCTGGTCACTTACGTGACCTCGGTCATGACCATGCTGCCCGGCGACGTGCTGCTCACCGGCACGCCGGCCGGGGTCGGGCCGCTCGTGGCGGGCGACAACGTCTCGGTATCGGTCGAAGGCATCGGTACCCTCACCAACCGCGTCGTGGACGGCAGCTGATGCCGGCTACACTGCACTGGCTGGACGGCACGGCGCGACCGGGTTGACCCGGATCGCGCACCCATGGGGTATGGGGTAATTGGCAGCCCGACGGGTTCTGGCCCCGTTAGTCTAGGTTCGAGTCCTGGTACCCCAGCGCAGACGTGAAGAAGCGCGATCGCTCGTGTGCGGTCGCGCTTCTCGGTGTTTCAAGGGTGCCGGGCCGGCGGCTGCCTAGAACCGGCGACGCGACCTGCCGCGCTCCATGCCGGTGACTCGCAGCAGTAGCAGCACGACCACCGCGCCGACGATGGAACCGAGCAGCCCGGCAGTCTGGAAGTGGTGGGTCTCGATCTGGTGGTACTCGACCAGCTCCCACAGGAATCCGCCCACGAAAGACCCGACGATTCCGAGCAGGATGGTGCCGAGCAGGCCGATGCTGTCGCGGCCAGGCACCAGCAGGCGCGCGATCAGCCCGACGATTAGTCCGACGACGAGCAGTACAACAATGAATGCAACCATGGCCGGGAAGTACCAGCTATTCGGCAAACTATGCATGGATGTGCGGCCGGGCTTGCCCGCCCGGCCACTGCAGGCGCCCGGCCGCGGCAGCCGCCCAGCTACGGCAGGCGCACGGCGATCGGCTGCTTGGCTGCGCTGGTTTGGCTGTGCTGGTTTTGCGGGGACTCTGCCGGTGCGCTAGCCTGATGCCCCGGCACGCGGTTCTGCGAGGATCACGCGATGCCGGCTTTCTTGCGAGTGCCTGCTGCCGCTCAGGCGGGTTCAGGTGCCGCGGGAGCAGCGAAGGTACCTGGCCCCGTCGTCTAGCGGCCCAGGACGCCGCCCTCTCAAGGCGGTAGCGCCGGTTCAAATCCGGTCGGGGCTACAGAGGTTGTAGCAGGTCAAGGGCCTGGTCGCCCATCGCGGCGGCTGGGCCTTGATCATCTGTCCGTCATTTGTCCGTGAATCTCGCCAACACCGAGCGGCAGCATGCGTCCCCAGAACGTGTGTCCCGACAGGTTGCCCGGCCGCAAGCCCGGGTGATGTGAACCCGGTGATGCAGCTAAGACTGGACGAAAAGGCGGCGATCAGGAATCCGGCGGGGCCGGCGGCCGCTTTGACCGGGGCCGCGCTGTGAGCGCTTCGCTGTAGTCGTGGCGCTGCAGCCATTTCCGCGCGGCCGCGTAGCTGAATCCTCGCTCCTGCAGCAGTTCCATAGCAGTGTCGTGCGTCTCCTTTTTCTTGTCGCGGCTGATCAGGTGCGAGCGGATCTTTTCCAGTACGTCAACGTGGATCTGGTAGCGCGTGCCGGTCTTAGAAGCGAACTGGTTCAGCAGCTTGTAGTAGCGGCGCTCTGGGACGCCGAGTGCCTCCCACGGCTGGACCGCGCCGTCGGTGGTCTTGTGGTGGTTGCGGATCGCGATCGTGGCCTTGCGGTTCACGTACCGGCGTGCCGCCTCGGCGC
>Ga0335073_10011775_pt1 | contig 12291 bp, 12 predicted proteins | sample Lox_Sample_22_FD_207093 | JGI IMG/M metagenome (GOLD analysis project Ga0335073, IMG submission 207093) | Soil microbial communities from Loxahatchee National Wildlife Refuge, Florida, United States - Lox_Sample_2.2 | ecosystem: Environmental > Terrestrial > Soil > Wetlands | place: USA... | reverse complement strand
ATTGACGCTGCTCTTCAACCACGGGGCACGCGTGCTCGGGCCTCCGATCGCCTACCCCACGCCGGCCGCGCAGAACGCCGTGGTCGCAGCGGAGCTCCACGCGAAGGGCGTCCTGGATCTGGCCTCCGTCGGAGACGATTCGACGCTGAACGTGTTCCTGAACGACGGCAGGGGGGAGTTCCAGCCGCTGGCCCCGGTCCTCTTGCCGGGAGGACCCTATGACGCCATCGTCGCCGCGGACTTGGACGGCGACGGGCGGATCGATCTGGCAGCGGTCTCCACGGGTACGTGGAACCTCGTCACGCTGCGGGGGCTCGGCGGTGGTGTGTTCGACGCCCCGGTGTTGACCCGCGTCGATGCCTACCCGGTCTCGATCGCAGTGTCCGACTTCGATCGCGACGGCCGACCCGATCTCGCCGTGGGCTATGCCGGCGGGTTCGTGGACGGCGTCGATCTGCTGCTCGGGCAGCCGGACGGAGGCTTCGGCGCCCCGGCGCGCTTGCTGACCGGCGGCAGCGCCTTCGGCACCTTGGTCGGCGACTTCGACCGCGACGGTCGGCCCGACCTGGCCGTCGCGGTCAACGACATCAGCGCTGCGGAAGTGCTGCTGGATGGCTGCGGCGGACTCGGCGACGCCGGGCTGGACGGTGGGGCCTTCGTCGAGGCCGAACACGTTCCGCTGGCGCAGGTTCCCGACAACGGCGGTCCGGTGCTGCCGGCTCCCGAGGTCGTCACGATTCACTACCAGGGAGACCCGGGCCAGGCGCACAACGAAGCCTACGACGATTGGATCGTGGGCTCCGACTGGTTGCGCACCGTGGGCGCGTCATATGGTGTCGCGCCGGGTAATTCACTCGCGAAGGTGGTCCTGCCCGAGGCCGCGCCTGCGACCTTGAGCGACGAGGACATCCAGGCGCTGCTCGTCCAGGAGATCGACGCGGGCGTGTTGCCGCCGCCCGCCGGTGGGCCGGGTCCCTTCGCGACCTCGGTCCTGTACATGCTGTACCTGCCGGGCGAGACCACGGTGACCAGCGGATCGTTCGGGACCTCCTGCCAGAGCTTCGGCGGCTATCACAGCGAGGACGATCTCGCGGCCAGACCATTTCCCTACGCGGTGCTCCCGCTGTGCTACGGCAGCCAGGACGAGCAGGACATCGCGGCCAGCCACGAGCTTATCGAGGCTTCGACCGATCCATTTCCGGGAAGCGCGCCCGCGTGGGTGTTCGACGATCCCACCCAGCCCTGGACCTTCGTTCCGGGAGAGGTCGGGGACCTGTGCACCGAGACCTCGGTCGTCGAAGACGGCTTCCTGGCCCAGCGCATCTGGTCGAACCAGGCGGCTGGCGCCGGGCTGGACCCTTGCGTTCCGGAGCCGGCGGGGCCCTACTTCAACGTGTCGCCCGATCCCGCGAATCTCGTGATGGCCCGGGCCGGAGAGACGGTGACCTTCGACCTCACCGGGTGGTCGACGGAGCCCATGCCGCCGTGGGCGGTGAAGCTCCTGCCGCTGTACGGGGCCTACGCCTATCCAGGCGGTTTCCAGCCACAGGTGACGCTCGATCACGTGACGCTCCAGAACGGCGAGGCCGCGACGCTGACGGTCAGCGTGCCCTTCGACGTGTCTCGCGGGGCGTTTGCCGCCTTCGCGCTCTACAACGCACGAGGTGACGGCGATCAGAACGGCGGGTACTGGCCCTTCCTGATCGAGGTGCCGTAGCTCAGAGGCTCTCGAGGACGGCCTTGGCGTGGCCGTCGACCTTGACCTTGTGGAAGATCTTCTCGACCTTGCCGTCGGCGCCGATGACCACCGTGGTGCGAAGGGCTCCCATGATCCGTTTCCCGTACATCACTTTCTCGCCCCACGCGCCGTAGGCCTCGTGGGTGGCGTGGTCGGGATCCGAGAGGAGGGGGAACGGCAGCTGGTACTTCGCCTTGAACTTCCGCTGCGCCTCGGGGCTGTCCCGGCTCACGCCGAGGACCGCCGTCTTTCGCTTCTCGAAGAGGTCGACTTCGTCACGGAAGTCGCAGGCTTCGACCGTTCAGCCGGGCGTGTTCGCCTTGGGGTAGAAGAAGAGCACGAGCCTGCGCCCCTTGAAGTCGGAAAGGGCGACCTGGGCGCCGTCGTCGGCGACCAGCTTGAAGGGCGGGGCCTTGCTGCCTTCTTCCAGTGCCATGACTTCCCTCAGTAGCGGGGCAGCGTGGTGTCGATCAGCTGTGCCCATGCGTCGATGCCGCCGCGCAGCGAGCTCGCCGCGATGCCGGCCTGGGCCAGCAGGCCGGCGGCGTTCAGGCTGCGCATGCCGTGGTGGCAGTACACGACGATCTCGCGGTCCCGCGGGACTTCCTCGACCCGACGGCCCAGCTCGCCGAGCGGGATCAGCGTGCAGCCTGCGATGCGGACCCGCGCGTGCTCGTCGGGGTTTCGAACGTCGAGGAGGAACGGCCGCTCGGCCTCCGGACGCGCGAGCTTGGCGGCGAGCTCCTTCGGATCGATCTGTGCGATGGGGCTCATGGCTCAGGCGGCGACGTTGCAGAACTGCTCATAGTCGATGAAGCCGGGGAAGGGAACCCCCTCGGCGCACACCGGGCACCTGGGATCGCGCCGCAGCTTGAGCTCGGTGAAGTGCGTGCCCAGGGCCTCGAAGGTCAGCAGCCGGCCGACGAGCGGCTGCCCGACGCCCAGGATGAGCTTCAGGGCCTCGTTCGCCTGGAAGAGGCCGATGATGCCGGGGAGCACGCCGAGGACGCCCGCCTCGGCGCACGAGGGGGCGAGCTCGGGCGGGGGCGGCTGCGGGTAGAGGCAACGGTAGCAAGGGCCCTTGCCCGGGACGAACGTGGTCACCTGGCCGTCGAAGCGGAAGATGGAGCCGTGCACGTTGGGTTTCTTGAGCAGGACGCAGGCGTCGTTGAGCAAGTAGCGAGTCGGAAAGTTGTCGCCGCCGTCCAGCACGAGGTCGAACTGCGAGACGATGCGCTCCACGTTCTGCGAGGTGAGCCGCTCCTGAAAAGGAATGACGTTCACGTCCGGGTTGAGGGCCCGCAGCGTCTTCTCCGCCGATTCGGTCTTGGGCATTCCCACGCGGTCGTTGCTGTGGAGCACCTGGCGCTGCAGGTTCGAGGTGTCCACGACGTCCATGTCGACGATGCCGAGCGTGCCGACCCCGGCCGCCGCGAGGTAGAGGGCCGCAGGAGAGCCCAGTCCGCCGGCGCCCATCAGGAGGACCCTGGCGTCGAGGAGCTTCGCCTGTCCGGCCTCGCCCACCTCCGGGATGATCAGGTGGCGCCGGTACCGCTCCTTCTGCGCGGCGGTCAGCGTGCGGGGGCGCTCGACGGGCAGGCCGGCGTCGGTCCAGCGGTTGTAGCCGCCGGCCATCGAAGAGACGGCCGTGTAGCCCATGTCGGCGAGGGTCTTTGCCGCGAGCGCCGAGCGGGTGCCGCCGGCGCAGTAGAGGACGATGGGCGCAGCCCGATCCGGAGCCTTCTCCTCGATGCGAAGCTCGAGGAAGCCGCGCGGGACGCTGAGCGCCCCGGGGAGCTTGCCGGCGGCATGCTCGTCGCTCTCGCGCACGTCGACGAGCAGGGGCGGAGTCGACCCGCCGATGAGCTTGGCCACCTGCTCGACGGTGACCTCGCGGATCTGCTTCTTGACCTGGCTGACGAGCTCCTTGCCGCTGGGCATAAAGGCTCCTTCTTTGGTCGGCTTTCTATAACGCGGGCGCCCCGCGCTTTCAAATCGAGGCGTCTTCCGGATGTTCGCCAAACGGCTATGATCGGCGGGGATGGGTGAGATCGGGAGCTTCGGGCGCTATCGCCTGCTGCGGCTGCTTGCGCAGGGCGGCATGGCCGAGGTGTTTCTCGCGAAGCAGGAGGGGCCGGTCGGCTTCCAGAAGGTCGTGGTGGTCAAGCGCGTCCTGCCCCACCTCGCGCGGAACGCCGACCTCGTGCAGATGTTCCTGGACGAGGCCAGGCTCGGGGCGCGCCTGTCGCATCCGAACGTGGTTCAGCTCTTCGACTTCGGGGAGATCGAGGGCACGTACTTCCTGGCCATGGAATATCTCGCGGGCGAGGACGCCGCGGCGATGGTGGCCCGTGCCCGGGCGCTCGACCGCGCGACGCCGCCCCAGATCGCCGCCATCATCGGAGCCGCCGCCTGCGAAGGGCTGGCCTACGTCCACGGGCTGTGCGACGAAGAAGGGCGGTCGCTCGGAGTCGTCCACCGCGACGTGTCGCCCTCGAACCTCTTCGTGACCTACCAGGGCGCCGTGAAGCTGCTCGACTTCGGCATCGCCAAGGCCGAGGGAAAATCACAGACGACCAAGGCCGGTACGCTCAAGGGGAAGAGCTCGTACATGTCGCCCGAACAGGTGGAAGGGAAGCCCCTCGACGGGCGCAGCGACCTCTTCTCGCTCGGGGCGGTGCTCTACGAGCTCCTCACCGGGGTTCGCCTCTTCGCACGCGACAACGAGGTGGCGGCCGCCCGCGCCATCGCCGACGAGCCGATCCAGCGTCCGTCGACCCGGCGCCCGGACTTGCCGGAGGAGCTCGACACCATCGTCATGAGGGCGCTGGAGCGGCCGCTGGGACGCCGGTACCAGAGCGCGGTCGAGATGCGCGCGGCGCTCGACGGCTTCCTGTCGGCCCAGAGCTACGTGCCCGCGGCCAGCCAGCTCCGCGACCACTTGATCGCGCTCTTCGGCGAGGAGCACGTCCGCGAGCGGTCGCGGGCGCCGGTGACGGACCCGAACGCGCGCCTGGCGGAGCTTTCGCCGACGCTGGTGCCGGGCGCCGGCGCCGCCCCGCGGGGAAGAGAACCGACCGTCCCCTCGGCCCCGCAGATCAAGCGCACCTCGCGCCGCAGCGCGAGGCGCCTGGCGATCTGGCTGTCCGGTCCCGGGGTGGCCGCCGCCCTGGTCGCGCTGTTTGCGTGGCAGAGAGGCGACCTCACGACCCCGACCCCGGCCGCGACCCCGGCCGCGACCCCGGCCTCGACCGCGACCCCGACCCCGACCGCGACCCCGACCCCGACCGCGATCCCGACCCCGACCCCGACCGTAACACCGACCCCGACCGCGATCCGTGGACCGAGCCAAGTCCGGACGGCACACGGGCGGGCTCGACGCGCCGGGACGCTGGCCGTCAACTGTCTTCCCTGGTGTCGCGTGTACGTAGATGGGCACGACACCGGCAAGACGTCCCCTGCCACCGACATTCGGCTCAGGGAAGGCAAGCACGTGCTGACGGTCGTCAATCCGCCGAGCGGCCGCAGGCAGCAGAGGCCCATCGAGATCTCATCGGAGCGGAACCGCGTGGAGAACGTGGTCTTCTGATGCGGGCCCTCGCGGGACAGCGGGCCCTCGTCACCGGTGCGGGCGTCCGGGTGGGTCGCGCCATCGCCGATCATCTGGTCGATCTCGGCGTGGCCGTCGCCTTTCACTGCCACGGATCGCGCGAGGGAGCCGAGGCCGGCGCCTCCCGGGCTCGCGCTCAGGGCGGGCGCGCCGCAGTGCTGCAGGCGGATCTCGCGGACTGGAGCGCTGCCCGGGCGCTTCCCGGACGGGCCGCCGGGGCTCTCGGGGGGCTCGATCTCGTCGTCAGCAGCGCCGCCATCTTCGAGCGCCTGCCATTCGAGCGCATCGATCGCGACGGCCTGCGGCGCATGCTGGCGCTGGACTTCGAGGCCCCGTTCGCCGTCGCGCAGGGGGCGGCATCCGCGCTCACTCGCCCGGGCGGCTGCCTGATCCACGTGCTCGACGTGGGTGCGCTCGAGCCATGGCGCGGCTATGCGCACTACTGCTCGGCCAAGGCTGCGCTCGCCATGCTCACGCGGGTGCTGGCGCTCGAGCTCGCGCCCGACATACGGGTCAATGGCGTCGCGCCGGGCACGGTGCTCTGGCCGGAACGCTACGGGGAGGCCGAACGGGCGGCCGAGCTCGCGCGCATCCCCTTGGGCCGCGTGGGCACCCCGGCGGACGTCGCCGAGGCAGTGGCCTTCCTCTGCCAGGCCGAATACGTCACCGGCGAGATCCTCCGCGTCGACGGGGGGCGGGCTGCCTAGCTGGATCTCCGCGGCCGGAGAAGTTATACATGAAGGAAGAACCTCGCGAGGAACGAGCCATGGACGCCACCACCGAGACCGCCGCCGCCGTACCCGCTCCCGACGTGAAGCCGCCCCGCGCGCCGCGCAAGCCGCCGGTCACCCTCACGCCCAAGGCCGTCGAGATGGTGAAGAAGGCCATGGTCGAGCAGAAGCTCGAGGGCTTCACCCTTCGCGTCGGCGTCATCGGCGGCGGCTGCTCGGGGTTCAACTACGATCTCGACATCGTCAAGGAGACGCGTCCCACGGATTTCGTCTTCGAGATGGAAGGGCTGCCGGTCTGCGTCGACCCGATGAGTTCGCAGTACCTCAAGGGCACGGTGATCGACTACGTCGAGGGGCTCCAGGGCGCCGGGTTCAAGTTCCAGAACCCGAACGCCAAGAACACCTGCGGCTGCGGCCAGTCGTTCTCGGCCTAGCTTCAGCCCGTCAGCCTCCGGCGACGGTGAGCTCCCCGAAGCGAATCGTCGGCGCTCCCACGGTCCCGCGAAGATCGAGATCGTCCCCGACGGCGTCGATGGAGCCGAGCATGTCCAGGAGGTTTCCGGCGACCGTCATCGCCTGCACGGGGCGCGTCAGCTCGCCGTTCTCGATCCAGAGGCCGGCCGCTCCCTGCGAATAATCGCCGGTCACGGTGTCGGCCCCGTGACCGAGCATCGAGGTCACGTAGAGCCCTGCCTTGACGTCGCGGATGATGTCCGGGGCGGGCCGCGTGGACGCCGCCTCCACCAGAAGCGTCGTGGTCCCGATGTGCGGCAGGCTCTGGTAGCCGCGGCCGGCGGTGGCCGTGCTCTTCGCCTTCGCCTTGTGGGCCGTGTACGTGTCGTACAGGTAGCTGGTCAGGATGCCGCCATCGATGAGAGCGCTTCGGCGGCTGGCGAGGCCTTCGCCGTCGAAGGGTCGGCTGCCCAGGCCACGGGCATGCAGGCCGTCGTCCACGAGGCTCAAGGTCGTCGGCGCGATGCGCTGACCGAGCTTGCCTCCGAGGAAGCTCGCCTTCTGGTGCACACGCTTGCCGTCGAGCGCGCCCGCGATCCCGCCGAAGAACGCAGCGGCTTGCAGCGGTTCGAAGATCACCGGTACGCGCCGGGTCGGACCCTTCCCGGCCCCCAGCATTCGCAAGGCCCGCTCCGCGGCCCGTCGGCCGACGGCCTCGGGCGACTCGAGCTCGCCGAGGAAGCGGCGATAGTCCACCCAGTAGCCGGTCTGCAGCTGGCCGTCGTCGGCCTGCGCGACCGGCGCGCTGTAGAGAGCGACGTAGCTGCTCCGGTAGGAATCGGACAGCCCCTCGCTCGAGGCGATCGCCACCTCGGCCACGACGTCCGAGGCCCCGACGCTCTCGAACGCCTTGACCCGCCGATCGAGCGACCGGCCCACCCGCTCCATGGTTTTTGACGCGGCGATCTTCCAGTCGGCGCTCAGATCCACGACTGCCGGGTCGAGGAGGCCGAGATCGCCGTGCCGGTGGGACAGGTCCCGGGCCGTCGGCAGCCGGTTCGCCGGATCCGGGGCCGAGGAACGCGCCAGCGTCAGCGCACGATCGACGAGGGCGTCGAGGCTCTCCGGGGTCAGGTCGGACGTGTAGGCGAAACCCAGGCGGCCCGAGGCGATGACGCGCAGACCGAGGCCCTTCGCGGTCGCTTGCTGCAGATCCTCCACCTCACCGTCGCGCACCCGCACCGAGGACTCGCGAGAGCGCTCGGCCCAAGCATCTGCCTGACGAGCGCCGCGGCGCCGTGCGCGATCGACCGCGCGCTCGGCGAGGGCCTCCAGGGTCGGAGTCACGCGCCAGCCCCGACGGCCGTGCCGCCCACGGTGAGCTCCTCGATCCGGACGGTCGGCAGGCCCACTCCCACCTGGACCATCTGGCCGTCCTTGCCGCAGGTGCCGATGCCTGGATCGGGGGTGGGATCGCATCCCACGTGGCTCACGCGGGCCAGCACCTCGGGGCCCACACCGATGAGCGTCGCGTTCTTCACCGGTCTTCCGAGCTTGCCGTCCTCGATCAGGTAGGCTTCCGCCACTTCGAAGACGAAGTTGCCGTTGGAGATGTCGACCTGGCCGCCCCCGAACTGCGCGCAGTAGAGACCGCGGGACACCCCGCGCAGGATCTCCTCGGGCGTTTCGTCGCCCGGCGCCAGGAACGTGTTGGTCATCCTCGGCATCGGAGGGTGGCGGAAGCTCTCGCGGCGCCCGCTACCGGTCGAGCGCGCGCCCAGGAGCTTGCCGTTGAGACGGTCGCTCATGTAGCCGCGCAGGACGCCGCTCTCGATGAGCACCTTTCGCTCGGCCGGGACGCCCTCGTCGTCCACGTTCAGCGAGCCGCGGGCGTTGGCGACGGTGCCGTCGTCGATGACCGTCACGAGGTCGCTCGCGACCTTCTGTCCGACCTTGCCCGTGAACAGCGAGGTGCCCTTGCGAATGAAGTCCGCCTCCAGTCCGTGGCCGATGGCCTCGTGGAGGAGGATGCCGCTCCAGCCCGGGGCCAGCACGACGGTCTGGGGGCCGGCAGGCGCGTCGATGGCGCCGAGGGTGGCGATGGCTTGCCGCGCCGCTTCGCGAGCGGCCGCCTCGGGGGTGAAGGCATCGAAGTAGCGGATGTCGACCCGCCCGCCGCCGCCGTAGAAGCCGGTGCGCCGCTCGCCCCGCTTCGTCGCCGCGACCACCTGGAAGTGCAGCCGGCAGAGATCCTGGACGTCTTCGGCGAAGTGTCCGTCGGTGTTCCCGACGGCGATCGATCGAGTCTGATCGGCGTAGGAGCCGAACACCTGCGTGATGCGCGAATCGAAGGCCCGCGCGGCCCGATCCCCACGCTGGACCAGCTCGACCTTGCGATCGATCGCGGCCTTCGCGAGGGGTTCGAGCACCCGGTAGTGCACCGGCGTCGCGATGCGACGCAACCGCGTGGGAGGCGCTTCGCGTGGCGCCGCCGCGATGTGCGCGGCAGTCCGGGCCGCCTGCTCGAGGGACGTGGGGTCGAGGTCGTCCGAGTACGCGTAGCCGACCTTGGCGCCGCTGATCGCACGGATCCCGACTCCCTGGTCGATACCGAACTGGGAGCTGCGGATGCGTCCCTCCTCGAGCGAGAGACCGGTTCGCTCGGTCCGCTCGGCGTAGACGTCCGCAAACTCGGCGCCTCTCGCCATGGCGAGCGAGAGGAGCCGCTCGATCGTGGCGGGGTCGATGGGAGGGCGTGTGGCAGTCACCGCGGGATGCCCCACGGTCGTGCGGCCGCTCGTGCGGGACGGGGATCTCTTCCGCTGGGTACGGGGCATGTGTCGAAGGAACTTAATGCGCCTCGGCGTGGATTCAACCGATATTCGGCCGGCGGCGTCCTTGACAGTCGTGGACCGCCGGGGGCAGCATGCGCGCCCATGAAGATCCTCGAGGGGAATCCCGTCGTGCAGCGCATCCTGAGCCAGGGAGAGCGGCAGGTCGGCAAGCTCGCCAACCAGCTCATGGGGAATCCCCGGTTCGTCATGGGGTTGCAGACCCTGGTGCAGCGAACTCTCTCCGCCAAGGGCTTCATGGACAAGAACCTCCGGCGCGTGCTCTCGGCGTTCAACCTTCCATCGACCGCCGACGTCCGCGCGCTCCACGACCGCCTCGACGACCTCGAACGGCTCGTCGGGGAGCTCGACGAGAAGCTGGGCGCCCTGGCGGGAGCCCGGCCGCAGGGCACGCCCCAGGCGCGGGCCTAGGGGGCGAGGGGCGGGGAGATGCGCCGCATCGCCTTCATCAACGAGAAGGGCGGCACGGCCAAGACGACCTTGGCCGTCAATCTCGCCGCCTGGCTCGCGACCCACGGTGGATGGCGGGTCTTGCTCTGCGACATGGACACCCAGGGGCACGCGGGAAAGTCCCTGGGCTTGGACGTGCGCAGCCTGCGCCCCACGATTCACGATCTGCTCGTCGACCCGGCCTCCACGTTGACGTCGGCCGTGCGGCCGACTGCAGTGCCACGCCTCGACGTCCTGCCGTCCAACAAGACGCTGGCCGAGTTCCCGGAGCGCGCCGGGGCTTCTCCCGATCGCGCGCGCCGCCTCGCGAACCGCCTGCGCGGTCTTCAGGGATACGACTTCATCCTGTTCGACGCGCCGCCCTCCATGGGGCTCGCCACGCTGAACGTCATGCTGGCAGCCGAGGAGATCGTCGTGCCGGTGGCGCTCACGTACTTCGCCCTCGACGGCTGCGCGGAGATCCTCGACACGGTGCGCCGCGTGCGCGAAGAACACGGTCACACCGGGCTTCGCGTGTCGCTGGTCGTGCCGACCTTCTATCGAAAGACCGCGCTCGCCGACGAGATCCTCGAGCGCTTGCGCAGCCGCTTCCCGGCGGAGCTCTCCCGCACGGTGCTCGGGTACAGCGTCCGCATCGACGAAGCGCAGTCGCACGGCAAGACCATCTGGGAGTACGACCCGGCGTCGAAGGGCGCCGAGATGCTCTCCGAGATCGGCCGGGAGCTGGCAGGGAAGGGCGCGCTGCCGCGAGTCGTCGCGGCGGGCTGACCGGCCCCGCCGGGCTACTTGCCTTCCTGCTTCTCGAGCTCGGCCAGCTTTTTTTCGAGCTGGGCGAGCCGCTCGGAGAGCTTCTGCTGCTCCGCGCCGATGGAGGGCAGCGTCGTCATCGCCGCCAGCCCTTCTCTGATCCGTTCGTCGATCCGGTGCTGCCACTCCTGGAAGGCCACCTGGGTGGCGCCGAACAGCTCCCTGGGCCGCTCCGCGCCCTCGCGCTTGAGGAGCTTCAACCCCGCCTCGGCGCCCTCGCGGAACGAGGTGACACGCGGGGTGACTTCCTTCTGGATGAACTCCTCGAGCCGTTCGCCTCCGCTGCGAATGATGTCGCGCAGCATCCCGAGCGGCATCCGGCTCTTCTTCTTCTCTTCCTCGAAGATGATCTGGGCGAGCGTGACGGAGGTCAGGTCGTCCTTGCTCTTGTTGTCGACGATTCGGACTTCCACGCCGCGTTTCACCATCTCGCCGATCTCGTCGAGGGTGACGTAACGGCTCTCGACGGTGTCGTAGAGCTTGCGGTTCGTGTAGCGCTTGATGACCTTGGCTTCGGCTGACGGGGCGGCGGCCGAAGCGCCAGCGGTGGGGATCGGGTCGGTCATGTCCTTTCGGTCCCCGTCATGCCGCACCTCGTCATTGTGACGGCGACCGCGGTGCCAAGTCAAGGAAGGAAGGAGCGTTCGCTTGCGCCGACTCGCTCGGCGCGCGATACTGACGCTGCCCGCGGCCTCCTCCAACGATGATCGTTCAATGCGCCTCCTGCCAGACGCGCTTCAAGATCGGCGACGACAAGGTCACCGAGCGAGGGGTGAAGGTTCGGTGCACCAAGTGCGCCAACGTGTTCGTGGTGCGCAAGGGAGACGCCGGCGCGCAACCCTCGTCTTCCGCCACTGGCATCCCGGCGCCTGCCGCGTCCGTCGTGGGGCCGGCGACCGTTCCACCGATGCCGGCAGCGGCGCCCGCGCCCGTTTCGCCGCCCTCCCGGGTACCTCCCGCGCCGGCCGCAGCGCCCACTTCGTCGCCGTCCAAGGCACCGCCCGGCCCGGGCAAGTCCCGACCGCCTCCTCCGCCGCCCGGGTTGCTCGACGATCTCTTCGGCCAGCTCGACCTGGGAGGAGGGACGGCGCCCGGTGCGCCGCGCCCCGCGCCGCCCGGGCCGGCCGTACCTCCCGCGGCGCCTTCGCCGGATGCGGTGTTCGGGGCCCCGGCCGCACCGGCTCCCTCGAGGCCGTTCTCTGCCGCAGCCACCACGGGTCTGGAAGATCTATTCGGCGGCAGCCCGGCACCTTCCGCGCCCAAGGCTCCGGCGCCGACCCCTGCTCCACCTGGGCGCTCGGTGGTCTCCGCCCTCGCGTCGGTGCCGCCGCCGAAGCCCTCCGATCCGTTCGAGGCCGCGCTCGCCGGTACCCTCGATCTCGCGCTCGGGCCGCTCGGTGGAACCGGAGGTCCCCCAGCAGCCGCGCTGCCCCCGATGGGCTTCGAGGCTGCCGGAGCGTCTTCGCAGGCTGCTTTCGAGGACCCGCTGGCGGGGCTCGACCTCGATTCCCCCTCCAGCCCGAGCCTGTCGATTCCCGCGCCGCCGCTGGCCGGGGCGTCCGACGCGATGGCGGGCTCGGAGTTCGACCTCGGGCTGGGTCTCGGCGAGGACGAGCCCCCTGCCGCACAGCCCTCCCGTCCGCCTTCTGC
>Ga0335073_10011774_pt1 | contig 12291 bp, 13 predicted proteins | sample Lox_Sample_22_FD_207093 | JGI IMG/M metagenome (GOLD analysis project Ga0335073, IMG submission 207093) | Soil microbial communities from Loxahatchee National Wildlife Refuge, Florida, United States - Lox_Sample_2.2 | ecosystem: Environmental > Terrestrial > Soil > Wetlands | place: USA... | reverse complement strand
GCAGGCGGCCTGATCGCCCGCGAGGCGGGTGCGATGGTGGGCGGGCTGGCGGGCCAGGCGGAGAGCACTTCCATGGCGGTGGCCGCGGGCCCTGGCCTGTATCAGCAGCTAGAAGCGTTTCTGACCCGGCTGAACCCGGAGCGGGATGCGCCACGTAGTCAGGAACGGGACCCGTAACCGGATCGGGGAAGACCCTCACCAGCAGGCCAGGAACCAGACGTGCTAGGAGTTATCGGCGAGCCGCGTGTGCGCTGGGCGCGAACGTGACAGAATTCCCCGCCGGAAACGGGCACAACTACGGCCTTGAAAGCGTTACAACCGCGCAGCGAATGCGCACTACGGATGAAGGGGGATGGAGTACTCAGATGGCTACCGACTACGACAGCCCGCGGAAGACGGACGACGACCTGACCGAGGACAGCCTTCAGGAGCTTCAGGCGCGCCGGATGGACAAGTCATCGAGCACCATCGATCTTGACCCCGACGATGTTGCCGAGTCCCTGGAGCTGCCGGGGGCGGACTTGTCCAACGAGGAACTCTCGTTCCGGGTGATTCCGCGGCAGGCGGATGAGTTCACGTGTTCACGGTGCTTCCTTGTGCACCACCGGAGTCAGCTTGCCGAAGACCGCAACGGTCAGCTTGTCTGCCGGGAGTGCGCGGCTTAACCGTTCGCGGTGTTGGCGGGCTCGCGGTCCGTGCTGCTTATTGCCTTACGCGACACAGCCCGGATCGCGAGCACCCTGACCACCGCGACGGTGACACCGACCAGAACGGACCAGCCCAGCGCCTCAGCCAGGGTCTCCTGTGGATCCTCGGGATTCGTGGGAGGCCTCTTGCCGGTGGCCTTGGTCCAGGCGAAGATGAGCGCCTTGCGCGCCAGGAAGGCGGTCGACGTGGCCGTCACCATGTACATGATCCTGCTGTTTCTGTCTTCTTTGTCCTTATCAGCCATCTCGCTGCCTCCTTAGCACCCAAACCCTTACCCTCGTCCGCGCCATCATGCCACTGGTTCGTGGCCGGCCTGCACTCGGCACCGTTCGATGACGGCGGTCAGCTCCGCCGGATGCCTGGTGCCGATCAGCCAGTAAGGAGCCGCGGATCCCGCCGGGCTGGCAGGGTTCACGGCCAGATAGACGGATTCCTTGAGGTAGGGTCGCGAGTACAGGCGGGCCGCCGGGTCTGCCCGCGGGCCGCGCAGGCGCATGGTCTGCTTCTCGTCGAGGCTGACGACCTCGCTGACGGCCGTCAGGGGCAGCGCGGCGTTTCCCGCCCGCAGCGTCCCGCGGCTGATCTCCACCGTGCCCAGGCTCATGGCGATCAGCAACGTGGCGCAGATCACGGCGAGCCCGACCATGATGATGATCGGCCAGGGCTCGGGCAGCCCGGCATAGAGTGTGGCGCCGAAGATGAGGACAGTTGGCACGGCGAGCAGCCACCAGGCGAGCGGTACGCGGAGCCGTTCGCGGTAATCACGCATGCAGTCGAGGGTAGTTGGTAGATGGAGTCGTGGCGGGGGCGGGGACGACGGGCTGGCCGTGACGCGCTGGACCGGCTGACGGCCGCCTGGAAGGCGGGCTCGGATCCCGGCCCCGGCACGGGCGGTGAAAACGGCGCGAGCGGTACGGTCATCACCGGCGAGGTGGCCGAGGTGGCCACGGACGCGCGGTCCGCCGGCGTCGGCGACCCGCGGAACGCCGCAGGGAACGGCGGCGCGGGGCGGCCCAGGCCGGAACCAGGCCGTCCGGTCGTGGCGGAACAGCGCCAGGCGGGCAGGCCGGAGCAGGCCCGGGTGAGCATGCCGGACCGCCGCGAGACCGTGGCCGAGCAGAACCGGGTGCCCGGCTGGCTGCAGACCGGGGCCGCGTGGTCCTGGCGGCTGCTCCTGCTCGCCGCCGCTCTCTACCTGATCGCGCGCGTGATCGGCGTGCTGTACATCGTGGTCGTGCCGTGCACCGCGGCGCTGCTCCTCACCGCCCTGCTGCAGCCGCTGACGGCCCGGCTGCGCCGCGCCGGGCTGCCCAGCCTCGCCGCGACCTGGTGCACCCTGCTGATCGCCGCCCTGGTGCTCGGCGGGCTGGCCGTGCTCATCACCGACCGGGTCAGCGCGGATTACCCGGCCCTGGTCGAGCAGACCAGGCACACCGCCACGCAGGTGGAATCGTGGCTGTCCGGGCCGCCCTTCCACATCAAGAGCAGCAGCGTCCAGAAGGCCCTGAACGATATCCCCGGCTACCTCAGCAGGCACAAGGCGCTCGTGGAGGGCACCGTGGTGACCGGCGGCAAGATCGCCGCCGAGTTCATCGGCGGCCTGGTGCTGATGCTTTTCGTGATGTTCTTCCTGATCAAGGACGGGGACCGGATCTGGGCCTGGCTGATCGGCGGGCTGCGGGCCGAGACCGCCGAACGGGTGGACCGGGCCGGGCACGCCGCGTGGCTGGCGGTGGTCTATTACATGCGCGGCACCGTGGCGGTAGCCGCCATCCATGCGCTCGTGATCGGCGTGACCCTGTACATCCTGGGCGTCCCGCTGGTCATCCCGCTGGCGGTGCTGGTGTTCCTGGCCGCCTTCGTGCCGCTGGTCGGGCTCCTCGTGGCCGGGGCGCTGGCCATCTTGGTCACGCTCGCCGCCAAGGGCTGGGTCGCCGCCCTGGTGCTGCTCATCGTGCTGATCGTGGAGGACCAGCTGGAAGGTCACCTGCTGCAGCCGCAGGTGGTCGGGCGGGTGATCCGGCTGCATCCCCTGGCGATCATCCTCTCGCTCGCGGTCGGCGGCGTGGTGGCCGGCATCGCCGGCGCCGTGGTGGCCGTGCCGATCGTCGCCGTGATCACCCGCGCGGTGCCCGAGCTGCGGCGGCGAGATCCCGGTCCGGACGACCCGTAAGATGCGACAGTCCCCGGATGTCGCGCTATCCTCACCGTGCGTGCAAGCAGTAGGGAGTCTTCGTTGCCGCATTCCGAACCCGATGTGCTGATCAAGCGCCTGGATCCGGGCGTCCCGATGCCGTCGTACGCCCATCCGGGCGACGCGGGCGCGGACCTGACCACGGCCGAAGACATCGAGCTCGGGCCGGGCGAGCGGGCCCTGGTCCGGACCGGACTGGCCATCGCGCTGCCCGACGGGTACGCGGCGTTCGTGCATCCCCGTTCCGGCCTAGCGGCCAAGCACGGGGTGACGCTGGTGAACGCGCCGGGGACCATCGACGCGGGCTACCGCGGTGAGATCAAGGTGACCCTGCTGAACACGGACCGGGACCGCCCGGTCAGCTTCCGGCGCGGAGACCGGATAGCGCAGCTGGTCATCCAGCGAGTGGAACGGGCGGTGTTCCACGAGGCAACGGCGCTACCCGAGTCGAGCAGGGGCGATGGCGGCTTCGGCTCGACGGGTCAGGGGGGTACGGGGGGGCGGATAGCCCCCCCGTGATCGGGGGGGTCACCGGGGGGGTCGTCCCCCCGGGGGAGACAAAGGAGAATGCGGAGTGTTTCGTCGGCGTCGTTCAGCAGACCCGGGCCGGGATCGGCCTGGAGACAGCGGCCAAGAGCTGTCCGGCGACGAGCTCGACTACGGCGAGCCGGTCGACGATGAGCCCGACGGGCCGTACCAGCCTGCGGGGACCCCGCGCGCGGACGGCGGCCCGTGGGACGCGGCGGAGCCCTTCCCCAGGCAGCCGCGCGTGGACCTCGGCAGCCTGCAGGTGCCGGTCGGGCCCGAGCACGAGATCGAGCTCGTCATGGCCGAAGAGCGCGGCGCCTGGGTCACCGCCAGGTACCGGGAGAGCGAAGTGCAGATCCAGGCGTTCGCCGCGGCCCGCCGCGGCGCGCTGTGGGATGACGTCCGGTCCGAGATCGCCGTCGAGGTGGACGAGGCCGGCGGGCGGAGCCAGGAGTCGGAAGGACCGTTCGGAGTCGAACTGCTGGCCCAGGTGCCAGTGGAGCCCGGGCAGCCGGCCTCGGGCATGCGGCTGGTCAGGTTCGTCGGCATCGACGGCCCGCGCTGGTTCGTCCGGGGGCTGTTCACCGGCCCGGCTGCGGGCGGCCCGGATGCGGCCAGCTTGGATCTGGCTAGCAGAGAGCAGGCCGAGCTGCTCGAAGAGGTGCTCAGGGACGTGGTGGTGGTGCGCGGCGAGCACCCGGTGCCGCCGCGGGAGATACTCGAGCTCCGGCCGCCGCCCGAGGCGCAGCAGGTGCTCGAGGCGGAGGCTACTGCGGAAGAGGGGAACCGGTTCCGCGGCGACCTGAACCCGTTCGAGCGTGGTCCGGAGTTCACCGAGACACGCTAGCGCCTGCGCGGTCTCACGAGTGGTCGGTCGACCGCAGCAGCCGGCCGAGTTCCTCCTCGACGTCCTCGCTGGTCACGAAGAACAGCTCGTCACCAGCCTGCAGGGGATCGTCCGGGTGCGGCACCAGGACCCGGCCCTCGCGCAAGATGGCCACCAGTGAGGTGTCGGCGGGCCAGTCGATCCCGCCGACGCGCTCGCCGACCAGCGGCGCGTCGTCCGGCATGGTCAGCTCGACCAGGCTCGCCTCGCTCTGCCCGAACGTCATCAGCCGCACCAGGTCCCCGACGCTGACCGCCTCCTCGACCAGGGCCGAGAGCAGCCGCGGGGTCGAGACGGCCACGTCGACGCCCCAGGACTCGTTGTACAGCCACTCGTTGCCCGGGTGATTGACCCTCGCCACCACCCGCGGGACCCCGTACTCCGTCTTGGCCAGCAGCGCCACGACCAGGTTCGCCTTGTCGTCTCCCGTCGCGGCGATCACCACCTGGCAGCGCTGCAGGGCCGCGTCGTCCAGCGAGCTGATCTCGCAGGCGTCGGCGAGGAGCCATTCGGCCCGGGGCACGCTGTCCACCTTGATGGCCTTGGGCGAGTTGTCGATGAGCAGCACCTCGTGCCCGTTCTCCAGCAGTTCGCCGGCGATGGAGCGGCCGACCGCCCCGGCTCCCGCGATCGCGATCCGCATCAGTGCTCGCCTCCTCGCGTCGCGTAAGCCGCGGCGATCCGGTCCAGGTCGCTCTCCCTGGCCACCACGTGCAGCACATCCCCTTCCTGCAAGACGGTGCCCGGCTCGGGCACGAACGCCTGGCCGAGCCGGTCGATGAACGCGACCCGGGTCATCGTGCTGCCTTCGAGCGATTTCACCTGATCGCCGATCCACCCGGGCGAGAAGGCCACGTCGGCCAGCACGATCTTGCCGGTGGGATCCCGCCAGAGCGGCTCCCCGCCCTCCGGGAGGAGCTTGCGCAGCATCTGGTCCGCGGTCCATCGCACCGTGGCCACGGTGGGGATGCCGAGCCGCTCGTACACCTCGGCCCGGCGTGGGTCGTAGATGCGCGCGGCCACCCGCAGGACGCCGAACGTCTCGCGGGCCACCCGGGCGGCGATGATGTTGGAGTTGTCGCCGCTGCTGACGGCGGCGAAGGCATCCGCACGCTCGATGCCCGCCTGAGTGAGTACGGCCCGGTCAAACCCGATCCCGGTGACGCGGTCGCCCTTGAAAGACGAACGGAGCCTGCGGAACGCTTCCGGGTCCCTGTCGATGACCGCGACGGTGTTGTCCCGGTCTTCCAGGATGTGGGCAAGCGTCGACCCGACCCGTCCGCACCCCATGATTACGATGTGCACAACCGTCCTCCCATGATGAGCAGGTCCCTGAGCCAGGGGCACCTCGTCACCACACCTGCACCACAAAGGTATGCCCACACTGGTATGCCCATACTTGGCACCTTCCCTGCCTGAGGGCGGGGATTTCACCTCACGCCAGAAGGAGCGTCGCACCGCTGATGAATTATCAAGCCGGCCAGGTCATCACGGTCACAGCCGGTGACGTGGCGCACGGCGGCTGGTGCGTCGCCCGGCCAGACGACGGGCCCGTCGTATTCGTCCGGCATGCGCTGCCGGGCGAGACGGTTCTCGCCCGGGTCACCGAGGTCACGTCCCGGCTGGCCCGCGCCGAGGCGGTGGAGATCCTGGCACCGTCCCCCGATCGTGTCCGGCCCCCGTGCCCGCACGCCGGTCCCGGCGCCTGCGGCGGCTGCGACTGGCAGCACGCCACCCTGCCCGCGCAGCGGTCGCTCAAGGCCGCGGTGATCCGCCAGCAGCTCAGGCGACTGGCGGGCCTGGACCGCGAGGTCACGGTCGAGGCCCTGCCCGCAGACGGGGATGAGGAGCCGGGCGCGGGCCTGGGGTGGCGGACGCGCGTGCAGTTCGCGGTACGACCGGACGGCGTCGCCGGGTTGCGCGCGCACCGCTCGCATGAGGTCCTCGACATCGGCGAATGCCTGATCGCTCATCCCGCTATCACGGAACTCGGCCTGACGGCCCGGCGCTGGCCGGCGACGGCCTCGGTGGAGGCCCTGGTCTCGGCCGGGTCGGCTGAACGAGCCGTGATCATCACCGGCCGGCCGGCGTCAACCGAGGGGATCAAAGCCGATTCCGTGCTGCGCCGGGCCGGAGCCGCGAGTCACCGGCTGACCCCGGTGCGGGGCCGCGGCTACCTCAGCCAGCGGGCCGCCGGGCGGGACTGGCGGGTCAGCGCGGGCGCGTTCTGGCAGGTGCACCCGGGCGCGGCCGACGCGCTGACCAAGGCCGTGATGACCGCGCTCCAGCCGCAGCCGCAGGACGTGGCGCTCGATCTGTACTGCGGTGCCGGGCTGTTCGCCGGGGCGCTGGCCCCGGCGGTCGGGCCGGCCGGGATGGTGGTCGGTGTCGAGGCGGACGCCGCCGCGGTCCGGGACGCCCGGCACAACCTGGGGCCGTGGCCCTGGGCGCGGGTCCACCGGGGCGACGTGGCGGCGGTGCTGCGCCGCGACGGCCAGCCTGGAGCCGAGGGGCCCGAGACGGGGGGAGCGGGGGGAAGAGCGGTACCGGCCGCCCGGCTGGTGGTCGCCGACCCGCCGCGTTCGGGGCTGGCCCGCGAGGTCATCGACTACCTCGGCACGGCCGGGGGCAGCGCGGCCAGGTTCGCCTACGTGTCATGCGACCCGGCCACGCTGGCCCGGGACATCGGATTGCTCGCCGCGCGCGGCTGGCTCCTGGCGGACCTGCGCGCGTTCGACGCGTTTCCGATGACGCATCACGTCGAATGCGTCGCCACCCTGGTCACGGGGTAGCTGCCCCGGCCGGGCGGGCGGCGGGGGTCAGGCGCCCGGCCTGGCGGGAGGTTCGGCCTCGCTGGTCCTGGTGACGTAGTAGCCGAGGCCGGGGATACGGGTCAGCAGGCCCTCGTCTTCCAGGGTGCGCAGCGCCTTGGCGCACGTCTGCCGGGCATGCCCGTACTGCTGGCTCAGGGTGGTGATGGACGGCGTCGGCATGCCGGGGGTCAGCTTTCCCTCGGCGATCTCCCGGCGTAGCCGGGCGGCCAGTCGCACATAGGCTCTTGGGTCCGATTCGTCGCTTATCGACACTCTCGTACCGTACTCGATTGGCAATATTGCCAATCGCAACGCTTCGACACTAGTCGAGATTAGACGAGCGACCTGATGGTGCATAAACGATGAGCCGGAACGGCCAGGACGCGCCGGGCGGCCAGGACGCATCGGGGGGCCAGGACGCATCGGGGGGCCAGGACGCATCGGGCGGCCAGGACGCGCTCGGCGGGCCCTGGCAGGATAGGTCCATGAAGCTCCGGATCTTCACCGAGCCACAGCAGGGCGCCGATTACCGGACCCTGCGCGCGGTGGCGCTGGCCGCCGAGGAACTCGGCTTCGACGCGTTCTTCCGGTCCGATCACTACCTGGCGATGGCCGGCTCCGGGCTCCCCGGACCGACCGACGCGTGGGCCACGCTGGCCGCCCTGGCCGTCGAGACCACCCGCATCCGGCTCGGGACGATGATGAGCGCGGCCACGTTCCGCCTGCCGGGCCCGCTCGCGATCACCGTGGCGCAGGTCGACCAGATGAGCGGCGGCCGGGTGGAGTTCGGCCTGGGGACGGGCTGGTTCGAGCGCGAGCACGCCGCCTACGGCATCCCGTTCCCGTCCCTCGGCGAGCGTTTCGCCCGGCTGGAGGAGCAGCTCGCGATCATCACCGGGCTATGGGAGACCGCGGAAGGCCAGACGTTCTCCTTCTCCGGAGCGCACTACCAGCTGGCGGACTCGCCCGCGCTGCCCAAGCCAGCCCAGCGCCCGCGCCCGCCCGTTCTCCTCGGCGGCGCGGGGGCGCGCCGCACGCCGCGGCTGGCCGCCAGGTACGCCGACGAGTTCAACGTGCCGTTCCACACCGTGCAGGATTCGGCGGCCGCCATCGGCCGCGTCCGCGAGGCCTGCGAGGCCGCCGGGCGTGATCCCTCGTCCATGGTCTACTCGGTGGCCCAGACGGTGTGCTGCGGCAAGGACCAGGCCGAGTTCCGCCGCCGGGCCGCCGCCATCGGCTGGCAGCCGGAAGCCTTCCGCGAGGCTGGCATCGGCGGCACGCCGGGTCAGGTGGCGGCCCGGATAGCCGAGTATGCCGAGATCGGGGCCGAACGGGTCTACCTGCAGGTGCTCGACCTGAGCGACCTTGACCACCTGGCGCTGATCGCCTCGGACGTGGTGCCGCAGGTGTAACGCAGGCCCCAGGAACGCGTGAGCCGGCGGGATGGCACGCGCCGTCTTCGTTCGGGACAGATTCAGCTGAACGCACGGCGGGCAGCGGCGGCACCGGCCGCACTGCCCTCCCGGAAGCCGTACGTCCCCTGCTCACGCAGTTCGGTGGCGGCGCTGACCACCGCACCCAGGGCGGCGAACGCGAACGAACCGCCCACCGAGATCCGGCTCACCCCGGCCGCGGCCAGTTCGGCCACGGGCGGCACCCCGTCCAGGGCCAGCACGTTGACCGGCCGGTCCACCTCGCGGACCACCTGGCGGATGTCCTCGAGCCGGCGCAGGCCCGGAGCGTACAGGACGTCGGCGCCGGCCGCCTGGTAGGCCTGCAGCCTGGCGATCGTGTCCGCCAGGTCGGGGCGGCCGTGCAGGTAGTTCTCGGCGCGGGCGGTGAGCACCAGGCGGCCAGGGCCCGCGTGGGCGGCCTCCGCGGCCGCCGCGATGCGCTCGGCCGCCAGCCGGAGGTCGTAGATGGCCTCGTCGCCCCGGCCGGTGAAGTCCTCGACCGAGGCGCCCGCGAGGCCGACCTCGATCCCCAGCCGCATGGTCTCCGCCACGCCGGCCGGGCCGTCCGCGAAGGCGTTCTCCAGGTCGGCCGAGACCGGCAGGTCCGTCGCCGCGACGATCACCGCGGCGTGCACCAGGGCTTCGTCCCTGGTCACGGAGCCGTCATTCCGGCCCAGGGTGGCCGCGAAGCCCGAGCTGGTGGTGGCCAGGGCCTCGAACCCGAGCGACGCGAGCAGCTTGGCCGAGCCGAGATCCCACGGGTTCGGCATCAGGAGCGGCTCGCCCGCCTGGTGCAGGGCCAGGAACCGCTGTGCTTTGTCCGCCTGAGTGATCATGCTGATAACGTATCGCCAGCCGCGGGGCGGCACCTGAACCGAGTGGTTCTGGTTAATGGAAAGCGGCAGGTCAGTGACGTTCAGGGTGGTGCGTGACCAATTCGGATCTTTAGGGCGCCCGGGGCGCCCGCCAATGGCGGTCGGAATGGTTACAGCTGGCCGTTTGGCTTGCGGGGCGGTAACCGCGATGCGATCGTTGAGCCGTGCGCTCCAACTCCGCCACCACCAGGAGGGTGCGGCTCGTCACCATCCTGTCGGTAGCGGCTGCCGTAACGGTCATGCTCGGCGCCATCTTGCTGGTCGCGAGCGTGGTCATGCGGCTCCTGACCAGGCATCAGCCTGCTCACCTGACCCGGCTGGGACTGGACGTGGCCGCGGCGGGCGTGGCGTTCGGCCTGGCGGTCCTGGTGGTGTTCGCCATCGCGCGGGTCGCGGGACCGGGTAGGTCCCGGCCGGCCGCGGTCAGGGCGGAGCACCGTAAGGGCGGCGCCCGCCGGCCGACCGCGGCGGCTTCCCCGGAGCCAGGCAGGTCAGAGGGACAGGGCCGGTCACAGGGCCAGGTCCCCGGGAAGGACGGGTTCCGGAGCGGCGGTCCGCCCGCGGGCAGGAGTCGCGCCGGACGCGACGGCGGAGCGCGTTCTGGCCGGCCGCCTGTGCTGAGCCCGACCAACGTGTACTCGCCTGGCGGCCTCATCGGCGGCCCCAGGGACGGGCGCGCACCAGCAGACCAGGAGGTCCCGGAGATCCTGCGCACCGCCGGGCCCTCGCCGACTGGGTCCTCGCCGGCGGGTGGAGCGGCGGCCGGCGGGCGGAGCCAGGACCGGCCGCCGCCCGGCTGGGCCGGGACCCCATCTCACCAGCCTCCCCCGGCCCGGCCTGGTTACCAGCCGGGCATGGGCCCGGGCGGTCCGGGCCGGGCGCCGTATGCCCCGGGCGGGCCGCCGCCTCCGATGCCGCCCCGTGATCACATGCGCCCGCGGGAAGCGCCGCGGGCCGGCGGCGCGATGCCGCCGCGCGGAAGCGCTCCGGCCCAGAATTCCCAGAAGCCGCATAAACCGCAGGCATCGCGGCCCGGTCACGCGGGCCCGTACCGGGACAGCGGCTTGCTCCGCGACGCCGGTCCCGGCCGCGACGCCGGTCCCGGCCGCGACGCCAGTCCCGGCCGCGATCCCGGGCCTGGCCGCGAGGGCATGCCGCGGGACGGGATGGGGCCTGGCGGGCCGATCCGGCCGGGCGGCCCGGTGCCGCCTCGTGACCCGGGCTACCCGCCATCACCAGGCCAGGGCGGCGGAGCCAGCCGGCCCGCGGGCGGTCCCGGCTACGCGGCTCCGGGCGGCCGCAGGCCAGGAACCCCCGGCTATGCGCCAGGCCCGGGCCACCCGAGACCTCCCGGATACGGCGCAGCCCCGGGCCATGCTGGAGCACCCGGGCCCGCCGAGGCCGCCGGGCAGTTCAACGGCGGATACGCGTACGTCATCCGCGCGTCGGATAGCCCGGCCCGGCCGGCTGGTCCCGCCCGCCCGGGTAGCTTCGGCCGGCCTCCAGATTCCGCCCGGCCCGCGGACTCCGCCCGGCCCGCGGACTCCGCCCGGCCGGATGCCCGGGCGGGCGAGGCGCCCGCGGACGTGTACATCTACCGGGACACCGGCGGCCAGCCCGACGATCCCGCCGCCGCGGCCCGGCCGGCCGAGAGCGACGCGGCTTACTGGTACGACCTGCCCGGGACCGGCGCGGAGGGCCCGGGGGATTCCGGGGGCGGCGCCCCGCATGTGGCCGGGGAGGCCCGCGGCCCGTTCGAGCCGCTGGTGTCTTCCGCCGACCCGCCCGGCACCGCGCCCCGCTCCGCAGCCAGTCCCGGTGCCGCCCCGCCCGCCGGGCCTGCGCGGGATGCCGCCGGCCCCGGCCAGGCGCCCGACGCCGCGGCCGGCGGACCGCAGGACACGGCCCACGCCCGCGCGCGCAAGCTCGAGCAGATCAAGGATTTCTACCTGACCGCGGAAGCGATCGGCGAGGCGAACGTCGACAAGCATTTCGACCAGCTGCTAGCCCAGCAGCGCGATCTGATCAGCGAGTACTTCAAGCAGTCGGGCCCGGCCCGGACGGCGGGCCCGGATGGCCCCGCGGGCCAGGCCGACGCCGCACCGGAAGGGCCCGGCGGCCCGGCGGGCGACTCCGAGAGCACCCGTGTCACCGCCGACCAGCCTCGCGTATGGTGACCCGCGACCGACAGGCGCTGGTCATCGCGGTGCTCGGCCTGGGGGAGGCCGGTTCTGTCATCGCGGGTGACCTGGTGGCCGCGGGGGTGCGTGTCCGCGGCTACGATCCGGCGGTCACCGCGCCCGAACCCGTCCTCGACACCGGCAGCGAAGCCGAGGCGGCACAGGGCGCGCACCTGGTGCTGAGCGTCAACAGCGCGAAGGCCGCGGTAGACGCCCTCCGGGCTGGCCTGCCCGCCCTGCGCCACGAAGGCCGGGGCCAGCAAGGCCGGAGCCAGCAAGGCCGGAGCCGGGAAGTCTTGTGGGCCGACTTGAACACGGCCTCCCCGGGCACCAAGCGACAGCTGGCGGACATCGCGGAGCAGGCCGGCGTCCCGTTCGCCGACGTGGCGATGATGGCCCCGGTGCCCGGGCGCGGCCTGCGCGTCCCCATGCTGGCCAGCGGAACCGGCGCCGCCCGCTACGCCGCTCTGCTGCGCCCGCTGGGCGCCAGGATCGAGGTGCTCGACGGCCCGGCCGGGCTCGCCGCGAGCAAGAAGCTCCTGCGCAGCGTGTTCTACAAGGGCATGGCCGCCTCGATCGTCGAGGCGCTGGACGCGGCCCGGGCCGCGGGCGACGAACCATGGCTGCGCGAGCACATCGCCGCCGAACTGGCC
>Ga0335073_10011773_pt1 | contig 12291 bp, 12 predicted proteins | sample Lox_Sample_22_FD_207093 | JGI IMG/M metagenome (GOLD analysis project Ga0335073, IMG submission 207093) | Soil microbial communities from Loxahatchee National Wildlife Refuge, Florida, United States - Lox_Sample_2.2 | ecosystem: Environmental > Terrestrial > Soil > Wetlands | place: USA... | reverse complement strand
CGAACCCATTCCGGTCCTTGACGCCATCGCGCGCTGACGCCCCGCCCTCGAGTGCGGTACAATCGGTGTTGTTCATGTCGAGCCGAAGAAGTGGGCGAAAGCCCACTTTTTTGTTGGATCGGACATGCGGTGAAGCAAATGCAGTCGGAAGTGGCGTCTAAGATCGAAGCAATATCGCGGCGAGTCGTGGAGTCGGAAGGCATGGAGTTGGTCGAGGTCGAGGTCAAAGGCGGCGGCGCGCACCGGCTGGTGCGCATCTCGATCGACAAACCGGCCGGCGTCACCCATGCCGACTGTGAACTGGTATCGCAGCAGGTTGGCACCATTCTCGATGTGGAAGACGTGGTGCCGGGGGGCCGCTATACGCTCGAAGTCAGCTCTCCTGGAGTCGAGCGGAAGCTCTTCAAGGAAATGGACTACGTCCGGTTTCACGGCAAAAAAGCCGTGGTCACCCTGCGGGAAGCGTTGGACGGCCGTAAAACCTGGGAGGGCACCCTGGCCGGGGTGGCCGAAGGCCGCGTGATGCTGGAAACCGCCGGCCGGCAGGTGGAACTGCCGCTGGCCGCCATCGCCAAAGCACATCTGAAGTTCGAGTGGTAGGCCCGCCGGGCGAAACGACACGTTTCAATTCATCGACATGGGAATAATGAGGGCACTTTGGAAACGATCTTTCAATCCATCGAGATACTGAGCAAGGAAAAAGGCATCGACCCGCAAATCGTGCTGGACGCGGTGAAGGACGCCATGTTGATCGCGGCGCGCAAACATTACCGCACCAACGAAGACTACGTGGCCGACATGGATCCGAAGACCGGCGCCATTCAGCTCTACGCGGTAAAGAAGGCCGTCGAGGCGGTCACGGATGCCGTTCACGAATTGACGTTGCAGGAAGCCAGGCGCTGGCAGCCCGATGCGGAAATCGGCAGCGAAATTCGGATTCCGAAGAACACTGAAGCGCTGGGCCGCATTTCGGCGCAGACCGCCAAGCAGGTGATCTTCCAGAAAGTCCGCGAAGCCGAACGCGAAACCGTCTTCAACGAGTATTCCGGCCGCGCCGGCGAGCTGGTCAGCTGCACCATCAAGCGCGTCGAAGGTCCCGATTACATCCTCGACCTGGGCAAGACCGAAGCCAAACTCCCCAAGAAGGAGCAATCCCGGCTCGAGGGCTACAGCGTCGGCGACCGCGTCCGCTGTGTCATTCGCCTGGTGGATAAAGGCTCCAAAGGCCCAGGGGTGGTCGTATCGCGTGGCGCCCCCGAGCTGGTCATGCGCCTGTTCGAACAGGAAGTGCCGGAGATTTACGACGGCACCGTGGTCATCAAAGGCTGTGCACGCGAAGCCGGTGAGCGCACCAAGATCGCCGTCCAGAGCCGCGACCGCGACGTCGACAGCGTCGGCGCGTGCGTCGGCATGAAGGGTATGCGCGTCCAGTCCATCATCCGCGAGCTACGCGGCGAAAAGATCGATATTATCGAGTATTCGGATGACCCCGTGGTTTTCGCCACGCATGCGTTGAGCCCGGCAAAGGTGAGCCGCATCACCATCCTGGATCCCCTGGAAAAGCACATGGAGGTGATCGTCGACGACTCGCAGCTTTCCCTTGCGATCGGCAAGAAAGGGCAGAATGTGCGGCTGGCCGCGAAGCTGCTCGGCTGGAAAATCGACATCAAGAGCGAGGAAGAGAAGCGGCAGGAAGTGGAATCGCAGATGGCCGCGCTGGTAGCGCCGGGAGCGCCGGTATCGGTGCTCATCGATTATGGACTTTCCGAGCGGGTCGCCGAAAAGCTGATTGAATCCGGCGTGGGCACCATCGAAAAGCTCGGTAGCATGACGCCCGAACAGTTGGACGAGCAGGGCATCGGGCCGGAGATGCTCGAAGAGATCCAGGTTTCGGTAAACGCCTATTACAGCCAGTTCGAGGAGCCGGCGGCCCAGGCGGAAGAGACCGCTCCGGAAGAGGCCGTATCCACCGAACCGGCTGCCCAGGAACAGGCCGAAGAAGCGCAGCCGGAAGCGTCCGGAATGGAAGCCGGAGAGATCGCGGTGGAATCGGAACAGTCTGCTACGATAGAGAACGCGGGTTCTCCCACCAACAATGCGGCTGGAACCGGTCCCGAGGAATCGTCTGTCGAAGGAACCGATCCCGAGGAAGAGAGCCGTTGAGGAGTGTCGGAGCACCTGCAAGGTAAGATAGATTCGCTTTACTCTATGAAGAAGATTCGAATCAACGAGCTGGCTCGCGAGTTGGAAATCAAGGCTCACGAGATTCTCGATCGGCTCCCGGAACTAGGCGTGACCGAGAAGAAGACCCATTCCAGCTCCATCGACGAGGACGTGGCCATCCGCATCAAGCGCCTGTACGGGCACGACGTTCCCGATGTCGCCCCCGAAGCCGCTGCCGAACGGGATGGCGGCTCGGTGGCCGTGGCCGAAGAGCCCCTCGAAGAAGTCATTGAACCGGAGCATGAGCGCCGTGCAGCGCCGCGCGTGGAGCCGGCCCCCTCGGCTCCCATGGCCAATCATGGCGAAGCCGCTCACGAAGAGGCCCACGCCGACGCGGCGGTTCTGTCGCACGTCACTCCGATTCGTCCTCCGCTGGCGGGACGGCCGATCAGTCCGCCGGTGGGACGCCCCGGGGCAACTCCGCCGGCACCGGCGGTTACTCCATCCGCGGCGCCGCCCGCGCCGGCTCCGGCCGTGCAGCCGCCCGCGGCCGTGATTGCGCCCGGCCGTCCCATTGTTCCGGCCGCCAAACCCCTGCCGTCGGCATCGCAGGGGCCTCGTCCCGGTCAGATTCTTTCCGGCCCGCGTCAGCCGTTCCCATCGGCGGGCGAACCGCGGCCGGCTATCGTTGCGCCGGAAGCCCGCGGAGTGCCCGCCATGCCGCGGCCCCCTGTGGTGCGCCACACGGAATCGCCGCGTCCGGAACCTGGCCGGGGTACGGCCGTTCCGGCCGCTCCTTCCGCTCCCGGCCGGCCGCTTGCCGGACAGCCCGCCGCGCGGCCGGTGGTGCCGCCGCGACCCGATCTTGTTGCCAAGCTGGGCACGCCCCGTCCCGCTATGCCGGCGCAGCCCTCCGCGCCGCGGCCCGGTGTGCCGCGCACACCCAGCGCTCCCGTTCCCGGACAACCTATTTACCGCGGACCGATTCGCCCCGGCCAGCCACTGGTCGCCAAGCAAGGCGTTCGACCGGGCGGCCCCGCACCGCGTCCCGGCGGACCGCGCCCGCAGCATCCCACATCCCGCGGCCGCATGGAACCGGGTCTGGCGCCGCCGCCGGTGGAGCAGCCGCGAGGCCGAGCCGGTGAAAAACCGCGCCCGCGCCAGCAGCGGGAACGCGTCGAGGAAGAGAGGATCCTTCGCGGTCCGACGCGCCGGCAACAGGAAGCCGGTCCGCCGCCAATCAGCCGCGATATCACCATCTCCGAAGGCATCACCGTCAAAGAGCTCAGCGAAAAGCTGGATGTGAAAGCCAGCATGGTGATCAAGAAACTGCTCGACCGCGGAATCTTCGCCACCATCAACCAGACCCTCGATTCCAAGCTGGCCTCCGACATGGCGCGCGAATTCGGCGCCTCCACATCCACCGTCAGTTATGAAGTGGAAGCCATGCAGGCGGTTGAAGAAGCGGAAGACACCAAGGACCTGGTCAAGCGCGCCCCCGTGGTCACGATCATGGGCCACGTCGACCACGGCAAAACCTCGCTGTTGGACGCCATCCGCGAAGCCAACGTGGCCGCGCGCGAAGCCGGCGGCATCACCCAGCACATCGGCGCCTATCACGTGGAGATGAACGGCAAGAAGATCGTCTTCATCGACACGCCCGGCCACGAGGCCTTCACGCGCATGCGCGCCCGCGGCGCCAAAGTCACCGACATTGTCGTCCTGGTGGTGGCCGCCGACGATGGCGTCATGCCGCAGACCCTGGAAGCCATCGATCACGCCAAAGCGGCTTCCGTACCCATCATCGTAGCCATCAACAAAATCGACAAACCGGACGCGCAGCCGGAACGTATCAAGCAACAGCTTGCCGATCGCGGCCTGCTCGCCGAAGATTGGGGCGGCGAAGTGGTCATGGTTCCGGTATCCGCCAAGACTCACCAGAACCTCGACCTGCTGCTGGAGATGATCCTCCTGGTCGCCGATTTACAGGATCTCAAGGCAAATCCCACGCGCCCCGGAACCGGCACGGTTCTGGAAGCGCAACTGGATCGCGGACGCGGTCCGGTCGCCACCGTCCTGGTGCGCAACGGAACACTGGCGGTGGGCGACTACTTTATCTGCGGCGCCGTATTCGGCAAGGTCCGCGCCATGATCAACGATCGCGGCGGCCAGATCCGCAAAGCCGAGCCATCCACTCCGGTCGAAGTTCTCGGTCTGGAATCGCTACCGGAAGTAGGTGACGATTTCCAGGTGGTCACGGATACGGCCAAGGCGCAACAGATCGTGAAATTCCGCGATCTCAAGGATCGCGAAGCCGCGCTCGCCAAATCCAGCCGCCTGACGCTCGAACAACTCCACAAGCAGATGAAGGAGGGCGAGGTCAAGGAACTGCCCATCATCATCAAAACGGATGTCGGCGGCTCGGCGGAAGTGCTCACCGAGACGCTGCAGAAGCTGTCCAACGACAAGGTGAAGATTCGCGTCATCCGCAGCGGCGTCGGCGCCGTCAACGAAAGCGACGTGCTGCTGGCGTCGGCATCCAACGCGGTCATCGTGGGCTTCAATGTGCGGCCGGAGCGCGCGGCATCGGCGCTGGCGGAGCAGGAAAAAGTCGATATCCGCCTGCACACGATCATTTACAACCTCACCGACGAAATCAAGAAGGCCATGTCCGGCCTGCTGGAGCCGGTGTTCCGCGAAGTCTACAAGGGCAAAGCCGAGGTCAAAGAGACGTTCCGCATCACCAAGGTGGGCAATGTGGCCGGGTGCATCGTCACCGACGGGGTCATCACCGGCAAGAGCGAAGTGCGGCTGCTGCGCGACAACGTGGTGGTCTATACCGGCAAGATCGGGTCCCTGCGGCGCTTCAAGGACGACGTCAGCGAAGTGAAGAGCGGCCAGGAGTGCGGTATCACCCTCGAGAATTTCGCCGACGTCAAGCAGAGCGACGTCATCGAAGCTTTCGTTACGGAGCGGGTAGCCCAGGACGGCTTCTAGCCGCCAAACACCGTTATGGCAGCGATCGGAGTATTGACGCTGGAATTGCGATTGGAACATGCCCATTCGCTCAAGGAAAAGCGTCATGTCGTGCAGAGCCTGAAGGACCGGCTGCGCCACAAATTCAATGTGGCCGTCAGCGAGATCGATCACCACGATCTGTGGCAGCGCTCGGTGGTTGCCGCGGTGACGGTTTCGCCCGACCAGGCCTTCGCCGACAAAGTCCTGCGGGCCGTCGAAGAGGAGGCGGCCGGGATGCTGGGTGCAAGTTTGACCTCGGCCTCGGTGGAGTGGGTCGCATAGAGATTTTGTGGGGCAGGCTGGCAGCCTGCCCCACATGGTTCAGATGGACGAACATCGCACAGAGCGGGTATCGGAAGCAGTCCGGGAAGAACTTTCCGAGCTCATCGGGTTTGAAACCTCCGACCCCCGCCTGCAAATTGTGGAAGTGATGGAGGCCCACGTCTCCGCGGATGGCCGTCATGCCACCGTCCGCGTCGCCCTGCGCGGCGACGAACGGGAATGCCGCGAAGCCTTGAAGGCCCTGGATGGCGCCCGGCATTATTTGCGTCACGAACTGGCGACGCGTTTAAGCCTCCGCCACGTACCCGAACTGCATTTTGACCAGGATCGGAATCCGGATGTCGAAAGCCGCATCGACTTTCTGCTGAAACGGGCGAAAAAAAGTCGTGGACGCACTGAAAATTAGCCCTAAAGTTAAACAAACTGTGATAGTTTTGTTTCTGTTGGCGGGTCCGGCGGGGATCCTGGCCGGACAGGAACGTTCGCCGGAGTGGCTGCGCCTGGAAAAAAGCGCCGGCGCCATGGGATCCACCTTTTCGGTGGCTCTTTACGGAACCGACCGCATCAAGCTGGAAGCCGCCGCGGACGCGGCGTTGGAGGAAGCGCAGCGGCTCGATGAGATGCTCTCGAACTATAAGCCCGAGAGCGAATTGAGCCTGGTGAACCGGGACGCCGCCCAACGGCCGGTCCGGGTGTCGCCAGAGTTATTCCGGCTTCTTTCGGACGCGGTGGAATACAGCCGCGAAAGCGAAGGCGCGTTCGACATGACCGTAGGGCCTCTGATGAAGGTCTGGGGCTTCTACAAGGGCACCGGTCATCTGCCGCATCAGGCGGAGGTGGCGGCGGCACTTACGAAAGTGGGGTATCGGCATATCCAGCTCGATGCCGACGCCGGAACGGTGCGGTTCGACCGGCCGGGCGTGGAGTTGGATCCCGGCGGAATCGGCAAAGGCTACGCCGTGGACAAAATGGTGGAGATTTTGAAACAACGCGGTGTGAAGATAGCGCTGGTGGCGGGATCGGATAGCAGCATCTACGGTTTGGGCGCTCCGCCCGCCGAGCCGCGCGGCTGGGCGGTGGAAATCAAAGATCCCTGGGACAAGACGAAAACCGCCGCAACCGTCTATTTAAAAGACATGTCGCTTTCCACATCGGGCAGCTACGAGAAGTTTTTCCGCGCGGAAGGCCGCGTCTACGCCCACATCATGGACCCTCGCACCGGGTACCCGGCGCAGGGCAGCGTAGCGGTTTCCATACTCTCTCCGCGGACTTTAGACAGCGAAGTTTGGGCGAAACCCTACTTCGTGAACGGCCGCCGCTGGGCGGCGCAACATAAGCCAAAAGACTTTCGCGTGTTTTTTTGCGAGGACAGGACGGATCAGCCATGCGCGTGGCTCCAATGACCAGCCGTTTCCTGGACGCCTGCCGGCGGCGTCCGACGGATGTGAGGCCTGTATGGTTCATGCGGCAAGCGGGCCGCTATATGAAGCAGTACCGCCAAATCCGGGAGAAACACGGCATTCTGGAAATTTGCAAGCGGCCGGATCTGGCCGCGGCAGTCACCCTGCAACCGGTGGAAGTACTGGACGTGGATGCAGCCATCATTTTCGCCGACCTGCTGCTGCCGGTGATCCCGATGGGACTCAAGCTGCGCTACGCCGCCGGAGAAGGACCGATCATCGACAACCCGGTGCGCAGCACCGACGACGTGGATTCTCTTTCCACCGCCAACACGGACGACCTGGGATACGTTGGGGAGGCCATCCAGCAGGTGGTGCGCGCGCTGTCCGGCAAAGCCCCGGTGATCGGATTCGTGGGCGCGCCCTTCACCATGGCGAGCTACATGATCGAAGGCGGCGCGTCGCGCAATTTCATCCGCACCAAGAAACTCATGTACAGCGACGAGACGCTGTGGCGCCGCCTGATGGGCAAGATCGTCGACGTGCTGGCGCCGTTTGCGCATCTGCAGGTGGCCGCGGGAGCCCGCGCCATCCAGGTATTCGACAGTTGGGTGGGCACGCTCGGCTCGGACGATTATGTGCGCTTCGCCGCGCCGTATTCCCGGGCGCTGATCGAACGCATCCGCTCGACCGGCGCTCCGGTCATTCATTTCGGCACCGGCGCTTCCGGCTTCTTCAAGGAACTGCACGCGGCCGGCGGCGACGTGATGGGCGTCGACTGGCGCATCAACATCGATCAGGCCTGGATGGACGTCAGCTATCGTTCGGCCATTCAGGGCAACCTCGATCCGGTGGCGTTGTTCGCTCCCCTGCATGAACTGAAACTGAAAGTCTACGAGCTTCTGAAACGGACGGGCACTCGTCCCGGGCATATCTTCAACCTGGGACACGGCATTCTTCCGGAAACGCCGGTAGAGAACGTTAAGGCCGTGGTGGAGATGGTGCGGGAATTCCATCCATGAAGACCGCGGTGCTCCTGCTGGCGCATGGCGCGCCGGAGCGCGTGGAGGATGTGGACAGTTACCTCTCGTTCGTTCGCGGTGGGCGTCCCGGATCTCCCGAAGTGCTGGAGGAAGTACGGCACCGCTACCGGGCCATCGGCGGCGCTTCACCCCTGTTACCCTGGACCCGCGCCCAGGCGGACGCGCTGCATCGACTGATGGGCATCCCGGTGTACTTCGGGATGCGCAACTGGCATCCGTTCATCCGCGTGGCCATGGAGAACATCCGCAAGGATGGCATCGAGAAGCTGGCGGGCATTTGCCTGGCGCCGCAATATTCGGAGGCCAGCATCGGCCTCTACATCAAGCGGACCGAGGAAGCCGCGCGGGAAAACGGATTCACCGGGTCGATCTCCTGGGCCAGGAGCTTCCACGACGAGCCCCTGCTGATCGAGGCGTTCACCGAGCGGTTGAAGGGCTACGCGGAGCGTCATGGCCCCTTGAACGGGATCTCCAAACGTGTGCTCTTCACGGCGCACAGTCTGCCCGAGAAGATCCTGGCGAACGGCGATCCTTACGACCGGGAAACGCACGCCACGGCGGAAGCGGTGGCGCGGCGGGCCGGCGTCGTCAACTGGGAATTCGCCTACCAGAGCCAGGGCATGACATCGGACAAATGGCTCGGCCCGACGGTGGAGTCCTGCCTGGATCGCTATGCGGCGGAGGGAATTCGCGAAGTGATCGTGGACCCGATCGGATTCGTCTGCGACCACGTCGAAGTGCTCTACGACATCGATATCGGGTTCCACCAGTATGCCGCGGCCAAGGGGATTGCGCTGGGCCGGCCGGAATCGCTGAACGGATCGGAGATATTTACCCGGGCGCTCGCGAAGGTGGCCGAGCGATGTCTCTGACGCTTCCCGGCCGCTCCCTGCCGGTCACGGCTCCATTAGCGGCACGGTCTTCGCCCCTGAGCGGCGACCGTCAGGGAGCGGCCGGGCTGTAGATGAGAGGTGCCTCATTCGGGTCGTAATCATCGGCGGAGGGATCTCGGGACTGTCGACCGCGTATTACCTGGCTAAAGGCGACTCAGCCTCTACCATTGTGGAATCGCGGCCGAGGCTGGGCGGCGTCATCCAAACCGAACAGGTGGAAGGCTGCACGCTCGAAGCCGGTCCCGATAGTTTCCTCTCCGCCAAACCGGCCGCGTTCGATCTGATCCGCGAGCTCGGCATGGCCGACCAGATCATCGGCTCCAACGATCATCTGCGGGTGACATTTGTACGCCGGCACGGGCGCCTGGTGCCGCTGCCTGACGGATTGATGATGATGGTGCCCACCAAGATCCTGCCGCTGGTGGCCACGCGGCTGGTCGGCGTCGGCACCAAAGCCCGCATGGGACTGGAACTTTTGCGCGCGCCCAAACCGAAAGCGGGCGACGAGTCGGTGGCTGAATTCATCGAGGAGCACTATGGCCGCGAAGCCGTGGATTACCTGGCCGAACCGCTGCTCTCGGGAATCTACGGCGGCAATCCCAGCGAACTGAGCGTGAAGAGCGTCCTGCCGCGTTTCGTGGATCTGGCCAACCAATACGGCAGCCTGACGCGCGGCGTGCTGGCGGAGCGCGCCAAGGCCGCGCGTATGCATTCCAATTCTCAGCGGGCACCTTTATTCCGCACCTTGCGCGGTGGATTGGGCAGTATGATCGACGCGGTGGAAGCTCGGATCCGGGGCAAGACAGAGGTCGTGCAGGCGCGGGCGGAGACAATAGAACGATCGGGGTCTGGCTTCCGCATCCGGATCGCCGGCGAGTGGATGGAGGCCGATCGGGTGGTCCTGGCCTGCGAAGCGCACAGCGCCTCGGCGCTGGCCGGCGCGATGGACGGGAGGATCGGCGAGCTGCTTGGATCGGTGCCCTACAGTTCGTCAATGACCGTGGCGTTGGGCTTCGATGCGGGCGATTTCGCCAAGCCGCCGGTGGGCTTCGGCTTCCTGGTGCCGCGCAAAGAGCGCCGCCGCCTGGTGGCCTGCACCTGGGTAGGCACGAAATTCTCGCACCGTGTGCCGGACGGCAAAATCGTGGCTCGCTGCTTCCTGGGCGGTCGCGACGATGCCGCCGTGCTGGAGGAATCCGACGAAGCCGTGACCGCGACCGTAACCGGGGAACTGCGCGAGATCGCGGGTGTGACGGCGCCGGTTCGTTTCAGCCGAATTTCCCGCTGGCCGCGATCGATGGCGCAATATCCCGTCGGTCACGCCGATCGCGTGCGGGAACTCGAGGAGCGGCTGGGCGGCATCGCGGGGCTGTACGTGGCCGGCAATGCATACCAGGGCATCGGCATCCCCGATTGCATTCGCATGGGAAAAACCGCGGCGGAAAAGATCCTGGCGGGATGAGGTTATTTGGTCTTCGCCGGAACTTGCAGCACGATGCGCTCGCCTGAGCGGTCGGCCGGCGTGTAGGTCAGCTCGTAGGATCCGCTTTTTGGCTTCGCGTCGGGCTTGGGAAAATACAAATAGCCGGCGACCGGGGTGGTGGCTTTGGTCTCGGGAAATTCGCGGGCGGTCAGTTCCGCGAGGAGTTGATCGCGGTCGATGGGCAGATTCGGTCCGGCAGCGGGCGCAGGCGGCGATGGCGGCGGATCGCCGATTCCCACGCTGGCCGATTGACCGGCATAGACGCCGCCGCGGCGATTGGGCCCGCCGCCGGATTCGTAGCCGATCACGGTCGTGGTGGTGACGTTTACCCTGCCGGGCACCTGCGGCGCCGAGGTCTTGCCGTGATACATCCGGTCGACGATGGCATTGGGAGCCACCGTGGCGAGGATTGACCCGGTAGGGTTGGGACGCAGAGTGAACTGATCGGGCCCGAGATCGATCTGCGCGCCGTTGGCGGGGTAGATCGCGATTTCGAAAACCAGGTAGCCGGCGCGGTCGAGATCGGCGGTGAAGGCGTTTTTGATCTCGGCGGATGTGAGCAACACGGCGCCCATGGTCACGTCGCCGGCGGTTTGATGGGCGGGATAATCGGCACTGCTTTTGCGCGGCGGAATCCCGTTGGTGTCGGCGAGGAGCGCGGCCACGGCCAGACAAACCAGGAGCGTCCGATGCATTGGTTCACCTACCGGATATTGTACGCGCGGCCGAGACCGGGGGTTGCCGGGTTACTTCTTCACAGCCGGCCGGCGCCGCGAACAGGCCATTCCCTGGTATTCCAGGCGTTTCAGGCTGACGATGGTCAGGCTTTTCGAGTCTGCGGACACCCGCGCCTGGACTTCCAGGTGGTAGCCCAGATCGTCGATCACGGACGGATAGTCTTTCACCAGGAAGATGGCCTTGGCCTGCTCGCTGATGAAGACCGCAGGCTGGCCTTTGCGGATGGATTGTTCGGCGCAGTCCGGGTTGGTTTCAGTGAAGATGCCCGCTTTCGCCCGCGATGCCGCGCAGTCCAGATTGGAAAACCAACCGGTCCAGGTGACTGGCTTCGCGGGCTGCACCGGATCGCTCGCGAAGGCGAGCGAGGCCAGGCAGGCTATGGCGGTGAGAGGGGATAGTCGCGTCATTTTTCCTCCGCCCGTAGGACGGCCGATCATCGCGAACGGTTAGCGTGGGCGCATAGGTCGGCGGCCGGACACCCGTGGCATTGCGGACCGTTCGTCTTGCACAGCGTCTTGCCATGTTCGCGCAGCAGCAGGTGAGCGCGGGACAAGGCGGCGGCGGCGCGGGGCAGCTCGGGCGCGATCGCCTCCTGGACAGAGTTGTACATCGCGCCGTACGACTTCTGCGCGCGTCCGTATCCGACGCGGGTCAGCACGCGCAGGCCGTTGGACTCGAGCGGGAGGCCCTCAGCCATGCCGCAGAACATCAGGATCTTCTGGGCGCCGGGTTGGCCGATGTTGGGAAACTGATGCAACGCCTTCCTGGCCTCGCTGTAGGGTCGATCGAGAATGCTCTCCAGTTTGCCGCCGAATTGTTGCAGGGTGATGCGGGCGATCTCGCGCCAGCGGAAGACGCGGGTTTCAGGCCGCATGCCGCCCATTTTGGCCAGCGGCAGCAGGACGGCTTGATCGGCTTTCCAGATGGCATCCGCGGTAAGGCCAACCTGCTCGCGCAGGCCTTCGAAGACGGCGGCGCGGCGTGAGTCGGGCAGGAGGTAACAGGCGTTCTCCCAGAGGACCAGCTCGAACGGGCCTTTGGCAGGCGGCAGGTCCGGTTCGCCGTAATGGCGCTTGAGACGGTCGAGGAGCTTGCGCAGGTCCGGCATGGATGGAGATTATAGCGTGTCGCTGGTGAGCGCTGCGCTTCAGGGGCGGCGCGAGGGCGGCGATTGCGGGGTTGGCGTCCACGCGCGGGTTGGCAACTGGTTGGCAACCGGCCCCACATAAGTTGACTGAGTCAAGTAATTGCGGGAAGATCAGGGAATGGAC
>Ga0335073_10011772_pt1 | contig 12291 bp, 10 predicted proteins | sample Lox_Sample_22_FD_207093 | JGI IMG/M metagenome (GOLD analysis project Ga0335073, IMG submission 207093) | Soil microbial communities from Loxahatchee National Wildlife Refuge, Florida, United States - Lox_Sample_2.2 | ecosystem: Environmental > Terrestrial > Soil > Wetlands | place: USA... | reverse complement strand
GATGTTCTCTTCGAACAGATCGAAGACCGAGGTGATCCAGCGTTCCCCGAACCAGACCCGCGGCCGCACGCCCTGCCGCTTCAGCTCGTCCGGGCGCGTGTCGGTGGCCTGCTCGAACAGGGTGATCCGGGTCTCGTGCCAGAGCTGCCGCCCGAACAGGAACGGCGCGTTGGCCGCGAGCGCGACCTGCACGGCAGCGACCGCCTGCGAGGCGTTCCAGTAGCTCGCGAACGCATCCGGGCTGACCTGCAGATGCAGCTGGACACTGGTGCAGGCGGCTTCGGGGGTAATGCTGTCAGCATGGGTCAGGAGGTGCTCGGCCCCGTCGATCTGGATCTGCATGTCCTCGCCGCGGGCAGCGAAGATCTGCTCGTTGAGCACCCGGTACCGTTCGCTGGCCGACAGCGTGTCCGCGTTCACGTCGGCTTTGGACAGCGTCGGCAGGATGCCGACCATCACCAGCCGGCTGCCCGCGCTCCTGGCCTTGTCGTCCCCTGCGTTCAGGCTGCCGCGGATCTCGCCTTCCAGATCCGCGAGCGCGTCGCCGCACAGTTGCCGCGGCGGGACGTTGATCTCCAGGTTGAACTGGCCAACCTCAGTCGCCCAGGCCGGATCCGCGATCGCCGCGAGCACGTCAGCATTCCGCATCGACGGCGCGCCCTGCTCGTCGACAAGGTTCAGCTCGATCTCCTGGCCCACCAGTGCCGGGCCGGTGTCGAACAGCCGCTCGCGCAGCATCCTGGCGAACACGTCGAGCGAGCGCGCCAGCTTCGCCCGGTACGTGCGCCGGTCCTCGCCGGTGATCTTGATGGCCTGAATCTCCCGACCCATCTGGCCTCGCTTCTGCCGTAGCAGCCCGGTATCCCCGAGGGCACCTCTGCTCCAGGTTCGCACGAGGACGTACCTGCTGACCAGCAGAGATCTGAGGCTGCGTGTCAGGCCGCGGGCAGCCGGCCGCTCTCGTCGGCGACCCAGGCCCCGAGCAGCCCGCGCAGGTGCGCGATGAACTGGTCATGTTCGTGCGCCGGGTAGACCGAGCGCACGGTCTGCACGAGGAGCTCGTCGAAGTCCGGGCCGGCCACCCAGTCCAGCACGATCTCGTCGAGGTGCGACAGGTGGCTCGCGCAGAAGTCCTCATACCGCCGGGTGTCGAAGTAGCCGTCCGCGAGCTCGCGGTAAGCCGCCAGCTTCTGCGGATATGAGCTGCTCTCGTCATCCGCTATCTCGAAGTACTCCTCCGTGGTCAGGTCCAGCCGCGGCCGCCGTCCGCTGACCAGCGCGAAGACGCACCATTTGACGAGCGCCTTGATCGCCCACGGGAAGTAGTAGTGCAGGCTGGTCAGCGCGACGTCGGGGCAGGCGTTGGCGTAGTCGATCGGGTATACCTGACCGCCGCGCACCAGCGTCTCGCACGAGTTGAACTCCCACCGGAAGAACGCGTTCACCAGCCGGCCGATCGTGACGACCTCGGCGCCGGCCTGCGGCGACAGGAACGCGTGGTCGACCGCGTACCGCAGGTGCATGGGCTCGTCCGGCCGGAACTTCATGACCATCGTCTCTGCCCCGATCGACAGCGAGCGGGCGAACACGTCATAGCCTTCAATTGCCTGCTGCAGGTGCATGAGCATCTCGCCGCTCTCGTCGTAGGCGCGATGCAGCTCGGCCGGGTTGCTGATCCGCGATACCCCTCGCCACGCGCCGCCGTCGTAGGGCTTCATGAACAGCGGGTAGCCGATCTGCGCGGCGATCGAGTCAAGGTCAAAAGACTGGTTGTACCTGGCCGCCGTGTAGGCGTACCGGGCGTTGTCCACCGGGTTCTTGTACGGCACGAGCACCGTCTCCGGCACGTTCAGGCCGAGCCGCATCATCGCGCAGTACGCGGCGTGCTTCTCCATCGACTGAAATGTGAAGGGGCTGTTCAGCAGGTAGACGCTGTCCATCAGGGCGATCTTCTTGAGCCACTCGCGCGGCACGTAATACCAGTACGCGAGCCGGTCGATGACGAGGTTGTACCTGGGCTTGGCCCGGAGCCAGAACGGCTCGATAGTGATCCGCTCGCAACCGAACTCGTGCCGGGTCCCGCCGGGCCCGGTTACCGGCCCGAGGCGTCGCATGATCTCCTCGAAGGCCCGCGGCCAGTCCTCTTCAGTGCCGAGCAGCAGCCCGATCAGGTGACGTCGCGATGCCGTCGGTGCGGCCATCGGCTTCTCCCCTCGCCATCAGAACCTCGTACAGCAGATCTCCGTCAGCAGAACTCCGTCAGCAGAACCGGGGCAGGTGGTGGGCAAGCTGCGCGCGCCAGGACGGCCAGTCATGCGGCACGTCATGGCCCCACAGGTCGAGCTCATGCCTGATGCCCTTGGCGGCGAGCAGCGCCGCGAATTTCCGTGTGCTCTCCAGCGAGCCGGTCGTGTCCTCCCACTGGCCCTGGCCGCAGACCAGCAGCAGGCTCAGCCGGGAGCGCAACCAGTCGAGGTGCTCGCCGCCCAGGTGGGCGACGTAGTCGGCTGGATTGTTGAAGTAGGCCTGCATGCCGCGTTCGCCCCAGGCATGCCAGGCCGACGGGTCGAAGTTGCCGGAGAAGCACATCGCGAGCGGGAAGAGGTCGGCCCGCTTCAGCGCGAAATTCGCCGCGTGGTAGCCGCCGAGGCTGCAGCCGAGAGTCATCACCTCACGCGGCCCGCCGCAGTCGTCGTACAGCCACGGAAGCACCTGGTCCACCACCCACGATTCATACCGGCCGTGCTGCCGGGCGCGCTCCTCCAGCGAGATCGCCTGGTTCGACCAGGAGGCGGCGTCAAAACTATCGACGCAGTAGAGCTTCACCCGCCCGCTTTCGATCAGGCCGCCGACGGCGTCTACCATGCCGCCGGCCTCGAAGTCGGTCGCGTGCCCCTGCTCGGCCGGGAACACCAGCACTGGCCGACCGTAATGCCCGTACCTGATCACGGCGCCGGCCGCGCCGATGCTGTCCGACCAGAGCTGCGCGGCGACCCTGCTCACCTGGTCACCAGCCCAACCAGCTCGGTCAGGGACGGGTCCAGCGCGTCCCGCCAGGCTGTGTAGTTGTGCAGGTCAGCGACCTCGTGCAAGCTCGCCGGGCAGCCCGCCGCACGGAGCAGCGCCAGCGTGAGGCGGTTGTTCGCGGCGTTCTCCTCCCCCTCACCGCAGGTCATCATGACGGGAACGGGCACGTCCGGCACGCCGCCAGCTTGCAGCGCCGCGGTGAACGCGGTGATCCGGCGGTAGTAACGGAACCGCCGTTCCTGGCTGTCCAGCGCAGGCACGAAGAAACTGCCGGACTGGAGGAACAGCCCGTCCGCGATTCCGGGGTGACGGCAATGGGCGTGCAGCATCGCCAGGGCGCCCAGGCTTGTCCCCATGCCGATCCGCGCGGTGCTGGCCACGGTTTGCGTAACCGCCGGGATCACCCGCTCGGCGAGCGCCCGGGCGTACCTGGAGTTGGCCGAGTACCACTTGTTCCTCTGCCCGGGGCCCAGCAGGGCAGCCCGCAGGCGGGGCAGCCAGCCGCCGGCCGCGCCCGCGCCCAGGTAGCGGGTCAGTGCTGCGAGCGAGTCGTACTCCGGCCCGTCGTGCACGAGCAGCAGCGGCAGCGGCTCCTCGTCGCTCGAGCCAGCCGGCGACCAGATCCGCACCGCTACTGCGCAGTCCTGCACTGCGCTGGCCTGGAGTGGGCCGTCCAGCCCTGGCACCGGTACCTCGAAAGCGGTACTGGTTCCCGGCTCAGCCGGCGCGGTCAGCCAGCCAGGTTCAGCGTAGCCGGGAAACTCCAGCACGCTCTTGGGCCCGAATGCCCCCGGTACCTGACGCGGGTTGGCCGGGTCGGTCACCACCTTGCTGCTGCCGCCCGGATACCGCAGTTCGAGCAGGTACTCCAGCCGGGCGAGGGGCGGGCGGGCGAGGTGCAGCTCCCAGCTGTCCCCCGCGCGGCGGAAATCCAGCCGGTCAGCCGGGATGCCCGCCTCTTGCTGAAGCCGCACGCCGGCCAGCACCTGGTCCGGGTCAGCGACCCGGAAGGTCATCGCGTTGTCGTCTGCGCGCGCGCCTGCGATGTCAGCTGGCTCGCCAGGCACCCTCGGCACTCCTACCCTCCGCGGACGATTCCGCCTTCCGCACATGGTGCCTGCTGGGCCCCGTGGTGACAATGCCCTTGATCAGTACGCCTGTACAGAAGTGACATAGGTGGCAAGAATGTCGCTATGCGGCAGGGGCTGCACTTGGGGGTGGCGAAGCATGGCAGGTGCCGGTAGCCGGGCTGACTCACGGGGCTCGCGCACCTTACTCCGGCGCTCGCGGCTGCTCAGCAGCCCGGCTGCCAGCCGCGACAACCGGGGCGGCGTCGACGAGCCCGCGAAATGGCGGTCCCGGCGGCTGATCCGGCTGGTCACGGTACTGACCGCGGTCGCGGTACTGGTCTTCGTCCTCTGGCTTGCCTGGGTCGGCTACCTGTTCTTCGCCCGCGGCGGCCCGTCAGGACTGGCGCTCGACCCGGATCGAAGGTGCTCGTCGCTCGGCTTCTCCTGCGGGATCGTCACGAACATCCTGGCCTCCGGCGTGCTGGTGGCGCTGGCATTCACCTTCGTCCTCTGGCGGCTCTTCGGGCTCCAGCGGCGCTACCGGATCCGCGCGCTGGCCGAATCCCGCGAACTCGTGCCCACGGCGGGCGCGATCATCGACAAGGTCGTCGGGCGAGACGACTTGTGCAAGACCGTGATGGCGGACCTGCACGATCGCGGCACCCGGCCGCACATCATCGCCGGGGGCGTCGGTACCGGGAAGACGGCGGTCCTGGTCAGGCTGACCGAATTACTAGCCGAAAAGCACGCGATCCCGGTGCCGATCCGGTTGCGGGACGCGACGCCCGACTTTGACTTCGAGACGCTGGCCCGGGACCGATTCCTGAGTGAAGTGAATCCTGGCCTGATCTCGTTCGCCGAGGGCGAGACGATCTGGCGGCGCCTGCTGAGAGACGGCAAGATCATCGTCCTCGCTGACGGCCTCGAGGAGGCGCTCGGCTCGGAGCCGGAACGAGACAACATCATCCGGTCCGCCATCCGCAAGGCGCACCAGCAGCACCTGCCGCTGGTCATCGCGTCACGGCCGCATGACCCGCTCCGCGCGACCGACGCCGCCATCCTGACCCTTGAGCCGCTCAGCTACGAGGCAGCGCTCGCGTACATCGGCGGCGGAACCGGTGAGGACGAGCGCAGGCTTGCCTGGATCGTCGAGACCGCCGACGTCGTCGAGGCGCCGATCTACTTGCAGATAACCCGTGAGCTGAAGGACAAGGGCCTGCTCGAGCCAACCTCGGCCGGGCAGCACGGCGTGGTCGACACTCGCGGCGTGGACCGTTCCAAGCTCCGGCTGAGCCTGCTGGAAACCTGGGAACGCGCGGTCATCGCCGGGCACCTGCGGGAGGACGTCCCGCTCAACCGAGCAGAGCGCCAGGCAGCGATCGAGCACATGTCGGCCCTTGCTTGTGTCGGCCTGAAGCTCGACCAGCTCGAGGTCGAATTCGACGCGCACCGGGACAAGGCACTGGCGGCCGAGGTCAGGCGCAGGCTGATGGCGATCGACCAGCAGGCCGGGCAGGCGCCAGGCGTCCATAACGTCGACGTCCGTCTCGCCGCGGCATGGGCGGCACAGCTGGATCTGGTCGAGCTGCGCGGGAACAGCGTCAGGTTCCCGCACAGCCTGATGCAGGCCTACCTTGGCTCACGGCTGCTCGACACCGCGCTTGCCGATCCCGACTACCTCAAGCAGGCAGTCAAGCGGCCGAAGCCGGGCCGCGAGTTCCTTATCGCGCTGGTGCTCCGCTCCCGCGGCAGCCAGCGGACGGGTCCCGCCTGCATCGGTCCGCTGCGCGCCAGCCTTGCCAAGCGAGACGACACTAAGGTCCTCGACGTCTACGCCGCGGCCCTGGAGATCGACTGCGTTGCCCCGGCGCCGCAGCACGTGAGCATCGCCTCGGAGATCCGCGACAAGTGGTCGCGGGTGCACGCGCAGGATCCGCGAACCCTCGAGGAAGGCAAGCTCGCGGTCGTGCGCCGCCTAGGCGACGCAGTCCGGACTATCGAGGAGCGGCGGCGCCGCAGCGACGGTTGCCCGGCCGAGCCGGCCTACCCGCAGCTGTACGCGATCGCCTGCGGCGAGCGGTCGTACCCGGTGTACCTCGCGGCGGCGCAGGAGATCGGCAGCGGCGCTGGCGCGTACGAGGCGCTCAGATGGCAGCTGGAGGCACCGTGCCAGACCTGCCGGGACGAGCGAACAGCCCGCTGGCCTGCCGGGCCGGAGTCCCCTGCCGAGACGCCCGATCCAGGACGGAACCTCGCCCGGGCCGCGACAGTGAGCGCCTGGATCGCGCCGATGCTGGTCGGGCTCATCGGCAGCGGCGGCACCTCGCCAGCTGAGAAGGACCTGGCCCAGCAGGTACAGGCCGACCTTGCGCAATGGCTGAGGCACGTGAGCCGGGATGACCGCCGGGCCGGTGAGGAGGACCTGCCGATATCCCTGGAGATAGCGCTCGCCCAGGGATTCAAGTACGCCGCCAACCGTCGCCCTGCGTATCCGGACACGTTGCGCGAGGCGCGCATGTACCTGGCCGAGCAGGCTCTCGAGATGCTGAAGGGTGCCCGCTACTGGTTCTCCCAGCTGACCTTGTTTCACGCGCTCTGCCTGCTGAACCTCTCCGAGGTGTCGCGAGCAGCGGACGGCCGGCGTGGTTCCAGTGCCGGGCCGGAAGCCGTCGTCCAGCACTGGCTCGACGTCGCCGGCCGTGAGCATCGCACGGCCGGACCTGGCGGGCCCGCGCCGCTGCACCCGTTCGTCCAGGAGACAGCGCAGCTAGTCGTGAAGGCACTGAAGACCGGCCGGCCGCAGCGGTACTGCTGGATCGACGAGAGCGGCGTGGTCGGCCAGGTGGGCTCGCGAAACCTCGGTCAGGGAACGCCGCATGGCCGACATCGTCTGTGGATCCCGCCATCCGCCGGATGGACCGCCCTGGACGGACGCGCGCAACAGCTCGTGGCTGATGTACTGCTCCTGCTGAACCTCGCCGACCGGGGAGATCATCCGGCCGAGCGGGAGCGCCGGCTCAAGCGGTCCAACCGCAACGATCTTCCGCCCTGTATCACGCACTACCGCGAGGCGCTAGAGCCGGGCCTGACCGTGGGCACCGCCGTCTCGGCCGTCCCCGGCGTCAGCTGCGTGGACGGGTGCGTTTTCGAACTGTGCCCTTACCCGCCCAAGGGCACGCAGCCGCGCGTCGAGATGAGCGAAGCCTTCTGCCGCCGCCAGCAGACGATCATTACCAAGCCGCGGGATCCGCGCACCGGCCGTGCGCCGTGGCAGCAGACGCGGCCGCGGCCGCTGAAGCAGTTCTGGGGAGAGATGGCCGACCGGGCACGCGGACCTCGACCACGCTCCGCTGTCTCCGACCGGACTGGCAGTTCCTAGCAGGGTGTTTTGCTAGCAGGGCGCTTTGCTAGCGCGGAGCGTCGCCCAGCCGGTACTCCTGCGTGAGCTCATCGAGCTGGCGCTTGAGGTCTGCGTCTAGCTGGTAGCCGACGGCTGCGAGGCTGTCGTCGAGCTGGCCCGGTTTGCTCGCTCCGATGATGGGCGCAGTGATCACCTTGTTGGCCAGCACCCAGGCGACCGCGAGCGTCACCAGGCTCACCCCGGCTTCGTGCGCCAGCCGGCTAAGTGCGTCGACCGTGTCGAACTCGCGCTCGTGCCAGTACCTGTCCTGGTACATCCCGCCAGCAGTGCCGAGGGTGAACCGGCTGCCCTCGGTAGGCGCTGCCGCCCGGGAGTGCTTGCCCGACAGCAGCCCCCCGGCGATCGGGTTGTAGGGGATGACGCCGATGCCGTCTTCGCCGCAGTACGGCAGCATCTCCCGCTCGATCTGGCGGAACAGCAGGTTGTAGCGCGGCTGCACGCAGTCGAGCCGGGCGAGGCTGAGTGTCTCGGTGCGGCCGACCGCTCTCACTAGCTGGTAGGTGAGGAAGTTCGAGCACCCGAGGTACCGGACCTTGCCCTGGCGGACCAGGTCGTCAAGAGCCCTGACAGTCTCGTCAATCGGCGTCTGGCGGTCGTACCCGTGCAACTGGTACAGGTCGATGTAGTCGGTCTGGAGCCTGCGCAGCGACGCCTCGACCGCGGACATGATGTGCTTGCGTGAGTTGCCGGCGTCGAACGGAGCGGGTCCGGTCGGCACGAAGCACTTGGTGGCCACGATGAACCTGTCCCGCTTGCCGGTCAGCCACCGGCCCAGGATCTCCTCGGTGGTTCCGACGGTGCTGAGATCGCCGCCTAGCGGATATGCGTCGGCGGTGTCCAGAAAGTCGATGCCCGCGTCGGCAGCCTTGTTCAGGATTGCGACCGAGGTTGTCTCGTCGCTCTGCAGGCCGAAGGTCATGGTGCCCAGGCACAGCCTCGAGACCTGCAGGCCGGTCCGGCCGAGACGGCGATGTTCCACAGCAGAACGCTAGCGCCACCGGGAGATCGCGCAGCGTTCGGCTCCGCCGGATGGCCGGCCGCGTGTCATTCTTGCTGCTTGCAGCGGCATATGGGACTTTGTGGCCATGAGTCTCGCGTCAACCATTACGCACCCGCATGGCGCCGCTTCTGCCCTCGGTTCCGGTACCCACTGGTTCGCCATCGGGCTGCTGATCGGGTTCCTGGTGGCAATGGTCACGCCTGGTTTCGTGAGAGCGATCGTGCTCGTCTGCGACGTGGTTGCTCTGGGCTGGTCGTTTGGCATTCTCAACTTCGCTGACCACGCCCACGGCCCATGGGTGCTGACTGGCATAGCCTTCCTCCTGATCGGGATGGCCTGGGGGGTCGTCCGGGGTCTGCGCCACCTGGGCGACGCTGAGTTCACTGGCAGGCTCGGCAACATCCGCAAGCTGGGCCGCTGGATCTAGGCTGCGATCACGTACCGCATTGCCCCAGACCGCATGAGAAGGAATGGCACTGGCATGAACAGAGTCGTGACGGGCTTTGACGATAACGGCCGCCCGGCTGTCGTCTTCCAGGGCGAGCCGCCGACGGTCATCCACGCGGGCCGGTACACCACCACCGAACTCTGGGTCGCCGGCGGAGGTCCGCGGTCGGCCGGAGTCTCCGACACCTCCACCGGAGAGTGGGCGCTCGAGCCGCCGCCCGGCGGAGCATGTTTCCGCATCGTCGAGATCGCGCCCGACGAGACTGGCGGCGATCAGGCTGGCGCGGACTCACACTCGGAGTTCCAGGGCGCGCACGCCACTGACACGCTCGACTGCGTAACGATCCTCCGCGGCGAGGTGACACTGATCGTCGGCGGCACCGAAGTGGTGTTGCGCCCCGGCGATTCAGTCGTGCAGCAGCCGGGCGTGCCGCACGACTGGCAGAACCGATCGCCCGAGCGCGCCGTGATGGTCGGAGTGCTGCTCAGCGCGCTCTGACTCGGGCTGGCCCAGCATCGGTTACGCGAGTGCAAGCGAGGCTTCCGCTGCGCAGTCCGTGCGCGCACAATGGTGCCGTGTCTCAGCAGCAGTTAATGCCGCCGTGCCCGCAGTGCGGCAGTGCAGATGCGGTCCACGCGATCAGCGAGATGGCCGCGATGGCGTCCAGTCAGCTTGGGCAAGCCCAGCAGGGTTACCAAGGCCAGGCGCAGGCGGGGCCGGTGCCGGGCTGGGCCCAGGAACCGCAGGCCGGCCCGCCGCCTGGCAGCAGGTGGCAGGGCCGTGGCGGCCGCTTCGGGAGCGGCGGCTTCGACGACAATCCGATCGCCGACGGCATCGAGGGCGCCATCGCCGACGTGGCGTTCGGCGCGGCAGCGCGTTTCATCGGCCGCGCCGTCAGCCGCCGCGTGCAGCAGACCATGAACGAGCGCGTCATGCCTGCAGTGGCCGCCAACCGGGAGACTATGCTCCGGCAGCAGATTGCGATCGCCGAGCGCTATCCCGGCATCCGCGCCTGCCTCACCGACAAGGTGATCTTCCTGGAGGGTGGCAGCCGGGTAGCGCCGATGCCGAACCTGATGACGCTCACGATGCAGCAGGCGGACGCGCTCGTCGCCCGGCTTCAGCAACCCTGAGCGGCTAGGCGAGCTCGCGCAGCCTCGCTGCTAGCGGTTCCAGCACGGCAGCAGTGTGCGGCGGGCGCATGGTCACGATGCCCAGCTCCACACCCGCCTCGCCGAGCGCGCCCGCGATATCGGCTGTCTCTGCGGGATCTCCGGTGTACTGCACGTGGCTGGACAGCAGGATCTCCGCCGGATCGCGGCCGATATCTGCACAGTGCCGATGTAGTACGTCCCGGGCGTGCCGGAACTGGTCCGGAGTGCCGCCGACGAAGTTCCAGTGCTGCGCGAAGCGTGCCGCGGTGCGCAGCGTGCGCTTCTCTCCGCTGCCTCCGATGCAGATCGGCGGGTGCGGCTGCTGCACCGGCTTCGGATTGCACATGGCGTCGGTGAGCTGGTAGTAGCTGCCCTTGAAGGAGAACGTCTGCTGCGGCGAGAGCAGCCCGGTCAGCACCTCGCAGGCCTCTTCGAAGCGGTCGCTGCGTTCCTTCGGGGAGCCGAGCTCGATACCGTACGCTCCCGACTCCTCCACGTTCCAGCCAGCGCCGATGCCGAGTTCGAGCCGGCCGCCGGAAATGATGTCGAGGGACGCCGCCATGTTGGCCAGAACGGCCGGGTGCCGGTAGTGGATACCGGTGACCAGGGTCCCCACGCGCAGCCGTCTGGTGGCCTGCGCCAGCGCAGTCAGGGTGATCCAGCCCTCCAGGCACGGCCCTGCTGAGTCACTGAAGATCGGGTAGAAGTGGTCGAACGTCCAGCCGGACTCGAACACTTCGATGTCGTCTGCGGCGCGCCACACGTCGAGCATGGCGGGCCAGGTCGTGTGCTGCGGTGCGGTTTTGATGGCGAAGCGCATACCGGAGAATCTAGTAGGCGGGGTGACCCGGACCAACGAGAGGGAGCGCAGATGGCGGACGGAACGGTGGCGATCGTCGGAGGCCGGGTAGTGCCGATCAGCGGCGAGCCGCTCGACAGCGGCACGATCCTGGTGACCGCCGGGAAGATCACTGCCGTCGGGCCCGACCTGGCCGTTCCCGGCGATGCCACGGTGATCGATGCGGCCGGCGGCTGGGTGCTGCCGGGATTCATCGAGGCGCACGGGCACGTCGGCGTGCACGAGGAAGCCGAGGGCTGGGCCGGCGCGGACAGCAACGAGCTAACCGACCCAGTGACGGCCCAGGTGCGCGCACTCGATGCGATCAACCCGGCCGACCTTGGCTTCAGGGATGCGGTATCCGGCGGCGTACTGGCGGTGAACGTCAATCCGGGCTCTGGCAACCCCATCGGCGGCCAGACAGCCGCGCTCAAGTGCTGGGGCCGGACGGTCGACGAGATGCTGCTGAAGGCGCCGGCCGGGATGAAGTCGGCGCTGGGCGAGAACCCGAAGCGGGTTTACGGCGAGCGCAAGCAAACGCCGTCGACTCGCCTCGGCACCGCGGCCGTCATCCGCGGCGCGCTCGTTGACGCGGCCAACTACCTCGCGAAACTCGAAGCGGAGCAGCGCAAGCCAGAGGACGAGCGCAAGTACGTCGACCGGGACCTGAAGCTTGAGGCGCTCGGCCGCGTGCTGCGCAAGGAGATCCCCTGGCGCCAGCACTGCCACCGCGCCGACGACATCGCGACCGCCCTGCGGCTCGCCGACGAGTTCGGCTACGAGCTAGTCATCGATCACGGCACCGAGGCGCACCTGCTCGCCGACATCCTTGCCGCCAGGGACATCCCGGTCATCATCGGGCCGCTGTTCACCAGCAGGTCCAAGGTCGAGCTGCGGAACCGCTCGCTGGCCAACCCCGGCAAGCTCGCCGCGGCAGGCGTGACCATAGCGATCACCACCGATCACCCGGTTGTCCCGATCAACTTCCTGGTTCATCAGGCCGCGCTGTCCGTCAAGTACGGCCTGGACCGGGACACGGCACTCCGCGCGCTGACGATCAATCCGGCACGCATCGTCGGCATCGACGACCGGCTCGGATCCATCGAGCCAGGCAAGGACGCTGACCTGGTGGTCTGGTCCGGTGACCCGCTCGACGTCCTCAGCCGGGTCACCCGCGCGCTCATCGACGGGCAGGAGGTCTACCGCTTCGAGGACGGCGAGGCGATCTTCGCAGAGCGGTAAGCCTCATGATCGTTGTGAGTTTTGGGGGGGGGGGGGCGCGCCCCACAAACAACGAACGAGGAAGCAGGACCGCGCGGGGGCGCCCAGAGAG
>Ga0335073_10011771_pt1 | contig 12292 bp, 11 predicted proteins | sample Lox_Sample_22_FD_207093 | JGI IMG/M metagenome (GOLD analysis project Ga0335073, IMG submission 207093) | Soil microbial communities from Loxahatchee National Wildlife Refuge, Florida, United States - Lox_Sample_2.2 | ecosystem: Environmental > Terrestrial > Soil > Wetlands | place: USA... | reverse complement strand
TTGCAGCAGTTCGGCCGACGGGCTCAACGTCTCCTCCAGCGGGAATCTTCCCCTAGCAAATCTACAAGAGCATCCACGCCCTCTTGTAGATTGTCAAGGGGAATGGAACTCCGGTCAGGACGCCCCATTTGCCCCGTTGCTATGGGCGGGTACTAATACCCGCGTACCGAAAATTTGCCCTCGGCGAGCCATGGTCTGCCCGCAGCTCGGTCCCGCAAACTCTTCGTGCGGGCTGAGAGCTGCGATGCGGGGACATCGGTTCCACAAAAAAGGAGCCGGGGCACGCTTCCCAGCCCGTCCAATCTCTCCCCACAAGCTTTCATTTCGTCCTCCCGGGCCCGGCATCCTCTGGCTGCGGAATTGCCTCTTACTTCGCGAGTGGCTGCAGGAGAGGCGTCAGGCCATGCCCTCCTGGCGGGGAGAAGTGACGAATGGCGGGATATTCAGGCGGCTTCGTAAGGAAGGCGGCTGCGCTTTTTCTGGCGGCGGCAACGATACTCCTGCCGCAGGCCGCGATGGCGGCTACCGTGGATCTGCAACCCCCCACGGCGGAAGCCTTTGGCCGCTACGCCGAGCTCACTCAGGCGAAATTTCAGGCGCAGCTTGCGGCCTCAGGACCCTTTCTGTGGATCGACACTCTGCCGCCTGCCGGGCGGGAGGCAGCCTACGCGGAGCTGCGCGCCGGAAAAGTGGTGATTGAAAAAATGGAGACGCTCGACGATGGCAAGCCCATCGCCGTTCCCGGCGGAATCCTTCACCACTGGATCGGCACAGTTTTCATTCCCGGGGCCACGCTCGAACAGACGCTTGCCATCGAGCAGGACTACGATCATCACCAGATTTATTTTCAGCCGGATGTCGTGCGCTCCAAGATTCTCGCCCACAACGGCGGCAATTTTGACATTTTCCTCCGCCTCAAGAAAACGGAAGTCATCACCGTCGTTCTCGACACCGAACATGCCATCCATTACCAGACGATCAGCGCCACTCGCGCCGCCAGTTGGTCGCACACGACACGCATCCAGCAGGTCGAGAATCCAGGCGCTCCCGACGAACATCTCGACCCGCCGGGCGAGGACGACGGTTTTCTCTGGCGCGTGAATACCTACTGGAAGTTCGAGCAAAAGGATGGCGGGACGTACGTCGAATCGCAATCGGTCTCGTTGACGCGCGATATTCCGCTTGGGCTCGGATGGATGATCGGCCCGTTCGTCGAGAGCGTTCCGCACGAATCGCTCACATTCACGCTTACCGCCACGCGCACAGCCGTGCTCGCGCACGCGAACGCAACTGCGACTGCGTCCCGCTGAAACTGCTCGAAGAGCCGTTAGAAGGTTGTGGTTCCCAGGAACATATCGCCGATTCCGTTGGCGCCGTTCAAATCGTTGGCAATCAGGTTGGAAGAGAAGGAAAAAAACGCGACCGTGTGTCCCTCCGAGGCGATCGCGGGCACCATGCTGTTTCCATTCGCGGGTGGCGGCTGCGTTCCTGCCGGCTGGCTCACCAGCACGGTGAGTGGAGCGCACGTATTGGTGGTGGTAACCGTCACCGAAAGGCACGTGTTGCGCGCGAAAATGTTCTCGATGCCGTTGGCCGTATTCGGAGAGAGGTTCGTCGCCTGCGAGGCAAAGGCGATAAATTGCCCGCTCGTGCTCGAGCTCATACTTGGATTCTCGCTCAGGCCGTTGCCGGGCGTGGTCCCGTCCGTCGTGGAGACCAGATAGGTGGCGGGGGAGCAGGTGGTGCTCACCGTGTTCGTCAGGCAGGTGTCCCGCACGTAGATTTGCTGTGTGGGACCGTCGCCGATGATCAGGTTCGTCGCCGTCGATTCAAACGCGATAAAGCGGCCGTCGCTCGAAATCGCGGAACTGTCGCTTGTGCCGTTTGCCGGCGCCTGGCCGTCGGGCGTGGAAGCCAGCGTCGTCGTTGTCGGCGTGCAGGAGGTCGGCGTTGCATAGCAGATTTCCCGCACGAAAACGTTGGGCGCGCGCTGCGGGTTGGGCGCCTGCGATCCCAGATTGCTCGCGGTCGAAGTGAAGGCCACATACTGCCCTGAGTTGGACACGGAGGGGTGGCTGCTTGCCGCGTTCCCGGGCGTGGTGCCGTCCGCTGTCGAAACCAGATACGTCGTAGGGAAGCACCCCGCACTGGCTACGCCATCGCAGGTATCGGTGACGTACACTTGCGGCGTTATGCCATCGGCATTCACATTCGACGCCAGATTGGTGGCCAGCGAAACGAATGCTACGTAGCGTCCGTCTGGGCTGATCACCGGATTATAGCTGTCCCCATTGCCCTCGCTCGAACCGTCCGCGGATTCCGACACGAGTTCCGTCGTGACGTTCGTGCAGCCCGTAGCCGTCTTGCAGGGCGTCGTCCAATAGACCTGCCGGTATTTTCCCGTCACCTGAATGCCCGTCACCAGGTTTTGCGCCATCGAGCTGAAGGCCACGTGCGCTCCTCCGGTATCCGTCGACGGCTCGGCGCTCGGCCCATCAGCTGCGTTTCCATTCGGGTCGACGCTGGCGATCGTCGTGAGCGGCACGCAGGTCGCCCCTCCGCCGAAACAGGTGTCGCGGAAGAAAATCTGGCTTTGCGGACTCGCGTCGTTGAGCACCAGATTGTCCGAAATCGAGGCAAACACCACGAATTCTCCTGTCTGGCTCACCGAGGGACCTGACGTCGTCAACGGCTCAAGTCCATTGACCAGCGATGTGCAGTTCGCCATCGTTCCGCAGATTCCGCTGATTGCCTGGCTCCCATCGGGCGCCAAATCCACAATCTGAGGAAGTCCCGATGTGGTGGTCGCATTCACGGGGAACACCACGATGTTCGAGGTGCCACCACCGGGCGCCGGATTCAGAACGGAGATCTGCAGGACGCTGCCTCCGGCAAAGAACGACGCCGGAATTTGACCGGTCAATCCCGTGTCCCCTCCAGGGGTTGTCGATACCGGCGTCCCGTTGACCAGTAACTCGCTGGTCAGCGTGAATCCAGTCCCGGTTAGGGTCATGGTGGTTTCCGCAGTACCGGTTGTAACTCCCGTCGGCGAAATCGAGCTGATTCGCGGGATCGGATTGTCGAGCTCAAGGTTGTAGGTGTTCGAGGCTCCTCCGCCCGGCGGAGGATTCAACACGACGAGAGGCAAAGGACCCGCCGTAGTCATTTCAGAAGCAGGGAGGGTCACTTGAATCGAAGTGGAGGTGTTGACCGTCGTCGTCAGGTTGGTCCCGTTGATCTCCACCACCGATTGAGAAACGAACCCAGTGCCCGTAATTGTCACGGTCACCGTCGAGCTCCCGACGTCCGCAACCGTCGGCGAAATCGCCGTGATGGTTGGGATGGGGCTCGGTCGCGGGTTGATGGTGAAAGTCTGAGCAATGGAAGTGCCGCCGCCAGGTTGCGGCGTAAACACGCTCACGCTGATAAGACCTGGGTTCTGGAGCAGTCCAGCGGGAACTATTGCTGTCATGTGCTGCACATCCTGGAAAATAGCCTGGAGCGCCTGTGCGCCCGCCGGCGATGACGGATCGGACCACTCGACCGTTGAGGAAGGAGTGAAGTAATTTCCTACCAGCGTGAGCGTAAATTGCGGTGATTGCGCGTTCTCGTTGTCGGGAGTGAGGGAGTTCAGTACCGGGACGGGATTATTGATGTACCCTTCCCCGCAAGAAGGCAGTATCACCGTGACGGCCAGAAGCGCCCACAATGAGAATCTTGAAATGAACCGCAAAATTCTTGCTCCTGGATGTATAGGTCTGGTCTGACGCCGTAAGCGCAAACCTAGAGACTACTAAAGATGTGGCGTTCGGGCAATCAGGATGCCTCGACCGAAAAGACTCACCGAATCAAAATCCCCATGCGGCCTTCGAGGATTTCCCTGCCTGGCAAAGAGGCGGCAACTCCGCGCGCCACGTCTTTTACCGTTTTTTAATATAGCGGCGGCGACCGGGCATGATTTACTGTCGGCGAGAGCAATTGGCAAAAGAGCTGTAGTGCCTACGCAACCCCATGTTAATCATGCTCCTACGCAAAGTCCGACCGCTGCTCCTTTGCCTTGCTGCCTCGCTTTGCCTTGTCCGAACTGCTCATGGGCAATCGGCGCCCTCTGATTCGTCCACGCCGACAACTGCAAGCGGCTCGATTTCTTCGGCGGCCGAACCGGCTCAAGCGCCCGATAACCAGCAGAGCGATTCCAATTCCGACACGCTGACCCTGTTTCCACATTCGCAGACGAGCCGCTATTGGATTTCCGGCCAGGCTAATATCGTTTTTCAGTGGCATCCCAGATTTCCGGCCAAATACACCGGTCCAAACAGCCTGACGCCTTGGCCGCAAAGCGCCACGACTCACATTCTCACGCTTTACACCGGATATGAGCTCACGCCCACCACCGAAGCCTTCGCCGACTTCGAGTATGCGACCGGAGGCGGAATCGGAACGGCTCTCGGTCTCGCCGGCTACACCAACTTGGATTCCGTGCGAACCGTCCAGGGCATCGCGCTTTCCAAGGCGCCATATCTTGCGCGCCTCATGTTGCGGCAAATTATTCCGCTGTCCCACGAGCGGGTCGAAGCGGACCGCGATGAACTTCATCTCGCCACCTCTCTTCCTGTGCGGCGGATCGAGATCCGTGTTGGAAAATTCGACGTGGTCGACTTCTTCGACCTGAACTCCTACGGCTCCGACAGCCACCTCCAATTCCTCAATTGGACAGTCGACAACGATGGCGCCTACGACTACTCCGCCAACACCCGCGGCTATACCGACGGCGTCATTCTCGAATACGACGACCATTGGTTCACTGCCCGCTTTGGCGAGACCCTAATGCCGAAGACGGCCAACGATATTCATCTCGACGCCGATGTCGCCCGCGCCCGTGCCGAAAATCTGGAATTCGATGCACAGGGGAACGCATTTCTCCGCCGCGCCGGAGCTGTGCGCTTCCTCGCCTACCTCAACCACGCCAATATGGGCAATTATCGCCAGGCGATCGATGAATATCTCAACGGCGAGACTTCCACTCCCGACATCACCGCCACGCGCCGGCAAGGCCGCCACAAGTACGGCTTAGGCTTGAACTTCGAACAGAGTCTCTTCGGCCCCGTCTCAGCCTTCGGGCGTCTTGGCTGGAGCGACGGCCGCAACGAATCCTTCGCTTATACCGAAGACGACCGTACGCTGGAATTGGGCGGTTTCGCCCGTGGAGATTCTTGGCACCGCAAAGATGATCGGGCCGGCGCCGCCTTCGTCCTAAACGGGATCGTCGCGGCCCACCAACAATACTTGGCCCTCGGAGGTCTCGGTTTCATCCTGGGAGATGGCGGCCTCACCTACGGCCACGAAAAAATCTTCGAAGGCTTCTACACCGCGCACTTGTGGCGCGGCTTCTTTGCGTCCTTCGACCTGCAGCACTTCAATAATCCCGGCTATAACAAGGCGCGCGGCCCGGTCACCGTTCCCGGCCTGCGTTTCCACGTGGATTTTTAATCTCCCCTGCCCGCTGAAATTGACTAGGCGGAATCGCCGTGTCGTTTTAAGCTCCGCCCTGCGGCCAGCGATTCGCCGCCACGCTCGCCCGGAGGATCCTTCATGCATCGGATGAAATCAACCGCTCGATTTGCGCTGCCGCTCGCCTGCTGCATCTTCATTCTGGCCTCTCCTCTTAGCGCGCAGGAGAAGCCGGCTCCCGTCCCGGCGCCACCTGCAGCCACGGCGACCGCGCCTGCCGCAAACCCGGCCGATGTGAAATCGGCAGACGCGATTCTCGCGGCCATCTACGACGTGATTTCGGGGCCTGCGGGCCAGCCGCGCGACTGGAACCGCTTCCGTTCTCTCTTTGCTCCGGGGGCGCGCCTGATTCCTGTGGTCGAAAAGAAAAACGAGCCTCTCAAGATTCGCGCTCTCTCACCGGACGAATATGCCGGCCTCGCCGACCCCTATTTCATGAAGAATGGATTTTTCGAACGAGAATCGGCTCGCCACGAAGAAAAGTACGCCAACATTCTGGAAGCCTTCAGCACCTATGAATCCCGCCGCGCCGCGGCCGATCCGAAGCCGTTCGCTCGCGGTATCAACAGCTTCCAGCTTTTCTTTGACGGCTCGCGCTGGTGGATTGTGACCATCTACTGGCAGGAGGAGACGCCGGAAAACCCCTTGCCCGAAAAATACCTCCCATCGGGAAAATGAGTTTGGCACAGGCCTCAGTAAGCTGTCTCTGGCAGCGGTCTAGTGGACTGCTGGCGTGCTCATGGCAGGCGGTGCCGGGGCGGCGCTCGACGCAGCGGCGGATGTCGCGTTAGGACGAAGCGCGTCCAGCACGGCCGGAGGGAGCTTGTCAGCTTTCGCCACAAGCGCGCTCACCTGCCACATCTGCTGGTCTCCGAGCGTGGTGCGGAATCCCGGCATCCCCGTCAGCCGGATACCGTGGCTCACCTTCCAATATGTAACGCCCACCGGGTCGTCCGTCACGTACCCGTCCGCCGTGAAGAGTTGCGGGGGCTTCGGAAACATGCCCGTCGACGCCGCCGAGGCTGGTTGTCCCGGCAGGCCGTGGCAGAACGAGCAGTTCGTCTGATAAATCTGAGCGCCTCCCACCAAGTCCGCGTCCGTGAAGGTCGAAAGATTCTTCTGTGGGGCTTCTTTCGCAAGCCGCGCCTGCAGCCCGTCGTTCGCGAGCGTTTGTTCAAAGGGCATCGGGTGATCCGCCGTGGCCACGGGGATCATTCCCGTCTTCACATATACATAAAAGCCCACTGGCGGAATCAGAACGCCGAGAATGAGCCCGATCAAAAATGTCTTCACCCGTCCCTCCTTCTCCGCCGCTCCCGTCCGGCGGGCGCCGCGGCGCGCGCCACATCATACAGGATGTCTGTGAAATTTCGGTCAGCGGCGGAGCGTGAAATCCGCCGCCCAGCTCGCGACCGACCTCGTCGGACTTGCTGCTTGCCGCGCGACCCCCGATGAGAGAAGAATACGGGTCTTTCCAAGGAGGGTTCCGCCATGTTCCAGACCGATCTGCTGAAGGGACGCGCCATTCTGATTACCGGCGGAGGAACCGGGCTCGGCCGCTCGATGGCTTTGCGATTCGCCGAGCTTGGCGCGGGAATTTTCCTGGTTGGGCGACGCGAGGAACCTCTGAAGGAAACCGCCGAGGAGATTCGTGCCAAGGGAGCGCGCGCGGCTTACGCCTCGGCCGATATCCGCGACTTCGCTGCGGTCGAAAAAGCGCTCGCCGCGGCCGAAGCCGAATTCGGCCGCATCGATACGCTGGTCAACAACGCCGCCGGAAATTTCATCGCGCGCACCGAAAAGCTCTCCCCCAACGCGTTCAACGCCGTCGTCGGCATCGTCCTGCATGGAACTTTCTATTGCACGCTTGCGCTCGGGCGGAAATGGATTGCCGCCGGCCAGCCCGGCAACATTCTGAATATCGTCACGACCTATGCGGCGGCCAACTGCGGATCGGGCTTTGTCGTTCCCTCGGCGTGCGCCAAGGCGGGCGTGCTGGCCATGACGCGCTCGCTCGCCGTCGAATGGGCGCGCCACCACATTCGCTTGAACGCGATCGCTCCCGGACCATTTCCCACCGAAGGCGCGTTCTCACGCCTGCTGCCATCGAAGGAACTCGAAGAGCGCGCGAAAAATGATCATCCGATGAAGCGCTTCGGACGCCACGAAGAACTCGCCAATCTTGCCGCGTATCTTTTGAGCGAGCAGGCGGAATATGTGAACGGCGAATGCGTGGTGATCGATGGCGGATTGTGGCTGCGCGGCGCCGGCGAATTCAACGACTTCATCGACCTGCCCGACGCTGCGTGGGACATGATAGAAGCCGCGCGCAAGAAGTGAGCCGTGCGGCAGCAGACTTTTCGCGCTGTAAAAATTTGTGCAGTGAATTTTGTGCGAAAAAATCGTCCGCTGTTTAAAAATTGTCGGCGCGTCGACACAGAAAATTTTCTCCATAGAAACTTTTTATCGGCGCATCGCACTGCAAGAATTTGCGCAGCGATTCCCCCAAAAATTTTTCTCCGGAGATTCTTCACACTCTCTCCACATGGCGACATGAAAATCCTGCTGACCCGCTTCGCTCAAGAGCTGCGAATTCAATAGCTTCACGAGAAGCTCTCTTCGTTCGTATTACATATCTTCATCGATATGCATATTGACATACGATAGTGACATCGATATGATTTCGTGCGGAGGTTCCGCGCGCATGGAAAAAGCTCGCGTCAAGGTTTCTCCCAAATTTCAGGTCGTCATTCCCAAGGCCATCCGCAGGGAACTCAAGATCGAGCCGGGACAGGAGTTGGTGATGTACACGCTCGACGGCACCATGCGTCTGCTTCCCCGCCGCTCCGTGAAAGAGCTGCGTGGCTCGGCCAAAGGCATGCGTTGGAAAGAGGATTTTCGTGATAACGCGGACCGGCTCTGAAGCCTTCCTCGTGGACTCGCCCGGCTGGCTCGAGTATCTCAGCGAAGATTCGAAGGCGGCGGCGTTCGGCCACTACATCGAAAACGAAGCGGCTGTGATCGTCCCGTCGCTCGTCATCTACGAGGTCTACCGCCAGGTCGCCCGGCTCCGCGGCAAGACGCTCGCTGATCGGTTTCTGTCGCAGGCCTTGCATTGCCGCGTGGTGAATTTCGACGAGATGACGGCTGTCGCCGCCGCCAACGCCAGCCTCGAACACCGCCTCTCGATGCCCGAAGCAATCCTTTACGCCACCGCCCGCGCCAACCAGGCCCAGCTCGTCACCTCGAACACCCGCTTCCGCGGCCTTCCCCAGACCATCATTCTGTGAGTTTCCTTAACGCCGCTTGATGTGTAGCCTGCGAGCCGCATCGTTTCTTGACCCTTTCTGCCGCGGCCAGTAAGCTGTTTGTTTCCGTACAAGGAAGCGAGCCGCATGGATACCATCCAGATCACTTTGCCCGACGGCGCCACCCGCGACGTTCCACGTGGAACAACTCCCGCGTCGCTCGCCAAGGAAATCTCGCCGCGTTTGGCGAAAGAAGCTCTCGTCGCTCGCGTCGACGACCAGTTGCAGGATCTTTCGCAGCCGCTCGACCACGATGCAAAGCTTGCGATTCTCACCGCCAAAGACCCGGACGCCATCCAAGTCTTCCGCCATTCCGCCGCGCACCTGCTCGCCGCTGCTGTTCTTGAGCTCTTTCCCGACGTAAAACTCGGCATCGGCCCGCCCACCGAAACCGGCTTTTTCTATGAATTCGTCCGCGACGAGCCGTTCACCCAGGAAGATCTCGAAAAGATCGAGAAAAAGATGCACGAGCTCGCTGCGCAGGACATTCCAAACGAGCGGAAATGGATTCCCAAGCCCGAGGCGCTTGCTCTCTACGAAAAATCCGGGCAGATTTTCAAATGCGAGTTGGTGCAAGAAAAGGCCATCGAGCCGATGGTCTCCTTCTACACCACCGGCAAATTCATCGACTTTTGCCGCGGCCCGCACATTCCTTCCACGGGGCGCATCCAGGCTTTCAAGTTGATGAATGTCTCCGGCGCCTACTGGAAGGGCAAGGAAAGCAATCCGCAGATGCAGCGCATCTACGGCGCCTGCTTTATCGACCAAAAGGATCTCGACGATTACCTGCACCGGCTCGAAGAAGCGAAGCGGCGCGATCATCGCCGCCTCGGCAAGGAGCTTGAGCTTTTTACTGTAAACGACCTCGTCGGCGCGGGCTTGCCACTCTGGCTCCCCAAAGGCGCCACCATCCGCCGCGTGCTCGAAGAATACATCCTCGAAAAAGAGCGCCGCATGGGCTACGAGCACGTCTACACGCCGGACCTCGCGAAGGTGGACCTCTATATCCGCTCGGGACACTGGGCGCACTATCACGAAGACATGTTCCCGCCGATGGACCTCGAGACCGAGCAAATGGTCCTGCGGCCGATGAACTGCCCGCACCACATCCTGATTTACGGGTCAAAGAAGCGCAGCTATCGCGACCTGCCGGTGCGGATTGCGGAGCTCGGTACGATGTATCGCTACGAGCGGTCGGGCGTGCTTAGCGGGCTCAGCCGTGTCCGCACGATGACGTTGAACGACGCCCACATTTTCTGCACCGCCGACCAAATCAAGGAAGAGTTCACGAAGGTCATGCAGTTGGTTGAGGAAGCCTATCGCGACCTCGGCATCACGCAGTACAGTTACCGCCTCTCGCTGCGCGACAAAGCGAACACCGAAAAGTACGTGGAGAATGACGCCATGTGGGACCTCGCCGAGCGTGTGCTCCGCGAAGCGATGGATTCGCTGCACCTGCCCTACATTGAAGCTCCTGGCGAAGCTGCCTTCTACGGGCCGAAGCTCGATATCCAGCTCGCCGACGTCATGGGCCACCAGGAGACCTACTCCACAATTCAAATCGATTTTCATCTGCCAAACCAATTTGATTTGAGCTACGTCGGAGCGGATAGCCAGGAACATCGCCCTGTCATGATCCACCGCGCCATCATCAGCACCATGGAGCGAATGGTTTCCTATCTCATCGAGCTGTACGCGGGCGCGTTCCCGGCTTGGCTCGCTCCCGTGCAGGCATCCGTCCTGCCCGTGAGCGGAAAATTCGAGGAATATGCCAAGCAGGTGACGCAGCAACTGAAGGACGCCGACTTTCGCGTCCATCTCGACGACCGCAACGAAAAACTGCAAGCAAAAATCCGCGATGCCCAGCTCGAAAAAATCCCCTACATGCTGATCCTCGGAGGCAAGGAATCCGAAGCAGGCACGGTTTCCGTCCGCCATCGCTCCAAGGGCGACCTGGGCCCGCGCCCGCTCGCGCAATTCATTGCCGACCTGCGCGCCGAAATCGACTCCCGCCAGATCATTTGAAAGTTCGCAATCCGTCTCTGCGATAAGCCGGGTGGAATTGCCGCTAACGCGCGGGGAAATCGATGGAGTGCGGCATCATGACGTCCCTGGCGCGAGACGGAAGATCCGGATATAGCCAGCGAAACAGGAGTGTTGCGGCGATGCCGCCGGCAAATTGCGCCACGATGAAGAGTGGCGCATCGGCCGGACGAATGCCGGCGAATGTGTCGCTCAGAGAGCGCGCAATCGTCACCGCGGGGTTGGCGAAAGACGTGGATGACGTGAACCAGTAGGCAGCCGTAATGTAGCTCGCAACCGCTGCCGGCACCATCCCCGCCCGCGAACGCGAGCAGCCCCAAATCACGCACAGCAAGCCGAACGTCGCAATGAATTCGCTCAAGAATTGAGCGCCACCGCTGCGGACGTGACGCGAAAGCGAAACGATGGGAAGCCCAAACATCGCGTTCGCCGCAAGCGTTCCCGCGACGCCGCCGGAAATCTGCGCCGCGGTGTAGCGAATCGCCTCCGGAAACGAGAGCCCTCCCTCCATCGCGTCGGCGAAAGAAACCACGGGATTCAAATGCGCCCCGGAAATCGGTCCAAACGTGAGGATCAGCGCCAGAAGGGCTGCGCCAGTGGCGATCGTATTTGCCAGCAGCGCGATCGCTGCGTTTCCGCCAGCCAGGCGTTCGCCCATGATGCCGGACCCAACCACGGCCGCGACTAGGAATGCGGTTCCGAAAAATTCAGACGCAAGGCGCGTGGAAAGTCGCGACTTCATTGGATGCCGATACGGTTGATTTCTTTCTGAATGGCGAGCTTATCGAGCGCCGCGAGCGGAAGCGCCAGAAACAGGCTGATGCGGCGGTCGAGCATCACAAAAGCTTCACGATAGGCACGGCCGACCTCTTCGGGTGTACCGCTGGCGGCCGCAGGATCGGGAACGCCCCAATGCGCGGTCATCGGCTGGCCCGGCCAGACCGGGCAGACTTCTTTCGCGGCGTTGTCGCAGACCGTGAAGACAAAGTCCATTTTTGGCGCGCCCGGCTTCGCGAATTCGTCCCAGCTCTTGCTGCGAAATCCGGCGGCCGGCATATTCGCCAGCGCGAGCTGGTGGAGCGCTTCGGGACGGACCGTGCCGGACGGATGGCTGCCGGCGCTGTAGCCCGCGAATGTCGGACGGCCCTTCCGATTGAGAATCGCTTCGGCCATGATCGAGCGCGCCGAATTTCCAGTACAGAGGAACAGCACGTTGTAGTGTGCAGGCATCGTTGTCTTCTTTTCCATCCGAAACAATGTGGATCAATTGCAGCAGGTCGGACTGCAGCAACTCTGAGCCGGCTTTGCGGCCGCCGGTTTGACGGCGCGGACGAACGCGCTGAAAAACTTCCCGTCCACTTGCGGCGCGAGAACGTCGACGTCGATGCCGGAAGCGGTGAGAAATTCGCGCGCATCTTCGACGCGATAGA
>Ga0335073_10011770_pt1 | contig 12292 bp, 7 predicted proteins | sample Lox_Sample_22_FD_207093 | JGI IMG/M metagenome (GOLD analysis project Ga0335073, IMG submission 207093) | Soil microbial communities from Loxahatchee National Wildlife Refuge, Florida, United States - Lox_Sample_2.2 | ecosystem: Environmental > Terrestrial > Soil > Wetlands | place: USA: Florida... | reverse complement strand
GAACCCCTCGGTTGGAGCGTCCCTTTTCGACGCCAGCCTTAGAATCGACGGCTGACTCCCGATGCATTACGACACACTTGGCGTAAGATTGCCGACAACGTTCTCCGCCGGATGGTTGAACTGGAGAGCGAATCTCCCTGCATTTTACAGGAGAGATAGACTTGCGCCCCTTACGGATTCAAAGCTGCTGCGCCGAAGGCGAATGAGGAGAACGTATCGCTTGCCGGGCCGGCGAACTCAGCTCACCTGGAGCGATTCTCTGGAGCGGGATTTTCGCGCCGCAGCCAGGACAATCGAAACCATAAAAAAAGCGCCGACGCAGTCCAGCAATACATCCCAGGGGGAGGATGTCCGGTTGGGCAGGAAACTCTGATGCCATTCGTCCCAGCTGGCGAGAAGCACTGTGCCGAGCAGCGCAAGCGCAGCCTGGGCGAGAGGCCGAGCGGCGGGAAGCGTCATGCGCCATGCGCGCAGCCACGCGAGCCCCACGACTCCATAGCCGAGAAAATGCCCTGACTTGCGAATGATGTGATGGATAATCTCCCAGTGCGCATCGCTGACAGGCCCGAAAAGCGCCTGAAAGATCCAGCGGAGCGGACCGGAGGTGTGATTCGAGCCGAAGGCTTCGGTTGATTCCGTCGCAATCACCGCGATGCTCACGGCAACGGGCCACCAGGCGCTGATCCAGAATCCCAGGCCGCGCCGGTTACTCGACATGGTAGTTAGGCGCTTCGCGGGTGATAATCACATCGTGCACGTGACTCTCGCGCAATCCTGCACCCGAAATGCGCACAAACCGGGCTTTTTCCTGCAACTCTCCGATGGAACCGCAGCCCAGGTAGCCCATGCCGGAACGCAATCCGCCGACCAGCTGGAAGACCATGGCCTCAAGCGGCCCGCGATAGGGCACGCGGCCCTCGATGCCTTCGGGAACGAACTTGGCCAGGCGGTTCTCATTGGCGCGTTCGCGTTGCACCACGTCGGTGGGTCCCTTCTCAGTATCTGCCAGATCGGCCGAGCCCTGAAAGTAGCGCTCGCCTGAACCCTGGCTCATGGCGGTGAGGGAACCCATGCCTCGATAGCTCTTGAAGCTGCGTCCCTGGTAAAGGATCGTTTCGCCGGGACTCTCATCCACGCCGGCGAACAGCGAACCGATCATCACCGAGCTGGCGCCCGCCGCGATGGCCTTGGTAATTTCGCCGGAGTATTTGATGCCGCCATCGGCGATCACCGGGATGCCGCGCGTGCGCGCGGCGCGATAGGCCTCTGCAACAGCCGTGATTTGCGGCATCCCCGCGCCGGTGACCATGCGTGTGGTGCAGATGGAACCTGGACCAATGCCGACTTTGATCGCGTCGGCGCCCGCGTCCATCAGCGCCATCGCGCCTTCGTAGGTCGCGACATTTCCGGCCAGCAGCGCGACATCAGGGAAGCGCTTCTTCACCTCGCGAACGGCCTCGAGCACGCGCGACGAGTGTCCATGCGCGGAGTCGATGGCCAGCACGTCGGCGCGCGCCCGCACCAGCTCCGCGGCGCGCTCAAGAAAATCGCCGGTCGCGCCGATGGCTCCGCCCACGCGAAGACGCCCCTGGGCGTCCTTGCTGGCATTCGGGTATTTCAGTTTCTTCTGAATGTCCTTTACCGTGATCAGCCCCATGAGCTGATATTGGTCGTTGACGACAAGCAGCTTTTCCACGCGATGCTTGTGCAGGATGAGTTCTGCTTCTTCCAGGGTGGTGCCGACGGCCACCGTGATGAGGTCGTCCTTGGTCATCACGTCGCCGACAGGAATGTCAGTCCGCGTCTCAAAGCGCAGATCGCGGTTGGTAAGAATGCCGACGAGCCGCTTGCCCTGCGTCACAGGCACGCCGGAGATACGGTAGCGGCGCATGATCTCAAGTGCGTCGCCTATGGTCTTCTCAGGGCTGATAGTGACGGGATCGACGATCATGCCGCTCTCAGAGCGCTTGACCTTGTCGATTTCGCCGGCCTGGTCGCTGACGGACAGATTGCGGTGCACGATGCCGATGCCGCCCTGCTGGGCCATGGCAATGGCCATGCGCGATTCGGTGACCGTGTCCATTGCAGAAGAAATGAGAGGAGTGTTCAGCGTGATTTCACGTGTGAGCTGCGTCTGCGTGCTCACCTGCACGGGAACCACGTCGCTGTAGGCAGGCACCAGCAGCACATCGTCGAACGTAAGAGCTTCAGGAAGATTTTCGGCAAGCATGATGGTATAAAGCGCCCAGCGAACACCGGAGGCATGTCTGGCGGGCGGTTCACATTATTGTAGCGGAGGAGTTGCCGACCCGCTGAGGCCGGTGCAAAACAGCGTCGCTTCTCCTGGCGCAATATGTCAGCGCCAGTTGCCCATCAGGACGAAAGGAGCCCAGTAGTAGGGGTGGGCGGAGCTGGCGGGACGATGAGCGCTTGAGTTTGCCGCGTCGACGGCGCTGAAGCCGCGCCCTCCAGAGCCGGATTGCAGCGTCGCATTGCCTCGAAGGAGGTCGAGCTGTGCCTGCCGAAGCGCCTCGACTTTGGCTACCTTGCCTTCACCCGCTGACCAGCGCTTGTAGAAATCGGCCATCAACTCGCCCGTGCTCGCGTCGTTCACCTCCCACAGCGACGAGATCACTGCCTTGGCTCCCTTCAACTGCGCGGTTGTGCCCAGTCCATCCACCTCGCGGCCATTGGCGGCACTGCCGGTCATCCCGGTTTCGCAGGCCGAAAGCGTGAGCAGGTCGGTATCGTCAAGTGAGAGCCTCTGATCGTCACGAAAATCTGCAACCGAGAGGTGGTATCCGGAGGTGTCTGCATCTTTACCTGCAAGAAGCAAGAACGACTGGCTGTCGTCGCCGGGACGGAAAACAAAGTGGCTGGCGATGTGAACCACCGTGTGCGGCGTGTCAAGCAGATTCTCCATCGCCTTCTCAGTAAAAGCGCCGTCGAGCAGGATGGTGCCGGGCAGAACGCCCTGCGCGCCTTTGAACTGGGCATCTTTGACGATCTTGTCAAGCTCGCCGGCGACGGCGGGCAGAGCCGACAGTCCTTCTTCATACTTACGTGAGATCCCCATGGCCGCTGCCGTCATATTGCCGAAGTCAGGTCGATCGCCAAGGTGCGGGACGCTGGCCGGTGTGATGGTAACAGTCGCATAGTTTTCGACAACATATTGCTTGCCATCAAATAGCGCGGAGATCGGCACGTAACGCAACACGCCGTCGAGTGACCAGACCAGGGTTTGCGCCTGCGCCTGGTCGAGGTCGGCCTTAACGGGGGCAATGAGGATGTTGTATAGATCCTGCGCAAGCGGTCTTGCGTCGCTGTGCGGATCGCGCAAAGACCGCTGAAAAGCTGCGACCTTCTCGTTCAGGTCCTTCTCAGATATCGGTAACTCGCGCGCCACGGCCGTGGAACCGGTGATGACGATGACGCTGTACCGTTCACTGCCTACGAGTGTGTAAAGGGCGACCGTATGCGGCATGTGGGCGATGGTCTGTTTCAGCAGGCTTACATCGCCCTTCACATCGACCACTTGCTTGTTGGCACTGCTGGTGCCGCCGAAGAGCGTGTAGAGCCGCGAGTAGTAGTCGTTCAGGCCCTTGCTCGCCGCGTCTAGTTGGCCAGACAGTTGCTGGAATTGTTGCTCCTGCTCCGGCGTGCGCGTGGCGATTTTCTTAAGCGCCGACCATTGCTCGCCGAGCGCGACAATCGTTCCTGCAGATTTCGCGTAATCCTCTTCCGCTTGCTGTTCTGCTGGGGTCAGCGCCAGCGGGCTGAGCGTATTGGCCTTGTCGCTACGGACATAATCGGAATATTCCTGCTGCTTGAGCAAATCGAGCACCTGCTGCGCCTCGGGCAGGCGGCCCTGGTCGATCAGCAAGTTAGCCAGGTCGCGATAGACCTGCTCCTTCGAATTCAGATAGCTTCTCTGTAGCTCCGTATTGAGCCCCTGCAAATTGGCCCGGATTCCCTGAAACGCGTTCACAGCCTCCTTGCCGAAGAAAGTGGCGGTTTGCAGTTGCATCTGTTTTCGAAAATGGATCATGAGTGAATGGTTGATTTGTCCCTGCAGACTCAGGTCGCCAACCTGCTGTGCCAGGGACACGGCCCTCCCATATTCCCGGACGGCATCTGGGCCTTCGAGAGAGGCTATGTGCCATGTGGTCAATGCTGCGCTGTTAAGGTTATCCGTTTGCTCATCCAATTCAAGAGACTGTTGAAATCGGGGAAGAGCCTTATCGAGCTTCCCTGTCTCTTGGTAAATGACTCCCACGTTGTTAAGCGTTACTGCTTCAGCACGCAGGCTTCCCACGGCCTGTTCAATTTCTAATGCCTTCTTGTAGGCCTTTAGTGCTTGCCTCGGCTGTCCGACGTCATTGTAAGCAGCACCAATGGCGTTCAGCGCGCTTGCTTCCGTGTCGCGGTCCCCAACCTTTCGCTCCAGTGCGATCGCTCGGTTGAAATAGCTCAGCGCTTCCTGCGGCAGCCCCAAAGATTCATAAACGGATCCGATCTCCTGCAACGTGCCGGCCTCCGCTCTTCGATTAGCAGTCTCTTCCTCGAGCGGCAACGCTTGCTTGAAGTAATCGAGAGCTTCTCGCAATCGATCGACCATCTCCAGCGCGACCCCAATCGAGTGCAATGTGACTGCCTCATCGCTGCGATCTTCCGCTTTGCGCTCATTGCTGATGGCCTGGTTGAAATACTCGATCGCTTTGCCTGGTTCCCCCGTGCTCCAATAACATACCCCAATGTCGCTCAGCGTAATACCCTGGTCGCGGCTATCGTTCACTTGTTCTTCGATGGCTAAGGCCTGATTGTGGAGCTCAAGGGCATGTTTTGAATCGCCGGTCGACCAGTACACTTCTCCGATTGCCGTGAGCGCAGCAGCTTCTCCCTTGTGGTCAGCGAGTCTTCGCTCGGTCTGCAAAGTTCCATTCAGAACCTTCAATGCGTCCTGCGGGTGCCCGGTATCGTTGTCGATCCCGCCGATCGTGGTCAAGGTCTCCGCTTCGGCGCGCTCGTCGTGGAAGTCGCGCTCGATCGTCAATGCGCGGTTCAGCAACTCCAGAGCTCTTTGCGTTTCGCCCGTAGAGCGGTAGAAGGCTCCAAGCGACTGGAGAGCCGCGATCTGCCCCTTCTGGTCACGCGCCTTGGTGGCGCGTCTAAGTTCACCTTGGTATTGGCTGGCTTCCGCTGCGGGGGTCTGTCCCCTGGAAACGGAGATTGTCCCCATTGCGCAAAGGCCAAGGGCCAGCGCATCGATCAGACGAAATGCGATCCTGCCGCTCACTGTACATTTACGGAGAGGTTCATGGTGACGGTTTGTGCCCCGCCGGTTGCTGTCACAACCACCGTGCTTGTGCCCACCGGTGTGCCGGAATTCGAGGTCCCGGTTCCACCGCCTGACCCGCCCCCGCCGCAAGCCGTCATGGAAATCGCCGCAGTCAGGAAAAGCACAACAAGAAGTCCAGTCCAATACCGGCAATACCGCCGTCGCCGCGCGCCGCACAGACATCCCAGCCATATCGCTCCGGGAAGAGCCAGCGCATAGAGCATGTTTCCCCTCTGCTTGTTCGATGGAGCAAGCAAGCGCGCGCTGCTGGCAGCCGTCGTAGAGACTTGCAGAGATACCGTTTCAGAACCATTCGAAACGGTGGGATTTCCGAACGTACAGGCTGCCTCACTTGGCAATCCGCTGCATGACAATGTGATTGAGCTCGTGGCAAAGCCTGAGATCGTCAGCATCGTCGACGCGGAAGATCCCGGCGCGGCGATGCTGAGGCTGGAGGGATTCGCGGAGACTGCGGCTGCCACGACCGTCAGGGAGAGATTAGCCGTTCCTGTAAGAGGTTGGCTTTCCGAGTCTTTGACCGTGACGGTGAAGTTGCTTGTCCCCGCTTGCGTGGGCGTTCCCGAAATTGCTCCTGTTGTGGCATTCAGGGTTAGACCTGCCGGCAAAGCGCCCGCGGTGACGCTCCAGTTGTAAGGCGCCAACCCGTTGTCCACGGCCAGAGTTGCAGAGTAGGCAACCGTGGTGTAACCACCGGGCAGGGTCGTCGTGGTGACAGCCGGCGGCAGCGCCGTCAACGTCGCAAAGCCCGACTCCTGTCCTCCGCAGGTTAGCGCATAGGTGTAAGTTCCCGCCTGGGTCGGCGTGATGCTGGCGGAGCCGCTATACGCGCTGTCACTGACCGTTCCCGTTTGCAGGCCTGTCCATGTTCCTGCGCCGGGAGTATTTCCCTGTACGAAGGCATAACACTGCTGCATGGTGGCTGAAAACCCGTTGACCACACTCCAATCAAGAGTGACGGCTGTGCCCGGAGCTACAGTCGCGGATGAAAACGTCAACTGAACCGGAGCAGGCATCGAGGCCGCGGGTTCCAGCTCGAAGATTGTTCCGCCCACTGTCGTCGTGGCGGCGAGGACTTCTTGCGGTAGCGCTCCATAAATGTCTCCATCGCTTGCCTGTATCAGGAGGTAAGGGCTTAGGGCAGAGGTAGAGGTTCCTGTAGGGGCAGTGAACATGGTAGTGATAACTCCCGCCGGGGTCATCTGAAATACGGTTGTTGCACTCGTCCCGTAGAAGTTGCCGTCACTTCCCAATGTGAGGCCGACAAGCGAACCTGAACTGGGCTCCGAGAAGGTGTAGAAGTTCTTTAAAGTACCAGTTGGGGATATCTTGAAGATCGTCGGATATAAAGTAATTTCTTCGGTATCACTATCGTAGTAATACCCATACGATGTCCCATAGAAATTCCCATCGCTCCCCTCGGTAAGAGTCTTGGGATTCAATCCAGGGGTCCACAACCCTGTTACTCCCTGCCCACCTGTCCCCGCCTTTGTCGGCAGCGAGATGTCCGGGTTAACAGCTTGCGAGGAGGACGCGACACCAGCATCCTGCGGGTTGACGACAGTAGCGCAGAATGTATTCAAGGTGCTAATCGTTTTTGCTGTTAAGCTGAATTTGAAGACTGTGCCCCAGGGGTTAGCACACGCGCTCGCGTTCCCAGCCTCTTGAGTCGACCCGTAAAGGAACCCATCGCTTCCTTGTACAAGTCCGTCCGGAGTTCCACCATCAGGTGAACCTCCTGAAAAACTGTAGAGTGAAGTGAATGTCCCCGATGGCGTGATTTTGAAAATCGTTCCATACCCGTATCGAGTAACAGTAAGTGAACCTCCACCAATGGTCGTCCCGTAGAAGTTTCCATCATTCGCGAGAGTGATTGCGATTGGATACGCACCATTGGCGCCGCCGGTGAACGGGTACAACACCGTGAACGAGCCTGAGGGTGTTATACGAAAAAAGGTGCCGCTACTGTTCACCCCGCCTTCAAGAGCAACACCATAGAGATTTCCATCACTCCCTTCAACCAATGGGCCCGGTTGACTTCCGTCACTGGTGCCATTCAGGTTGTGAAGGACTGAGAAACCTCCGGCGGGAGTCACTTTGAAGATGGTGCCGCATCCCCAAAAATCAGTGAATGTCAATTCCGCGGTCTCGAGCTGGGGGCAGGTTGTGCTCCATCCTGTGCCTCCGAAGTAGGCAGTGCCGTAGAAGTTTCCATCGCTTGCCTGGATGACCGAAACCGGCTGGACGCCGTCCGCCGTGGAAAAGGAATATAGCGTTGATTCAGTGAAGGCTTGGGCTGAGATTGCGCAAGGAAGGAGGGCGAAAGCCAAGGCTGCTGCACAGCCCCGAGTGACAACGAAACGACTCATTGCAACATCCCCTTGGATGCATGGCCAGAGGCGCCATGCACGCCAACTAGATGGCCGGGAATAGCCCGACCCGGGGATAGCCTCTTCAGGCCACCTGATTGATTGCTGAAGGATTATGAACCTGTTCGAGGAGAATTACAAGTGACTCTTAGGCGCAAGGAGGACACTGGTGCGGCTTTCGAGCGGCGAGGAGTTGTGAACTCGCTCACTTTTTCAGCGGCTTGATCGCAAAGTAATACAGCGAAAACGCCAGCAGCGCGAAGGCGACAACAGAAACGACATCGTGGTAGAGGAAGGTGTGCGGCCAGCCGATGGGATTTGTCTTCTCAAAAGTCGTCTCGTAGCCTTGCAGGGCCACGCCGATCAGGCCGACGATGCCGCCGGCCGCGATCAGGCCCGAAGCATACAGCGATCCCGGCGAGACATCGGATTCGGCTTCATCCAGGTTGCCGGAACGCTTGGCTGCGATATCTACCAGCGCACGCACGACGCCACCCGCAAAGATCGCCAGAGTCGTTCCAATCGAAAGGTAAGCGCCAACGGCCAATGACAGCGAGCGAATGCCGAGCAGCTCAATGGCCACGACGAGAAAAACGCCGAGCATGACCAGTCCCCAGGGCAGCTTGCGGCTGAGAATTCCATTGATGACTGTGGCCATCAACTGGGCCTGGGGTGCGGCGGCCCTTTCGCTGCCGATGCCGGGGATCCAGCGAACCTCGATGCGGCCGCTGGAAGGCGAGTAGAGGTATTTGCCGTTGGCCAGCTCCGAGGACCCAATGGCGTTGAGGAGGATGTATTCGCTTTTGTGGTGGATCGATTTCGCACCGTCGGGGGAAATTACCGGGAACTCATCGACCAGGTTCTTTGTATCGTGCTGAATCTCCACGCCGGGATGCGAAGCGTTGATGTCCCACGCCTGCGGCGCCTCGCGGAATGTCTGCAAACCGCGATTCATCAGTTGAAGGGTGCCGCCGATGGCAATCGTGGAAACGGCGATCCCAATAAGGAACGCGAAGCGTTGCGACCTGGGTGTTGCGCCGACGATAAATCCGGTTTTCAGGTCCTGCGAAGTATCGCCCGCCTCAGCCGACGCGATGCAGACCACGCCGCCAATGGTAATGGCGAGCGCGCCGAAAGCAGCGGCGGTCCAGCCGCTGACGAGAAAGATGGCCGCAGTGGCCATCAGCGTCGCGATGGTCATGCCGGAGATGGGATTCGCCGAACTGCCGATGAGGCCGACGATCCGCGAGCTGACGGTGACGAAGAGAAAGCCGAAGGCGACGACAAGGACCGAAGCGGCAAGATTGGCGAACAGTCCCACCTGCGCGCCGGGCACCGGTTTGAACTCAAGGAAGAAGAACATAAGAACGACCAGCCCAATGGAGCCGACGATGGCCGTGCTCATGGCCAGGTCGCGCTCGGTGCGGAGGGGCTCGGCAACAGCGGTGGAGCGGTGGCGCATCTGCGCAAATCCCGAGCGCAGCGCGCCGACGATCGTGGGCAGCGTTTTGAAAAGCGTGATCAGGCCGGCAGCGGCGACCGCGCCTGCACCCATCGGGCGGATATAGGTAATCCAAAGATCGCTCGGGCCCATTTGCGAGATGGGCACCGTGCCGGGATAAACGGGATGCGTGAGGTCCTTGCCAAAGAAATAGATGAGCGGCATGAGCACGAGCCACGAGAAAACGCCGCCGGCAAACATGGTGCCCGCAGTGCGCGCGCCGATGATGTAGCCCACGCCGAGATATTCGGGCGTGGCGTCGGCCTTGATGGATGCGCCCTTGAGTACGTGCTGGGGGCCCAGGTCAGGCTGGTACTCGGGCGTGCCGGGCCATGCGCCAAAGAGGTTTTCATTTTGGAAAAAAGTGTAGATTGCGCCCAGTCCGAGGCCGAAGAAGACACGGCTGGCAAACGAGCCGCCCTTGGCGCCGGCCATCAGCACGTCAGCGCAGGCCGTGCCCTCGGGGAACTTCAGATTGCCGTGTTCCTCCACAATCAGCGGCCGCCGCAGCGGCACCATGAAAAGCACGCCGAGATAGCCGCCGATCAACGCCAGCATGAAAATGCGAGAGTACTCAAGATCGAAGCCGAGAAAGATGAGAGCGGGAAGGGTGAAAATAACGCCCGCGGCAATCGACTGGCCGGCATTGCCCGTGGTCTGAACGATGATGCACTCGAGAACTGAGACCTTGCCTTGATTGCGCAGGAAGCTGATGGAAATGACGGCGATGGGGATTGAGGCGGCTACGGTGAGCCCGGCGCGCAATCCAACGTACACCGTGACTGCGCCGAAGATGAGGCCGAAGATGGCTCCCAGAAAGATGGCGCGAACCGTGAACTCGGGCGGTTTTTGCGTGGCGGGAACAAAGGGCTGAAAGTCAGGCACGTATAGCCTCCGGTTGAGTTCGCACTCTTGTTCAAGAAAAACCCTGAAAGGCCGAGTGTACGGCATCGCCGGGTGCTTTGTGTACTGTTGAAGTGGCGGCGATCGGGGAGCGCTTCAACTTGAGGCGCCGTTTTCGCAAAAGGAGAGGGTTTTATGATCACGGGCGCGCACCTGGTGCTGTACACAAAGGATGCGGAGGCCGACCGCGCCTTCTTCCGCGATGTATTGGGATTCAAGAATGTTGATGCCGGCCACGGCTGGCTGATCTTCCGCCTGCCGCCGGCTGAGGCGGCGATGCACCCGGCAGAACATAACGACCGTGCGGAGCTTTACCTGATGTGCGACGACCTGAACGCGGAAATCGCCGAGCTGGTCAAGAAAGATGTGGTTTTTGAAGAGCCGCACCGGGAACGCTGGGGAACGGTCGCTTCAATCCGCTTACCCGGTGGGGGAAGGCTGGGATTATACGAGCCATCACATGCTTTGGCGATTGGCTGAAAGCGCCGCATCGCTTGGCGAACCAAGGCTCGGTCGCGTAGCGTAGGGTCATTCATGCTTTCCGGAGAGTTCGATGGTTGTGACTGAATCTGCGCCTGGTCTCGCCAAACGGCTTCTCTCGCTCGATGTGCTGCGCGGAGTCACCATCGCTTTTATGATCATGGTGAATAACAACGGCGGTCGCGGCTCGTGGCGCCAGATGAACCACGCGGCATGGGACGGCTTTACAGCGACCGATCTGGTTTTTCCTACGTTTTTATTTGTTGTCGGCGTGTCGATTGTATTTGCGTTTCAGTCGCGCCTGGCGCGCGGAGCGAAGCGCAAACAATTGGCGATTCACACCGTAGTCCGCGCTCTCATCCTGATTGTTTTCGGCATCATCGTGAACAACTTCCCTTACTTTCATTGGGAGCACATGCGCTTCTATGGCGTGCTGCAGCGGATCGCCGTCTGTTATCTGATCGTGGGGCTGTTCTATCTTTTCGATCAGCGTATGAGCACCAAGATTGCCGCGCTCGCCGTGTCGTTGATCGGCTATTGGATCCTGGTGCAGTGGGTACCGGTGCCTGGCGCGGGAATGCCGGGCCGCGACGTTCCGCTGCTCGACAAGAACCAGAACATCGTGGCGTGGGTCGACCGGCAACTGATGCCCGGCCATCTTTATGAGGAATGGACTGATCACAATACCCGAGATCCTGAGGGGCTCTTGAGCGACATTCCCGCGCTGGGGACGGCGCTGCTGGGATTGCTGACCGGCCTCTGGCTGCGGGCGCAGCGCAGTGTGAAAGCCAAGTCGCTGGGGCTGGCCGCGGGTGCGATTGCTTGCCTGGCACTCGGCTACTTATGGTCGGTCTGGCTGCCCCTGAACAAGAAAATGTGGACCAGCTCGTATGTTCTGGTTGCGGCGGGCTGGTCGCTGACCGCCTTCGCTTTTTTCTACGGGCTGATTGAATTCAAGGGATGGTGCAGGAGAGGCTGGAGCAGGGGCCTCATGTGGCCGTGGCTGGTCTTCGGCTCGAATGCGATCGTCGCATATATGATCAGTGAACTGCTGGGCCCGGCAATCGAGATGATCCATTTCTCGGCGGGCGGAAGGATGACGAGTCCGCTCCCCTACTTCGACCTGCACTGCCTCGGCTTCATCTCTGATCTGGGCTGGCGGGCGTTTGTTTACTCGGTTTCGTATACTTTCCTGTGCTTCATTCCGGTCTGGATGCTTTACCGGAAGAGGATCTTCCTCAAGGTGTGAAGCGGGCCCGCCACGCCGCAGAAGTTCATACCGCGATCCATCGCAAGCCAACACGGAGACGTCGATGAGATTCAGTCAGGCAGGCTGGGTTTTGATTCTGTGCGCCGGTGCTGTTGTTGCGCGCGCGCAAGATTGCGACACCAAGGATTGGAAGCCCGTCGCGGGCATGAGCGTTACCGCAAGCCGTGGCGCCGTCGAGATAACCTGGCCCGGCGAGCAGGGACAGGAAAACCGCGCAAAGTTTGCACTGCGTGATGGCCAGCCGGTAGTGGAAGCGCTGGCGGCACGCAAAGCTGACGGGGCATGGATCGAACTGGGCAAGGCTCTTTCGCCGGATTTTGAAGTGACGACCGGACGCCGGCGCATCTCGACCACGGAGCTCGACATTCTGAAAAGCCTGCACAATGACACGCCGGAAGCGGAGGAAGAATACA
>Ga0335073_10011769_pt1 | contig 12292 bp, 12 predicted proteins | sample Lox_Sample_22_FD_207093 | JGI IMG/M metagenome (GOLD analysis project Ga0335073, IMG submission 207093) | Soil microbial communities from Loxahatchee National Wildlife Refuge, Florida, United States - Lox_Sample_2.2 | ecosystem: Environmental > Terrestrial > Soil > Wetlands | place: USA... | reverse complement strand
CGCACCTCGTGCCCGGCTCCCAGGCCACCCAGTGGTACTGGGGCCAGAACTACGACATCTCCACCGCGGCGCCGGACTTCTAAGCCCGGAGCCAGCGGGCCGCCACCGGCAGGTCCGCAGGCAGCCTCGCCGGGGCCGTCAGCCGACGGCCCCGGCGAGGCCCGTGCGGGCACGATGAGCCCGGCCCCGACCCCCGGGATACCCGGCCGGGCCGGTCAGCCGGCCGCCTCCAGCAGGCCGTCGTACTCCGCGGGGAGCTGCCCGGTCAGCCGGCCGTATTCCTCCTCGCCCAGCTCTTCGCGCAGCACGGCGAGTACGGCCCCGGCACCCGCGCGGGCGTCGTCGTCGGTCAGCCCGGTGCGCTCGCTCAGCCGCCTGATGAAGTCCTTGAGCCGGACCGGATGTGCCTGCTTCCCGCGCCGCCGCCGGGCCTGCGCCTGCTCCCCGAGGTCCTGGAGGTCTGCGGCCAGGCGCCTCGCCTCGCCGTCACTCAGCTGGTCCGCGAGCCCCTCGAGCACCGCCCGGGTGGTATCCGCCGATTCCTCCCGTGACAAGCTTGTTCGCTCGGCTACAGCACGGAAAAGTAGCTTCTGGTCCACGGGCAAGGCCTCCTTCGTCGCCTTAACGGGCCAGTATCGTTCGCCGCCCGGCCCGCCCGCGCGGGCGGGGTGACCACACCGGCCGCGCCTGGCCAATCTGGCCGGGTTCGGTGGCTGCCGACGGACGTCGGCGGATTACCCCGCCGATCGTCGAGCCTGCGCAGGGTGGTCCCGGCGGCGGCCTTTGCGTTGCCGGATCTGAAAGGCGTGCCCGACGTCAGCGGCCGGCCGCGGGCCCGCCGGTGTCCGGCGCGCGGCGCGGCGCCTGATCGAGGACGGCGGCCAGCCGCGCAGGCGCGATGACCCGGTAGGCGTCGTGGCACAACTCGGCGATCTCCGTCCAGTCTGGGTCGCGGTCCAGCCGGACGCCGATCCACCCCCGCCCGCCCACGTAAGGGGGCCGGAAGAAACGGCCGGGCGCGGCGGCGACGAGTTCCTGCTGCGCCCCATGCGGGCCCGCGCACCACAGGTGAGGGAAATCATTGTCGTGATGACCGTGCGCCCACAGCGTGACGAACGCCTTCTTGCCGCCGACGAACCAGGTTGGCGCGCCGTGGCTGGGCCGCTCGGTGACCTCGGGCAGCGCCAGGCAGATCGCCCGCAGGTGCCCGGCCAGGTCAGCCGTCATCGGAACGCACCGGGTCGCTTCGCCCGGGCGGCCCGGGCGCGCGGTCCGGTTCGGGGGTGAGCCAGCCGAACCACTCGCCGGTGGCCGGGCGGACGACGTTGGCGAGGCTGCCGACACCGGCGATGTCGATCCGCACCAGGTCCGCGGGCAGCAGGCTGAAGTCGAGCTCGGGAACCAGCCCGGTGCCGGTCGACAAGATCACGCCATGCGGGAAGCTCGCGTACCGGAACAGGTACGCGACCAGGTCGTCCAGGCTCCGGTGCAGCTTCGCCGTTGACGTCTCGCCGTGCCAGACCGTGCGCTCGCCGCGCCGCACCGACGCGGTGATCGCGAGCGAGCCGATGTCCGGCAGCTCCCAGGCGGGAACGATTCCCGGCCCGAGGGCGCACGCGCCCGGGTAGACCTTGGCCTGCGGCAGGTACAGCGGGTTCTCGCCCTCGATCGAACGGGAGGACACGTCGTTGCAGATCGTCACGCCGACGATCTCGCCCGCGGCGTTGCAGGCCAGTGCCAGCTCCGGCTCGGGCACCGATACCAGCGAGTCCGGCCTGATCCCGATGGGCTCGCCGGTGCCGCAGACCCGCCAGGCCTGGCTCTTGAAGAACAGCTCCGGCCGCTGCGCCGCATACACCCGGGCGTAGACGTCCGCGACCTGGCTCTCCTCCTGGCGCGCCGCGCTGGAGCGCTCGTAGGTGACGCCCGACGCCCACACCTCGGTGAGCCCGTCCACCGGCGGGAGCAGCCGGACCGGGGCACGGGATGGAAGGGCCTCGCCCGGGCGCCGGAGCAGCTCACGCAGCTCCTCCCGTGACAGGGTCAGCAGCTCGGCGACCGAGCCGGCCGGCAGCGGCCGGACGATCGCCCCGTCCCGCACCGCGACCCCGGCACCCGCCTGGCCGGCGTACCTGATGATCTGCACCGGCAGCCCGGTGCCGCCCGCATCCGCCATGCACCCATCTTGCCGTCAGCCGCCGCCGATCCGGCGGCTTCGTCGGTTCGCGGCGGCTCAGGCGGTCTGCGCGTCCCAGCTGTCCAGCGGGAAGCGCAGCCGCGCGGCGATGCCGCCGGGCGGATCGGACGTCGCCTCGACCTGGGCGCCGTCCCTCATGGCCGCGAGGACCATCTCCTCGATGAGGTCAGGGACGGCCGCCGAGGCCGCCCCCCAGTCCTGGCAGTCTGTGCCGGTGCTGCCCAGCGTGCCGCAGCGCTGGCACACGAAACCGGGGATCATCTCGTTCTCCGGCACGACCAGCAACTCGGCGGCGCGCTGGTTGACCGCGTCCAGGCACGCCTGCAGGCCGATCGCGGCCAGCCCGCGGTGCCGCTCCTGGACCAGCTCGGTCACCAGCCGCCGTTCGCGCACGCCGGCCGAGCGGGCGATGACCTGGTCGGCCAGATCCCGTGCCCGTGACGGCGTCACCGTGTGCGCGTCGACGGCAAAACTGTCCACGACCTGGTCCGCGACGTCATCGGCGAGTTCGGCGAGGAACTGCGGCGTGTCGTGCGGATGGCCGCCGACCACGAGCGGTAGCGTGCCGCCGCGCAGGATCGGCCCGAGCGCCGCGGCCGTGTCCCGGCAGCTGTGACGAGCGAGCTGTGTGACGCGCTCGTTGAGTCGCCGCGACTCCACGCCGTACCAGCCGCCGAAGCCGGTGCCGCCGGCTCCTGCGGCGGCCGGCGGGGCCAGCCTGTCGATCCGCTCGCCCGTCACCCGGAACGCCCACGCGTACGGGCCGTCGACGATCGCGACGCAGTAGCCAGGGAACCGTTGCAGGGCCACCAGCAGCGGCCGGACGTGCGGCCGGGTGGCGAACACCGCGCGGTCCTCGAACGCCCCGGGCAGCACGAACGTCTCGGCCAGCTGCGGCTCGCCGCAGGCGAAGATCGCGACGGTGTGCCCCAGCCACTCCCTGGCGTGGACCTCCAGCAGCCTGCGGGCAACGTGCCGGGCCTCGTCCTGGCCCGCGGCCACCTCGCGGTCCTCCGCCGGAGCGCGCCTGGCCGATGCGATCAGTTCCTCCACCCGGGCCGGCAGGCCGCGCAGCGCCGGCGGGTCGTGCGGAGCCCGCACGTACACAGACAGCACCGACGGTCCCGGCGACCGTGCCCGCAGCAGCCTCTCGACGTCGGCAGTGGTGATCATCATCGCTACGAACCTCCGCTCCCCCTCTGCCAGCACAATGCAGCTCCAGCAACGCTCCCGCTGCGGCCGAACGGGCAGCAGAGGCGGGACTTTCGGCCCGCAGCGCCGGGGCCCGACGTCACGCGAGCCGGGCGGCTGTCACTGGTAAGAGATCATGACCGGCTGCGGGCTCCTCGCCATCGTCTGCGGCGGGCTCATCATCGGGTGATCCTTGGTGAAGAAGTTCTTCCATCCGAAGAACACGCCGACGGGCGCAGCCTGGGTGACGGCCGCCCAGGTCTGCTCCTTGTCGGCCGGGGTGCCCTGCCCGTCCATGTGGACGACGATCGCGAGATCGCCGTACCGGGTGTCGAGCCATTGCTCGCCCGAGATCATCGACAGCCTGAACTGATGCAGCACGAGGACCTTCTGCGGCAGCCGGTACCGCGCGGTGAGCCCGGCCAGCCACCTGATCACGCCGTTGACCTGGCTGACGCTGACGCTGCCTATCTGGCGCAGCGGCAGCTGGCGCGGCTGCAGCTTCCATTCCGGGTCGATGGCCAGCCCGACGTCGGGCAGCCTCAGCAGCGACTGGTACATCTTCGCCTGGGCCAGCAGGCTGGCCCGGCCCGCCTGCAGATCCAGGATCACGTACATTCCCGCCGCGCTCGCCCGCCGCACCCAGGGCCTCAGGGAGGCCACCGGGGTCTCATACGAGTAGTCGCCGTCCGGCCCGGGGGAGGCTTCGGCGACGGTGGCGATGATCTCGAAGGCAGGTATCACCGGCACGGCGCTCATGGCCCGGTACGGCGCCGCGAGCTCCCGGGCTCGCGCGACGCTGGCCCGCAGGCCCTGCTGCCCCAGCGCACCGAGGGAGGGGGTGCCGGGATGGCCGTAGAGGGCGACCAGGCGGTGCAGGGGGAACATGACCTGGCCGCCGCCGGGCAGCTGCACCCCCGTCTCCGCGACCGCGAGCCTGGCGGCAAGCTCCCCCGCCGGCCCGAACCCTGTGCCGACGGCGATTACCTGCCGCGGGCGGGCAGCCGAGAGCGCCGCGATGGCGGCCGGGTCGGTTTGCGGGTCGTTGCCGCTGACGCCGATCACCCGGGCGCCAGCCGCCCGCGCGGTGGCAACCGCCGCCACCGTCCCGGCACCCGAGTCGCCCTCCCGCACGAGCAGCACCACGTGATCCAGGGGCGCTGGAGCCTTCGTGGCGGGCAGCTTCGCCAGGCCCGTTGCCACGCGGATCCGCGGTAGCTGCCCGGCGAGAGCATCCTTGGCAAAGCCGACGGCGAGGACGGCCCGGGGATGGAGCGCGTGAATCAGCGCCGGCTCCGCCGAGGTCAGCAGCAGCGGCGCGTGTTCGCGCACGGCGTCGGCGGCGGCCGCCGCCAGGTCGGCCGCGCGGCCCGGGGCAGCGAGAACCACGACGGGCGCGGAAGCGAACAGGTCCTGCGCCACGCCCGCCGCGATCGCATCCGGGGTACCGGTGAGCACCGACACGGCCGATCCTGGCTGGCGCGTACGTGCGCTTAACGGGGTGGCGGGCCGCCGCGCGTAGGTGGCGGTGCCGGAGCACGCGGCGGCGCCGACGCCGACAGCCGACATCATCACCAGCGCCGTCCCGGCCGAAAGCACGGCGGCACGGCCGTTGTCAGCCCGGCCGGTAAAGCGTCGCGGATGCAGCATGACCCGTCGCCGTTCGTCACAAAACGCCGCCGCGATATGGCGGTGCGCCAACTGTTCAGACGATAACGCGGCTTTTCGTTGTTTAGCGGATCATTCGGCGGGCGCGTGCGCGCGGCCGGAACCCTGGGTGGCGCGTTGCGCGCTACTGGCCGGTGACCTGGCGCCAGTTGGCGACCGAGGGATGGGTCAGCCCGGCCGGGCCCTGGCCGAAGACGCGCAGGATGTTGCCGGTGATCTGCTGGAGGACCGCGAAGGCACAGCCGCCGCCGTGGTGGCAGCCCTGCTGGTCGGTGCCGAGCGCGCTGATCCAGTGGTTGGTGCCGGTGTCGATGACGCCCGCCGCGCCGTGCGGGTCGGTGTAGTACGTCATGTCGGAGGCCAGCGGCGGCGCGCTGGCCTGGCCAAGCCCGGCCGGGATCAGGCTGTGGCCGAGGATCTGGTCGTTGCCGGGCTGGCCGGCGGGCTGGCCGCGAAGAACACGATGTTCATCCCGCGGTCGTGAGCCTGGATCGCGGCCTGGCGCTCGGCGAGAGACCAGCACTCGTCATGGCCGAGCGACAGCAGCACCCGGTGGTGCGCCAGGTAGCCGGGGTGCTCCTGGACGGTGAGGTCGGTCGCGTAGGTGACGTCAAGGCCGTTCTTTTCCGCCCAGCGAACCAGCGGGTATTCCAGGGTCATGAACCCGGAACCGTTCTGCGCGTACGGGCGGTCGAACGACACCACCCGTGAGCGCGAGCACAGCGGATAGACCCCGGCCGGGCAGTGCCCGAGCCCGGCGTAGAAGTCGTACCCGCCGTGGGTGTTCCAGGCCTGCCAGGTGAACACGTCATTCTTGATCACGTACGTGGCGGTGCTGGCCGGGTCCCACACGGTCAGCGGGACATAGCTCTGCCGGTTCCCGGGCCCGGTCAGCTTGATCAGGTAGTCGCCCTGGACGAAGGCCGGCGTCACCGTAAACGTCAGAGATCGCGACCAGTTGTCGCACGAGACAGCGGAAGCCTCCCCGGCCGGGTCGACGCGAGTCGAGGCCACCCCGGCCGGGGCGGCGCCAGCCGGGGCCATGCCCCGCGGCCGACATCTTGTGTAGCGCCGGCCGGGAAGGGCCGCCAGGGACGCACGGCCCGCCGCGAGCGCCCGAACGTCCCGCCCGGTCGGGCCGGAACGTGACATTAGGCCCCGTTACCCCGGGCCTGAGACCCTATCCGGCGGCCATCCCGCCAGGTACGGCGAAGCTGAGGGAGAAGAAGGTGTTAAGTCTCATGTTCAGGTTCTTCGGCATCAAAGTTGCCGTAGCCGGCGGCATCGCGGTGGCGTGCATGACGCTCGCGGGCGCGGTGCCGGGAGTAGCGCCGGCCGCCGTGCCGGCGCGGACGCTGGCCGCCGTCCAGGTGACGGCCACATCGTCGCCCGCGTACGTTCCGCCCAAACGCACGCTCGAGTACGGCATGCACGGCAGCGACGTCAAGGCGCTCCAGCAGCGGCTGGCGCAGCTCAAGTACTACCCGGGCCCGACGGACGGCCAGTTCGGCCCGGACACGCTGGAAGCGGTCTGGGCGTTCCAGGAGGTACAGGGGCTCAGCGTCGACGGCCTGGTCGGACCGCATACCGCGCACGCGCTGGTCAGCCCGCGCGCCCCGCAATCGCACGATCCGCGCGGCGGTGCGCTGCGGGTAGAGGTGAACCTCGGCCTGCGGGTGCTGCTGCTCTACCGCAACAACCAGCTGTCGCTGGTCAGCCACGTCTCGACCGGCGGCGGATACTACTTCTGCAGCGATGGCACCTGCGGCTACGCGATCACGCCGACCGGCCACTTCACCACCACCGTCTATATGCCCGGATGGGTGACGGTGCCGCTCGGCGAGATGTACAACCCGGTGTTCTTCATCGGGACCGCCTACGCGATCCACGGCGACACGTACGTGCCGGTGAATCCGGTCTCGCACGGCTGCGTGCGGATCCCGATGGACATCGCCGCGTTCTTCCACACGCTGGTGAAGGTGCCCGGCACCCCGGTGTACATCTACAACTAAGGAGCGCAGCCACTGATGCCGGCGACGGACGGCAGCCCGTCGCCGGCATCGCGCTGGCCGAGAAGGTAACCGGTCATGCGACGGCGGGGTGGCGCCGTGGCTAGCTGCCGGTCAGGTCGGCGCGGCGGACGCGGATCGCGGCGAGCGCGATCACCAGGATCAGCAGCCCGATGCCGGCGGCGACCAGGAACGCGCGGTCGAAGCCGGCCGCCAGCGCTTGCTGGTAGACCGCCCGCCACGACGCGGTCCGGGCGGCGGCGGCCCGGGCGCGGGCACCGTCGGCGACCACCGTCCATGCCACGGTGCCCAGTACCGCCAGGCCGATGGCCGCTCCCACCTGCCGGCCGGCGTTGAGCAGGCTGGAGGCGATCCCGGAGTCCGCATCGGCGACGCGGGCCAGGGCGACCAGCGACAGCGGGACGAACAGCAGCCCGAGCCCGGTCCCGATCGTCAGCGTGGGCCCGAGCAGCTGGCCCGCGTACGTGCCGTGCGCGGTGATCTGCGACAGCCAGTACAGGCCTGCGGCCACGGCGGCCGCACCGGTCAGCAGCAGCGGGCGCGCCCCGATCCGCGGCACGAGCCGGGCGGCGGCCGCCGAGCCCGCCACCAGCACGACGGTCAGCGGCAGGAACGCGACTCCCGCCCGGAGCGGGGAGTAGCCCCAGATCTCCTGCACGAGGTAGTTCACGAAGAAGAACACCCCGGAGGTGACGGTCCCCACTCCCAGCATGACGAGGTTCGCGCCGACACGGTCCCGGTTGCGCAGCAGCCGCACCGGCATCAGCGCGTGGCGGCTGCGTGTCTCGATGACCGCGAAGGCGGCGAGCAGCGCGACGCCGGCCGTCAGCGCGGCAAGGACGCTGGCGTCGCCCCAGTGGGACGTGCCGTCCGGGCTGGTCGCGGCGTTGGACAGGCCGTAGACGAGCGCGGCCACTCCACCGGTGCCGGCGATCGCGCCGCCGATGTCGAACCGGCCCCGCAGGCGCGCGGCACCGGGCAGCACGGCCAGCGCGGCGAGCGCCGCGGCGATGCCGATCGGCACGTTGACGAACAGCACCCATCGCCAGGAGGCGTACGTGACGAGCAGGCCCCCGGCGAGCAGCCCGACCGCGCCGCCGGCCGCGCTCATCGCGGAGTACACGCCCATCGCCCGGTTGCGGGCCGGGCCTTCCGGGAACGTGGTCGCGATCAGCGCCAGCGCGGAGGGGGCGACGATCGCGCCGCCGACGCCCTGAACGGCCCGGGCCGCCAGCAACCACGCCTGGGATGTGGCGAGCCCGCCGGCCAGGGACGCGGCCGAGAACAGCAGCAGGCCGGCGACGAACATGCGGCGGCGGCCGAACTGGTCTCCGGCGCGGCCGCCGAGCAGCAGCAGCCCGCCGAGCGTCAGGGCGTAGGCGTTGGTAACCCACTCAAGTCCGCTGTCGGAGAATCGCAGCGCGGTCTGAATGTGCGGCTGCGCGACGATGACGATGGTCGCGTCCAGCACGACCATCAGCTGGGCGGTCGCGATGACCAGGAGTGCCACGCCTGGGTGGCGGCCGCTGTGGCGGGTGCCGGCCTCGCGGGCTGGCGAAAATGTCGTTGTCATGCCAGCGATGCTGCCGGGCGGACGGCCCGCCGTCGTCGTGCGCAGGAAGTGACTTCTGCCTGGTCAGCGGGGATGCAGCCGGGCGGCCGGGTACCACGCGGGGAGTAGCCGGCAATGACCACCGCGGGCGGATGCGCCCGCGGGCGGGATGCGTAGGCTCGAAGAATGCTCACTGATCGAGGCCGCCGAAGGTTCTACGCGGCCGGATGGCTCATCTCGGCCGGCGTCGTGGTCGTGACGGCCCGGATATGGCAGCTGCACCTGCACGAGGTCGAGCAGCGCGCCGAGGAGGCGGAGCGGACCAGGGACGAAACCGCGCGGCGCCGGGCGGTGGAGGAGCGGCTGCGCATCGCGCGTGAGCTGCACGATTCTCTGACGCACAGCATCTCGGTGATCCAGGTTCAGGCCGGCGTGGCGGTGCACCTGGCGCGCAAGCGCGGCGAGGACGTCCCGCCCGCGCTGCTGGCCATCCAGGAAGCGGGCGCGGACGCCGTACGGGAACTGCGCGCGACACTCGGCGTGCTGCGCAGCGAGGAGGACGGCGACGGCAGCGGCCTCAGCCAGCTGGACGGCCTGCTGGCCCGCGCGCGGGCGGCCGGGCTCCCCGTGACGGTGACGGTGACCGGCACCGAGCGGCCGCTTCCGCCCGAAGTGGACCAGGCCGCCTACCGCATCGTGCAGGAAGCGCTCACCAACGTCAGCCGTCACGCCGGCTCGGCCGGCGGCGATCAGGTGAGTGCGTCGGTTCACCTGCACTACACGCCGGAAAACCTCTCGGTCCAGGTCGTCGACGACGGCAAGGGCACCGTGCCCGGCGCCGTCGGCCGGCCGCCCGGTCCCGGGCTTGGCCTGGTCGGCATGCGGGAGCGGGTGTCGGCGCTCGGCGGCCGGCTCCAGGCCGGACCACATGACGGCGGCGGCTTTCGCGTGCGCGCCGAACTCCCCGCCCGGACGTCGTCTTGATCAGGGTCCTGCTGGCCGACGACCAGGCGCTGATCCGCAGCGGCATCCGGTCGCTGCTCGAGGCGGAAGACGACATCGAGGTGGTCGCCGAGGCCGCCGACGGGCAGCAGGCGGTGGCGCTCGCCGCCGAGCACCGCCCGGACATCGCGCTCATGGACATTCAGATGCCGGGGCTTGACGGCCTCGAGGCCACCAGGCAGATCGTCGCGGACGAGCGGCTGGACAGCGTTCGCGTCGTGATCCTCACCAACTTCGGGCTCGACGAGTACATCTTCCGCGCGCTGCGGGCGGGCGCGACCGGGTTCCTGCTGAAAGACACCCAGCCGGCCGAACTGGTGCAGGCGCTGCACGTCGCGATGCGCGGGGACGCCCTGCTGTCCCCCGCCGTCACCCGCCGCCTGATCAGCGAGTTCGTCGCCCGGCCGCCGGACGCGCTCGCCGCGGCGGGGATGGAAACCCTCACCAACAGGGAACGAGAGGTCGTGGCGCTGGTGGCGCACGGCCTGTCCAACGACGAGATCGCCGACGCCATGGTGCTCAGCCCCGCCACCGCCAAGACCCACGTCAGCCGGGCGATGATCAAGCTCGGCGCGCGCGACCGGGCACAGCTCGTCGTCTTCGCCTACCAGACCGGCCTGGTCATCCCGCGCGCCGCCGGCCAGGCCCCGGGCCAGGCCTGACCCGCAGCGCGCTCCAGCCAGCCCGCAGGCCGGTCCGACGTCCCGGCGGCCGTTCAAGGTTCCCTCAACGTTTATTCCATGCCAGGAGCGCAGGCTGACCCCGCCGACTCGGCTGCCGTGCGAGATCACCGAAGAAGGACGGGGTTGAACTGCCATGGGGTCACCGCTCTTGCCCAGCGCCGCGGCGGCCCGCGACACGGGTCGCCATCCCGCTCACCGCACTGGCCCTGGGCGGGTTCGGTTGGGACCGGGCGACGACGTCCGCGGAGGGTTCGGGACGCTGCTGCGGGGATACCGGTCGGCGTCCGGCCTGACCCAGGAGGATCTGGCGGAGCGCTCCGGCGTGAGCGTCCGGGCGATCGCGGACATGGAACGCGGCCGGACCGCGCGCCCATTCCGCCATTCCGTGCACCGGCTTGCCGATGCCCTGGAACTGCGGGGGGCCGAGCGTGAGCAACTCGAAAACGCGTGCCGGTCCGTGGCCGCCAGCTTCCTGCTGAACGCCGGCCGGGATGCCATCGGTGCCGCGGCCGGCCAGGGGCTATCAGCGCCGGGGCCGGAAAACGGGCGCGGTCGCAGCGCCGTGCCCGGCCAGGCAACCGGGCGCGGCCAGGGGACCGTGCCTCGCCAGCTGCCACCGTCCGCGGCGGACTTCGTGGGCCGGGGGGACGAGCTACGGGAACTGAACGGCGCGCTGGCACGCAGAGAGCCGGCCGGCGAGACGGTGCCGATCCTGGCGATCGTAGGCACCGCCGGCGTCGGGAAGACCGCGCTGGCCGTGCACTGGGCGCACCAGGTCGCCGACCGCTTCCCCGACGGGCAGCTGCATGCCGACCTGCGGGGCTTCGACCCGTCGGGCGATCCGCTGGCACCTGCGGATGTGATTCGCGGGTTCCTGCACGCGCTGGGCAGGCCATCGGCGCGGGTACCGGTCGCACTGCAGGCCGCGGCCGGGCAGTACCGCAGCCTGCTGGCCGGCCTGCGGATGCTCATCGTGCTCGATAACGCGCGCGACGCGGAGCAGGTGCGCCCGCTGCTGCCCGGCGATCCGCGCTGCGCGGTGGTGGTGACCAGCCGCAACCAGCTCACCGGGCTCGTGGTCGCGGACGGCGCGCGGCCGCTGTTCCTCGACGTGCTGGCCCGGGCCGATGCGTCCGAGCTGCTGGCTCGCCGGCTCGGGACGCGGCGTCTGAGGGCCGAGCCGCAGGCGGCCGAGGAGCTGATAGGGCTGTCCGCGCGGCTGCCTCTGGCGCTGGCCGCCGTGGCGGCGCGGGCCGCCGCGAGCCCGGGACTGACCCTGCGCGATCTCGCTGCCGACCTGCGCGACAGCCGCCGGCGTCTGGACGCGGTCGAGACCGGCGAGCCGGCCACCAGCTTGCGGGCGCTGCTGACTGACTCCTGCCGGCTGCTGACCGGCCCCGCGGCGCAGATGCTCACGGTACTGGGCCATCGCTGCGGCCCGGAATTTTCGGCTGATGCCGCGGCCACCCTGGCCGGCATTCCGGTCAGCCGGGCGCGGGCACTGCTGCGCGAGCTCGCGCGGGCCAGCCTGGTGACCGAGCGCTCCGCCGACCGGTACACATTCCACGCCTTCCTGAGCAGCTACGCGGCCGAGCGCGCACCCGCCGTCGACGGCGAGCCGGGACCGGGCTTGCGCCGCGGGCAGCTTGCCGTTACGGGGGATTAGTTCGCGGGCAGGGTCCAGTTCTGCTCGGAGCCGCCGTCGCAGGCCGAGATGACGAGCTGCGTTCCGTTGGTGGTGTTGGATTGCGGGTCAGCCAGGCAGAGGCCGGACGCCTCATTCCAGAGGGCGCCGATTTCTCCGGGCTCCCAGATCTGTGTCGTTGATCCGTCGCAGGTCTCGAGAGCCACATCGGTGCCCGCGCTTGTTGCGTTGTTCGCCAGGCCCAGGCACATGGTGGTGCCGTTGATGGTGACCTGGACCGTCCCGTTCATGCTCATGGCCCAGTTTTGTGCGCCGGTACCGTTG
>Ga0335073_10011767_pt1 | contig 12292 bp, 12 predicted proteins | sample Lox_Sample_22_FD_207093 | JGI IMG/M metagenome (GOLD analysis project Ga0335073, IMG submission 207093) | Soil microbial communities from Loxahatchee National Wildlife Refuge, Florida, United States - Lox_Sample_2.2 | ecosystem: Environmental > Terrestrial > Soil > Wetlands | place: USA... | reverse complement strand
AACGAGCGAAGTCTCGCTCCATGTCCAGCAGCTTGGCGACGCGCCGGCGACAGTCCGGATCGGTGCTGAACGAAGCGGCGAGATAGCCCCGCACCAGGTCCGCCGCGAGCCAGGCTCCAACGATCCTGGCACCGATGCACATGACGTTCACGTCGTCATGCTCCACGCATTGATGCGCGATATGCCCGTCATGCACGATCGAGGCACGGATGCCGCGGATCTTGTTCGCCGCGATCGAGGCGCCGACGCCGGTGCCACAGACCAGGATGGCGCGATCCGCCTTGCCGCGGTGACGTCCGCGCAAACCGCGCGCGTGATGTCCGGAAAATCGACCGGGGCCTCGTCGTGGCAGCCATGCTCGATGACCCGATGCCCGAATTGCTCGCAGACGGCGATGATGATCGCCTCCAGCGGAAATCCGGCATGGTCGGCGCCGATGGCGATGTTCACAGGCGTGGCCTCCGCTGTTGTGGCGCGTTCCGGCAGTGAGCGGCCGTCAGCGGGCGCGGCCGGCCGCGATCAAGCGCGTCGCCCGCGCCGTGTGACAACCAAATCTTAGGGTCCGCGTGATGGACTGGCGCCCCGTCGCCGAATTAGATTGATGCCGACCATGAACGCGGTCCCGTTCGACACATTGAAGCTGGCGCGTGGCCTGGAAGCGGCGGGCATGACGCCGCCCATGGCGGCGGCTGGGACCGTCGAGGCTCTCGCCGAGGCGATGGGCAGTGCCGAGTTGGCGACCCGGGCCGATGTGGGCGCGGTCAAGGCCGATGTCGGCGGGCTCAAGTCCGATGTCGGCGGTGTCAAGGCAGAAGTGGGCGGGCTTAAGACCGATGTCGGTGCCCTCAAGGCAGATGTCGGTGCCCTCAAGACAGATGTCGGTGGCCTCAAGGCAGATGTCGGTGTCCTCAAGGCAGATGTCGGCGAACTCAGGGCTGACGTCGGTGGCCTCAAGGCCGATGTTGGCGAGCTCAAGATGGATGTGGGCAGGCTCAAGGCCGATGTTGGCGAGCTCAAGCTCGATATTGGCGAGCTCAAGGCCGATGTCGGCGTCCTCAAGACAGATGTCGGCGAGCTCAAGATGGATGTGGGCAGGCTCAAGGCCGATGTTGGCGAGCTCAAGCTCGATATTGGCGAGCTCAAGGCCGATGTCGGCGGGCTCAAGGCTGACGTCGGCGCCCTCAAGGCCGACGTCGATCGGCGCTTCGAGGTGTTCGGTGCCAGGTTCGACTCCATGGAATCGCGCTTCGACGCCAAACTCGAGCTCCTCCAACGCGACGTCACGATCAGGCTGGGCGGCATGATGATCGTCGCAACCGGGGTCATCCTGGCCGCCCTGCGTTTCATGCCGCATCCATGAGTCTCGACGGCCAGACCGACGCGGCCATCCGCACCATCCTGGAGAACACGCGGCGCATTGCGGTGGTCGGCGCCTCGGCGAAGCCATGGCGCCCCTCGCACGGCGTGATGCGGTTCCTGCTCGACTGCGGCTACGACGTAACGCCGGTGAACCCCGGGCTGGCCGGCCAGAGCATTCACGGCCGCCCCGTCGTCGCCCGCCTCGACGACGCTGCGCCATTGGACATGGTTGACGTGTTCCGCAATTCCTCCCATGCCGGCGAGGCGGTGGACGCCGCGATTCGTGCCGGCGCGCACGTGGTGTGGCTACAGTTGGGCGTCATCGACAGCGACGCTGCCGTCCGGGCGCGGGACGCCGGCCTGACCGTGGTGATGGACCGCTGCCCGGTGATCGAGGCGCGCCGCCTGGGCTTGCAACTCGGCACGGCGCGCCATTGAACGCGCCGTTCGCCGAGGCCACATCGCAGAGCATGAACGGGCGGGGATTGCCGCCGACACGGACCCGGAGGGGACCGACATGACCAACGAAGAACGCGACATCATCACCCAGTTCATCGGACGCGTCGGCGGCGCGCCGGCAGGCGGCCAGCCGGGTGCATTCGGCGGCTCGGTGCCTGCCCTGGTGGCGCAGCCCGCGCTGCCGCCGGTCGATCCCGAGGCGGACTCGCTGATCCGGCAATCCTTCCAGCGCTATCCCGAGGCGCCCTACCGCATTACCCAACTCGCCTTCGTGCAGGAGCATGCCCTGGCCGAGGCGCAGAACCGCATCCAGCAGCTTCAGTATGAGCTGCAGCAGGCGAAACAGGCGGCCCAGCAGGCGCCGCAGCAGCAACCGGGCGCCGGCGCGGGCGGTGGCTTCTTCAGCGGCTTGTTCGGCGGCGGCCGGTCGCAGTCGGCGCCGCCGCCCGGACCGGGTGCGGTGTGGAACCAGGGTGGCGCCATGCCGCCGCCCCAGCCGCAATACCAGCAGGCGGCACCACCGCCACCGCAATATGCGCCGAGCTACCAGCCGGGCATGTTCCAGCCGCAGGGCTCCGGGTTCCTCGGCTCGGCGCTGCGGACCGCGGCCGGTGTCGCAGGCGGTGTGGTCGCCGGCAACATGCTGATGGATTTGTTCTCCGGCCATCATGGCGAGGGCGGCGGCTTTGCCGGCGGCTATCCCGCCGCGGGGCCGATGGTGGAAAGCCCGTGGGGCGGTGGCGTGGCCGGCGGCGGCATGCCGCAGCAGGACTATGTGGACCAGGGAAGCTGGGACAACAGCGGCGGTGGCGGCGTGCCCGCCGACCAGAATGTCGTCGATAACGGCACCTGGGACCAGCCGACCGACAATTCCGGCGGGAATTGGGATGCCGGCAGCGGTGGTGGCGACGCGAACTGGGATTCCGGTGGCGGCGGCGATTCGGGGTGGGATTCCGGCGGCGGCGGCGGCTCAGACTCGCTGTGCTGATCACGGACGGTCCCGCGTATCGGCCGCCGGCGTACAGACACCCTCATTGCGAGGCGAGGAGCGCCGCCGCAATCTCTCCCGGGTAGCGCGAGACCACGCTGCGCGATCGCCGACCCGGATTGCTGCGGCACTACGGGCCTCGCAATGTCCCTATCCGGTCAGCGCAGGTGGACCGAGCCGCAGTCGGCGCACGACCGTCAGGGGTTGGCAGCCTGCGCTGACCGGCTAGGGACGTCCCGCAACGACACTGGTCCGGCGCTTCGCGTCTCGCAACGACACTGGTTGGGCGCCTCGCGCCGCGCGTTGCCACTGGCTCGGCGCTCGCCACCTCGCAGTGACGAAGGGCAGTGACGAAGGTTCGGCGCGTCGCATCCCGCGCCTCCGCGAGATCAGCTCGTCCACTTCACTGTCCGCTGCGGCGGATGAGCGCGCACTGCCGCTTCGTTCACCTCCGCTCCCCAGCCGGCACCGGTCGGGATCAGCAGGTGGCCGTCCTCGATCGTGGGCGGCACACTCACCAGTGCGTCCTTCCACGTGACATCCTCGATATCGATTTCCATCACGCGGAAGTTCGGCACCGCCGCGGAGAAATGCGCGCTCATCAGCGATCCGATGTGGCCGTTGAAATTATGCGGCGCGACGTTGATCTCATACGCGTCCGCCATCGCCGCGATCTTCATCGATTCGAGAATGCCGTTCCACGCCACGTCGATGATCGCCACGTCCACTGACTGATGCTCGAAGAACGGCCGGAACTGCCGCCTCCCATACAGCGATTCCAGCGACGCGATCCGCGTGCGCGCGCTGCGCCTGATGGTGGCGAGCGCCGCCGGGTCGTAGCTGTCCACTTCCAGCCACACCAGGTCGAATGGCTCCAGCGCCTGCGCCAGCCGGATATAGCCCTCGGTCCTGAAATTGAAATTCAGGTCGAGATGCAGCCCGACATGCGGCCCCGCGCCGCGGCGGAACGCCGCCATCTGCGCCACCAGCCCCTCCACCAGTGGGGCGTCGATATTCAGCTCCGGCCAGCCGGAGCCATTGAAGCCCGGCATGTGAATATACGGCTTGCCGGCATCGAAGCGCATGATGTTGGTCTTCAGGCCCGTGAACCCGCGTCGCGCCACCTCCGCCCCGGCCGCCGCCACGTCGTCCAGCGAGCGGATCGGCGCGAACCCGGTCCAGCCCTCGATCTGATCCGCGAAGCTGACCCGCCAGGTGCCGCAATGCGACCAGTAGAGCCGCAGCTTCTCCCGCACCGGTCCGCCGAGCAATTCATAGACCGGAATGCCGAGCGCCTTCGCCTTGATGTCCACCAGCGCGTTCTCGATCGCGGCGATCGCCTGCTGGTTCAACCCGCCGGGGCTCTGCCGCGTCAGTCCATGCAGGAACGCGGTGATGCGCTCGACCGCACGTGGGTCCATGCCGATGATCCGCTGGCCCAGCCGCTGGATGACCGTGCCGAGCCCCTCGGCGCCGAAATTCTCCAAAAACTCCGACCAGCCGACCAGGCCGTCATCAGTGGTGATCTTCAGGAAGGAGAAGTCGCGCCAGCCGGCGGCACAGTGCAGGTCTTCGATCCTGGCGATGCGCATGGTGCTTTCCTCCTGACCCGTGCGGTGACGTGCGCCGGCGCGGCCGGCTGCGATTCTGGGCAGGTGCGCCAAGCGGCGCAAGCCCGCCTCGTGGCGACAGCGGCGCCAGCCCGCGCCACATTCAAGGGCAGGCGTGTCGCGTCAGTGTCCCTATCCGGTTAGCACAGGCTGCCAACCCCTGCCGATCGTGCGCCGACTGCGGCTGGGTCCGCCTGCGCTAACCGGATAGGGACACGCGTCAGTGCTGGTATTCAGGCAAGCAAGTCATCTCACCACAGATTTCGCGGATTCCACAGATCAGGGCGCGGACTGATGTTGATCCTGTTCTGTCGGAGCAAACGGGTTTGCGGCAAGCGACTTGCGATGTTCTGCGGCGTGATCTGTGGCGGCCGGGAAATCTGCGGTGAACCGACCTGCCTTGTTGCCCGCGGCAGAGCGACAGCATGATACGTCCCGCGGTGGGCCCGACTGCGCAAGCCTGAGACTGCCCTGACTGCGGCAGCCTGAAACTGCCCCTGCGGACCGCAGTTCGAGCACCGGCCTCCGTGCCATGCGTCCCACGCCGGCGCGCCATGCGCCCGGCGCCAGTTGCAAATGATTTGCAATCACGCCGCGACCGTGGTAACGTCGCCGTGTTTTCTGACGACCACCGTTTTCTGACGTCGACCGAAGGCCGCGCCCCGACCATGTATGTCTGCCTGTGCAACGCGCTGACCGACCATCATGTGCGCGCGGCCGCCCTCGCCGGCGCCGACCGTCCCAGCGCGGTCTATCGTGCCTGCGGCTGCACCGTGCGGTGCGGCACTTGCTCTACCACCGTTCGCCGGATCGTCGACGAAACCGTCGCCAACGACCTGCGGCCGGACCTGCTGGCGGCCGATTAGCCGCTCCGCGCCGATCCTCTCCTGCGAACCGAACCAATAGGCCAGCGCTTGGGGCCGTGTTCGCGCCGGCGGCGCATGTGACAGACCCAGTGCGAGAGATTGCCCGGAGCTACAACCTCCACAACAGCACGATTTCGAGGCTCGCATGAGTGGCGAAGAGAATAAGACGGACCTTGAGCAAAAAAGGAGGGAACCAATCCTTTAGCTGGGCGTGGACACCCGTAAATTCGAGATCGACTTGTTTTGGAAGCGCTCTCTTTTCTTCTGGGGGTTCATTTCCGCAGCCTTCATCGGATTTGGCGCTCTCTACAAAAAAGATGCCCCGGAGCTAGCACTGCTCCTGGCATGCTTTGGACTGGTGTGTAGTGTTGCGTGGACGCTGGCCAACAGGGGAAGCAAATACTGGCAGGAGAATTGGCAATAAAAAGTCCATCGATCAGAACGTGACGTGCTCGGGGGGGAGTTCTTTGCTCAGCAGGAACCGATAGAAGACTGGAAAAACGGTTGGCTCAGGGCACCGCGATTCTCCGTATCCAAGCTGGCGATTGCTCTTAGTGATTTCACAGTATTGACGTGGTTTGTCCTCATATTCGTAATAGTATTCGACGGAGTCTCGTTCGGCCAGACAGCATCCAGAACGATACTTCCTGCGCTTTGATGATATGGGCAGGACGATCTAGTCCGCTACCACCGCGACCACCATAGTGTGCTTTATGCGATTTGTCGGCTCGACCGGGTAGCCGAGCTTTGCCGGAACGCGGCGCAGGCCGAAGTTTACGCAACACCAGCAGCGCGAGGCGATCCACCGCACGGTTCGCAGCGTGAATTAGCGAACCTCTTCCCGCTATTCATCCTCTGGGTAAGGCAGGTCCTTGGGAATCTGCCACCAAGAGCCTTTTCTTCTGCTTACGCGGCGCGCGATAGACACGGCATCGCCGCCATCCGGCCCCGTGGCATGGGGCGCAATGGTTGTGCCTTTGGTGAAGGCCGAGAGTTCATCGGCTAACCGCTTCTGCGCTTCAGGGTCCATTTTGGTCGCTGGATTTTCGTGGTGAGAGCGCGAGCGGAAGCCGAAGTGTCCCCAAATTTCGGCCACCAGCGGCGCGTTGTCCATCGGTGGGAAATCAGCAAATCGCATGATCCCGCCTTCTTTGTCCGCATCAGGCAGCATTACGAAGTGCGTGTTTATCTTCCCAAGATCGCCCTTCAGCTCCTGCCCCCATACAAATTTCTGATTCGGGCGAAGGAACAGCCCGGCCACTCTCTGGTGCAGGCGGTCGCTTGATACGAACACTTGGCAGAATGGCGCGTAGAACAGATAAGCGATGTCAGTCCTGTTGGAATTTCTGTCCGCTGATATAAGCTTTGCCGCGAGCGCAATTTGAAAAAAGACCTCGACCGTGACCACGAAGGTCGTGTAGGGCGCGAACGCGGAAAGTGGCGGCCTTCCCATGCGCTGCCAGCGCTCGGAAATCGGACGGTGATATTCCTGCGGGATGCGCAGCAGACGCACGGCCAACCCGACTTGTTCCAGCGTTTTCTGATTAACGCTCACGATTTGAGTGGCTAGCTGATATGCCTCAGACAGAGAGCGGCAGGACTGGGGGTGATACCGAGGGACCGGAATGTGTTCGCAATTTCTTCCAGATTGATGGCGTTGAGAGCTTCGCGCTACTTTGCCGCAAAGAGCCTTTCAACCTCTGCAAATTTCTCATTTTGCCAACGCTGAAATGCAGCGTCCTCTGGGCTTTGATCGTAGACTGTTCCCGTTCGGCCTCCCCCGCTGACAGTTCTCCCTCCGGGCCGTGGCACCCGGCCATCCATTGGGAGTTCGTGTCCCATGAGATTGGCAAGGCTCATCTCCGAATATTCGACGCAGGGGCTTCCGTGCATCTCAGGAAACTTCGATGCGATAATGCGGACCTCGCCTTCCGCTGTGCGCCCATCCCGTGGCGTCTTTGCTAGGTCGGCCACAGTTTCGACAAAGAAAATTGGGCAAACTACAGGCGGGAAGAAGTGGTCGAACCAGACCGATTCATCAAGGCTCAGTGACTGAATGAACGACTTATCGAAAAGCGCAATCGGCCCCACAACTAATTCCGCCCTTTGATGACGGAAGTCCCCGCCGAGCGTTGACCTGGCAGCCTACCGCTTGTGGGCTTCCATGAATGACCGGAGGACGGCATTCATCCGGCTCAGGTGCCCCCGGCCCCGCTCCCGGAACCATTCCAGCACGTCGGCATCGAGGCGCAGATGAACCGACGCTTTGCCGGGCGGTGGCATTACCACGCGGGCGTCGCGCCAGAAATCATCGTCCACGGGACGCGCGGGCGCATCCGCACGGGTGCGGGTTTTGCCCCGCGCACGTTCAGCCTTGAGGGTTGCCGGCGAATATCGCCTCGTATCGTCGCTTGCCTTCATCGTCCACTCTCCATGCGCTGATGATCCGGCGAACCTCACCGCGCCATGTGTAGACGACCATGAAATAATCGTCGCCGACACGACCCAAGGCACGGAAGCGCGGCTCGCCGTAGTCGCTGCGCTTGTCCTCCGCTTCGAGAAAGACGCCCTCAAAAATCAGGGCGGCATCCATGAAGTCCACGCCGTGGTCCTCGAGGTTGCTCTGCCTTTTTGGTTCATCCCACTCGACGCGCATCATCTGTAATACACAAATGTGGACACAAAATCTAGCGCGACAACCGCGAGGCCAGGACCCCTGCCCCGAGTGAGGAAGGGCCAGCAGCTTGCGCCACCGGCCCCCATTTCCTTGACGGTCATCAGCATCCCTGCCTGCACCGTGGGCACATTCTACCGCTAATTATTTCCTTGTTCACATATCCCACGGCACAGCGCCAGCTTTTGCGCCCGATGACAGTTGCGGGACAGCACGCCACCCCGATGGACAGCGCCCGCTCTCCCGAGCAACCGGACCACACCGCCCCCTGAGGCCTCGTCGCCCCGCCCCACGCCATCACTGTGCGCGCTATCTTTTATAACCAAGATATGTTACTTTAGCTTGACAAGCGTCCCCAGCGCGCCGTATACTTGCGCCGTTTCGTTCAACCGCCAGCAAAGGCGAGCATCGCCCGCATCCTCACCATCATCCGGATATTGCTCGACTTCGGCCGCCGCATCGCGGCGACGATCGAGCGCCATGCCGCCGGCGAAGGCGCCTGGCTCTTCCGCGCCGTGTTCGGCACCGGCGATGTGCTCGTTATGAGCGCTCACCTCCACCGCGGCATCCTGCGCGCTGCGGCGCTCGAATCGCTCTTGCTCACGCGCGCCGCCGCCGGCCGCGACGTGACGGCATCGCCGCATCACACCCCATCCGCGGCCAAACACGCTGCCAGACACATTGGACAGGCCCGTCCCCATCCGGACCGGTGGCAGCCACAACGGCTTGGAACCACCGCACAGCCCGGTTAGCATCGCGCCTTCCGCGCAGTGCGCGTCGCCACGGCCAGGCCCATCAGGAGACGGATGATGCAGGGCGATCCAAAGGTCATCGACTACCTCAATACCGTGCTCACCAACGAGCTCACCGCCATCAACCAGTATTTCCTGCATGCCCGCATGCTGGACAACTGGGGCGTCACCCGTCTCGGCCAGCGCGAATACGAGGAATCGATCGACGAGATGCGCCACGCCGACGACCTCATCAAGCGCATCCTGTTCCTCGACGGCCTGCCCAACATCCAGCGCCTGAACGCGGTGCTGATCGGCCAGACGCCGGAGGAAGTCCTCCGCGCCGACCTGAAGCAGGAGCAAAAGGCGGTCGCCGATCTGCGCGAAGCCATCCCCTGCTGTGAAAGTGTCCACGATTTCCCCAGTCGCGATTTGTTCTCGCACATCCTCCGCGACGAGGAGCATCATATCGACTTCATCGAGACCCAGCTCGACCTGCTGACCCGGATCGGCGTGCAGAACTGGGTGCAACTCCACAGTGCCCCTGCGCACGACAGCAAGGATTGACCATCGCGCCGCTTGTCTGCTCCCCTGGCAACAGCCTATGCGTGCGCGTCCCGGCACCGGGCCAGCCCGCATCGTGTCCAGGTAGCAGCTTGGTGAGTCCCCACCCGACCCTCTGCCCGCCGCGGAAGCGGGAATGCTGAGCACGACCGCATCGGCTGCCGCCACACGCCGGTCCGTGCCACGCCTGGGCGTATTGCTCGCCGTGCTCGGCGTGGTCTACGGCGACATCGGCACCAGCCCGCTCTACGCCATGAAGGCGAGCCTGGGCTTCTTCGTCGGCATCCGCATCAGCAGCACCGAGGTGCTGGGCATTCTCTCCCTGTTCTTCTGGTCGCTGGTGCTGATCGTCACCGTCAAATACGTGACCTTGATCATGCGTGCCGACAACCGCGGCGAGGGCGGCATCCTGGCGCTGATGGCCCTGGCACAGCGCGTCTCGGTCGGCACCGGAATGCGCAGCTTCCTCGGCCTGGTCGGCATCGCCGGCGCCTGTTTGTTCTTTGGCGACGGCGTGATCACGCCTGCGATCTCCGTGCTGTCAGCCGTCGAGGGCCTGGAAGTGTCCGCCCCGACCCTGCAGGAATTCGTGCTGCCGATCAGCCTGGCCGTGATCGTCGCCTTGTTCGCCTTGCAATGGCGTGGCACCGCCAGCGTCGGACGCATGTTCGGCCCCGTCATGGCGCTATGGTTCGTCGCCATCGGCGCCCTGGGGCTGGCGGAAATCGTGCACCATCCGTTCGTGATGCTGGCGATCTCCCCCGGCTACGCCCTCGCTTTGGTGCTGGAATACAAGGCGCTGGCCTTCCTGGTGCTGGGCGCCGTGGTGCTGTGCGTGACCGGCGCCGAGGCGCTGTATGCCGACATGGGCCATTTCGGCGCCAAGCCGATCCGGGTGAGCTGGACCTTCTTCGTGCTGCCCTGCCTGGTGCTGAATTATTTCGGCCAGGGCGCGCTGCTGATCCGGCACCCCGACGCACTCGACAACCCGTTCTTCTTGCTCGCGCCGCACGCGATCCGCCTGCCGCTGGTCGTGCTGGCCACCATCGCGACGGTGATTGCCAGCCAGGCGGTGATCTCCGGCGCCTATTCCATGACACGGCAATGCGTCCAGCTCGGGCTGCTGCCGCGCATGACCGTGCGCCACACCTCCACCCATGAGCAAGGCCAGATCTACGTGCCGCAGGTGAACACGTTTCTCGCCCTCGGGGTCGTCATCCTGGTGCTGGCGTTCAAGACCAGCGACAGCCTCGCCTCTGCCTACGGCATCGCGGTCACCGGAACCTTCATGTGCACGGCCGTGCTGGCGATGGTGGTATTCCGCCGCCAGTTCCATTGGTCGCGCACCGCCACGATCGCGGTGTTCGGCGGATTGTTCCTGATCGACATCACGTTCTTCTCCGCCAATACGCTGAAGGTGGTGGAGGGCGGCTGGGTGCCGCTGGCGCTCGGCCTTGGCCTGACCGCGCTGATGACCTCATGGAAGCGCGGACGCGACCTGCTGCTGGCGCGCTGGCAGCAGGACAGCATGCCGCTGGCCTTGTTCCTGTCGCGCCTGCCGCAATCGCGCACCGTGCGTGTGCCCGGGCTGGCGGTGTTCCTGACCAGCCAGCCGGACTACGTGCCGACGTCGCTGCTGCACAATCTGAAGCACAACAAGGTACTGCACGAGCAAGTCTTGTTCGTGACGGTGCAGACCGGGGATGAGCCGGAGGTGACCGGCGACCGCCGCGCCGAGGTGTCCGAGCTGTCGCCCGGGATTTATCGCGTGATCCTGCGCTTCGGCTTCATGGAAAGCCCGAACATCCCGCGCGCGCTGGAGGAGTTGCAGGGACGCATTCCGTTCGACCCGATGCAGGCGAGCTATTTCCTCGGCCGCGAGGTGCTGGTGCCTGCCATGGTGCCGAAAATGCCCTGGTGGCGGCTGTGGTTGTTCCTGGTGATGGCGCGCAATGCGGTGCCCGCGACGGAGTTCTTCCGCATTCCATCGGACCGCGTGGTGGAACTGGGAGTGCGGGTGGCGATCTGAGAGCGTTGCTCGCGGATCGCGCGACTCCCGGCTCGACCAACATGATTACGACGCCGACAAAATCCGCCGCCCGGTTTCAAGCAACATGTCGCTGACCCATGCCCCCTGCATCACGTCGGATTGCATCCTGCCCCCGGCCTGTTTGATGCGCCGCGTGATCTCCTGCATCGCCTTGACCACTTCCGGATGATCCGGCTGCCCCGGATAGCCAAGACTTTGGGCGAAATCGTTCGGCCCGATGCTGTACAGGTCGATGCCCTTCACCGCCAGAATGGCATCGAGGTTATCGAACACCGCGGCATCCTCGAGCAAGGCACACACCAGCATTTGCTCATTTGCCGCACGGTAATACGCCGCCTTGTCGGCAATGCCGGCGTTGTAATCAGTGCCCCGGTTGGCTCCGAATGACCGTTCCCCGAGCGGGCCAAAATAGCACGCCCGCACCAGTTGCCGGGCGTCCGCCTCGGTGGCGATGTGCGGGCCCAATATCCCCATGATGCCACGATCCAGAAAGCGCAGGATCGTCGACGCACCGATATCCGGCACCCGCGCCATCGTTGTAAGATTATATCGCTCGGCAGTCCGGCACAGGTCCTCGAGCTGGTCCAGACCGAACGGCCCATGCTCGCCATCGATGAACACGAAATCGAAGTCCAGCCTACCCAGGATGTCGATCACCCAGGGTGACGGGAAGGACAGGTTATAGCCGTGAGCCCTACGGCCCGCGCGCATGGCGGCCTTGATCCGGTTGGGTTGCTGCATCGTTTTCCTCCCGCGGCAGCGGCGCCGGTGATTCGGCCGGCCCGCGCCACGCTCGCTGCACGCCCGGCAGCTTGCATCAGCTCGCGGTCGCTACCAATCCCGACGCCGCCACCACCCGCGGAGCCACCTGCGCGAGCCTTTGCAGCAGCAGTACCGAGTCGATCGGCTTGGCGATGAAATCATCCATGCCGGCGGCGAGATATTCCTCCCTGGCGCCGGCCATGGCATGCGCCGTCAGGGCGATGATCGG
>Ga0335073_10011765_pt1 | contig 12295 bp, 11 predicted proteins | sample Lox_Sample_22_FD_207093 | JGI IMG/M metagenome (GOLD analysis project Ga0335073, IMG submission 207093) | Soil microbial communities from Loxahatchee National Wildlife Refuge, Florida, United States - Lox_Sample_2.2 | ecosystem: Environmental > Terrestrial > Soil > Wetlands | place: USA... | reverse complement strand
CGGTCGAGAACACGCGCCAGATGCTCGTCCAGGCGAACCAGTTCACCGCGCTCACCGACCTCGCGCCCCTGATCGCTGACCTCTGGCGGCTCGAGGGCGAGATCCGGAATGCCGAGCAGGGATACACGGGGATCTCCGCGAACGTCCGCATCCGGCCCGAGCAGCTCGACCGGCTCTACGAGTACGACTTCGGGTTCGCGCAGGCGGGGAACCAGCTGGCGCAGACCGTCGCGAGCCTGCCGTCCATCGCGTCCGGCCCGAACGCCGCCCAGTCGGGCGCCGTCATCGCGACGGCCCGGGGCCAGGTCAACCAGCTCGACCAGGCGTTCAAGGCGCGCGTCCAGGCGATCGAAGGAATTCGCGTAGGGTAAGGGAGCAAGGAGCAACACCGATGGTTACGAACAATCCGATCCCGGCGTCCGGTGGCAGCCTCATCGGTGCCACGACGATCAACTGGGAGGACGCGTACAAGGGACCGAACGTGATGTGGCGCGTGCCGCGCAACATCAAGTGGGGCGACAACGTCGTCGTCCGGCAGGACGAGACCGCCGTCTTCTATCGGGACGGGAAGGTGCTCGCCTATCTCGACCAGCCGAACCGGTATTCGCTCACCACGCTCAACGCCCGGCTTCTCGGGAACCTCGTCCAGGCGCTTTCGGGCGTTCGGCAGGAGGCGGAGGTGTACTACCTCCAGCGCCGCATCTTCGACGGAAAGTTCGGGAGCACCGAGCCGTACGTCTTCCGGGACCCGGACTTCGGGCTCGTCCAGCTCCGCGTCTTCGGATCCTACCGGTGGAACGTCGGGAGCCCGGACAACTTCATCAATCAATTCGTCGGGACGTTCGGCGCTGTCACCACGCCGGATGTCGAGGCGCGCCTCCGCGACCAGATGGTCCTGCTCGTCTACAACACCCTCGGAAAGCTCAAGGACCAGGGGATGCGGGTCACCGACCTTGCGACCCAGCTGACGACGATCGAACAGGCGGTGCTCGGGGCGGTCCCCGAGCATTTCGGCCCGCTCGGCGTCGAGGTGAAGCAGCTGCAGGGACTCTCGGTCAGCGTCCCCGACGACGTCCAGCAGGCGATCGACACCCGGTCCAAGATGGGGGTCCTGGGCGTGAACTACATGCAGTACCAGGCCGGTCAAGCGATCACCGCCGCTGCCTCCAACCCCTCCGGCGGGGCGGGCGCGATGGCGGGCGCGGGCGTCGGCCTGGGCGCGGGGCTCGGCATGGGGTACGGAATGTCCGGCCAGATGCAGGGCGCCTACCAGCAGCAGGGCCCGATGCTCGTCTGCCCGAAGTGCAACGCCCAGGTTCCTCCCGGCAACAAGTTCTGTCCGAACTGCGGGGCGTCGATGGCGCCGCCCGCAGCCGCGACCACGCCGTGCCAGAAGTGCGGTCAACCCGTCGCGCAGGGCCAGAAATTCTGTCCGAACTGCGGCGCCTCGATGGCGCCGCCGGCCGCTCGCACGTGTCCGAAGTGCGGCAAGTCGGTGGTCACGACCGGAAAGTTCTGCCCCGAGTGCGGGGCACCGTTGGGGTAGTGGCTCGGCGGGACCGCGGCTCCGAGAGGAAGGTACGATGTTCTGCGTCAAGTGCGGTCAATCGCTCCCCGACAACGCGCAGTTCTGCTTCAAGTGCGGAACGGCGGTGGCGGGCGGCGGCGGGGCGGCCCCCGCGGCGTCGTCCAAGCCCGCAAGTTCGGGGAACGTCCTCGGGGCGGCCGGTGTCCAGGCGTTGAAGTGCCCGACCTGCGGGGCGCCGATCAAGCCCGCGTTCGGGGAGATGGTCATCTCGTGCGACTACTGCGGCAGCTCGGTCACGCTGGGCGGCGACGGCTGGAAGGAGATCAACAAGCACACGATGCTCCCGCTGAAGGTCGTGAACCCGGCGGACGCGCTGAAGGTCGTCCAGGGGTACATGGACCAGGGCTTCTTCCATCGGAAGGACTTCGAGGAGTCGAAGGTCGGCGAGACGCGACTGTCCTACGTGCCGTTCTGGGTGATGCCGGTATCGGCCTCCACCACCTACCAGTATCAGGCGGTCGCCACGACGGTCGGGGCGACCGCGGGCACGATCGCCGCCGGGGCGCTCCTCGGCAGTGCCCTGGGCGGTCGACGCGGGGGCTACACCGTGATCCCGATCATGGGCGGCCCGGTCGTGAACCCGAACCGATCGGAGACGATCTCGGGGCAGTACGAGTACCCCGTCGTGGCCGTGAAATCGATGGCGGCGTACCAGCCGAAGGATTACCAGTTCTCCCTGACCGACCGGACGTTCTTCGACAAGAAGCAGATCCCGGACGGCACCCAGGTCCTGAACGGCGACCTCGGCGAGGAGGCCGCCAAGCACGCCGCCCAGGCGTTCGTCCAGCAGCTGCAGAGCGAGGCGGCGCACAAGAAGCACAGCATGGTCTCCCAGCTGAAGACGCAGGCCGACGTCTCGGACGGCGAGCTCCTGCACGTTCCGATCTTCTCCTTCCAGCTCGACCACAAGGGCCAGAAGACCACGATCCTGATCGACGCCCACGCGGGCCGGGTCATCCGCACGGTGTAGTCTCCGGCGCCGACCGCCCGCGTCCTCTGGATTGCGGGTTTTATGAGGGCCGGATTTCCATGAACTTTCGGTGACGCTGGCGACGCATTCAAATCGGCCGACCCGAGTCCTCCTCCTTCTCTTGACGGTCGCCGTGGCGGCCCTCTCGGTGGCCGCAGTGGCGGCGGCTTCGCTCACTTCGGCTCGAACTGCGCCGGAAAAGTCCGACACGCTCGTCTCAGCGGCGTCGTCTGCTCCGGTCTCCGCGTCGTTGCGGCCCATGCAACCCGACCGCCCGCTCACTTTCTCACCGAGTTCGGCTGGCTCGGTCGTTCAGACGGCCTTTGTGAACTACGACGGGTCAACGCCCGGCAACTTTCCGAGCATGGTTTGGCTTTGGGACGCGAGCGGGTACGCAACCGTCGACCCCGTGACCGACCAGCTCTGGATTCCGGAATTCCCGATCACGACAGCTCACATTCCCGCGCCGCCGAACGCCCCGGCGCTGATCTACTCGCCCGCGAGCAACTCGACCCAAATGGACCCCCAGCTCGCGAACGCCAGCTCGATCGCGTACGACCCGCTCAACGGCTACCTGTACGCGACCCTACCACTGACGAACCAGGTCGTAGCTTACAGTCTGATCACGGGCACTACGGTAGGGTCACCGATTCCGGTTGGAGGCGATCCGCACGACATTCTCTACGACCCGGTATCCCAAGATCTGGTCGTAGCAAACACCGCTTCCGGAAACCTGTCAATAATAGATGGCGCAACCGGCCAGCTACTGCAGTCGGTTCCGCACGTAGGGATTTCTCCTATCGCATTGGTGGACGCACCGACGATTGGGGAAGTGTTCGTGGCAAACTCCGGGGTGTACGCGGGTGCTTACAACGTCACCCCAGTGAACGTCACAAAAAACTTCGTCGTTGAAAGCCCCCCTATACGACTGTTTTCTTCTCCAAGTGCACTTGCGTACTCGACGTCGACCAATCTACTGGCCATCGCGACACCTAGTAGCACCCTCCTAAACCTATACGACGCGAGCACCGAGGTTGTGGAGGGAACATCATCGGTTGGTCTCAACGTTTCGTCTGTGATCTCGAGTTTGAATGGTTCAGAATTCGTGTCAGTGAACGGAACTGCCCTTCATCTCTCGCTTGTACAAGCAAGGGCCGGGCTCGTTACGCCGATCGCCTTGAACGTGACGCTGCCTCCGGATCGTCTCACTCTCGATCCAACAAACGGGCTTGTCTACGTGTGGAGCAACACGAATCGGACAATCACCGTTGCCAACATCTCGACACGGAGCGTGGTTCAGCTCTCACCGAATCTGGGCGCAGAGGCCGCGACTCTTGCGTACGACCCTGGTTCGGGGTACGTGTTCGTCGCAGATTGGGCAAGCCATGCAGTATCGGTGCTGAATGCAACGACGTTCCAAACTGTCCGCGCCCCTCTGACTGTGCCCGGGACACCAAATTCTCTCGCCGACGACCCCGCGACGGGCACAATCTACATTGGCTTCACGGGCGGAGTTCTTGCCGTCGACGCTCAGACGGGCGGCATCATTTCGGAAAACACCGGACCAGATTTGGCGGGCAACAACACTCAGCTGATTGTCGACCCGCAGAGCGGCTTACTCTGGGATCTGAACAAGATCACGGGGCTCTATGCCCTTGACATGCCGAGTCTGACACTCCAACTCCAGACCAGAATCGCCGCGGGCACGGTGAACCTCCAGGGGGTCGCGCTGGACAACGAGTCTGACACGCTGTTTGTGGTCAATCGGTCCGACCCAGCGGCGCCAACCCTGGTCGCTGTCAATGGGGCGAACGGGAGCATCATCGGCGCGCCGATTTCAACGATTCCCGGCTTGCTCTCGGTGGCTTATGACTCGGCAGATCACAAGATCTACGCGCTCGGCGAAGCCGTATGGATTGTCAACCCCGGGAATCGCAGTATCGTTGCCGGTCCGATTCCGATTGCGCCTCACGTGGTCGCCTGGTCAATTGTGTATGACCCGTCCCGAGAGTTCCTCTACGTAGCATCGAACGGGAGTTCTGGACCACCCTGGCCGGGCAACATCACAGTCATTGATGGGTCGTCCGTAGCAGCGAGCCAGGTATCGTACACGACCTTCCCCGCCGGGCAATTGCCGATTGACTCGACCCCGGTGAACTTCCCGGGCAGCAACTCACAAGGTTCCAGCGAGATCTGGGTCACCAACTTCATTTCCGGCACAATCAGCATCATCGCGAGTCCGCCGCGGATCACCTTCTTGGCCGCCACCCCCAACCCCGTGGACGTCGGCGCCTCCACCTCGGTGCTGCTGGGATTCGTGGGCGGTGCGGGCCCGTCGACGATCAGCTACAGCGGTCTCCCGACGGGGTGCGTCAGCCAGGACGCGACCACTATCAACTGTAAAGTTGTATCCGCGGCAACCTACACGATCTCCGCGACGATTGAAGATTTGCTCGGATACACCACTCAGTCATCGACCGTCCTCTCGGTCAACCCCGCACTGGCCGTCCAGGTCGAGCTCAACGGAGGGGGATCCGCCGCGATAGATCTGGGGGCTACGTTGAACGCCACCGCCTCGGTCACCGGCGGTACGGGGCCATTCAATTACAGCTGGGCCTTCGGCGACGGGGCAACTGCATGGGGCGCAAACACGTCCCACGTGTACGCTGCCCCGGGCATGTATCTTCTCACAGTCATCACGAAAGATGCGGGCGGCGGAGTTTCCAGCGCCACCAGCCAGGTCACAGTCGAGCCGCTTCCGACGGTCGCGGTGGCTGCTTCTCCCTCCAACGTCACCGACGTGGGCATTCCAGTTTCCTTTGCTACCCTCGCTTCCGGGGGAGTAAGTCCGGGGACGTCCTACTGGACGTTCGGAGACGGCGCCACGGCGAATGGGACGACAGTGCACCACACCTACTCGACCGCGGGGACGTACTTTGCAACGGTGCACTACACCGACGCGGCAGGGGAACCGGTCAGCAACTACACGACGGTCACAGTGAACGCGGCTCTCGCCGCGACATTCCAGGTCGCGACGGGCCCGACGAGTCCCGCGCTCCCCACGGGCACGAGCGTAACTGCGGGCACTGCCCTCGACTTCACCACGTCGATCTCGGGAGGAACGGCTCCGTACACGATCGTCTGGGGATTCGGTGACGGGTCCTACGGATACGGCGTCGAAAGCTCTCACGCCTTCGCGAACGCCGGCACGTACAATGTGACGCTGTTCATTGAGGACAAGGTCGGGGCGGAGTGGAACGCGACGTATCATCTGACGGTGACCTCGAGTTCGAACGCTTCGACGTTCGGAACGAGCTTCGACGAAGCCCTCGTCCTGGGAATCCTCGTGGGGGCGGCCGTGGCCGCGGTGCTGTTGTTCGCCGCGGGTCGCTCTCGGAGCAAACCGCCTTCCTCTCCTCCGACCCCGTACACCCCTCCGGTGAAGGAGACTCCTCCGGCGACCGAGGAACCCTGGCAAGAATCGTAGGATTCAGCGCACGCGTCGCCCGTCGATCCCAGCGCTCGTGATCTGATAGCGAACGGGCACGCGACGGGTGCGGTGCGTCCAGTAGTCGCATCGCACGCACCGCTGCCCAAGCACGACGGAATCTCCCGAAAGGGTCTGGTTGCGGATCGGCTTCAGCTCGGACCCGCAGACCGGGCACGCCGTCAGGGGAGGCGCGGACGTCCGTTCGGTGTACCGCACGGAGATCCGAACCCCCGGCACGTCGATCAGGAGACTTCGCAGGCGACGGCCAGAGATCACGGCGATCGGGTCGTCCCGACGGAGGGACGCGACCAGCGCGTCCCGGAATCGGGCCTGAGACGCAAACGCCGCCTTGCCGCCACGGACGAGCCGACGGGCGGCGCGGCGGACATCCTCGTCCGCGGGCCGGTGGAACCGCACGGCGGCGCGGGCGTCAGTTGGCGACGTGGCCGTGTCGGCCCTCTCGGGCACGGATCTCCTCCTCGTAGAAGTGCCGGGCGAACTCGGACTCGCGCTTTCCGATGGCGATCGGTCCGGGTGCCGGGTCCCGGAAGTACGTGAGCAGGGACGCCGCCGCGGCAAGTCGAACGGCGCGCGATTTGAGCCGGGGCGAGAACTTCGGGAACGAGGTGGTCTTCAGCGCTTTCTCCGAGACGGCGCGGAGTTGGTCGTACAGGGCCCGTTCGAGCCGGACGGCCTTCGAACGGAACTTGGCCGCCACGAGCGGATGACCCGTCTCGATGGCGTGCACGAGCGTCAGGTGGTCCCGGATCGGGCCGGCGAGGGCGAAGTCCATCTCCCCGAGCTCGAGCCGCTCGGCGCTCGCCTCCACCGCCCGGAACCGGTCCCGGGTCATCGGGTGGAACCGCAGCAGCATGCGGTCCTCCAGCGCCGCGAAGTTGGGGTCCCCGATCGTTGCCCAATAATCCTGGGCCCCGGCGGTGCGAACGTTGTAGTTCACCGAGAAGAACGAGCGGAACGTGTACGGGCCCACCGTGCCGAACGTCGTTTCCCACTTCACCTCGCGCTGTTCCATCACGAGCTTCAGCGGTTCGACCATCCCGCGGTACTTGAACCAGTCATTGAACTCGGGCACGATGAAATTGAACGTCCGTCCGGTGTAGGAAGCACCGACCCGGAGGAACTGGACGGGCGTGATCCCACCACAGTAGCGGTTGCGACCGGCGAGTCCGTGCGCGGGGACGCCGGTCCGGGGGTTGCCGCGCACGAGGTCGTCGATCGAGAACGTCTTTCCTGTGCCGGGCGGCCCGAACAAGGCAAGGTGGAATCCGGTCGCGCCGGTCGTCCGGCCGGTCGGCGCGAGGAGCGGCGCGTCGGCCAGAGCGTACTGCTGCAGCAGCGAGATCAACGAGTCGAAGTACAGGGCCTCTCCGAAGAGGCCCCGGAGGTAGTCGGACAGCTTCGCCACATCGAACGTTCGACCGAACTCGACCGTCTCCTCCAGCCGGTGATGCAGGATGTCCCGGAGCCGGTCGAGGAACTCGGAATCCATCGACCGGATCTCCGCCGACTCGTCCGGCACGGGCTGGAGGGCGGACGGTTCCACCACCTCCGAGCGCGCTACCTCGTCGAGCAGCAGCTGCCGCAGTTCCTCCGGGTAGGGGATGTGGAACGACTTGTCGCCCCGGCCCTCGGGGAGCTCGAGGAGCAGCCCCCGGCGCCGCAGGCGCGCGATCAATCGACTGGAGTCCTCGAAGACTCGGTCTCGGAGCAGACGGCTCCGGAGCTCCGAGAGCCGGAACCGCGCGGGCTGCGACGCGACGCCCCGGATCGTGCGACGCCGGTCCGAGTCGGCAACGACCGCCGCGAGGACCCGCGCGACCGGTACGTCGGCCGCCGCGATCTCCAAGGAGGCGGTCGCGGCCACACCGACCTACTCGAACTTCATCTTAAAAAGGTCCACAATCGAGTCCCGGCCGTGGTCGGTCGGAGTTCTTCGTCGTACGAGCGCGAGCTGCGCACGCTCCTGGAGGGACAGCCGGCCGCCGTCCGAGCGTACGCCCGGGGACTTCCCCCGGGCGCCCGGGCCGCCTTCGAGCGGCTCATTGCCGAACCGTTCCTCGTCATCCGCGGCGCCGGATCCCTCGGGTTCGACCTGGTCGCGATGCGCCACGACTTCGCGCTCCCCCTCGAGGTGAAGGCGTCGTCCGACGACGTCATTCGATTCACCGCCGCCAGCGGCCGCGCCGAGGCGCAGCTCGCCGCCCATCGGGCGGCGGTCGGCCGCGTGGGGTTGACCGTGCTGTACGCGTACCGCCGGCTGGGTCGTCGCTCCGAGGAGAGCTGGCGTGTCTTCCTCGCGAGTCGCGCGCCGGACCGCGGCGCGATGGGCGCGATCTGCCGTCGCGTCCCGCCCGTGAACTCGACCCGGGAGGGGAACGGGATCCTCCGCTGGGACGAGGGAATGCCGCTCTCGGAGTTCCTCGAGAAGGTGCGGTACTTCATGCCGACCGTGGCGACTGCGGCCGCATGACCGTTCACGTCGCCTCCGTCGGGATGGTCCGCTTCGGAAAGCGGCCCGAGAGTCTCGTCGAGCTCGCCGCCGAAGCCGGCGCCGGCGCCCTCGAGGGGGTCGGCCGTCGCCCCATCGACCTGCTGGTCGTCGGGTCGATGATGGCCCACGGGCCCCACGGGCCCGAGGCACTGCTACCGCGCCTGGCCGGACGTCTGGGCGTTGAATCGGCGTCGGGATACCGGGTCGATGGGGCGAGCGCGACCGGGGCGATGGCCTTCCATGCCGCGGCCCTCGCGATCGAGACCGGGCGGTTCGACCGAGCTCTCGTCGTGGCCGGCGAAAAGATGACCGACCGAACCACGGCGGAGAACACGCGGGACCTCTCGGCGTCGCTGCACACCTCCGAAGTCGCGGCCGGCGCGACGATGCCCGCGCTCGCGGCGATCGTCGCGCAGCGGTACCTCCAACGTCACGGCGGCACGCCCGCGATCTTCGACGCCGCCACGGTACACGCGCGGGCGATGGCGGCGCGCAATCCGTTCGCCCATTTCCAGAAACCCGTCACCCTGGAAGAGGTCGCGGCGAGCAAGATGGTCGCGAGCCCCTTGCGGCTGCTGCACTGCTCCGCCATGTCGGACGGCGCCACCGCCGTCGTGCTGGAGAAGGGCGACGGCCCGGCGGGCGTCCTCGGTCTCGGGCAGGGTTTCGAGGCGCTTCGCGTCGTCGATCGCAACGACCTGACGACCTTCGGGGCGACCCGGGTCGCCGCGCAGCGTGCGTACGAGAACGCGAAGGTCGGACCGAAGGAGGTCGCCGTCGCCGAAGTGCACGATGCGTTCTCCCCGTTCCTCTTCATCCACATGGAAGATCTCGGATTCTGCGAGGTGGGGGAGGGACCGGCGACGCTCGCACGTGGGGACGCGGGCCCCGACGGTCGGATCCCGGTGAATCCGAGCGGAGGCGTAGTGGGTCGGGGGCACCCCGTGGCCGCCTCGGGCCTCGCCGAGATCGCGGAGGTTGCCCTTCAGTTGCGCGAAGAGGCGGGCGCCCACGCGGTCGCCACGCCGCCTCGAGTCGGCTTGGCCCAGGCGGTGGGCGGGATCGCGTCGCACAACTTCGTCACGATTCTCGGACGGAGCGGAACATGACCCCCTCGCCCGAGGCGATCGAGCTCAGTCGCTGCGAGGCGTGCCAGGCCCGGTTCCTGCCGACGGACGGTGGCTGCCCCCGATGCGGTTCGACCGACGTCCACCCGTACTCCGCGCCGGCGCTCGGCACGGTCCTCGTCAGCACCGAGCTGACCGCGCCCGCGGAGGGTTGGGCGTCACCCCACCGGCTCGCCCTGGTCGAGATGCCGGAGTCGGTGCGGCTCCTTGCGGTCGTGGAGGGACCCCTGCCGGGCCCCGGCACCGTCGTGTCGGTGCGAAAGGACCACGACCTCTACCGGGCGGCGGCCGAGCCCGCGGGATAGTGCGACCGGAACGCGGGGAGGGGGACGTCCCGGGCTCCGGCGGGTCCCGGAGCCCCTTTGAACCCCCGAGGTGAAATCACCACAGGATTAGCAATCCTGCGCCTTACCGGGCTGGGCTATCCCCGCGCGACCGTGACGAGCCCGGTCGGCTCCTTAAGGCTTCGCTCGAAGAACCGCGTCCGGAGTCGCCGCACGGTCCCGAGACGTTCGACGTCGAGCAGACAAGGCTTCAGATAGGGGGTGGGTCGCTGGGCCCTTCGGAGTTCGGCGTGTACGGACCGGGTGGCGGGTACGCGTCGAATCCTTCCCCCGGCCGACCCCGTCGGTTCTGGGCCCTCCTGATCGTCGGGATCGCCATGGTCGCGATCCTCGCGACCGTGGCGTTGTTGCTGGTGACGGGGACGATTGGTTTCGGGGGAGCGCCGCGGCCGTACGACGGGTACTGGGGCGGGTTCTTCCTTCTGTTCCTCCTGCTCTGGGTCTCCTTCTTCGTGATCCGGATGGCGTTCTGGAGCAGCCGTTCCCGGAGTCCGTACTATCGCTCGCAGTACCGCGGGGGGATGGGCCGGGACCCCGCTGTCATGGCCGCCCGCCAGAGGTACGCCCGCGGCGAGATCACGCGCGAGCAGTTCGACCAGATCATGACCGACCTTGGGCGCCGCGGGCGCGGGCCGGGCGGCCCGCTCTCGGGGGCGTAATCTCGTCCGTTAAGTAGCGCCCGGGAGCTTCCCGCCCCCGGTGCGATATGCGGGTCGAGAAGGCCGGCGTGGTCGGCGCGGGGACGATGGGCTCGGCGATCGCCGAGGTGCTCGCGTTCAACGGCATCCCCGTGGTGCTGAAGGACGTGGACGGCCCGACCGTCGAGAAGGGACGCTCGAAGGTCCGAGCGATCGTCGACGAGCTGGTCCGTTTCCAGGAAGAACGGGCGCCGAAGGAGATCGCGCGGATCACGGAGATCGCCGGGCCCCTGTCGGACGCCCAGCAGGAATCGATCCGGAAGCGGCTCGCGCCGAAGTTCACGCGCGCCCGCGCCGACGAGGTCGTCGCGCGGGTCACCGGAACCACCGACTACGCGTCGTTCCACGACGTCGACCTCGTGGTGGAGGCGGTGTTCGAGCGGGCCGACGTAAAGCGCCCGGTGCTCGAGGCACTGGACGCGGTCGTTCCGGACCACGCCGTGATCGGGTCGAACACGTCGTCGCTCTCGATCACCCGGCTCGCACACGGGCTGAAGCGCGTGCGCGAGACGCTCGTCGTGCACTTCTTCAACCCGCCGTACACCCTGCCGCTGGTCGAGGTCGCGGGCGGGGTCGACACCCGCGAGGACGTGGTCCAAGAGACGGTCGACTTCCTGCAGGGACTGAAGAACCACCGGTACCCGCTCGTTCCGATCCGCGTCAAGGAATCCCCCGCGTTCGTGGTGAACCGGCTGCTCGCGCCGGTGCTCGGTGAGGCGTGCCTCGCGCTTGAGTCGGGGCTCGCCTCCTCGCGCGACATCGACGCGGCGATGAAGGCCGGCGCGGGGATGCCGATGGGTCCGTTCGAGCTGGCGGACCTGGTCGGGCTGGACGTCTCCCTCGAGGTCGCCGAGACGCTGTTCCGGGAGTTCGGCGACCCCAAGTATCGGCCCTCGGTGCTGTTGCGCCGGCTCGTTGACGCGGGCCATCTCGGTCGGAAGACGGGGCGGGGATTCTACGAGTACGCGAGCGGCTGAGCCATTCCCGCCGCTGCTTTAACGACCGGAGACTGGCACCGACGATGACGTTCCCCTCCGCGGAATGGGCCGCGGCGTTCCACGCGGCGATCAACGAGAACGCGGCGTACCGCGACGCGGCGAGGGCGTGGGTCGGGGACATCCTGCTGCTCGTCAAGCCGGCGGACCCGAGCGACCCGTCGCCCGGCGTGCACCTGGACCTCGCGAACGGCGCCTGCCGTTCCGCCGAGTTCCATGCGGACGGACGGAGCGTCTCCTCCGAGTTCGTGTTCGAAGGTCCAATCGAGAGCTGGCAGAAGCTGATGCGCCACGAGGTCGACCCGGTCAAGGCGATCATGGACGGCACCCTGAAGGTGCGCGGAAACCTCGCGAAACTGATGCGGTTCACGCGGGCGGCAAAAGAGCTGGTCGAGACGGCGTCGAACGTGCCCGGCTCGCTCTGAGGCTAGTCCGAGAGTATCGCAGCGGGAGCGGCATTCCGGCTCCCGCCCGGAACGGCCGGCGCGCCCGTGGCGCCGATCACCCTCGCGCCGGGCGGCATCGGCGGCTTGGGGGGAGCCGGCATCAGTCGCGTTTTCGCGAATCCGAG
>Ga0335073_10011764_pt1 | contig 12295 bp, 13 predicted proteins | sample Lox_Sample_22_FD_207093 | JGI IMG/M metagenome (GOLD analysis project Ga0335073, IMG submission 207093) | Soil microbial communities from Loxahatchee National Wildlife Refuge, Florida, United States - Lox_Sample_2.2 | ecosystem: Environmental > Terrestrial > Soil > Wetlands | place: USA... | reverse complement strand
GGCGACAAAGCCAAATACGCTTTGCGGACCGTTGATGACCTGCGCCAATTAAATCAGTCGTTTTTCTATGCCCGCGCACAGGATTCAGCGCATGAACTGGGGGTATGCGACGAAATAGTAATCGGCGCGGCACGCAGTGTCTGGAGTGATTTGCGGGCCGGGGAAGGCAATTTGTGGTCACTGAGTCAGCCTGTAACAGGGCGAACCTATCGCAGCGGTCGATCTACGATGAGCGATACTCGGCTGGTTTGTACGACGACCGTTCTGTCCCTATTCTCACTGCCGAACGTGATGCTCTCAGTAATGCAATGTTGCGTGCTGTCGCCACATTCCCATTCACTCGTCGGATCAGTCTTTTCGATTTTGGCTACGGCACCGGGCGTGTCATCAATGACTGGATCGAAGGCCAAGCGCGTCAGTACCTGCGGTCAGCACACCAGGAGTTGCGTCTCGTCGCCTATGACGTATCGTCGGTTGGCCTGCGGATAGCACAGGAGAGGTTGCACGCGGTGGGGTACGAGCCCACGAGACCGGTCAGATGGGAGTCGGGAGCCCCCCAGGGCTACGTCGCCGGCGCTGTGCAGAAGCGGCAACACGACGTCACCGTTACGGTTGTCTTCGTTCATGGCTGCGAGGACGAGCCTCCAGACGTAATGCGCGAGCTCGCGCTGGCCGCGAACGACGGGGACCACTACCTGGTCACCACCTGCCTTTACGGAGGTCTAGGGCATGTTCCCGGGGACGACCTCAGACGGGAATACTTTCGCCGGCTCAGCGAGCTCACGTCGCCGCGGGGCGAAATCATCCTGTGCCTGTCCGCGACAGGGGATCTAGTGGAGGTACAGCCTGAGTGGTCGGAGAAACTAGCGGCCGGGGATACCGGCGGATTTCCCATTGAGCGGCATGGCGACCTAGTTTATGACACAGAACTCGGCCAGCAGAACTTCTACCACGTATTCGGCACAGAACTTAATGACTACATGAAATCGATAACCACCGCAGGTCAGCGCTGGTGGATCGAGGGAATACGGTACCCAGGTGAAGAATTCGAGTCCCTGGAAGCTGAGCAAGCGAATTACCGCCTAGTGCGGCAAGCAAATGAGCGTAAACGCGGCCGCATCTGGAGCGCCGATGACTACAGGGAACTCCATTCGATAGCGGCGTTCCGAAGCCCGGTAGGTCCCCTGAACGGCGGTTGACATTCATCCGGAAGATTCGCCTGATCGTGGCTTCCTGGGCTGGAGAGTGCTCACCGTCACTAGGCACGCGGCCGCGAGCAAGAAGTAGGGAACCAGGTCCGAAGTGACCTGGGCCAGCACACCGCTTCCGGCCGAAGCGACGGTCTGGCCGGCGGCCCAGGCAAGGTTACTCATGCCGAACGCTAGTCCCAAGTCGAGCCCCAGTTTCCCTGCGCCATCGCTCACCAGCGTCATGGACGGCGCGTAAAGAGTGCCGAAAGCAGGCATCCCCAGGATGAGAACGGGAACCAGTGCACGCACCGACCCCAGGGTGGGGGCCAGCACGCACAGGAGAGTTGCCGCAACAAGTGACAGCCGGATGGGGCGGTCCGCGCCCCGGCGATCAGCTGCCCTACCAGCCAACCAGGAGAGCACTGACTCAACCGCGGACGCTCCTAGGAAGGTCCCCGCGATAAGCAAGCTAGAGGCACCGAGGTAGGAGAGGCGCAGTGGCGCCAGCACGTTCAGTACGCCGAAGGCCATCCCCGCCAGCGTGATCACCCACAGGCCAGTAGCCACGTCCCCGTTCTGGAGGGCTGTCCACATCTTCCGCGGCCCCTGCGGCTCGGACGCGCGGGGGGGTGGTACGAGGAACGCTGCCATCATGAGAGCGGCACCGGCGAATGCGGCGGTAATGAACGTGGGCCCTGTTCCGATCTCGTCGGCTATGGCTCCTACGACCGGGCCCAGTAGGGCACCCCCTACCGCGGCACCGACGGCTGTGCCGAGCACAGTCCCGCGAGCTTCATCAGGGGCCTCGGTGGTCAGCCAGGTCAATCCGGCGGCCCAGGTACAGGCTCCGCCGAAGCCCTGGATGAAGCGGGCGGCGTCGAGGACGCTCCCGACAGAATCCCAGCCGAAGACCAGCGTCGAGAGGCTCATGAGGGTCAGGCCGATCAGGACCACTTTCCTCGAGCCAAGCCGGGCCGTAAGCAGTCCGCCGGGGAGAGCGCCGACCAGCGTCCCGAGCGGATAGCCCGCCACCAGGATGCCGACTTCCGATTTTGAAAGATGGGCGACGTGCATGTAGTGGGGCAGGAGTGGCGTGAGCGCGGAAAAGAAGATGGTGTCGACCAAGACCAGCGCGCATACGTAGATAAGCAGGCCCTGCATCGGACGCGTCGTCCGTGACCTGGCGGCGTCCGTCACCGCGGGGTACCGATCAGGTCAGCCACTCCGCTCCGCATATCCAGCCCAGCCGGGCCGGTGCGGTTCTGTCCCGTCGGCCGCTAAGGCTACGTGCTCACCCTTCCCCGCGAAAATATGCGCATTGCGGCAGTCTGACAATAAATGACGCTTATGTGGACGGTGGCTACCACCCAGTAACCAGCAGCCATCACTTGGGGCCGTCGGCGGTACTGTCGGTGGTCATGGGGCGGGTTGACCGCCCTTCTGCCGCCTCGCTTTTCGGCATGGACGGGTGGACCGAGGCTCTGCGCACTGCAGCGTTCCGCCATCTCCCTCAAGGTCTCGAACTTAGGGATAGCGACCTGCCCAGGTGTGCGGGTCATCACGGCTCTGTCTTGAGGGTGCAGGATTCTCTTAGGGTTGTCGGCCGGCGTTGTCACGAGTCCTAGCTCCGCCAGCGCCGCATCCACGGATGCCATCACGCGAATCCCGGCCCACCGTCGCTTCCAGCGCTTTAGGTCGTGACGCCACGCCTCGACGTACCTTGCGCACAAGTCGGGGGTGATCTCGTTCAGGCACTTCAGTGCCGACTGAAGCGACGCAGTGATCTCGTCTTGCATGTCCGGCGGGGCTTCGTCCGCCCGGGAGAGCGTGGCCTCAAGAAAATGCCGCCGCGCGTCGAGGAACGCCCCCCAGTATTCGCTTGTGGCCTGTGCGACGTCTCGGCCGAGGTGCAGTAGCGCGTAGAGCCCTTCCGCGAGGACGTCACCGAATTCTTGCCAGGCGGCTCGCTCCGCATTGGCGAACGGATAGTAGTACAGTTGTGTAGCTTTCAAATACGAGTTTCCGAGCTCGCCCTTTGACGCCGCGTCGAAAAAGAAGAGCCAATCTTCGTTGTAGATATCGGGGAAGAAGCCGATATCACTTTCGCAGTCCACGGCCAGGGCGGCCCCGGTCACGAAGACATCCTGGGAGCCGCCTGTGATGCGGTTGGCGTGGCAGACAATTGAGTTGTCTGGGAACTCGGTGACCCACATGCCAGCCGCAGAGAAGGAGCTAAGCATGTTGACAGTGCGCTGCAGGTCCGAATAAGAGATATCTCTTATGTCGTCATCAAGAAAGAAGATCCGCCGCCAGCCTAGCATCTTGGCGAGCACTAGCCCAACGTTGCGTTTCATACTGAGATCGGTGACGTGATTACTGCACGCAGGAGGCAGCCGGTCCTTGATGCCGGGCAATCCACGAAAGTTGAATAGCGGATGCGAATATCCTGGCGGAAGTTCTATGACGATGGCCCCGCTGAACGACCGAGCGTCGAGGTACTCCTTTACCTCGCGGGCGTGGAGGTAATGACTGCAGAGAATTACTAGCGAGCACTTCGCGGCTCGGGCCAGCGTGACGGCGTGATCAAGATACGCTGCGGGTCGTGTCCCTGGAACGATGATCGCGTCCAGGTGCAGGCCCACCGCGTCGGCCGGAGGACTTCCGGGCTCGCCTTGCTTGGCGAGATCGGAGTGCGTGTCGTGCTGTCTGATGCCTGCCATGTACCAGTTCATGGGTATGACCGCCCGTTGCCTGGGAACCGGGCGAGACCCGCGCTGCTCATGCGACGTCCTGTGCCCACTTGTAAAGGACCACATCAGGGCTGTTGAAGTCCGGCGTCATCGCCTTGTTCCTAATGACTTTGACCGACATCACTATGGCGAACGACCGGGCATCCCCGAAGTTGGCTGAAATGTATCTTTCGTTACTATCGCGCAACTCTTTGTCTGTAAGGCTGCGTACCGCGCCGTAGACGCCCCGGCTGTGGATGCCGTTGCATATCGTCAGCGTACGGCTGACGTTCAGCGGGTTCGGTACCCGGGCAAGCAGGCCTACATCCTCGGTCAGGATCTTCTTGTCCGGGTCCATCCATTGGGGCCAGAACTCGCGCTCTGTACCATCTTGCTCGGCGACAAAGACTTCCCCCGACTCCAGGCCTCGATCGACCTGTCTCACTGGCAGCTTAGCCATTCGAGACAGCCTCTCGGTTATCTCGTTCCAGACCACGCCACCGAGAAGGATGAGGTGGCCGGTAAGGTCATCTCGCTCTACCTCGTCAGGGGTCTTGAAATGAACGGTCGCCGCAGGATTTTCGGAACGTATATGGCCGAACAACTCAACTAGGGCGTCGATGTCGGCGTACGTCTGAAGTTCCGTGTAATTAGGGTTTTGCGGATCTCCGAAGGTTCCGATCACATTATCCGGGAGCAGAGCGCAAACAAAAGTCACCCGGCCGCCGTCACGGAAATGCCAAGACCGGCTAAATACCGGCGCTTCCTCGGGTGGGTCTCCGCTGGCCGCGCTCCTGAGCCGGATTAGGTCAGCCTCAAGTCGGTCGTACGCCTTCCGCTCATCCTGGCTCAGGTCATTAAGCGCGAACAGCTTCGGCTTTCCCTGGACTGACCGAGGTGTGGCGAAAAAACGTGCGTAAGCCTGTATGCGCTCTGCCGGCGGAAGCTTGGGTGCCTTGAGGCTTTCCCACGATGACACAGTGGCGGGTGCCAGGCTTTCCTCGTCGCTGAAGGCCCTTGCCAGCTTCTCTTGAGTCAGCCGTGGCCATTGCTGCCTGAGTTGCCTCAGTCGTGAGGCAAGCTGCAGGGCTGCGGGAGGCGCAGGTTGCATGGGTGGTCTCACCCCCTGGTAAGCATGCCTGACTGTGCCGCCGGACATGCCACGACACGCCAGCAATCTGGAGACTGTAGCAGGCAAAGTGTTTACGCCAAAGACAAACTGGAAGTATTGTAGGTGAGGAGTAAAGGTTGTACAAGAGTAGAGTCTACTGAAGTTTGGTAGATATCAGTAGAGCTTGGACAATGAAGTCTGTACAGCTCGAATCGTTAGCCCGGTACTCGGCTGGGAGGCGAAATTGCCCAGTCCCTCAACCCCCGTCGACGGCTGGTCAGATTTCCTTGAGCAGTTGGCGGCGATCAGGGAAGATCCCAAGGTAAAGAGCCTTGCCCGGTCGCGGGCAGGAGATTTCGGGCTGGCGGAAGACGCGCTGCAAGAGGCCTATTTTGCCGTGGCACGGGTCGAGAACCCTGAGCACATCCAAGACCTGCGAGCGTACTACTGCCGGGTCTTGCTCCGGAGCATTCACCGGCTTCGCGGTCAGCTGGGAACGGGCCTCGTGGACGACTTCCGCAGAGTGACTGACAACAGCCAGCGCAAACCCGGAGGCGAACCACCTCTGCCGCCGTTCGACGGGACCGTCATCATCAACCTGTTCGTCCAGGATTGCCTGCGGTATCTTGCTGCGCACCGTGCGGCCCTGAGCAGTAAGGTCCCCGGCCGTTCCCCTGACCCTGGCCGGTATCGCGACGTGGTCGTCACCGGCGCCAAGGGGATGCTGCTCGCCAGCGTCAGCGACATCGACCTCAACCAAACCTTGCGCACCGCTTATCCTCAGTGGTTTGCGGAGAACGGCGTACCGGTCAGCAACATTCACCAGCGATTCGCTCGAGCTCGTGCCGACGCCTGCCGCGTGCTGCGAGAAATCATCAAGCGCCGCGACCTTTACTTCTGAAAAGGATTGTCAGGTCCACTCGCCGGCTATCTCGTCTCTCTCAGGTACAACCTTGAGGAGGGGCTCCAATGGTCGTCGACCCGTCAATCGAACGCGCGGAACCTGGGTCACGAAACGCCCGGGATAACAGGCACGCCGACCCGATCCTCCAGACTGAGGCCAACGCGGCGCTTGAGCGCTGGCTCCTGACAACCGGGACGGGCGAGTCCACGCCCGTCGCGTTGCTCCAGTCCGCCATGCTGACGGTGATCTCGGCGGGGCTGATGCTCCGCGGATCGGTAGTGCTGGCTCGAACCCGGTCGTTCACGCTGTCACGCCCGCTCGGGATCGTCCGGTGGGCGCGACGGGATGCGGCCACCGCGCGGATCGCGCAGGGCCTGGCGAGCCAGCAGCTGCAGCGGCACGTTGGCGCGCTATGGCAGATGCTCTTCCCCTGGGCGCTCGGCACGGCCGCGCCGGCCGGCGTCGACCGGGCGAAGTGGGCAGTCGCCCTCAGGCGGTCAGTCCGTCGGCTGTTCCCGGTGTCGTGACTAGCGGTACTTCCCGCATCTGCCGCAGACCACAGCGCCGTCGGTCAACACGGGACATCGAGACCATAATGAGCTGGTCAAAAACCCTTCATCGGTGTGGAGTTGTAGTCATGCGCGACCTCACGCCGAGCTACGTGCCTGAGACCGGCGAGGTGGTCCTGGATGGTCCGCCAGCCGGCCCGGCCGGCGAGGCCGGGCTCGTTCCTGTCGCAGGCATGGAACTGGCCTTCGACCGCGCCGATGGCCACCTGGTCCGGGCGATCGTGGATGCTACCGTCGCACCCGCCATGGAACTGGTCACAAGGCTGTTTGGCAGGCATGCCGCAGGGACCCTGCGTGAGCTTGCGGGGCAAGCCGACGGTGCGCGACCGCAGGCCATGTCGCCAGCAGCCGGGCTGAGTGCGGCACTGTCGAGCTTGGCTCGCCTTGATGCCGCACGGGCTACCAGTCCGGTGCCAGCTAGTTCGCCATGGTGGGCGGCCGAGGCCGCGGTTCTGGCGGAACAGGCCGGCCTTCGCTCCCGGACGCTCGCGGAGGCAGGCCGGGCGAGTTACACACAGCGCAGCGGCCGGTCGCACAGGTTCCGCCAGTCAGGAATGGACGTGGCTGCCGAGGTTGCGAACCTGCAAAAGAGCCGCCTCCCCGGCCTGCACTGGGTCCTTGATCCTGGCCTTGCCCCGCCCGAGGTGTTCCGGCCTGGGCTAACGCCGTACTCAGACCTGCGCATTCACCGTGACGCTGGCAGCGCTGGCAGCGATTGTGTGGTCGTGCAAGCAACGCTGGCACCAGGCGCTGACCGTCAGGCTGCAGGTCGCTGGCACGTCAGGCTTGTCGACCCGTCGCGCCCAGCGCCGTGGCGCGTACTGGCTGAATCGGAATTCAAGGTAGCTGGCTCTCGGCTTACGGCGGAGCTCCTCCCACCTGGCGGCTCCGAGGAGACATGGATCGAGGTCGTCGACGATCCCGAGCGGCCAGTTCGCAGCGCCAAGGCGCACAGAATTCAGCGGGCGCTGCGGTGGGCGGATGCCGCGCTGCGTGCAGAGCGTGCCCCCGAAGGGATCGCACCACGGTCGACCCCAGCAGACTGGGCGGCGCTCGGCAGAGTCGCCTGGGAGCGGTGTCGTCTCGACTGGGAGGCAGTAGGCGACTACGGGCGGGCCGCAGCCGTGCTGGTCTCCCGGATGCCAGTGCCAGGGCCGGTGTACCTGGCCGAGATCCTGGGCGAGTGACATCAGGACGGCCGCTCGATGACGACAGTCACCCAGCGGTTGGCGCCCGAATTGCCCCGCTGACAAGGTCGCTAGCGCCATGTCCAGCGATGATCAGCGCGGACGCCGGTATGCCGTGTGACTCGAGGAAAGAAGCAACCCTGGCCGCCCGGTCGAAGGACAAGGTGTAGTTCGCGAGAGCCGTTCCCGGGGTCGATGCGAAGCCGTTGATCACTGCAGTGCCACCCGCCTCGCGCAGCTGTGGCAGGAGCAGGGTCAGCTGGGCTAGCGATCCGCGCCGCCGGCGTAGCATGACTGCGGTGGACATCACCCAGCTGATCCTTGACGATCATCACGAGCAGCGTCGGCTGTTCGCGATCCTGGAGCAGATAGACCGGTCCGACACTGAGGCACTGTCCGCGGTCTGGGGGCGGCTGGCGGCCTTCCTCGAGGTACACGCGGCGGCGGAAGAGGCGATCTTCTATCCCGAGCTGCTGAAGGTCGGGATAGCCGCGCGGCGGAGGGCCGGGGTGGAAGACGAGACCCTGGACGCCATCCACGACCACAACGAGATCAGGGATGCGGTCGCGGAAGTCGCGCGACACTCCGTAGGCAGCGATGACTGGTACGCGGCCGTGGCCGGTGCGAACCTGGCCAACGGCGACCACATGGCCGAAGAGGAACGCGAGGGCCTGACCGATTTCCGCCGACTGGCTGGGCTGCAGCGGCGCCACGATCTCGCCGTCGCATTCGCCGCCTTTGAGGCACGCAACGTCACGGGCGTCGAGCCGGTAGACAAAGACCCAGCCGCCTACGTCAGCCAGGCAGAGGCGGGCACGTTGCCCGCCAGCGACGGATCGCTGCGCATCGGCGACCTCAGGCGCACCTGACAGCGAGTTGTCAATGGAGATTTCCCTAGAGGACGTGCGGCACGCTCTCGTCGAACTGGGCAAGCTTCGGTTCGGGCAGATGCGGGTGGAGGACGCGATCCGGGAGATCGTCGATACGACCCACTCGATGTTCGCCGTCGACGGTGCGGGCCTGATGCTGGCCGACCCGGCGCAGCACTTGCGCAGCGTGGCCGCCTCCGATGACAGGTTCGCGCACCTGGAGGATCTTCAAGTCCGCCACCAAGAAGGTCCGTGTATCGAGGCGTTCGACACCAAGGAGCTGGTCGGCGCCACCGATCTAGAGCAGGACTCCCGGTGGCCCCTGTTCAGCTCGGCCGCTGTCCAGCGAGAGGTCAGGGCCGTGCTCGCCAGCCCGCTGCCTTACAACCAGGACGCGGTCGGCGTCGTGGCCGTGCTGTCCGAGCGCAGCCGCCCCTGGTCGCCTTCCAACGAGCTGGCGCTGCTGGCATTCACCGACCTCGCCGCCCTGCTGATCGCCAGCATCATCCAAGGTGAAGAGCAGACCGAGCTTGCCACCCAGCTGCAAGGCGCGCTGGACTCCCGGCAGGTGATCGAGCAGGCCAAGGGCGTCCTCATCGGGACGACGGGCATCTCACCGCGCGTGGCGTACGAGCAGCTCCGGTCCAGGGCCAGGTCTGAGCGCCGCAAGCTCGCCGTGGTCTGCGCTGAGGTTGTGCAGAGCGCGGTACGGCATGACTGAGACTCCGGGCCAATTGTTATATGCTTGGTGTGCCGTTGCGAAGCCGCCAAGAACCACGCGGCCCACGTCACGTCGGCGCTGTCCCCGCGTCTCGCACCGAGAGATTGAGACGCCTCCTGAGAGCAGTCGGCAATAGCCCGAGATACCTCTGCTCGACAGGAGAATTCGATGATCATCCTCGGTCTTATCCTGCTCATCGTCGGCTTCGTCGCCAAAATCGCCATCCTCTGGACGATCGGCATCATCGTGCTGGTCATCGGCCTTATCCTCGTCCTCCTCGGGGCGGTGGGCCACGCTGTCGGCGGCCGCCGGCACTACTGGTAGCCGTCCGCCGATGAAGGTACGGGCAGGCGGGCCCTGCGGTCAGCGGACGGCCGGGCCCGCCCGCGCCGCCAGGCGCGGACGTGGGTAGCCGCGTGTGTGCAGCACCGCCGGCGCAGCCGCCAATTTTCGAGGCGGCCGTGACCGGCGAGACCGTGACAGTGGTACTCCGCGGTGAGCTGGATGTGATGATCGAGGGTTTTCTCAACGGGCGCCTATTGCGGATCCGTGAGATGAACCCCAACCGGCTCGTCTTCGAGACGGCGCAGGTCACCTACCTCGACTGCGCGTCAGCGCGGCTCATCGCAGGCACCTGTGACTGGCTTCCGGCGGGCGTCAAGCCGGTCGTGAGCAACCCGTCGCCAATTGTGCGCAGGGTCTTGCTGGCCAGCGGCATCGGCGCGTTCTGTGAGCTTAGGCCCTAACGGGATCCTAGTTCGCCTCGCGCAAAGTGTTTGAAAGCCCCTTCTGCGAGCAGTTAGCGACGTCGAGAGTAATCCGTGAATAGGAGTCTTCGGTGATAATTCTCGGTCTTATCCTGCTCATCATCGGTTTCGTCGCCAAAATCGCCATCCTGTGGACGATCGGCATCATCGTGCTGGTCGTCGGCCTCATCCTCGCCCTCCTCGGGGCGGTGGGGCACGCCGTGGGCGGCCGCCGGCATTATTGGTAGCCGTCGACAGCAACAGCGCAGGCCCGGCGGCCTCCTGGCCTGCCGGGCCGGCGGCCTGCTCAGGGCACTTAGGTGTGTTATTCCGGGGCGTATCGCCCCGGAATAACACACCTGGCTGATTATAGGTCAGTGCTCCCACCAGGGCCTGCCCCTCCTGCTCACGGCCGGTTCCCGCGCTGGCTCCCTCGGCGCCAGGGTATGGGGTACCGGCGGCGCCGCGGCATGCCGCGGCTGGTGCGACTGGGTCGGCTGAGCCTGATGAGGCAGCATGAACTCCGGCAGGTCGGACTCGCCAAGACGCAGGTCGTGGCGGGACCCGACCTTCGCGTAGCCGAGGAACAGGATTCCGCTGACCAGCGTGACCAGGATCCATGCGAAGTGGCCGTTGACCTGGCTCCAGTCGTTGAAACCGTGCAGGATGGCGGCCACGACCAGGCCTATCCAGGCGACCTGGTACCAGCGGTACTTGCCGGTCACCACCAGCCCGATGAAGTACCCGGTCAAGCCGGCCCAGCAGGCGTGGCTGATCGGGTCGGTGACGAAGCGCCAGACGAAGTTGAGGATGAAGTACAGTACGGGGCCGATCAGTGCGGCGAAGATCGACGTGGACGGCGCGTGCCCGTTCTGGATCAGGTGCACGATGCTCGGGATGGCCCCTTGGACCGTCTGGTAGAACTCTTCCACGCCGTTCACCGTGAAGTACCTGACGACCTCGCTCGCGCCGAAGACCAGCCCGCTGACCGCCCCGATAAACAGGTAATCGCGCGGCGTCAGTCCCCGCCGGCCACGGTAAATCAACGCGACCACCAGCACCGGCAGTGCTTTGGCTAGCTCCTCGGGCAGGCCGATCGTGACGATGCTGGGCAGCAGGCTCGCGTTGGTCGCGTGCAAGGAGGTCTCCAGCGCCACCGCCAGCGGCACCTCCGTCAGCAGCGCGAACACCGTCACCAGCAGCAGCATCATCCTCGTCACGTGCATCGGCCTGATGATGACGCCGAGCAGCAGCAGCCAGGCGACGGCGAAGTACGCCGCGAAGATCCACGCGGCCACGTCGAACGTGGTGGTCGTGGCGTTGGAGCCCACGATGTACAGCGCGATCGACGGCACGCAGATCAGCGCGAGGAACAGCAGCACAGGGAAGCTGCGCAGCGAATGATGCCGGTACCAGTCACCGAGCGGCAGCAGGTCGCTGAGCCGGTCGGCGCCGTCCGTCCGGCCTGGCCGGGCGGACGGAGAGAGCGGAGTATGCAACGTCGGCCCCCTGCCCTGGCCGGCAGCCGCGATCCGCTACCGGACGCTATTGATCATCATGGTAAGGCGCGGCATTATCCGCGGGCCCGGGTACCTGCATCGGATGATCGCTGCGCGCCGAGGTCCCCATGTGCAGCTGCAGGGCGCTGATGACCAGCCCGAAGTGGCTGAACGCCTGCGGGGTGTTGCCTAGCTGGCGCTGAGCGGCCGGGTCCCACTCCTCGCTGAGCAGCCCGACGTCGTTGCGCAGCCGGAGCAGCTTCTCGAACAGCGAGATCGCGTCCCGCTGCTGACCGGCCGCGTTCAGCGCGTCCACCAGCCAGAACGAGCACGGGATGAACAGCCCTTCGCTGCCCTTGACCCCGTCGTCGGTCTCGGTGGTCTGATACCGCCTGATCAGGTCCCCGTCGCTCAGCTCGCGGCGGATCGCGGTGATCGTGCCGAGCACCCGCGGGTCGGTGCCGGGCAGGAAGCCGACGCGGGGGATCAGCAGCAGGCTGGCGTCGAGCGCGCTGGCCCCGTACGCCTGCGTGAAGGTGTTGCGCCCCGCGTCGAAAGCGTGCGTGATCACGTCCTGATGGATCTGGTCGCGAAGCCGTTCCCAGCGCGGTGCCGGGCCTGGCAGGCCCTGCGTCCGTACCGCGCGTGCCATCCGGTCGGCCGCGACCCACGCCATGACCTTGGAGTGGGTGAAGTGCTGCCGGTCGCCGCGTACCTCCCACAGCCCGTTGTCCGGCTCGCGCCAGGCTGACTCAAGGTGATTCATCAGG
>Ga0335073_10011763_pt1 | contig 12295 bp, 4 predicted proteins | sample Lox_Sample_22_FD_207093 | JGI IMG/M metagenome (GOLD analysis project Ga0335073, IMG submission 207093) | Soil microbial communities from Loxahatchee National Wildlife Refuge, Florida, United States - Lox_Sample_2.2 | ecosystem: Environmental > Terrestrial > Soil > Wetlands | place: USA: Florida... | reverse complement strand
TGGGTACGGCAGTGAACGGATTTCATGGCCAGCACGCCGGCATTGTCACCATCAATTACACAACTGGTTCGCCTGATGTGATCCAACAGAACTACAGCGAGTGGTGCAACTACCAGAAGAACGCCAATGAAACCGTAGCATTGACTGGAGAACGCATTATCGCCTCGGGCGGCGTCATCTCGCCAGTGTGCAATGTCTACGCTTACACATATAACTTGGACACATCACGCGAGGTGCAGAGCTTCAATCTGACGGAGACGGATTCGTTCAACGAGAACTACGTGATGGCCGTTTCGTTTAAGCCGCCAAGCTATGTGATCGAAGGTGGAACCGCAACCCCGACGTCTGTAGGTCCGGGCAGTTCGGCCACGGCGACGGTAACGGTTGCCCCACAACTTGGATACACGGGAACCGTCAATCTCGCATGTTCGATCTCTCCGCAGATAACGGGCGAGCCGGCATCTGCCGCAACCGCTCCAACCTGTGTCGTTAGCCCAACGTCGGTGACCGTGACCTCGACGGAATCTGCTCCGCCAACAACGCAGCTGACGTTTACCGCGGCTTCTCCGACGAAATCTGCGTTACAGAGATCACCGAGGATTTTCTACGCACTATGGCTTTTTGTTCCGGGACTAGTCTTCTTGGGCATTGGATCGAAAGGTTCGCGGCGGAGGAGGGCTTTGGGTTTGTGGATGATGGGATTGTTGCTGCTCACGATTCTCTTCATCTCGGCATGCGTGAGTTATACGCATCTAGGCAACGTCGGTACGCCCCCGGGACAATATACGGTGACGATTACGGGGCAAGATGCCTCCACCGGTGCGACGCAGGCCGGCAATCCGCCGGGCACAACCAACACGGTATTAGTGACAGTTACTCAGTAATCAAGCTCTGGGCGTCGAGGCGTCGCCCAGAGCTCTCCCAACTTTTCATATAGCTACCGATCTTGTTGCGATGTCCTTTCCCACGGAATGGCAGGCTCAGGGAGTATTCCAATCATGGCAAAGACAACAGGTTGTCGACTTCACTTCACTGTCGTGCTTCCGACTCTCCTTATTCTGATTCTTCTGGGCTCAGCCTATGCACAGCAACGGCAGGCATTGCAGTCACAACTTGTGGTTCCGGGGGCTCAAGTCATCGGAAGATTGCCGGGCTCGGAAGTGCTTCATCTTTCGATGGCAGTCCCGCTGCGCAATCAAGATCAGCTGGAGAGCTTGCTTCAGGAGCTCTACGACCCCACGAGTTCGAATTACCGGCATTTTCTAACCGTGCAACAATTCACCGATCAGTTTGGGCCCACCGTCTCGGACTATCAGCGAGTCATCAGCTTCGCCGAGTCTCATGGCTTGACGGTTACGCACACGTTTGCAAATCGCCTTGTGATTGACGTGAGCGGTCCGGTCGCGGCGATTGAAAATGCATTTCAGATCAACCTGAACGTCTATCAGCATCCCACGGAGAACCGCACGTTTTTCGCTCCTGATATAGAGCCGACCGTCGACGCCGGAGTTCCTGTGCTGAGCGTTGAGGGACTAAGCACGTACAGTCTGCCACATCCGATGCTGAAGCGAGCATCACCCAATTCAACTGTCCATAGCGATCAGACAGGCTCGGGGCCCGGTGGACAATTTCTTGGCAGCGACATGCGCGCGGCTTATGGTGGAGGGACCGCGTTGAACGGGGCTGGGCAGGTGGTTGGATTGATCGAATTGGGTCCGTATCGTCTCGCGGACGTGCTCAGTTATTTCAGCAGTTTGAACCAGCCTCTGAATGTGCCGATCATCAATGTACTCGTCGGAGTGAGCGGTGTTTGTGGAGTGGGCTGTGATGATGGCGAGGAAGCGATCGACATACAGCAGGCGATTGCGATGGCGCCCAGCATGTCGGCCCTGCTTGTGTATGAGACGAACGGTGCAACCACCGATGCCCAAAGTGCGTATGCCCAAGCCGCGTCGGACAACATCGCCAAGCAGATCAGTATTTCATTTGGATGGTCGGGTACTCCCGCTTCCGAGCCAGGCTATGAGCAGGTTTTCGAGGAGCTTGAGGCGCAGGGGCAGAGTTCTTTTGTGGCGTCCGGAGATGCCGGCGCAAGCTTATCGGGAGGATACCCCGGAAATAGCACGAACATTACTGATGCCGGAGGCACAGATATCACGACCGTCAGCGCTGGCGGAGCATGGCAGTCGGAAACCGGATGGATTGGCAGTGGCGGAGGATGGAATACCGCAGTCGCGATCCCGAGCTGGCAAACTCCGGGTATCAATTCAGAAAACGGTGGCGATCCGAGTTATCGCAACATTCCCGATGTTTCCGCGGAAGCGAATACGGACAACTATTTTTGCGCGGACGGTTCTTGCCAGGGAGGGATTGGAGGAACAAGTCTGGCCGCGCCGCGGTGGGCAGCATTTGTGGCACTGATCAATCAGCAGGCCGCGGCGAATGCGACGGCAGGAGCCAATCCTACTCTCGGTTTTCTGAACCCCACGATCTACGGCATCGGGCAAGATGCGAACTACGGCAGCGTTTTCCACGACATCACGGTGGGCAACAACGAGACGTCTACTAAGTGCACGGTAGGCACCCTAGGATGCCTGCCCGACGGGGACGTTGGTTTTGACGCCACCACTGGCTTCGATCTGGTCAGCGGATGGGGAAGTCCGAATGGTCCGACTGTTTTCGATGCGCTCTTCCCGACTACGACAAATGCAAACTTCTCCATGTCCGCTACTCCCAGCGTGCTGTCGCTGACTGCGGGACAAGGTGGAACGAGTTCGATTGCTATCACTGCGCTGCATGGTTTCAACGCCACTACGAATCTCACGGTCGTGATTCCGGGAACTGGATCGCCCAGCTATGCGCCTGCAGGACTCACGGCTCAGTTGAACGCTTCTTCGATTACCGCTGGGGGTTCGCCGGCGACCCTTTCGGTTTCCACAACCAGCGCAACGCCGGGTGGTACTTATGTCATCGCGGTGGTTGGGACCAGCGGAGGGATTGCCCAGACGGCTTATGTGACGATTGAGTTGCCGGCGTTTGTAGGGGTAAGTGCGACTCCGGCCGCGGGCGTATCGCTGAATCAGGGCGGGACGGCAACGGCCACTGTTACTTCGACGCTGATCAACGGATTCAATTCAGCAATCAATCTTACGGCATCGGGATTACCCAGCGGGGTCACGGCATCTTTCGTGACGGTGAATGCCACGACGAGCACAGTGACGTTCACAGCCAGTTCTACCGCTGTGCTCACCGCCGCCGCAAAGCCGACAGCCGTCACGATCACTGGAACGGCGACGGGAGCGTTATCGCAATCTACCGCAATCAATCTTTTTGTGAATCCAGCGACGAGCGGCGGATCGGGTACCCCAGTAGATCTGTCGTCGGCATACAACGTGCACGCCTTTTACGATGACGCTGATGAGTCGTCGATTACCGCGACGAACAGTCTCGATGGAGTGGGCTTTGCGTTCTCAGCCAATCTGCTAGGCACGGGTCTCGATTTCAGCGGCACGCAATTTAACTTCGGTTCAGCCAATCAGGCGGATGCTGTCTACGGCACGGGCAGCTCTATCGCTTTGCCATCGGGCATCTTCACCAATCTCGAATTGCTGGCGACTGGGATTGAAGGCAATCAGGCCTCACAGACCGTAACCGTGACCTACACCGACAATTCGACGCAGTCGTTCAGCCAGAGCTTCAGCGACTGGTGCAGCGCGTTGAACAGTGGATGTGTGAGCACGGGTAGTAATCCCGGGGAATCCGTCGCGGTGGCTATGCCTTATCGCGACAGCGCCGGCGGACCGGATGACCGGGTCTTCTATCTTTATCACTACTCTTTTGCCCTGAATACGAACAAGACCGTTGCGAGCGTGACCCTCCCGAATAATCGAGACGTGATCGTGCTGGCGGCCAGTTTGAGCGGCCCCGTTACAACCGGCTTCACACTCGCGGCTGCACCGGGCACATTGAGCGTGCCACAAAGCGGAAATAATTCGACAACGATTACTGTCAATTCGACTGGCGGGTTCACCGGGGCAGTAAGTCTGTCGGCTTCGGGATTGCCGAGCGGTGTGACGGCACAATTCCAGCCAACGAGCACAACGACCACAAGTCAGTTAACCCTCACTGCCAACGCAAGCGCAACAACGGGGCCAGCGAGCGTGACGGTGACTGGCGCGTCTGGCAACCTGACGGAGATCACCACCCTGAATGTAAACGTGACTCCTCCTTCTTCGTATTCGTTATCGGCGGGAGGCCCGAGCCAGCCAAGCATCAGTCCGGGAGCATCGTCACAGGCGACGATCACGGTCGCTTCCGCGAATGGATACACCGGCAGCGTAACACTTTCCTGTAGCATCGCGCCCGCGGTATCGCCCGCGCCCTCCTGCGCATTCGGAAACACGAACCCGGTCGCCGTCACGGCCAGCGGCGGAACTGCCACGTTGACCTTCACCACTGTCGGACCGTCGGCAATGATGGTTCGTCATGGCCTTCTCTTCGCGCTGCTGTTGCCCATTCCAGCGCTGGCCCTGCTCGGCGTCGGATCGCGAGGTTTACGGCGCAAGAGAATGTTAGGGCTTTTTGTCCTTTGGACAATGCTGGCAGGCATGATTCTGATGCCAGCGTGCGGAGGAGGTAGCAGCAACTCCGGTGGAGGTGGAAGCAGCGGTACTCCAGCGGGAACTTACACCATCACGATCACGGGTAAAGACGCGAACAACAACATGCCAACAGGAACCTCCCCGACTGTGACGATAACAGTGAACTAGCGACGATGGACATAGAAAAACCAGAGCGCAGAAGTTATCGCGGGTTGATAAAATTGCTGTTGCTTACGACCACGCTTGCGCTGAGTGGTTGCGGAGGAAGTGGCGCGCAGCAGGTTGTGCTATCTACACCTCCGACTGTGACCGTGACGGTTTCTCCAGCGCTGGCCGGAGTTGTCGTCATCACCCAGACGCAACAATTTACGGCAACGGTCAGCGGAACGTCCGGGAGTTCTGTGACGTGGTTTGTGGACGGAGTCGCGGGCGGCAGCGCGTCAACCGGAACGATTAGTTCGAGCGGTATATACACTCCTCCATCGACCGCCGGAACTCATACTATTACTGCGACGAGCGCAGCAAACACCGCCGATTCCGCCACAGCAACCGTCGCTGTTACTGATCTTGCCGGAGTCTTTACTCACCATAACGATCTTTCACGAGACGGCGCAAATATTCAGGAATATGCCTTGACGCCGAGCAACGTAAATACAAGCAGTTTTGGAAAATTGTTTTCTTGTGCTACGGCCACGCAATCGCAAATCCAGAACTGGCAAGGTGCGGTCTATACCCAAACGCTCTGGGTACCCAGCCTCACGATCGCAGGCGGCACTCATAATGTCATCTTTGTCGCGACCCAACACGACACGGTATTTGCTTTCGACGCCGACACAACTCCCTGCGTCACCTACTGGCAAGCGAACCTACTCGATACACTGCATGGCGGTTCTTCGACAGAAACGCCAGTCTACTGGAATGATGTCGGCTGTCAGTGTGGAGTCGGAGATATCTACCCGGAAGTTGGAGTTACCGGAACTCCAGTCATTGATCCCAGCACAAATACCATGTACTTAGTGAGCACTTCACAAGATAGCTCGCAGCGAACTTTCTATCAGCGTCTGCATGCGTTGGACCTTATTACTGGCAGTGAAAAGTTCAGTGCGCCGGTGAACATTGCCGCATCTGTGCCAGGTGTGGGCGATGGCGGAACGACCGTGCTTTTCAATGCGCAGATGCAAAACCAGAGACCCGGACTCGCACTTTCAAACGGCGTCGTATACATCGGTTGGTCGGCGCACGAGGACGCTTCTCCTTGGCATGGCTGGCTGATTGGTTACAGCGCAAACGATGTTCAACAGCAGGCCTCAGTTTTCAATACTTCGCCGAACGGTGGGGCGGGCGGAATTTGGGGCGGAGGAGGTGCTCCCGCAGTTGACAGCGCTGGAAACATTTACCTCTCTACCGGCAACGGCGTTTTCGACGCCAACATGACGACCCTCCCTGACAATGACTTCGGAGACAGCGTGCTTAAGCTCGCTCCCTCAACGGGCAGTACTTTGAATGGCCAAAATCTAACCCTGGCGGATTGGTTTACGCCGGATGATCAGTCTTGTCTCGCGAACACCGACACCGATCTTGGAGCAGGGGAGCCTGTGTTGCTGCCTGATCAGAGTTCGGGACCCGTGCTACATCTGCTCGTGCAAATAGGAAAAGAAGGAGTTGTCTATCTTATCAATCGCGATAATATGGGCGAGCTTCAAGCGAATAACTGTGCGGGCACGAACAGCCAGATTGTCCAAACCTTCGGGGGATCAACGTCCGGATTCTATGGAACTACCGCTTTCTGGCAGAACAATCTTTATTTTGGCGGCAGCCTCGACAATTCAGGTTCCGGTGACTACTTGAAAATGTTTGCATTCAACCCTGCCAGTGGAACTTTCACCACTACGCCGTCGTCGGAATCTGCGCACTATTTCAATTTTCCCGGTGTGACTCCTTCGATTTCTTCGCAGGGATCGTCGAATGGCATCGTGTGGGCGATCGATGCCAGCGCCTATGGCTACGCGAATCCGAATCCAGCCGGAGGAACGACGAATTGCTTTCAAGTGCCGGTGCCATCGCAATGCATCGGACCCGCCGTGCTGCACGCGTATGATGCTGGGAACTTGGCGAATGAATTATGGAATAGTTCCATGGCGTCGAGTAACCGGGACCAGGCCGGCAACGCTGTAAAATTTGTGCCGCCGACCGTCGCAAACGGCAAGGTATACGTGAGCACGCGCAGCGAAGTCGACGTGTACGGGCCGCTGCCCTAGAGTTGCATCGGGATGCTCTGGCAATTTCCTATCGGGTAGCTAGTTGCACTGGAGAATCGAACTGACTCTGGGAGACTTATCATGAGGATAACTTATAAGGCTCTATTAGCTGCAACCAGCATTGTGGCCGGTATGCTGACCATTTGTTCGTCCCAGACGGACGAAAGGCCTGACCTGTCAAAAGATCCCACACTCTACGTTGTCGGCTACGCGCACCTTGATACCGAATGGCGATGGGAATATCCAGAAGTGATCGATAAATACATTCGCAATACCATGGAGGATAACTTCAAACTGTTCGATAAGTATCCTCATTATGTGTTCAACTTCAGCGGCGCCAACCGATACAGATTCATGAAAGAGTACTTCCCGGAGGATTTTGCGCGCGTAAAAAAATATGTTGCCGAAGGCAGATGGTTTCCCGCTGGATCCTCCATGGAAGAAGGAGATGTGAATGCGCCCAATGCCGAGGCGATTATCCGTCAGATCTTGTATGGCAATCAGTGGTTTCGCAAGGAATTCGGAAAGGCCAGCGCGGAGTATATGTTGCCCGACTGTTTCGGATTTCCGGCGTCATTGCCGACGATACTCGCGCATTCCGGCGTGAAAGGATTCTCAACGCAGAAGCTCGTATGGGGATCGTCCGCTCCCGGTGGAGGCCGAGAGTCGCTCGAAAAAACTCCGGAAGGAACTCCGTTTAACGTCGGTGTCTGGGTCGGACCCGACGGGGAGACGGTGTTAGCGGGTCTGAATCCCGGCAGTTACAGCGGTGGCATCGAAACGGATCTCAGCAAGCCGCTGGCTCCGGAACCTTCAAACCCGGCAGCGGCAGATCTGCAGTCCAGGATTGGCGAGTTGCAGCGCAAGCTCCAGCAAGAGCAGCAGTCCGGCAAACAGCCCGATCAAAAAGAAATCCAGGAGTTCTTCGGATTACGTATGGAGCAGAGCGCGCTTACTCGCGCCCAGCACGACTTTGATTTCGAGCGCTATCAAGACGATTGGGCCGCTCGTGTGCTCAACAACGGCAAACTCACCGGCGTTTTCACCGACTACCACTATTACGGTACTGGCGACATTGGTGGCGCTCCGGATGAGGATTCAGTGAAACGGCTGGAAGCGATCGTTACGAAGGGCAGCGCGAGTTTCCCTCCGGAGGGGCAATTTTTCTTTCGCAGAGGGGAACATCCGAATTGGCCGGTGACTCAGGCGGGGGATGGACCTGTTCATGTTATCTCCGCTGCAGCAGACCAGATGTTTCTCGACCTGACGCCGAAGGAAATCGAAGGTCTTCCCCGGTACACAGGCGAAATGGAATTGACTAACCATTCTGCTGGCTCGCTGACTTCGCAGGCATATCAGAAACGTTGGATCCGGAAAGAAGAAATACTGGCAGATGCGGCGGAAAAGGCCTCGATTGCCGCCGAATGGCTGGGCGCGCGGCCCTATCCTTTGGAGCGCTTGAACGATGCATGGACTCTGGCAATGGGCGGACACTTTCACGACATCGCCGCCGGAACGGCCACGCCGAAGGCATATGAATTTGCCTGGAACGACGATGTGATCGCGATGAACCAATTTGCTGGTGTCTTGACTAACGCAACGGAAGGCGTCGCGGCGGCACTCAATACCGAAACCAAAGGCATTCCTCTCGTCGTTTTCAATTCGCTCAATGTGCCCCGTGAGGACTTGGTCGAAGCCAAAGTCGACTTTCCCGAGGGGATGCCGAAAAACGTTCACGTGGTTTCTCCCGAAGGAAAAGATTTCCCCGCTCAAGTTTCCGGGGACAAGGTAATCTTCGCCGCGGACGTGCCGTCGGTCGGTTACGCCGTTTACGAGGTTCAGCCTGGCGTGGGATCGAGTTCGAATACAGAGCTTCGCATTTCAGATTCTGACCTGGAAAATCGCTATTATCGCGTGAAGATCGATTCTGAAGGTGACGTGGCCAGCATCTTCGACAAGCAGATGAGCCGGGAGTTGCTTTCAGCGCCCGCGCGCCTGGCGATTTCTTATGACAATCCTCGCCAATGGCCAGCGTGGAATATGGACTGGGACCAGGAACAAGCTGCACCAAAGGCTTACGTTTCTGGACCCGCGAAGATTCGAATCGTGGAAGGCGGCCCCGTCCGCGTTGCTCTCGAAATTACGCGTGAGACCGCTGGTTCTCGATTTGTGCAAACGATTCGCTTATCGGCTGGGGATGCCGGCAAACGAGTGGAGTTCGGCAATGTCATCGATTGGAACACGCGCGAATCGAATCTGAAGGCTGTTTTCCCACTCACCGCTTCAAATCACGTCGCAACCTATAACTGGGATATCGGAACCATCGAGCGTCCGACCGCGGAGCCGAAAAAATTCGAGGTGCCTTCGCATCAGTGGATCGATCTCACCGACGCAAGCGGCGAATTCGGCGCCACCATCCTTACCGACTGCAAGAATGGATCGGACAAACCGACCGACAACACCATTCGCCTTACCCTCATTCGTACGCCCGGGACGGCCGGTGGGTACGCTGATCAGGGCACGCAAGATATCGGCCACCACGAGTTTACTTATGGAATCGCCGGTCACGCCGAAGGCTGGCGCGATTCTCAGACGGACTGGCAGGCACAGCGGCTCAATTCGCCTCTGGTTGCGTTTGCCACGTCGAAGCACGCGGGTGCTCTCGGAAGAAGTTTTTCCCTCGTGAAGATCAGCAATCCGCGCATTCGCATTCTCGCCCTGAAGAAAGCCGAACAAAGTGATGAAGTCATCCTTCGCATGGTGGAGCTTGACGGAAAGCCGCAGAATTCGGTGCGAGTGTCCTTCGCGAAGCCGATTACCGCAGCACGTGAGGTGAGTGGACAGGAGCAACCAGTGGGAGATGCCGAAGTGAAAGAGGGAGTCTTGCTGACATCGTTCAGCGCATATCAGCCGCGCACATTTGCTATTCGGCTGGCCAAATCGGAGACGCACATCGCGAGCACGAAATCGACTTCCGTTGCCTTGCCTTATGACTTGGCGACTGCAAGCAATGCCGGAAAGCCCGCTCCGAATGGAGGTTTCGACGGCAAGGGCAATTCGCTCCCTGCCGAGATGCTTCCAGCCGACATCGCATTCAATGACGTTCATTTCCACCTGCCGGAAGGTGCAGCTGCGAATGCCGTTGTCGCAAAGGGGCAAACCATCCAGCTTCCGCAGGGCCTATACAACCGACTTTACCTGTTAGCGGCTTCGGCTGATGGAGACCAGAAAGCTACATTCGAAGTGGGAAATCAAAAGACGAATCTGCTGATCCAGGATTGGGGTGGCTTTATCGGGCAATGGGATGACCGGGTGTGGACCTCCAAAGACACTTCAAATGACGATTATGGCGACATGATCGGGCTGAAACCCGGGTACATCAAACGCGCCGATCTGGCCTGGTATTGCGATCATCATCATGACCGCTCGGGGAAGAATGTCGCGTACCGCTATTCGTACTTGTTCGGCTACTCGCTGGAGCTCCCCACAGGCGCCCATACTCTCCAGCTGCCCGATAATGACAAAATTCGTATTCTCGCACTGTCGCTCGCCGAAGAGAATCCGCAAGTGAAACCGGCACAGCCGCTCTACGATGTGCTTCCGTCCTCCAATGCCGGGCCGGCGGATTTCACCATCTCAGCCTCTGCGAGTGAAATTTCCGTTGCGCAAGGCCGCAGCACAACGACTCGCGTTGTCGTGATGCCTCGAGGAAACTTCATGGGTAACGTGATGCTCAGCGCGACTGATCTTCCATCTGGAGTCAGTGTTTCATTTGACCCTCCGTCAACCTCTGGTTCGGGCGCGATGACATTGACTGCTTCGAATACGGCAACTCCTCAAACTTCAACGATCACAGTATCCGCCGTCTCCGGGAACATATCGCATAGCACAACCTCCCGACTGACAGTTACTCCTGTTTTGAGTGGAACCGTGCCAGTGGATCTTTCCTCTGCGTACAATCTGACCGGAATCTACAGCGAGGGCGCGAAATTCGCTCCACAAGCGAGCCTTGACGGGGATGGGTTCGCGTTCTCATCAGAGTTGCTCGGCACTGAGCAAGTCGGAGACGGAGTCGTCTTCAAACTTGGTCCGCCCAACGCTCCGGACATGGTTTCGGGCAAGACCGTCAGCCTTCCACCGGGAAAATTCTCGAGTATTAGAGTGCTTGCTCTGGCGGTCAACGGAAGTCAGGAAGAACAGGTTTTCGCCGTCAGCTACGCTGACGGAACCTCAACCTCGTTTACGCAAAGTCTGAGTGATTGGGCTGAACCGGAGAAGTTTAGCGGGGAATCTATCGGCTTCAGTTTGCCGTACCGGCTCGTTGCCGATGGCTCCAAGGATTCACGTACTTTCTACGGTTACGCATACTCGTTCTCATTGGATCCGAACAAACAGGTTCGCAGTATCAGCTTGCCAAGCAATCGCGAGGTTCTGGTGCTCGCGCTGACATTGGTGCCTGCACCTTAGAAAATCCAATTGAATCCAATACTGCGGCACCACAGCACAGCTTGCAGCGACACTACCAGATCATGCTCTCCCATTAGCGTGCTTTACTTCTGCACCTAAGAGTTCATTCCAATCTTCGGCGATAACAATGCTACGTGGGCAGGTGGAAGCGTTGCTAGGTGGTTTGACGTTTCCGGGCGGATTCGAGTCCTACCTGCATTCTTTTACTCCGGTTTTCTAGTGTGGTGTCCCGGAAATACGCGAACAAAGTCGGGCGATTTTCTGCAGGATCGAGTCGGCGGTCTGCGATGTTGTTAACGTCTGGCTCCGGGGGATTCACAATAGAGTCGAGTTTTCGAGAATCAACTGCGATCCGTTTGTATTCGTTGACTGCCGACTCTACGTCGCCGCCCTGCTCCCATGCTTCGACAAGTTCGTTGCCAACGACTGCAGCCTCGACCAATCGGCGGCGATCATGCGCGGATAACACCAGCGGCTTTGCTTTTGGCGTTGGTGCTGCGGGAAGTTTAGGTCCATCCATCTTGCGAAACGCACACTGCACCGTGCGAAGGCTGATTTGCAGGTGAAATTTCTCTTTGAATGTAAAAAAGTACCCTGTCCAACTCGGCAGCCCGTCTGGGCGCTGATCCTTATCTTCGCCGCGCTGGGAAACATTGACGGGGATCCACAATCGATCGCTCGGTTCGTACTTCGCCTTACCTGCCTTCCTTCTCCTCATCCCACTCATCGTTATTCGCCTGCTCAATGAGGAAAGGTTCTTGGCCAAGAACTGCCCGGCTACTCCGAATATTGCCACCACACTCGGTTTCGACTCATTCCCTTTGTCTGGTGAGTGACATTTTCTTCAAAGCACGTCAATGACGATAAGTGTGATGTCGTCTTGCTGGGCTGGGGATGCAGGCTGCCAGTGACGGAGTTCGGAAAGCAATCGGTCGGATAATTCAGAAGAGGGGAGTAACTGGCTTTCGC
>Ga0335073_10011762_pt1 | contig 12296 bp, 12 predicted proteins | sample Lox_Sample_22_FD_207093 | JGI IMG/M metagenome (GOLD analysis project Ga0335073, IMG submission 207093) | Soil microbial communities from Loxahatchee National Wildlife Refuge, Florida, United States - Lox_Sample_2.2 | ecosystem: Environmental > Terrestrial > Soil > Wetlands | place: USA... | reverse complement strand
CCGGCGCGCGGTGGCGACGCGGCTGACCACCGACGGGTATCCGGCGGGCCGCTCGGCGTCGGTGGCCGGGACGCCGCTGTGGCCCTCGGTCGCGCCGCGCCAGTTCAGCGCCCCGCGCCCCGTGGTCGACGCGAAGCAGTCGAGGAACCGCGGCGTCTGCGCCCACGCGGTCCGCCGCACCTCACCGTCGGTGATGACGTCGAGCCCGATGTCCTCCTGCAGCTTGATCGCGTCGATCGCGGCGTCGTCGAGGACCGCGGCGTCGGCGGGACCAGACCTGCGGGCGGCGCGGACCACCGCGTCGTCGCGGAGCAGGCTGCCGACCGTCTCTGCCCGTGTGGCGTCGTCGTTCTTGTTCACTTGCGCCTCCATCCGGTGCTCAGTGGAGCTTGGCAAGCGCCGGCACCACCCGCGCCGGATTCTCGTTGAATATCTTCATCTTGTCTTCCTCGGTGAGGAAGTCGAACGCGCTGATGATCGGCACCAGGTCGTCGCTGGTGCGGCCGGTTTCCGGGCGGACGGCCCGGCCTGACCCTGGCGCCTCCGTGCCGAACACCATCCGCGGCACGCCGCGCTGCTTGATCGCCGCCTCGAGGAAGTTCAGGTCGTAGCCGCAGGTGTCGTAGAAGAGGTTGTTGCTGAGGTCCTTCTGCGCGATGTGCGGGTCGGTCGGGATGAACCTGTCGAGCGCGCCGCCGCAGTGGCAGATGATCACCTTCAGCTCGGGGTAGCGCTCGAAGACGTCGCCGTGCGACAGGAACTGTCCGGCCAGGTACTGCTCGGTGAGGAAGCCGAGCTGGTAGTTGTGCGGCACGACCCGGTACCGGGGGTCGAGCGCGTTCGTGCCGTGCACGATCAGCGGGATCCCCAGTTCCTGGACGCGCTCGTACAGCGGGTACCAGTACGGCTCGTGCATGCCCGGGGTGGTGCGGCGCCCGGCCGGGTCGGGCGAGGCGTACGCCGCGCAGAACCCGTACTCGCTCACGCACCGGTTCAGCTCGTCCAGGCAGTGCGAGAGGTCGGGCGCGTCGGACTGCTGCGGCAGCATCGCGGCGGCGAGGAACCTGTCGGGGAACATGGCGCACTGCTGGTGGATCATGTCGTTGACGTACCGCGTCCAGGCGGGCAGCAGGTGCGGCTCCATCCAGCCCAGCATGAGGAACGGGCGCGGGCCGATGATCTGCACGTCGATGTTGCGCTCGTCCATGTACTTCACATGTCCGAGCGCCGCGGCGTGAAACTCGTCCTTGCTGACCGCCCCCGGCCCGGACCGCTCCTGCCCGATGGGGGAGGCCATGGCGGTGTTGGACCCCATCATGAGCACGAGGAACGAGTTAGCGGAGAACGGCACCGAAACGTGGCCGTGGACGTCGAGCACCGGAACGTTGTGATACACGCGCGATCCTTTCGGTTGCCGGCTGGTCTGCGCCAACAGGAAGTGCGGCCGGGTCAGTCCCACCGCACGAACGCCATGCCGGCGCCCGTTCCCGCGGGGGTCCGGTAGCCGGGCACGTAGTCGATGACGGTCGCCGAGAGGGCTTCAAGCGCCCCCGCGGCGACAATCCAGTTGAGTATCTCCGAAGTGCCGGAACGGAGCTGATCGCGGGACAGCGCTCCAAGCACCCCGCCATTTCTTGCTGTTATCGCGGCTAGCACCGCGCGGTCCAGTTCCTCGTCGACGACGAAGTGGCTGAGCCCGCCAGAGGCGATCACGGCGACGCGGGCGGCGGTGTCCCAGGTCTCCACCGCGCGGCGCAGCGCCCTGCCGAGCTCGTAGCAGCGGGCGGCGGACGGCACGTTCGGCGGGTAGTAGGTGTTCACGAAGAGCGGGACGATCGGCGTGCTCGCCGCGAGCCCCAGGCGGTAGCGGGGGAACGTGAACGCGTGACCGAGAGTGCGCCCGGCCGGCTGCTGCCTGACCACGGTGAGGTCGAAGTCGTCCCAGGCGAGCTGCTCGGCGATGTGCGCGCTCAGGTCCGACTGGACCGGATGGGACTGCGCGCTGTGGCCGTGCACGGCCCAGGAGGCGGCGAGGATGCCCTTCGGCATGCGCTCGCGTGCGGCACCGCTGGCCGGCATGTCCACCAGCTCGGTGCCGGTGAAGCAGGCGAAGGCCGGGATGCCGTCGTCCTGGAACAGCTCCCGCTGGTCGTCGCCGATCACGATCGCGATGTCGGCCTGCGCCTTGGCCAGGTACGAGGTCAGCGCTTCGACGGCCTCCTGGCCGCGCCGGTACTTGGCGTCCCAGACCTGCGGCGCCAGCTCGCTCTCGATGGCCGGGTCGGCCGTCGCGAGCAGTTCGTCGTAGGTGTGGTAGCGGGCGTCCTTGCCGAGCAGGAAGGGGTTACGCCGGTCGCGCTCGGCGTGATCGGGCCACATGTCCACCCCAGAGCTCAGCTGCGGCGTATGTGACGCGGCGATCCCGACCACGATGTCTGCCATTCCGCTCACGCTAGAAAGGCGTCAATAACGTGTCAACGGGTGCCGCACCAGGATTGACGCGCCGCGCCGGTGCGGCGATGACAAACCCGCCGGACCGGCGCCGCGTTCACTCGCATACCAGGCAGCCGGAGTGCGTGGTGACCCGGAAGAGACGACCCGGCTCGTTCGGGAAACGGGCGAGAACCGCCGCGACGAGTTGTTCGGGGTCGGCGGCCGATAGGAACACGGACATGCTCCGGACGTAGTCCACGACAGGTGCCGGGTCAGGGATGAGCAGCTCGCCGGTGAAGTCGTGCCTGGTCACGGACGGGAATACGGTGCGCAGCAGCGCCTCGCCCGCGTCGAGCCGTAGCCGGTCGCCCGGCTTGGGGGCGTCGCCGCCGTCCGCCGCGCGGATGATCTCGCGCAGCTCCTGAAGGTGGTCCGCGCTGTTGAGGACGACCATCACCCGGCCGCCTGGGCGGGTGACGCGGCGCAGCTCGCGGACCGCGGCGGCCGGATCTGGCACGTGGTAGAGCATGTGCATCGCCAGCGTCAGGTCCGCGGCGCCGTCAGGCAACGGCAGCGCGGCCGCGTCCGCGACAAGCAGCGCGGCGCCATCCGCCGCGCGGGGCGTGCTCGCGTCCGCCGAGGCCGCCGAGGCCGCCGTCCGAGCCTGCCGCACGTTACGGCGGGCCGCCACGAGCATGCCTGGCGACAGGTCCACCCCGACCACCCGCCCGGCGAACCGGCGGCGGGCCAGTTCCGCGAGGTAAGCGCCGTTCCCGCAGCCCACGTCGGCCACCGTTGCCCCGGGTTGAGGCCCGGCCAGGTCGAGCACCCGGGCCGGCAGGTCGATCCGCGGGTGCTGATAGACGTAGATCGACTGGCGCGCGGCCAGGTTGGCGTCGGTCCGGTACTGCACGTCCCGCAGGAACGCCCGGTCCGCCCACAGCCCGGCCGGCTCCGAAGGACTATCCAGCGGAGCCGCCCGCTATCTCGTAGGACCACAGCTCGCTGTGGACGCCGACCGGCTTCGGCGCCTCACCGCCGGCGCGTTCCTGAGCCGACCGGTGCCCGTGGCCGAACGCGGGGGAGTTCACCCACGCCTTGAACGCTTCCTCGTCGCGCCATCGGGTCACCACCAGCCAGGTGGTCCGGTCGTCGGTCGGCTTGAGCAGCTCGAACCCCTCGAAGCCATCCTGCTTGTCGACCGCGCCCGCCCGCGCGGCGAACCGGCGGGCCAGCTCGTCCCCGCTATCGGCGGGCACGGTGATCGCGTTGATCTTCACCACAGTCATGCCACCGATCATGCCAGCCCACCGCCAAGCCGTCCCGCGGGTCGTGCCCGTTGGCCGGCCGGGTAGGTCACTGTCGCTGGTCCTTGGCGGTGGTCAGCCGCTCTGTCCAGTCCGGGACCGCGCTGGCGAGCGGCACTGTCAGCGCTGTTCCGTCGCGGACGGCGGCAAGCTCGTCGTAGTAGCCAGGCTGATTGGTAGCGACGACAGCAAGACTCCACACGTGCAGGAAACGGCGTAGCTGCTCATACCCGGCCGGATCGTGGGCCGCGTCGACGGCCGCGTGGTACTGGCGGAGGAACTCGTCGTGCTCACGCTCCGGAAGGTCCCGCAGAATCACCAGAGGGTCAGACGGATCCTCGATTGGCTGCGCGGTCATGAAGCCGAGTGTTCGCCGTGGTGCAGCTTGTAACCCGTTTGCCGTCCCTCAGGCAATGCCACTTACCTTATGGGTCTCGCTGGTCCCGTGGGTATCACTGGGATCGCGGGGCGGTGGTGTTGTATTGATGCCTGCTTGTGCAGGTCGTGCTGGGGCGCGCGGGCGGGGATGATCGCGGATCATGGTGCATGGTGGCGGGCGGGTGGCCGGCGGCGGGCTGGCGGACCTGGTCTGGGTCGGGGTGCTGGCGTCGTGGCTGCCGCGGGATGCTGTTGATGAGGCGGTCGCGGCGTGCGGGAAGGGGGCGCGGCGGCGGGGCGGGTCGCTGCCGCCGGGTGTGACGGCGTACCTGGTGATCGCGATGGCGGTGTTCCCGCAACGAGCCAGCACGACCTGACGCGGCCCGTGCACGTACGAAGCGGCCAGCACGGGAGCTGGCGGGTTATGCACGGACGCGCGCACTTGGCGTACTTTTCGCATGGACATTCCGGGCATATTGGGGCAGGAAAACGTCACAAAGTACGCTAAGTGGAGAGCAGGGGCTCGTGTGACTGGCGATGCCGGCGCGGGACGGGGGCGCGCGCGCACGGTCGGCAGGGCGACCAGGCGAAACGCTCCCGTCAGCCGGCTCTGATAACTCCTGTCCCGGAAGGTCGCCCGGGACGCCAGCTTCGCCCGCCTCGTCTACCAAGATCAACTTAAGCTAAGTGGCATCGGCCCCTCAGAGTGCTTCTGACGGTCCGTGTGATGACCGTGAACGAGACCGATCTATCCTCGCCCCGCGATCTTCCAATCACTTCCAATCACTTCCAACCACATATAAAATGAACATTGCGCGAACGTTCGCTCAGGTCGACTTTCCCGGAGGACCCGCTATGCCGAACCTCTCCCGCCTCCTGCGATCCGGCAGTTCCGCGATTCGCTCTCTCCCTCATCGCCTCGTGGCCACCAGAACCCGAGTCGCCGTACTCGCTGTCGCAGGCGCCGTGGCCCTCGGTCTCGGCGCGACGCTGGCCGCGACGTCAGGCGCGGATGCGGCCGGGTCTCATTCCGCGCGAGCGAACGCTCGCTCAGGAGCGACGCCTTACCTGTTCGTCCATGACCCGACGATGGCGAAGGAGGGCGGAACCTATTACCTCTTCTCGACCGGCGATCCGGCGGGCGTCATCGGGAACGGAAACATCCAGATCAGGACCTCGCAGAACCTGCGCGACTGGACCTACACGGGTACTGTCTTCGCGACCAAGCCCGCCTGGATCACCGGCGCGCTTGGCACGATTCCCAACCTGTGGGCACCCGACATCTCCTACTTCGGCGGCCTCTGGCACCTGTACTACGCGGGTTCCAGCTTTGGCTCCAACGACTCGGTGATCGGTCTCGCCACCACCCCGACCCTCGACCCGCGCAGTCCGCGGTACCACTGGACCGACGACGGCCTAGTGTTCCGCACCACCTCCGCGAACAACTTCAACGCGATCGACCCGTCCCTGGTGACCGACGCGAGCGGAGGGAAGTGGCTGGTCTTGGGGTCGTTCTGGAGCGGCATCAAGCTGATCAGCCTGGACCCCGCGACCGGCAAGCCGGCGACCAGTTCCCCCACCGTGTACTCGATCGCGTCCAAGCCGTTCCCCGACCCTGAGGAAGGCGCCGGCATCACCTACCACGACGGCTACTACTACTTGTTCGTCTCGGTTGACAACTGCTGCCGCGGCATCAGCAGCACGTACCACATACAGGCCGGACGCTCGACCAGCGTTACCGGCCCGTATACGGACGCGGCGGGCATCGACATGGCCAACGGCGGTGGCATGGAAGTACAAGGCACTGACGCCGGCATGATCGGCCCGGGCGGGGAGTTCGTTTTCCAGGAAAACGGCCGCGATTACCTCGTCTACCACTACTACGACGCCTACTCGAACGGCGACGCTTGGGTACAGATCCGCCCGCTCATCTGGGTAAACGGCTGGCCGGTGACGGGTCAGCCGATCGTCCCCGTTCCCGGCGAGTAGAGCCGGCGGGCCGCGGTTACCCGATTGGGACTCGGCCTGTATGCGAGGTCAGAGGTTATTCGCGGTGCCCGTGAGTTAGCGTGATCTAGACAGCGGCCGTCTCCAAGAGTAACATACGGATCACTTCATATGTTAGCGAATATTTAGCTGTAAACGAGCTGCGAAAAAGCCACAGATCATAGGTCAGATCGCCGGGGTGGGGCATGGACTGGCAGTATATGAGGCGCAAGTATATGTCGATGCTGACCGATATGGGTTTCCGGCCGGAAATCGACTCCCAGGGTGATATTCACTTCAAGTATGAGGGTGGAAATTATTATATCACCGACAACTGTGACGACACCTTTTTCTTCTTGCTGTTCCCTGGGTTCTGGTCGTTGGATAGCAGGAACGAGCAGCTTGCTGGCCTGATGGCGGCCAATTCGGCGACCCGCCAAGTTAAGGCGGCCAAAGTATTCGTCAGTTCAAAACTGGATCGCGTCACAGCGAGCCTTGAGTGCCTCATTACCGATCCGGATGACGTCCCAAGTGTGATTATGCGCGGCCTGAGGTGCATACAGCAGGCAGTTAATATTTTCAAGGAAGAAATGCGGGACTTGATGAGCTAGCGCTCAAGAGCGCGGGCTCCTTTGCGGAAGGTCCCGCAGAATCATCGGAGGTCACCCGGATGCTCGATTGGCTGCGCGGCCACGAATCCGACTTGACGCCGTCAAGGACCGCGTAATCCGTTTGCCGCGCGATCAGGCCGGGACCGACAGGGACAGCCCGAACTGCCCGGCAGCGTCCGTCCACCAGGACCGCATCGCGAACCCGGCCACGGCCAGTTCCCGCTCCACCCCGGCCCGCCGGAATTTCGCCGAAACCTCGGTGCGCATCTCCTCCCCGGCCGCGAACCGCACCGTGAGGCCGATCCCCGGCACGCTGACTTCCTGATCGGCCACCGAGCGCAACCGCATCTCGATCCATTCCGCGACCGCGTCCCATACGGCGACGTGCTCGAACGCGTCCAGGTCGAAGTCGGCGCCGAGTTCAGCGTTCAGGACAGACAGCACGTTCTTGTTGAACGCCGCGGTCACCCCGGCGTCGTCGTCGTATGCCGCCACGAGCAGCGCGGGGTCCTTGACGAGGTCGGTGCCAAGCAGGAACGCGTCGCCAGGCAAGAGTTGCGCGCGGACCCGGGCGAGGAACGACGCGCGCTGCCCCGGGACCATGTTCCCGATCGTGGAGCCGAGGAAAGCGACCAGTCGCGGCGCCGCGCCCGCGTCCGCGCCGGGCAGCCCGAGGTGCTCCTCGAAGTCCGACACGACCGCGTGCACCTCAAGCCCCTGGTACTCGACCGCCAGCGCGTCCCCGGCCAGGGCGAGCGCGGACTCGCTCACATCGACGGGCACGTACGAGCGCAGCGTTCCGAGATCGCGCAGGGCGTCGAGGAGCAGCCTGGTCTTATCCGACGATCCCGAACCGAGCTCGACGAGCACGTGCGCGTCTGACAGGGCGGCGATCTCGGCGGCGGCGGCGCGCAGGATCGAGCGCTCGGCGCGGGTCGGATAGTACTCGGGGAGTTCGGTGATCTTCTCGAAGAGCGCGCTGCCCTGCGCGTCGTAGAACCATTTCGGCGGCAGCGTCTTGGGCGTGGCGGACAGGCCCGCCAGGGCGTCCGCGCGCAGCGCGCGGGCCAGGTAGTCCGCCGGTAGGCGGTGCTCGACGGTGGTCAACGGATCAGGATCCCTTCGGTGACTTCGGTGACTTCGGTGACTTCGGTGACTTCGGTGACTTCGGTGACTTCGGTGAACGGCCGGACCGTGACCCCGGACGGCAGCGCGGTGACCACGTGCCGATCGGGGACCTCGGTCCAGCCGGGTTCGTCGTCGCCCGGCTCGGACGCGACGGTGACGGACTCGTTGGCCTGCCGGTACCACAGCGTGTCCCCGGCGGCGGTCGCGACGGCCGACCGGCCGTCGGTCAGCAGGAAGTTGAACCGGCCCCGGCCCCCGGCGGACTCAACGGCGCCGATCGTGGCGGCGAGCGCCACATCGGCGGGCGACCCGGAGCGCAGCCGCCGCAGGACCAGCGCCCACAGGAACGCCGAGTCCACCATCGCTTCCATGGAAAGCAGAGAGAGCCCACTACGAACGGCCAGTTGCTCCGCGCTGCCGGGCCATCCCTCGAGGACCCCGTTGTGGCTGAACAGCCACGGGCCGGCTGCGAACGGCGCCACCGCCGCCTCGCCGAGTGCCATGCCCGGAGTGGCCGAGCGCACCGCCGCGAGCACCGCCCGCGACCTGATCGCGCGGGCCAGGTCAGGCAGCGAGGAGTCGCCCCAGATCGGAATGTCCCGCCGGTACCGGGCCGGGACCGGGTCGCCCTCGGCATACCACCCGACGCCGAAGCCGTCGGCGTTCACCGTCCCGTGCCGCTGCCGCCGCGGCGCCCATGACTGCCGCTGCAGCCCGAACGGCGGGTCGATCAGCACCGAGCGCAGCGCCGCGGGCGGCCCGAGGTAGGCCAGATGCCGGCACATCAGCGCCGTCCTTCCGGCCGGCCCGCCAGGGCCGAGCGCGCTGTCCGGAACCCGGCGAAGATCTGCCGCCTGATCGGGTAGTCCCAGTTCCGAAACGTCCCGCGGCAGGCCACAGGCGAGACGCCGAACGCCCCGCCGCGCAGCACCTTGTACTCCGGGCCGAAGAACACCTCGGAGTACTCCTTGTACGGCCAGGCCACAAAGCCCGGGTACGGCGCGAAGTCCGAGCTCGTCCACTCCCAGACGTCGCCGATCAGCTGCCGCGCGCCGCACGGCGCCGCGCCCGCCGGGTAGGAGCCCGCCGGCGCTGGCCGCAGGTGCCGCTGTCCCAGGTTAGCCAGCACGGGAGAGGGATCCTCGTCTCCCCAGGGGTAGCGGCGGGACCGGCCGGCTGCCGGGTCGTACCGCGCGGCCTTCTCCCATTCGGCCTCGGTGGGAAGCCGCCGCCCGGCCCACCGCGCGTACGCGTCCGCCTCATACCAGCACACGTGCAACACCGGCTCGTTCGGGATGATGGGCGCCAGTACCCCGAACGACACCCGCACCCATTCCCCCTCCCAGCGCCAGAACAGCGGTGCCCCAAGCCCCGCGCGCTGCCGGTGATCCCAGCCGTCGGGCGTCCACCATCGTGGGTCGTCGTAGCCGCCGTCGGCGATGAACGCGGCGTACGCCGCGTTCGTGACCGGCGTGGTGTCGAGGAAGAAGGCGGGGACGTCGACGACGTGCGCGGGCCGCTCGTTGTCAAGCGCCCAGGGCTCGGTCGACGTGCCCATCGTGAACGGTCCGCCCGGCACGTAGACCTCGGCGGGCAGCGCGGCGGAGTCGGCCGGCGCGAAGCCCGGCGACGGCGCGGACAGCACAGGGGGACCGACCCGCAACTGGTGCGTCGCGAGCATGGTCTCGTCGTGCTGCACCTCGTGCTGGGCGATCATCCCGAAGGCAAAGCCTGCGTCGAGCAACCGCTCGCCCCTGCCGTCTCGCGCGGTGCCGAACCGCACGTTGTCGAGCAGGTCCAGGACGCGGCCGCGGACCTCGTGTCCGTAGCCGCGGGCCTCGCCCGGCGCCAGCAGGGGCAGTGTCGGCCGCTTCGCCCGCGGGTGCTCGAACGCGTCATACAGCGGGTCGATCTCCGGGTGCATGGGAGTGCGGCCGCCGACCTCGCGGAGTAGCCAGAGCTCTTCCTGGTTGGCGACGTGTGCCAGGTCCCAGACCAGCGGCGACATCAGCGGGGAATGCTGCTTCACCAGGTCCGGCTCGTCGACCGCCGTAGTGAGGAGCGTGGTGCGGTCGCGCGCGGCGAGCAGTTCCGCGGCGATCCTCATCCGAAGCGCCTCCGGGCTCGGCGCCTCCGATTGTTCGGTCATCTGATTGCCTCCAGTAGGTCGTCCGCCGGACATCGGTCCTTGCTCACGTACTGGTCGGTGAAGGCGTCGACGGCTGCCAGGATCGCCGCGGGCGTGTCCTGCCTGGCGAGCGCGTCGCGGGCCGCCGTGAAGCACTCCCTGCTCGCGCGCGCCACCCGGAAATCCGCCGGCCCGAACCGGGCGGCGGTCACCCACGGGTCAGGGCCTCGTGGCCCGCCGCGCAGCCGCTCGGCAGCGGCGAGCGCCGCATCGCCCGCCGCCGCGTCCGACAGCAGGGCGCTGGTCACGGCGACGGGCACAACCCAGCCGTCGCCCGGCTGCGCGTCGATCATGCGCAGCTCGAAGTGCCCGCGCGGCCGGACCGGCGGGAACAGCGTCGACAGGTGGTACCCCAGGTCCGCGGTGGTCGGCGGGCGCAGGCGTTCGCCTTCGAGTGCACTGCCTCGCACCCAGTCGCGCAGTGTCAGCCCCGGCGGCGCGGTCCAGTCGCCGGATTCTTCCTCGCGTATGCACATGACCCGCGCGTCAAGCGCGTACTGGGTCCAGTCCGCGCGCGGGTCGCCGTCCAGCCGCGGTGGCCTGGTCCGGCCGGGGTCCATGTGTGCCCAGACCTGCTGGCGGGATGAGCGCCAGCCGGTCGGCCGCCCGTCGCGCAGCGGCGAGTTGGCGAACGCGGCCACCAGCACCGGCCCGATCGCGTGCAGCAGCCGCCAGCGCGAGCGGTAGCCGGAGGTGCTGTCCCCGTCGTCGCCGGCGTCCAGGCAGACCTGGACTGACGCGGTGCCGCACATCATCTGGCGGCCCCACGGGCCCCACCGGTCGAAATAGGCCTCCATCGCGGCATACCTCGGCAGGTGCAGGATGCGCCGCGGGCGGCGGAACGGGTCGAGGCCGACCCCAGTGAGCTCGAGACCCGCGTCGGCGGCCGCCGCGCGAAGCGCCGCGAGGTCAGCGGCGGCGCAGGCCACGCAGTCGGCGAGCGAGTCCGCGGGCAGCGAGCTGAGCTCAAGCTGCCCGCCAGGTTCAGTGGTAAGAGCGGCGCCAGACGGCAACACGCCCGGTGCGGAGCTAGACGGCAGCGCTGGCGCGCGGCGCCTGTGCCCGTTGCGCGGAATGAGTTCCGCTGCCTCCGCAGTACCCCCATGCGTCACTTCGGCGGCGAAAGCCGATGCGGCCGCCGCGATCCGTTCCGCCGGCACCGGCAGTGCGGGATCACGCGCGTCGCGAACCAGCCACTCGAGTTCGACGCCGATCCGCCGTGGCGGCCCGGTCTTCAGGCAGATGCCGTGGATATGCTCCGCGGCCTGATCCACATCGATGACCGTCATGGGGGCACCATAACCGCGACCACTGACAAAACGATGACGAGAGGCCGCCCCGCCGGTGCTTCCGCGGGCAACACATGGTCGGCCAGCCAGCCCTCGACCGCCGCCGACGTGCGAAGATACCCACCCGAGTCGTTGTAACGCATTTGTTATAAACCACTGTAGCGACAACACCTACCCGCGCTGAGCCGGCCCATTCACCATCTCGCCCGCATAGTGCCGGCGGGTGCCGCCGGCGTTACACGAGCCGCTATGGATGGTTCGTCACAGACCGGCGCGCCGGATTGGTCCCGCGCGCGGACTTCCGCTACGGGCGGACGTCGATGCGGCCGGGCGAGCCCTCCTCGACGCGGCCGATGACCGCCGCGGGCACGCCGCGGTCGCGAAGTTCGGCGCGGAGCGCGTCCGGCGAGGCCGACGCGAGCAGCAGCCCGCCCGAGGTCTGCGCGTCCTGAAGCAGCACGGCGACCGGCTCGGGCACAGCGGGGGAGACCGAGATGAACGGCGCGAGGTAGGCCATGTTGTTGCGTGTGCCGCCTGAGACGTACCCGTCCGTTGTCAGGTCCAGCGCGCCGGGCAGCAGCGGCACGGCCGCGGCGTCCACGACAGCGCGAACGCCACTGGCGCGCAGCATCCTGTGCAGGTGGCCGAGCAGCGAGAAACCCGTGATGTCGGTCGCCGCGACCACGCCGGCCGCCAGCGCGGCCTCGCTGGCCAGCGCGTTCAGGGAAGTCATCGAAGCGACGGCCGCGGCCAGCACGTCCGAAGGCGCGGCGCCCCGCTTGTGGGCCGTCGCGACCACCCCGGTTCCCACGGGCTTGGTCAGCACGAGGGTGTCGCCGGGCCGCGCCTGGCTGATCGTCAGCACCCGCGCCGGGTCGGCGAGCCCGACCACCGCCATGCCGTACTTCGGCTCCGGGTCGTCGATCGTGTGCCCGCCGACGACCAGGCAGCCCGCCGACGCGGCGACCGCGGCGCC
>Ga0335073_10011761_pt1 | contig 12297 bp, 10 predicted proteins | sample Lox_Sample_22_FD_207093 | JGI IMG/M metagenome (GOLD analysis project Ga0335073, IMG submission 207093) | Soil microbial communities from Loxahatchee National Wildlife Refuge, Florida, United States - Lox_Sample_2.2 | ecosystem: Environmental > Terrestrial > Soil > Wetlands | place: USA... | reverse complement strand
AGCTCCTCGCCGTAGGACTTCCTCGCGTAAACGCTCGGGATAAACCGCACCGCAACCGTCGTTGATATTGATGCCGTCGGGATCAACGCCGATCGCCGTGACATCCGCGCCGAGTTCCTCAAGCGCATCGGGACCGACCTTATAGCCCGCGCCATTGGCGCAATCGATTACAATTTTGAGCCCGTCGAAGGTCAGAGCGCGCGGCAGGCAGCTCTTCAGAAAGACCAGGTAACGCCCAATCGCATCGTCGATTCGTGCCGCCTTACCGATATCACTGCCATGCGCACGGAAGCTCGCCAGCGCGCGTTCGTCGAAAACCAGTTCCTCGATCCGCCGTTCAGTCGCGTCGTCCAGCTTGAAGCCTTCGCGTGAGAAAAACTTGATACCATTGTCCTGATAAGGATTGTGCGATGCCGATATCACCACGCCGGCGTCGGCCCGCATGCTGCGCGTCAGGAACGCGATGCCAGGTGTGGGTAGGGGTCCGACCAGCCAGGTATCCACGCCCATCGAGCAGATACCCGAAGCCATCGCCGTTTCGAGCATATAGCCCGATAACCGCGTATCCTTGCCGATCAAAATCCGCCGATGGCGCCCGTTGGTGTTGCGAAATTCGTGGGCTAACGCCCGTCCTAGCCTGAGCGCCGTCTCAGAGGTTATCGGCTCCAGATTGGCGACCCCGCGAACTCCGTCCGTACCGAATAGCCGGTGCTGCTTCAATTCGCCCCCAATTTCTGATGGTAAACGATTAATCGCACCTGCTCCGGTGTTTGCTTCACCAATTCGACCCCATCCGGCAAGTTTAATTGAACAGGTAAATCGTAGAATCCCGGGGGCACGCTGTCGGCGTCCACATAGGCGATGCCTTTCGGATCAAGTTTAGCCAGGGTCAACACCGGCCCGTGCAAGGTTAAGCTCACCCGTGAGGGCACAATTCTCGAGCGGTAGGCGCTATTCCGAATCATGACCTGAATCAGGCGGAACTGTTTTTCCACCAGGATCGGCCCGACGCTGACGTTGGCCGTGACGGCTTCGGTCTCAAGCCTGACCATCCCCGGCAGCGCTGCCAAATCGACTGTTCCGACATCATCGGCAGTCGCCTTGTCGATCGCGAGAGGTTCGGTCGCTACCGCGTCGATTCGGGCAACGTCTTTGCTTGGCCCCTTAATCGTGACGGTGGCCGGCGTGACACTCGCCCCTTTTACCTCGTAGCCAGTCGCGACCGCCCCGCTCAGGGTCAACTTCACCGGTACGTTCCGTTCCACAATCCGATCGACGTCGAGAGTGACTTGCGAAGGTGTGAGGCTGGTCACATCAGTCCCACGGGGCACTGCGAACGATTCCGGGGTAATGCCGAATTGCATTTGGCCGATCCCAGCATTGGTAAGGTCGATCTTCAAGGAAAGCCGTGCTGGATCTATCAGCGAAAGCAGCGTCCGCGGCCCCGAAATCTGCACATGAACGTTGTCGGGATGCTGATTGGTGATCAGAAAACCTGGCGGCAATCCGCGATAAAGAATCGGCACCATGAAGGTTTCGAGTGATCCATGCTGGCCCGCGTTCACGAAGATCCACAATACAACCGCAATCGCGATGGCGATCGCCCGCAAGCCCGCATTGCGGCGCAAATGACGCAGCCACCCTAGCAACGACGGCCGCTGGGGTGGCGGCACAATCAAAATCGGTGCGTTATGCTCATGGCGTGGGACCGAATGATTGATCGCCGGGGTTGCCATCTCTATCGCTTACGCAGGCAGTCCCTGAAGTTGCTCAAACAGTTGCTCAGGGCTGAGCCCACGCGACAATTCGCCCTGCCGAGCAATCGAGATGGTGCCGTCTTCTTCCGAAACCACTATGACGATTGCGTCGTTATCTTCGGTCATGCCGATCGCCGCGCGATGACGCGTGCCGAGCGTTAGGCTGACGTTGGGATTGGCCGACAGCGGCAGCATACAGGCCGCCGCCAGCACGCGGTCGCCGTTTACCATCACCGCGCCGTCATGGAGCGGAGAGCCGCGCATAAAAATCGTCTCGATCAGCTCAGGCGAGACACGCCCATCGATCAGCCGTCCGGTCGCGACAAAATCCTGCAAGCCGACTTCCTGCTCGAGCACAATCAAAGCGCCGATACGCCGAGCCGCGAGCCATGCCGAGGCCGTAGTTAACTCTTGGGCGACGATGCTGACCGTTGAGCGTGTGCTGAAGAACGATCGCGCACCCACACCGGTCAAAGCTCGCCGAATATCCGCCTGAAACAGCACAACCAGGATTACGATAATCGAGCCGAAGAAGTTACTGAGAATCCAGTTGAGCGTGAAAAGGCTCAACATCTGCGAGGCGACGAAGGCCAGCGCGATGAACCCTAGCCCGACCACCATCTTCATCGCGCGGGTGCCGCGGATCAGGATCGCGATCTCGTAAATCAGGTATGCCACGATCAGGATATCAAGCGCATCCTGCCATCGCGGCTTCGGTATCACCGAAAGAAAGCCATGCATTTTCTTTTGCTGTATCGCTGCGTCAGGCGCGCCCGCAGGCCGCAATCGCCGCCACCATCCTCGCCACCGCCACCGCCGGAGCAACTTCGTGCACCCGCACGATCGACGCTCCAGCTGCTAACGCAAACGCATCTACGGCGGCATCACCGAACCGTACGTCCTCATCGCTGCCGCCTGCTATCTGCCGCACAAACCTCTTGCGCGACGCACCAATCAATACAGGATAGCCTAGCGCGACCAGCCGCTTAAGACCAACCAGTATTTGAAGATTGTGACGGGCGGCCTTGGCGAAACCCAAGCCTGGATCAACGATTATTCGCGATCGCGCCACGCCGTTACGAACCGCCAGCGCCGTTTGCCGCCGCAGAAACGTGATCACCGCCAATAGTACGTCGCGATAACGTCCGTCGCGATTCGCGATATCGCTAGCTGCCCTCGAGTGCATGATCACGAGTGCAGCGCGCGTCCTGGCGATGAGCGGCAGCATCTCCGGATCATGAGCCAAACCGCTGACGTCATTGACGATCATTGCGCCCGCCTGCAAAGCGGCGCGAGCCACTTCAGCCTTCCGCGTATCGATTGAAATCGGTACCCGCAGCCGACTCGCGAGCAACTCGATTACGGGCACGACTCGCTGGATTTCCTCAGCGATCGGCACCTCTTGGGCCCCGGGACGGGTCGATTCGCCGCCGACATCGATAATCGCAGCGCCCTCGGCTTCCATTTGCATCGCGTGGTCACGCGCCTCTGACGGATCGAGGTAGCGTCCGCCATCTGAGAAGGAATCGGGCGTGACGTTGAGGATTCCCATCACGGCGGGATAGTGCACTGTCCGCCCGTCGCGCAGCCGCAGAGCGCGGACCGTTCTGGTTCGCGCGGTCACGGGCTCTCGGCCGAGCCGCCGATGCGTCATGTCATGAGACGCAGGCACGATCCACATCGATCAATCGTATATGCCGTCCACGAACCATTTCATCGTCCGACGATCGCAATAGGCGCGGTAAACCTGGCCATCGGCCAGCGCCAATTCATAATAGTCACGCGCGTGCGCATTCGGTGCAGCGGCTTGCCATCCGCTGTCCGCGCTTTTCGCTGCTGCGCCCTCATCGCCGTTAATCCCTGCCCACCATTCGCCCTGGTAACGCCATGGTCCGGCGGCGAAAATCACCTTGGCGCAAATCGTTCGGCCGCGGACGAATTCGGGTGTCTCGCGCTTGCACATCACCTCGACTTCCTCTGGCGGACGAAAAGTGCGCATCACCAGACGTGTGACCGAATTGCGTCTCAGGGTCGCCTGCCCAGGCCGCGGCGGCGCGACGGCAGGTCCTGGCGCGAACGTCCCCAACATGACGGCTTCAGGCCGATAGGAAGCGGCAGGCATCAGCGTGCCCACCCGATCCGGCCCGGCAAGCGCTGCAATCCGCGCGATCGCGGCCTCGAGCTTATCTGGCGCAGGCGACGGCGGCAGGAACATATCGGTTTGCAAGGGCCGAGATGCGCGCGGCTCGATGGTCAGCCGGATCGTTTCGACTGCGGCTGGCGGCGGCGCTTTTTCGAGGCTCAAGTTGATCAGCGTTACCAATGCCGGCATTTCGACTGTCGGCGCCGCGACGGCGATTCGCCGGTCGTCCAAGCGATGGCCGGCTAGCCCCAGCGACAGCGCCATCCCGCCCGCCGCCAGCCCGCGCATCTGCAACCGTTCGGTCAGTTGCGTGAGCATCCCGCGCAGTATAAAACCGAGCGGCTCCAGACTCTCGATTCCGTAATCAAGCTCGACGCTTTCAATGTAGGTTTCGCTCCTCGCCCGGACCGTCAGCCGCGTCGCACCTTCGCCACGCGTGAGCCGCGCGAGTTCGACGCCACGATTACCGAAGCGGCTGCCGATAGCGCGCGGGTCGAGCCGTGCCAATTCGCCCAGACGGCGAATGCCCAGTCGCTTGAAGGCTGCCGCCATATCGTCACGGCCGCCGTTGCCCTGTGCGATCAGGTCGAGCGGCAGCCAATCGAGGAAATCGCGCTCCTGCCCGGCCGCGATCACCCGCACACCGCCGCATCGCGCAGCCAACTCCGCGAGCGTCTTCGACGATCCGATTCCGACCGCAATCGCAAGACCAATCCGCGTGGCTCGGCGCACCAGCTCTTCGCCGATCGCAGTCTCCAATCCCTCTGCGGACTCTTCGATCGCAGGATCAGTTGCCTTGATAGTGTAGCGATAGAATTGCTCTGAGCCGGTCAGATCGACCCATACTTGGCCAGGCGTGCCCTCCTCGACCAGCGGCGAGATTGATTCGGCCACGTCCGCCAGCGCATCAGCCGCCGATTGTTCGGCTGCCACTGAACGATGACCGATCACCAGCTCCGGCAACAGTGCGCGTGCCTGCGCGACCGTCATGCCGGCACGCACGCCCGTCTGAGATGCCAGCGCTCCGACTTCGACTAATTCGCTATGAGGATAATAGAGCGGCTGGCCGCGCCGTTGGACTCTGTCGGGCGCACGAACCATCGCCAGCGGCTGATCGCGCAATTCCGGATTCGCGCGAATTGCCGCCGCCAGCGGAAAGGCGTCTGCTCGCAGACAGGCGATTCGTGCACTCCGCACCGCCTCCGGCGGCATTCCATTCAAAGCATTATCGCGACGTTGTTTTGGCGGCGGTTGATTCCGTTCGCCTGACGCCTCGTCACCGGGATTGAATCTGCCGCGATACATTGGCTTTATGCGGCTGGTCCGCAGACCTGCAGCCGTACCGAGCGGCGAGCACCCCCTATCGAAACTTCGCTCCAATGCCTGAGCGTGCGCACCGAGGCGAATATTATACGAAAGTGTGTTTGACGTCTAACCCGCGGTTGTCAGCGTCTCGATTTCCGCAACCGTCTTCGGAACGGCAGCAGTCATAATCTGGTGGCCATCACCGGTAACCAGCACGTCGTCCTCGATCCGAATTCCGATACCGCGAAACTCCGCCGGCGCATCCTCGTCGTCCAGTGCTATATAAATTCCCGGCTCGATCGTCAGCACCATGCCCGGTTCGAGTTTCCGCGCTGCCCCGCCGACTCGGTAAAGTCCGACGTCATGGACGTCCATCCCCAGCCAATGGCTCGTCCGATGCATGTAGTAGCGCCGATACGATCCGCTCTTGAGCGCGTCGTCCACTGGCCCTTTGATCAGGCCCATCCGGCACATGCCGTCGACCAGCACGCGCGTCGCCGCCTCATGCGGATCGTCGAAGCTGACACCACTCTGCACCGTCTCGATGCCCTTGAGCTGCGCCGCCAGCACCAGTTCGTAAAGGTCGCGCTGCAACGGATTGAAGCGTGTGCCGATGGGAAAAGTGCGCGTCACGTCCGAGGCGTAAAAATCATATTCGCAGCCGGCATCGATCAGCAGGAGATCACCGGACTTCATCTGGCAGTCGTTGTTGATGTAATGGAGCGTCGCGGCGTTCGCGCCCGACGCGATTATCGACGGATAGCTGGGGCCTGCCGCACCGCGCGAACGAAACGTGTAATCGACCAACGCTTCGATTTCCCACTCCATCATCCCGCCACGCGCCCGGCTCATCGCCACCTTGTGTGCCTCGGCCGAGATCGCTATCGCACGCTCCATCACGGCCAGTTCTTCAGGACTCTTATGCAACCGCGCCTCGTGAATCAGCTCGCGCGGGTCGAGAATCGCATGTGGTCCGCTGCCCATGCGCGGACGCATCGCTTGCGAGGAGCGCACCATCTCAAGCATTTTCGCGTTCATGCGCTCGTTCTGGCCGAGTGGGTAATAGACCTGTTCGACCCGATCGAGCATGCGCGGCATCGCCGTGTCGAATTCGGCGATATTGTGCGCGGTGTCTGCCCCGTAATCGATCTGCGCCCCTTCGATTCCCGCACGCCGTCCAGTCCAAGTCTCGCGCTCCTTGTCGCGCGGGCGCACGAACATCACGAACTTGTCTTTTGCGGCTGGCGCGAATACCGCAACCGATTCTGGCTCAGTGAAACCGGTCAGGTAGTACAGGTCATTGTCCTGGCGATAGATAAACTCGACGTCGCCCGACCGCACTGCAACGGGCGCGCTCGGGATGACCGCGATAGCGTCAGGTCCGATCGCCTCCATGAAGCGCCGACGGCGCTCCGCAAACATTTCCGCTTTGCCGTTGAGACTCACGATCGCTAATTATAACGCTGCAGCAAGCGATTATTGTAATGCCCTCGCCGTTCCTTTCGCACTTCTCGTTCTTAAGCAGGCTCCGATCCTAGAAGTCGTCATCGCCGCCGTCCATATCACCGCTGGCAGCACCGCCGTCGTCCTCACCTCCTCCGCCGTTCTCGATCTCGGCGATTGCCTCGTCGAATTCGGGGCCGCTGAATTCGTCGCCCATTTCGCGCCCCATCCGGCGCATCACGCGCGCGACGCTTTTGGGATCATTCTCGTCGATATCACCGAAGTTCGACGGATCGGCCAACGCGTCCAGCCGCGCCTCCTCGCTCTTCGGCATCGCGAAGCGCGACATCAGCCGGCGCATCTCGGAGCCGCCGCAATGATTGCATACAGCTTCCACCTGCTCGCTGACGCGCATCGTGAGGACGCTCGTCCGGCGCTGACAACTCACGCATTCGTATTCATAGATTGGCATCGGCCTCAACCCCCTTTAGGATTCGGCAACGCTGTTCGACAAATCACCATCTCGATTCTTTCCATGACCGCTGCGCCCGAGCAATACCGCCCGCGCCGACACTTCCAAACCATTCGTGCTGCTTGATTCATCCGCGCCGCCATCATATTCCTCAGCGCGGCTGCTGCCTGAGGCCAGCCAATCTCGATGACGCGATTGCTCCGGCCCTCTAACGAACTCAGCCTTATGTGGCGCAACACGCGAATGGTCGTGCTCTGCGCGATTTCGGCTGCGCTCTACGCTGCCATCCTGGTTCCGTTCAAGGTTGTACCGCTGATTCCCGGCGTCACCGAATTGCGCCCGGCCAATGCGATTCCGATCGTATGCTCATTTCTCTTCGGTCCAGCGGCGGCATGGGGTTCCGCGATCGGTAACATGATCGGCGATTTTTTTGGCGGTGTTGGCCCCGGCGACATCTTCGGCTTCTTCGCCAACCTGGTCTACGGCTACATCCCGTACAAAATTTGGAACATTATCGCGGCTGGCCAAAGCCCGGTGAGCCGCTCGCCGATCACAATTATCAAATATGTCGCCGCCTGCCTCGCCGCCGCCGTGCTTTGCGCCGATCTCGTCGGATGGGGCGATAATCTGCTCGGGTTTCGCCCCTTCAGCATTCTTGGCAATGTGATCATCTTCAACAACATGCTCTCGGCGCTGATTCTCTCTCCATTGATACTCGCGGGCGTCTACCCGCGCGTCCGCGCCGGCCGAATGCTCTACCAGGACGTGATGCCTGAGCTGGAACCTCGTCCGCGCTCCTCCAGCCTGCTCGGTTTGGCGTTGCTGCTCGCCGGAGAAGGTGGTGCATGGATCATGGGTAACTTGATTTCGACTGGCTACTGGATGCCGCGCTTTCTGCCAGGAACCTTTGCCCAGCCACCATATGACAAATCTGTCGCCGTGCTGGTCAGTCCGTTGATTCTCGTCGCGATGGTTGGCACATGGCTGATGTAAAACCTACGGCCGTTAATGCCATATCGACCGCTTCCGCCAGCTCGTCGATTATCGAAAATAGTAACGCCAGCCCTTCCCCCAATCCCGCCGCGGCTCTGAGCGACATCGTTTTCACCTATCATGGTAAAGATAGTCCGGCCCTCGACGGCGTCAGTCTCGCGCTCAAGCCCGGCGCGATGATCGGCGTAATGGGCGCTTCGGGCGCCGGCAAATCAACGATCGCCAAGTGCCTCAACCGCATCGTCCCGGCCTTCGAGGGCGGTGACTTCAGCGGTATCGTCAAAATCGGGAGTCTATCGCTCGATGGCGCGCACGTATGCGAGGCCGCACCGCTGGTCGGGATGGTCTTCCAGGACTTCGAGGCTCAACTGTTCTCGACCAATGTCGCGCACGAGGTCGCATTCGCAATGGAACAGGTTGGCCTTCCCGGCGCGGAAATCCGCAAGCGCATCGGGCCGGCGCTTGATTCAGTCGGCCTCCACGGTTTTGACAATCGCGATCCCACATCACTTTCGGGCGGCGAAAAGCAGCGGCTCGCGATCGCCTCTGTGCTTGCGCTGCGCCCGGCGGTAATCGTACTAGACGAGCCGACTACCGACCTCGACCCAGAAGGCCGCGCAGAGGTTTTCCGCCTGATCCATTCAATACGCCAGCAGGGCTTGAGCCTGATCGTTTGCGAGCATGAGGCGGAGGAATTGGCGCGCTGTGATCATCTCGTCGTTCTCGACGAAGGCACGATCGTACTCGAAGGTCTGCCCTCCGAAGTACTTCGCAGGCTTGACGAGCTCGAACGTTATGGCGTCCATCCGCCGGACTTGAATCACATCCTCGCCGGCGTTGGCGTCAACGCTCATGCCTCGTCACTCGACGAGGCAGAGCAGTTGATTCGGAATCGCATGCCGCAAATCGCCCTTTCGCCTTCGAGAACAAACCCCGCTACTGCCGAGGTCGCATTCGACGACGTGAATACGCCTTTGAGCGACTTGGCTGGCGCGTCTCCAATCGTCGAAGTCGAGAAACTCGGCTTCGCCTATGAGTTCGGGCCACCGGTTCTGAGCGGCATAGACCTGACGATAGCGCCTGGCGAGTTCCTCGCGATCGTCGGCCAAAATGGCTCCGGCAAGACCACGCTTGCCAAGCTGATCGTTGGCCTCGTGAAACCCTCCAGCGGCAGGATTCTTATTGAGGGACGCGACCGCGCAGCACTTTCAGTCGCCGACACGGCACGCGACGCCGCCTACGTTTTCCAGAATCCCGACCATCAGATTTTCGCCGCAACCGTCGAGGATGAGGTCGCCTTCGGCCCGCGCAACTTCGGTCTCGACGCCGATGAAATCGCGCGCCGCTGCGACGAAGTCTTACGGGCTGTAAATCTCATGGCTCAGCGCCACGCCGATCCTTTCCTATTAAGCAAAGGCGAACGCCAACGCCTGGCCGTGGCGAGTGTTCTTGCGTTGCGTCCGCGCCTGCTGATTCTCGACGAGCCAACGACTGGCCTCGACTATCGCGAACAGCGGCGCATGATGGCGCTGGTCAGCGAACTGAATCGCAGCGGCATCGCCATCGTAATGATCACGCATACTCCGTGGCTGGTCGCCGAATACGCACGCCGGGTTGTTCTGATGCGCCACGGCGAAATTCTCTATGATGGCAGCGTTGACGGCCTCTTCGACAATCCCGCGCTGCTTGAGGGCTCTTCGTTCAGGCTGCCGGCCGCTCCGGCTTTGGCTGCCCGTTTCGGCTTCAAGGCTCGGACGCCCGCCCAACTAATTAGCAAGCTTTTGGCACGTTCCAACGCAACTTAATGCAACAGCTGTGTATATTCAGCCTTGCGACGCTGGAATGACCGCGCGCAGTGGCATAGCTTGGCTGCCGTGGCCGACAGCATCGAAATCTCTAAGGTGGCGCTCCGGGCGGCACGGGCGGCGGCGCGTGTCCATGTCAAATGGCTCAGCCGAACCAGCGTAACCCGCAAGTCCAATCCGATTGACCTAGTCACCGAGGCTGACCAACAAGCCGAGGCCGCCGTCATCGACATCCTGCAGCGGGCCTTTCCAACCCACGCGATTCTGGCGGAAGAGAGCGGCGCCAATTTACATCAGAGCGAACATCGATGGATTATCGACCCGCTCGACGGCACCACCAACTTCGCCCACGGCTATCCGCAGTTCTGCGTCTCCATCGCGTATGAATATCGCAGCAAAGTTCGCGTCGCGATTATTCTCGACGTTTTCAAGAAGGAATGCTTCGTCGCTCAACGTGGGCGTGGCGCCCAGCTTAACGGTAAGGCGATTCGCGTCAGCCCTGTCACCACGCTCGATGCCTCGCTGCTGGCGACTGGTTTCCCTTACGATCGCCGCGAACGCCGCCGCTATTACCTGGCCTTTTGGGAAGCCTTCATGATGCGCGTGCAAGGCGTTCGCCGTACCGGTTCGGCCGCGCTCGACCTCGCCTACGTCGCGTGCGGCCGCGTCGACGGCTTTTGGGAATTTGGCCTGAAGCCATGGGATATCGCGGCTGGCGCTTTGATCGTAGAAGAAGCCGGCGGCCACGTCAGCAACATGGACGGCACGCCGCTCGATCTCGCCGGCGGACAGATAATCGCCAGCAACGACCGCCTCCATCAGCCGATGATCGAAGTGCTCGCGACCAATCGCGCGGAAGCCGAACGCCGCCATGCCGAGATGCTCCGCGAAGCCGAACTGCCGTCACACGCCGCCGCTCATTAGCCCGTCAGACAGTCTTTCTGCGACAGGATAAAGATGGACCGGCAACGTTGTGGCGCCGGCCCATCGATTATTACTCAGTCACTGTGCGGGCGAATACTAACTGTCTGAAACTCAGGCGAGACCTCAGATTCTTGGGCGGAACGCCCTCCGGCCTCGCGTCCGCACGGTCTTGCAGGCGAGACCTAAGTCTCAGTTGAGGCCATAAACGCGCGCTGCGGTATCATGCACAATCTTGCGCCGCTGCTCTTCCGGCAGCGTGCCGAACCGCTTTTCGACGATCTGCTGCGAGCGTGGGAAGGTCGCCGCCGTATGCGGATAGTCAGACGACCACATGATGTTGTCCGGGCCGTAGCGCTCCAGCGAATCGACGAAGACCGGATCGGAGATAAAGGTGGCATAGACCTGGCGCTTGACATATTCGCTCGCGCGCAGCGGTAGCTTCAATCCGCCCATCGCACCGAGCCGGTTTTGAATCGTGTCGAGCCGGTACATGAAATAAGCCATCCAGCCGACATCATTTTCGGCCGAGACAATCCGCAGGTTCGGGAATTTCTCGAGCACTCCGCCATAGACGAGCACGGACAACGATCGCTCTATCTGATGATGCAGGTTGGCCAGCGATAGCAAGAAGCTGTTTCCACCCGAAGGATTCGCACCTGTTCCGCCCCGCGCGGTCAGGATGTGCAGTGACAGCGGCAAGTTCAGATCGGCCGCGGCCGCCCAGAACGGCTCGTAGTCGGGATGGTTGTACGGACGCTCGGAAGGCGGCTCCGCCCAAATCATCGCACCCTTGATTCCTTTCTTCGCGATGCGCTGCAATTCCGCCACCGCGCCCGGAATATCTTCGAGAGTGATCAAACCGAGCGGAATCAGCCGCTTCAGGTCGTAGCTGCAATATTCGGCGCACCAGTCATTGAACGCGCGAAAGCATGAGGCGCGCAACTCGGCATCGTCGAGGCCAAACAGCGGCATCCCCATCGAAGTGTAGATCACTTCGGCTTGTACGCCGTCGCGATCCTGATCGGCGATTCGATAGGCCGGGTCCCAGACGCTTTTGGGAGCCGCATCAAAGCCGCGCCGATTATGTTCCGCGAGCTCCGCCGACGGCACGCCTGCGCCGAAAAATCCGGCAACGGTCATTGGCGTGATATTTTCGCATACGAACCATTCGCCGCCCCGCCCGTTCAGATCTTTCACTGTATGCGGCGCGCGCTCACGAAATTTCTTGTCGATCCGCTCTGCCCACATCGTGGGCGGCTCGACAAAATGTGAATCGGCCGAGATTAAACGATAATCTGACATCGTAGCCTCCTTTAGGGTTCACGCCGGATTGGTCTCCGCGCCGGTCGTGACGAGTTGCTTAGACAGCCTTTGTCGCAACGATAGCCACAGCCTCTGGGCTTTGTATTAGCGCCACCGCCTTGAGGCTGCAAACAAATCTTAGGCCGTTGGATC
>Ga0335073_10011760_pt1 | contig 12298 bp, 10 predicted proteins | sample Lox_Sample_22_FD_207093 | JGI IMG/M metagenome (GOLD analysis project Ga0335073, IMG submission 207093) | Soil microbial communities from Loxahatchee National Wildlife Refuge, Florida, United States - Lox_Sample_2.2 | ecosystem: Environmental > Terrestrial > Soil > Wetlands | place: USA... | reverse complement strand
AGCGGCTGGCGCTGGCCGACATCGTTATCGCGGACATTTCGATCCACAACGCGAACGTGTTCTACGAGTTGGGGATAAGGCACTCGCTGCGGCCACGCACCACGATCCTGATCCGCTCTCGTGCGAGCGAGGTTCCGTTTGATCTGAAGACCGACCGCTACGTCTTGTACAGCGCGGACGATCCAGGCGGGGCGCGGGAACTGTTGGCCGATGCGCTGCGGAAGTCGCTCGTGGCCAGGCATGATGACAGCCCCGTGTTCCTGCTCGTCCCCGAGCTCGAACCAACCGACCCCGAGCGCCTGCACCCCGTGCCGCCGGGCTTCCGCGAAGAGGTCGCGGCGGCCCAGCGTTCGCACGACCGCCCGATGCTGGCCGTGCTCGCGGACGAGGCGAGCGATGTCGAATGGGGCGTTGGCGGCCTGCGCCTGGTCGCCGGCGCGCAGTGCGCGCTCGAGGCGTGGCCCGACGCGCGCGTCACACTCGAAGCTATCCGCGCGATCCGCCCGGACGACCCCGAGGCCAACCTGTCGCTCGGCACGGTGTACATAGAACTCGGCGATGACATGGCGTCCACGACCGCATTAGAGCGGGTCATTGCGCAGGAGGGAACATCCGCGCGTCAGCAGGCCGAGGCCCTCGCGCAGCTGGGCAGGAATGTCAAGCACCTCTGGGCACGAGATTGGAAGGCTCAGGCCCCCGACGCCAGGCTTGCCGCCGCGCTCCGCTCACCGCATCTCGAGACCGCGAGGACCTACTACGACGAGGCGTTCTCGATCGATCAGAACCACTGGTACCCCGGGATCAACGCGCTGGCGCTGACCGCGATTACCGCTCGGCTGATGGAGAACGAGCCTGATGTTTGGGGCGAACGTTTCGACGCCGCCGGTGATGCGCGGAGCGGGGCCACGGAGATCAAGCGCAAACGGGATGAGCTCGCCGCGGCGGTCAGTCGTTCACTGAGTGCCGAGGCGTTCCGCGATCGGCGCGGAGGTAAGCCCGAGAGCATCTGGACAAAGTTCACTAGAGCCGAGTTGCGGCTGTTCACCTCCGCCCGTCCGTCCTCGGTGGGGACCGCTTATGCACAGGCGCGTACCGCGGCCGAGGAAAAGGAGCCGTTTGCGATCGCATCGGCCGCACGGCAGCTCGACCTCTACCGTGGACTCGGGATCTTCACTGATAACGTGAATGCCGCGCTCACGGCACTGGGAGTGCCCGCCGACGACTCCTCGCCCTCGCCGGCACCGGTGCGTTCGCGAGTCCTGGTCTTCTCCGGACACCGCATCGATCGGCGCGGGAGGAAGCGATCGCGCTTCCCGGCATCCAGCGAAGGCAAGGCGAGGAAGATGATCCGACGTGCAGTCGCCAAGGAGCAGGCGCAGGCCGGGTCGCGGCCGATGATCGGCTTCGCGGGCGGCGCGAGCGGCGGCGACATCCTGTTCCACGAGGTCTGCGCGGAACTCGGCATTACGACGACGCTGCTGCTCCCGCTTCCCGATGCCGAGTTCGAAGCCAAGTCGGTCGCCTACGCGGGACCGAAGTGGATCGAGCGATTCCGCAGCCTGACCGAGCGCGTCGAGGTCAAGAACCTCCCACCCTTCCCCGATTGGTTGAAAGCGGCTGACAATTACACGATTTGGGAACGTGGCAACCGCTGGATTCTCCACACCGCCCTGTCCCGAGCCGATGCTGACGTCACACTGATAGTGCTGTGGGACGGGAAGGGTGGGGACGGCCCTGGCGGAACCGAGGGCATGGTCGCACTCGCCGGATCGCGCGACGTGACCATCCGGCGTCTGCCGGCGTCGGGGTTGACGAGCAGGGTCTGATCTGCGATCCGGGTAGGAGGATCCACGTCAGCCAACCCGAACCCTGCTCGATTCAGCGGGTGCTCTAGTCGTGCATCTCGAGAATGATCTCTGTGAACGCGCCAAATGCAACTCCCTCACTCGCCCATGTGTCAACCGTCGCCACATTGAACGCTTTCGCATCGTCCGAAAGGTCCCTCCAGTCAGCGGGGACGCGGAGGTCCCAACCGACTCGTCGCGCGGTCTCAACATAGATGTAATGCGTGATCACCGCGGCGCGCTCACGTGACGGCAGATCGGCGGTCTCGCGCAAAACGGCCTCAACGTCTGACATTGCGGTCCTTTCGATTGGGTCGGGAGGGAATCTTGATGCTGAACCCGACAACGCAGTCTCGGTCAATCGGGGCGTTACGGTAACGCGCCGCGCGTCCCCGGAACCGGGGCGAATCGAGAGTGCTGCCGCCGCGGATTACACGATGCGCCCCGGTCGGCGTCGCGGTCCACTCCCAGATATCGCCGAAATGTCTAGCTTCCTTTGCCCACTCCTCCTCTGTCGGCAGTTCCCCGCCCACCCACGCGGCGTACGCCTGCGCCTCGTACCAGGTGATTCCGGTAACCGCTAGTTCCGCACGGCGTAGGGTCGGATCACTCCATGTCGGAGGAGGTTGATAACCGCAGCTTCGGATGAACGCTGCGTAATCTGCATTGGAGACTCGGCCGAGACGGGATGGGAGTCTCGGAGAGTGACGCGATGAGAAGGCTCTCCGGACCTCCTCGAGTCGCGCCTCTTCGAACAGAAGCAGGCGACTGCGTTCGGCGAGAGGTAGTTCGTCCGCTTCGACCGGAGTCTGGCCGGAAGCGAAATCGGTCGCGTTGATGTATTCCACTCGCCCGCGGAAGGCTCGGGTCTCTTGATCCACCCACGGCGACGCCCAGGCCGCCATCGACCAAAGCACGATCATGCGGTCACACCGGTTCATGACCAGACGAACCCGAGTCCTCCAGAACGGGTCCGATTGCGGAAGCGGCGGGTCCATCACGATGGACTCGGCGTTCGCGCGCAGTGCTGTGGCAAGGCCCAGCGCGACGGCACGGTCCTCGCGGGCGTAGCTAAGGAAGATCATGCGGCCAATGGTCTTCCGGCGCCATCCGCGCCCGCGGCGGCGGCTGCTCTGAGCGGCCTCGCGATCGTCGACCAGCGCCGCATCAGGGCGGGTGCTCCGTCCGCCAGTTCGCCGAGCATCAGAGTGTGCCCCCGATCGTCTGGTAGCCACGCCGTCCCGTCGGCGTTGATCAGGAGGTATCGGCCGAGCCTTGAGCGCACGCTACGGGCCACGACACTCGTCGAACCCGAGTCAGAGCTCAGGCGCTGGCATACCGCGTCGAAGAGACTGTCGTCGAGGGCGAACTCTTGGTTTGCCCGCGCCGACGCCTGATCGGTCGGCGTGTACTGGAACACGTTCCACTGAACGACGCTCGAATGACGAAACACCTCATCTTGGATCCGCTCAAATTCCGGCGCGTTTCGACGGTGTGCCACGGAGTTGACGATGACGCCCGGAGCGGCCCGCAACGCATCGAGTGCATCAAGTAGAAGACGTGTCTCATCGAATAACCGGGGACGTCCCGACCTAAACCAGCCAACTGATTGGTTCGACCAGCCATCGAGGGGCACGCCAAGCCAGTCCACGGTTCGCACGAGGTCTTCGAGCCGCACCCCACCTCGGGATGTCCTCGCGACGACAAGGCCGGTCCCGACGCTGTCGACCTTGATGTCGTCCACGCCAAGCGCTCGCAGCCGCGTCAGGAAGTCGGTCAACCCCGGAATGGTCAGAGGGTCGCCGCCTGAGAGCGTGACAGCCGTTACGCCGAGCGCGACGAAGTCGCGAACTGTCGTCTCGATCAACTCAAGATCCGGGCGTTGCCGCCCGAACACCTGGTAACAGCCGCTGCACCGGACGAAGCACCGATGCGCGATTGCGAGATTGAGGCGTTCGGGTCGAAGCATTAGCAGACCGTGCGTAAACCATGGCTTGGCGCCCGCTCGAGAATCGCACGGCGATGCGACTCGATGCGGGCGAGCAGGTGTGTCTCCCGGCACGCCCGCGTCGCCTGCATCGAGCTGACGATGTGCGGAAGCATCTGGTCGATGGCCTCGTTGGGATCGAGCCGGCCCGATCCAGCGCCGAGGACCGGCATCAGCATCGTCTCGATTGGCTCGCCTGCAGCCGCGAGGTCTCGGAAGCGTTCGTACGAGTTCATGATGCACGCCGGGATGCGTTCCACAACCGGGACATAGCCCTGTCCGACCTCACCGCGTACTGCGGCGACGTGAAACAAGTACTTCACGCCTCGCTCCTTCAATCCGTGCGTCGGCGTCGCGATCACCGTCCCCGGCTGCACCGGCGGCTGGATCTGGAGACGTTCGATCTCGCTCTTGAGTGTGTCATTTAGGGCGTCCACCTTGACGTTCAGCCCTCCGTCCTTCTCGGCGTCGAGATACCGCAGTACACCTGACATACTCGCATCGAAGCAACGCGCCAGCTGCAGATCGGTGTTCTCCGAGTTCACGATCACGTCGACGTTTCGGACGTAATCGATGTCCCCGGTGCGCACGACAATCTGACGCGTCGGATCGTCGGGGAGCGCGAAGGTCGCAGCGGTTCCTGGCGGCAACGGGCGAGGACGCGAGGTCTCGATCAGTTTCTCGATGCGTCGTTGCTGGTCGGGCGTCCACTGCGCCGACGTCATCGCCAGAGGGTTGACGGGCTCCCAGGTCGGCATTAGCACCTGCCTGACCTGCGCGACCAGCGCGTCCTTGTAGTCGCCTCGATCGATCGCGAAGAGGTCGAAATCGTAATCGAGGATCCGCAGATCCTGAATGTCGAAGGGCGTTCGCTGCCCCTTCTCGAGCATCAACACGATCGGTCGGCTCGCGCACTGGGCGACGGCCAGCTCGTAGAACACATTCGGGTTCTGGTATGTGAGGACAGCCACGCATAGGTCGTCCGTGATGATCTCGCGCAGCATCTGCTGCGAGATCTGCCCTGGCTCGGGCATATGGTCTGATCGGATCGGCTCGATGCCGAGCTCTCTCATGGCGGGTGCAACGATGAAGCTGAGCACTTGGTCGGCATGCTTCCGAATCGGCGTGCCCTCTTCCCCGATCGGGCTGATGACAAAGCAGCGTCGGTCGGCCACGCGACAAAGTTCTCATAACGAGACGGCAGCGTCCAGCACATGCGCTCGCCCCTGCCGCACCGACGCCGACCGTGTTACGGCTTAGACAGCGCGCGTAACCCGGGGGCCATGTAAGCGGGCAGATTCCGCTCGTGGCCGATGTTGGCGAGCCAGTTGGGATCGTCGGCGACCGTGAGCGGGTCGATCGCGATCGGCGAGAGGAGCGAGGAGATCGGTGGCGCCGCCGCGTCGGGCTCGTCGAGGGGCCCGGTCATCGAGCCGCCGAGCATCAGATGCGGGCGCTGCGTGAAGTCGGTGTGCTCGAACTCGTCGAGGGCGAGGCGCGGATGGCCGGTCTGGACCGCCGGCGCGGCGGCGAGCGCCTCGGGGCCGTGCTTGGCCTCCTGCTCGAGCCTGATCTCCTTGATGTTCTGCAGGGCGTCAGCGAGCTTGGCCTGCGCGGCGGCGTAACCGAGCGGGGCTACATCGGGATCCTCGGTGGTCTGCGTGAGGTACAGGACGCGCGGCTGCCCGCCGACCGTGATCTTTTCCAGGCCGGGGCCGTCGGCGACCATCATCGCCGGCGTGCCGTAGCGCGGGGTGCCGTTGATCGCGACCAGCTGCAGGGTCCGCTCGTCTCCGTGGAACAGCGGCGTCAGCGGGGCGGTGCCGTTCTGACCCGCGACGACGACGAGATCGGCGCGCTTACCGACCTCGAGTGAGCCGATGGTCTTGTCCCACCCGAGGATCGCGGCGCCCGCGGTCGTGGCCAGGCGGATCAGTTGCTCGTCGCCGAACACGTTCCCGTTGTTCTGGCTGTAGACGTGGGCGACCTTGAGCTCGCCGAACAGGCTCTTGCTCCCGCTCGGCGACCAATCTGACCCGAGCCCGATCTTGAACGGCGCGCCGGCAGCGCCGGCCGCGACGGCCGACGCGACGTCCGCCGTGTGCCCGTAGAGCAGCAGGTTGCTGAACGGGGACCAGACCATCGACGCGCCGTTCGCCGCCATCACCTGGAAGTCGGTCGGCTTGAGCGCGACGCAGTGGATGCCGGCGAGCGACGGCGCGATCGCCCACTTGTTCCCCGGGAGCTGGAGCGCCTCGAAGTGCTTGTGGGCGGCCTCGTCGGTGCCCTCGCTCAGGTGGAGCAGAAAACACGTCTTCTTCTTGATCTCCGCGAGGAACGCCTGCGGGTCGCTCGCGTCGACGTCGGCGATCCGGCTCCCGGCCTCGGGCAGCAGCTTGTCGCCGGTCTCTTCGACATTGCGGACGATCCCCCGGTAGTAACGCCGGACGCCCGGCGCGCTGAACAGCGCGATCCCCTGCGTGGTGGTCACGCCGCCGACAAGTGCCTTGCACTCGACGTAGCGCACCAGCGCGGGCAGGAGGTCGGTGGCTTCGCCGACGGTCTTCATCGGCGCGGTGACCAGCTGGTGGTACGCGGGTGAGTTACCCCAGGTGTTGCGGTTCGTGTACGGCTTGGGAACCTGCCACAGCGGCAGCGCGTCGTAGGCCAGGTGGTTGTGGAGCTCGATGAGGCCGGGGAATATGGTCCCGGCGGTCTCGAGCGGCACGATTCCGTCGAAACCGTCGGGCGTGGGGTCGCCGCGTTTGGTGATCGCGGCGATCGCGGCGTTGGCGATCCAGATCGCGCCGTCCATGACCACGGTCGACTGCGCGTCCATGGTGGCGATCCGTCCCGCGAGCGCCCACTTGGGGCCGGCGGCGGGGTCGATCGGGCCGTTGCTGTTAGGCACATGCCTACCGTACAATGTGGAGCATGCGCAGATGAGCTTTTTGCTCGCGGGCCTGGGGCGCACCGGCTCGCACGAACATGGTGGCGACAACGCATCAGTACGACCCAGGTCCGGTGAGCGAGCCGTACGCCTCGCTCGTCGCAAGCTACCCCGGCGCCGACGTGTATCCGCCGGACTCGTTCCGCGTCGAGTGGGGTCCGCTGTTCCACCGCGGACGGCTCGACGGGAGCGCCCGGCTGCTCGTGATCGGGCAGGATCCCGCCCAGTCCGAGGCCGTCGTCCGGCGGATCCTGGTCGGCGAGGCCGGCCATCGCACCCAGGGGCTGATGGCCAAGCTCGGCTTCACCAGCAGCTACCTGCTGATCAACACCTTCCTGTACTCGGTATACGGCCAGACCGGCGGCGAGCAGCACAAGGACGATCCGGGGATCGTCGCCTACCGGAACGACTGGCTGCGGAGCATCTTCGGCGGCAATCCGATCGAGGCGGTACTGGCGCTCGGGTCGCTCGCCGACGACGCCTGGCAGAAGTGGAAGCAGACGCCGGTCGGGCACAACTACTCGCCCGCGTACGCGCACGTCACGCACCCGACCGCGCCCGAGAGCAGCGCCGGCGGCAACCCGGCCAAGCTGAAGGCCGCGATCGCCGCCATGCTCCAGAACTGGAACCAGGCGCTGGCGGCGCTTCACCCGCTGATCAAGCACCCCGACGTGGCGGGGCCGCTCGTCCCCTACGGCGACTCGTTCGCGCCGGGCGACCGGATCGAGATCCCCGAGTTCGACGCGCCGGCCGGGTTGCCCGAGTGGATGCGCTCGCCGGCCGCCTGGGCGCAGAGAGTGGGCAAGACCGCGGCGGGCAAGCGCGCGAACATCACGATCACGATCCCCGCCGGCGTGATCTGAGCTTTGGGGGGATGGGCCGCCTACGGCGGCGTCCTCCGGATGAAATTGCGGCAGGCCCGTCAGGCGAGGCACGGATGTCGAGCGGGCCGTCGCCGCAATGCCGTTCCGCGCGGCGTCCTTGCCCGGCGGTCGGGCGTCGGTGGTCGTGTACCCCTGTGTCGGTGAGAGCTGTCGGGCGGAAGTCAACGGCGGGCACCTGGAGATGGGTGCTGTTGTCCCGCGGGGCGGGTTCGCGGTGCGCGAGGCGGGGTTTCGGGGGGCCTGAGCATGCATAACACGCCAATGGAGCGGTTCCCGGGGGGACTGTGGCGTACTACGCATGCCCCACGCGCGTAGTACGCCACGGTCGGCGCGGATCGTCTCGAGTGGCGTGTTTTGCAGGTTCCCAAGGGCCCGGGTCCACGCTCGGGCAGTCACACCCTCTCTCCAGGTGCCTGCCGTTCAACCAACCGGCGGCCGAGGTGGATGGCGGGAACGCGACCCCGACCGCCGGGCACGGATGCCCGGCGGAACCGGCCCCATGGACGCCGAGCGCAGCGAGGCCCCAAATCCCCTTTAGGCTACGGCCACCCCACTAGAGAGGAGAGGACCGTGGCAAGTGTCGAGACCGTGCGAGGCCCGGTGGCGCTGGATGACCTCGGCCGTACGCTCATGCATGAGCACGTGTTCATCATGCAGCCCGAGGCGCTGCAGAACTGGGGTCACGCGTTCGGTCCGCGCTACTGGAACGAGGAGGAGCGGATCGTCGATGCGGTGGACAAGCTCACGCGTGTGCGCGAGGCGGGGATTCGCACGATCGTCGATCCGACGGCGCCCGGCCTCGGCCGGTACATCCCGCGGATCCGCGAGGTGTCGGAGGCGGCCGACATCAACATCATCGTCGCGACGGGCGTGTACGCGTTCATCGAGTTGCCGAACTTCCTCGCCTACCGAAGCGTCGACGCGATCGCCAACCTCTTCATCCGGGAGATCCGCGAGGGCATCGACGACACCGGCGTGAAGGCGGCGTTCCTGAAGTGCGCGGTCGAGCGGCACGGGCTCATCGGCGACATCCCGCGGATCGTCGAGGCGATCGCGATGGCGGCGGTCGAGACCGGCGCGCCGGTGATGGTCCACACGAACGCCGAGCAGCGGACCGGGCTGCTGGCGCTCGACGCGCTCACCCGCCACGGCGTCGACCCGACCCGGATCGTGATCGCGCACATGGGCGACAGCAACGACCTCGGGTACCTGAGGCGGGTCGCGCAGGCCGGGGCGTGGCTCGGATGCGATCGCTTCGGGATCGACCACTTCAACCCGCTCGCCGACCGCATCCGTACGCTGGTCGCGCTCGTGCAGGAGGGCTTCGCCGACCGCATCCACCTCTCGCACGACGCGGCCTGCTTCCTCGACTTCTTCGTCGGCAATCCGTACTTCGTCGACGAGAAGCCCGACTACCTGCTGATCACCAAGCAGGTCCTGCCGGCCCTGCTCGAGGCCGGCGTGACCCAGGAGCAGATCGACCAGATGATGGTCGTCAACCCGGTGGGGTTCTTCGGGGGCGGGTCGGCGGACGCCGGGGGCGATCAGGTCGAGGAGCCGGCGGCGATCAAGTCGTCGAGCACCTCGCCGTAGTGGCCGAGCGCGAGCGACAGGTGCCCGTGGTCTGGAAGCAGCCTGGCACGGGCGCCGGGGACGTGCGCGGCGAGCCATTCGCCGTGCGCGATCGGGACCATCCGATCCTGGGCGCCCTGCCAGATCGTCACCGGGCGCGAGATGTCCGAGAGCTCGAAGCCCCAGTCGTGGAGCAACTCGAGATCGTCGTCGAACCATCCCCACACGCCGTGCTTCATGCCGATCCGCGTCGACTCGGCCTCGTACTCGGCGAACTGCCCGGTCATCACGCTGCGGTCGACGCCGGACAGCAGGTCGCCGAACTCGTGGTGCATCTCCTCGGGGTCGGCTGAGATCAGCTTCTCCCGGAACGGCTCGATGAACGCGAGCAACTCCGCCTCGCCCGCCCGCATCGCCGCGAACTCGTCGATGTTCTCCTGTCCCATCCCGGCCAGCCAGTCGAGGCCGTCGGCGTCCGCCGGCGCGACCCCGGCGATTGTGGCGGCCGCGATCACCCGGTCGGGAAGCAACGCTGCACACGCGAGTGCGTGCGGCCCGCCGCCCGACCTGCCCGCCGTGTAGAACCGCTCCACCTCGAGCCAGTCGGCGACCGCCGCCGTGTCCGCCGCGCAATCGGCCACCGCGCGTCCCGGACACCGCTCGCTGTCGCCGTACCCAGGCCGGAGGTAGACCACGTGACGGAGGCCGTGCTCCGCGCCCAACTCGACCAGCGGCGCATACATGCTCCCGGCGCTCGGAGTTCCCATGTGGAAGATCAGGGTCGCGCCATCGTCGGGGCCGGTGACCTCGACCTCGAGTTGGCCGCGGGGCCCCGCGATGAGATGTCGGCCGGCCATCGAGCGCTACGCGTCCGGGCGGTCGACCGGCAGCGCCGCGAAGCTCTGGCTGACCGGCATCAACTCGATCACGTTGACGTTGACGTGCTCGGGCTGGGACGTCGCCCACTCCACCGCCGACGCGATGTCCTCGGGGCCGAGCGGCCGCGTGCCCTCGTACAAGCGGGCCGCCCTGTCGGCGTCGCCGAACCGCACCTCGGAGAACTCGGTGCCGCCGATCAGTCCGGGCTCGATCGAGGTGACCCTGACCCCGGTTCCGTGCAGGTCGGCGCGCAGCCCGAGGCTGAACTGGTGCACGAACGCCTTGGTCGCGCCGTACACGTTGCCGCCCGGATATGGATAGGTCCCGGCGACCGAGCCCATGTTCACGACGTGGCCGCGCCGGCGGGCGACCATCCCCGGCAGCAGCGCGCGGGTCACGTACACGAGGCCCGTGCAGTTGGTCTCGATCATCCGCTCCCAGTTGTCGACCACGGCGTCCTGGGCCGGCTCGAGCCCGAGCGCGAGCCCCGCGTTGTTGACGAGCACGTCGATCTCCGCGAATGCCGGCGGCAGCGCCCCGACCGCTCGCTCCACCGCGTCGCGATCCCGGACATCGAGTACCAGCGGGAGGATCGCCTCGGTCCGGAATTCGGCCACGAGCGCGTCGAGCCGGTCGGCCCGGCGGGCGGCGGCGATGACCTTGACGCCCGCCGCGGCGTAGCGACGGGCGATCGCCTCGCCGATACCCGAGCTGGCGCCAGTGACAAGAGCGACGCGCGGCTGCATCACCGGAGATCCTAGGATGACGGCGTGCTGCACACGTTGCTGACGTTCGTGCCGGTGGCCGTGCTGCTCTCGATCACTCCGGGGGCGGCGACCGCGCTCGTCGTCCGCAACGCGGCTCGCGGTGGGCGCCGGCAGGCGTTCTTCACCACGTCGGGCAACTCGATCGGCGTGCTCGCGTGGGGATGCTTCGCCGCGGTCGGAATCGCGACGGTCGTCGCGACGTCGGTGGTGGCGTTCGACGCGGTCAAGCTGGTCGGTGCGGTGGTGCTGGTCGTGATCGGGATGCGATCGCTCCTCGCCCGGCGGGACGCGAACACGCGTGACGGCGGGTCGGCCGGTGCGGCTGTCGTATCGGAGCGGGCGGCGCTTCGCGAAGGCCTCGTCACCAGCATCGCCAACCCCAAGCTCGCCGTGTTCTTCGTCGCGCTGTTTCCGCAGTTCATCCCGCGTGGCGCCGCCGTGCTGCCGAGCGCGCTCGCGATGGCGGCGGTGATCGTGGCGGTCGATCTCGTCTGGTACTCGACGCTCGCGCTGCTCGTGGCGCGGGCGCGGAACGCGTTCGTCGCCGGCGGATGGGGACGGCGCGTCGAGCGGCTCACCGGAGCCGTGCTGATCGGCCTCGGCATCCGTCTCGCGCTCGAGCGGCGCTGAGCGATGACCGCGATCCGGATCGACGACCTCGACACGCCGTGCCTGGCCGTCGACCTCGACGTGTTCGAGCGCAACGTGCGGACGTGCCTGGGACTCCTCGAGCGAGTGCACGTGCGGCCGCACCTGAAGACCGCGAAGAGCCCGGACGTGGCGCGGCTGCTGCTCGGCGCCGGCGCGGTCGGCGTGTGCGTCGCGAAGCTGGGCGAGGCCGAGGTGATGCTTGCCGCAGGCATCGAGGACGTGCTGATCACGTCCGAGATCGCCGGCTCGGTGAAGGTCTCACGGCTCGCGCGGCTGGCCGGGGACCGGCCGGCGGCCCGTGTCCGCATCGTGGTCGACTCGTGGGAGGCAGCCGCCGCGATCGACGCCGCCCTGCCCCGGCCGCTCGAGACGCTGATCGACGTCAACGTCGGACAGGACCGGTGCGGCATCGCGCCCGAGGATGCGCTCGCGCTCGCAGACCGGATCCGCGGGCTTGAACGGCTGCGGCTGATCGGGGTCCAGGGATACGAAGGGCACCTCCAGCATGTTCGCGACCAGACCGAGCGCCGAGCCCTGTGCGACGGCGCGATGGGCCGTCTGGAGACGGCGGCCGGCAAGCTGAGCGCCGGCGGGCACACGGTTCAGGTCGTGACCACGGGCGGTACCGGCACGGCCGAGTTCTGCGCCGCGCACTCGTTCGTGACCGAGGTGCAGCCCGGATCGTTCGCGTTCATGGACACCGACTACCTGGATACCGGTGGCCTCCCGTACGAGTCGTCGCTGCACGTGATCGCGACCGTGAT
>Ga0335073_10011759_pt1 | contig 12298 bp, 11 predicted proteins | sample Lox_Sample_22_FD_207093 | JGI IMG/M metagenome (GOLD analysis project Ga0335073, IMG submission 207093) | Soil microbial communities from Loxahatchee National Wildlife Refuge, Florida, United States - Lox_Sample_2.2 | ecosystem: Environmental > Terrestrial > Soil > Wetlands | place: USA... | reverse complement strand
GCCGACGCGCTCGCTGGCGCTGTCTGCGGCGGTCCGGCCAGTACTTTGTTCGAGGGCATCTCAACCAGCGAGCATCCCGCGGTGAAGACAGCGAGCATTACTGCGCTCACGACTGGTGGCGCACTGCGGCGGAGCACCCGGCCTACGGTGTCACTCATCCCGATCCCCCACGATCAGGCAAGACCTGCCGATGGCGGCAACGGTAGCGGATGGCGGCAGCCGCTGGGCGGATGTTATGACAATTGGCCCTATCGCGCCTTTACCGGGATCGAGCCGGGCTGGCGATTCCCTCGAAGAGCAGCCGCAGCAGCGCGTCCACAACCTCGTCGGTGCTGAAGCCGCCCGCCTCTCGCCAGCTCATAGGCAGCCAGAGAATGTCCCGCAGCAGCCGGTAGGTGAGCTTGACGTCGAGGTCGGGCCGGAAGACGCCGGCTTGCTTGCCCCGCTCGAGCTGGCCGATCCAGATCCGCTCGATCTCGCGCAGGTCTGTGCGCAGGTAGGCGAACCGGGGCTGAGTGCTGAAGTAGGCCCAGTCGTTCTGCAGCATTGTCAGCGCAGCGTGATGCCGCGCGAGCGTGTGGCTGCTCGACCTGACGATCCGCGCCAGCACCTCGGCCGGGTCGCCGCCGGCGCTGACGGCCGAGCGGTAGTCGCCGAGAACGTCGTTCAGGAAGCCCGACAGGATCTCGTCGCCGATTGCTTCTTTCGAGTCGAAGTGGTGGTAGATGCTGCCCGACAGGATCCCGGCAGCATCGGCGATCTCGCGGACGGTCGTCGCCCGGAAGCCCTTTTGCGCGAACAGCTCCCCCGCTAGCCGGATCACGTCCGCCCGCCGCTGCGAACGAACAGCGCCGTTGCCGGTACCCCGGTCAGCGGGCTGGCTCTTGCGGGTCGTGCTCACCGCGTCATTATGGCCGCTGGACCGCCAACCTCCCAAGCGCTTGCTTGCTTACGTTCCGGACGGCGCTAGCTGCTGGCCGGATAACTAGCGGCCAGCGCGGCGCCAGCCTGATCAGCCAGCGCGACGGCAACCAGCAGTTGCTCGCGGGTCGGCCGGGCGGCAGGGTCTGCCTGCATCAGGAACCGGCCTTGCAGCCGGCCGCCGCTCTCTACCAGCAGTTCCGTCCCGGCGCCGCCCGGCAGCCCGTCAGCCTCCACGTCATATGGCCGCCCGTCGAGGATCACCTGGCCGTCGTGCTGTAGCCGGGCTGGCCTGCCGAGGCCCGCGACACCGTACTGGAACTCACACGAGCGCAGTGAGAGCAGCTGAGTCAGCGAGGCAGCGATCCGGCCGATAAGCGCAGACGGTGAATCGCCGGCCGCGACCGCTCTGGCGGCGTCGTTGATGCCGTCGAGATACCCAGCGCGACGGCTTGCCGCCGCGTGCTGCCGTCGCCCCCAGACCGCGATCTCTGTGACCGCTACACCGATGACCAGCAGCAGCACGGTGGTCTCGATGTCGGCTGCGCGGGTGATGGTGAACTGCTCGTAGGGCCGCGTCAGGAAGAAGTCGAACCAGGCAGCCGCAGACACCGCCGCGACGAACCCGGCCAGCCGGTTACCGGCCGCGGCGACCCCCACGATGATCAGGATCATCGCCAGCGCGGCGTCGGTGTTGGCAAAGCTGGCGCGGAACGGCACCAGGACTGCGGCCAGCGCAAGTGGCGCCAGCAGTCCGGCAGCCACGGCCAGGCGATCACGGCTGAGCAATCTCTGCTCCTCCCCCGCGCGGGAAAGCTTGCCAGGGCCCAGGCGGAGCGGAAGGGGGTTCGCCACCTGGGCCCTCAGGGTCAGGGTATGCCGCGCCGGCGCTACCGAAGCCGTCTGGCCGCCACCCCATGCAGAATCCATGCACGGCCGAGATCGGCCCCGGCTCGCTCTATCCGCAGGCCGAGGATGGCTCCCGGCCGGGACAACCGCACCCGCGAGAGCCCGCAGCCGCACCGCCGGGAGCCGCAGCCGTCTGCTCGAGGCTGGCGGCCCCACCTGGAGTCCGATTAGCCGGTTTTGCGCCCGACCTGCTCCACGTATCACGGATCTCGGTCGCGCGAAACGGCATAAAGCGGACCGATTCGTGCACGAGATCGATGAAAGGTCGCTGCGCGCGTGACCCTTAGCGCCACCCGCTAGCGAAGCATGACGCTTAACGTCAGAATCGCGCCCCGAATTGCCGCTTTTGTTCACGCTTAAGCGTCACGGTAGAGCTACAGGAGTCACGCTAGGGCTGCAAGGGTCACCATCGTGCCCGGAAGGGCCGAGGCTCCGCCGAGGAGCACGCGATTGGCGCCGGCCTCAGGGCCACTGCGGAACTAACCGGTCGCGGGCGGCTGGTCAGGCCGGCGTGCCCGACTGCGCAGCCGCGCGGCGACGTGCTGCCGCGCCGGGCCGACACCGACCAGGGTCGCCAGGCAGGCGGCGGCGAGCAGCGCGTATGGCACGAAATCCGTGGTGGCCTGAGCAATTGCCCCGCCGCCAGCTGCCGCTATCGTCTGGCCAGACGCCCAGGCCAGGTTGCCCAGGCCGAATGCCAGGCCCTGATTGAGCTGCAGTTGGTCGGCACCCCCGCTGAGCAGGGTCATCGCGGGCGTGAACACCGTCCCGTAGGCCGGCATGCCGACGATCAGCAGCGCTATCACCAGCCCGGCCGGCGCCAGTACCGGTGCCAGCAGGCTCACGATCACGGCCGCGGCCAGCGATATCCGGATGGGCACCAGCGGCCCCCGGCGGTCGGCAAGCCGGCCGCTGACGGGGGCCAGGCCAGCCTCGATCGCCGCCGAAGCCAGGAACGTCACGCCGATTAGCGTCGCACTCACGCCCAGCCGCCCGAGGCGTAGCGGGGCCAGCACGTCGAGGACGCCGAACGCCAGGCCGGCCAGCATCGTGAGCCACATGCCAGCGGTCACGCGCACATTCCGCAAGGCCGGCCAGGCAGCGCGCAGGCCCTGCGTCTGCGACCCTCGCGGGCTCGGCACGGCGAACGAGGCAATCATGAGCAGGCCGCCGGCCACGGCCGCAGCGGAGAACGCTGGACCGGTACCGATCCGGCTGGCGACCGCCCCGACAACCGGGCCCAGCAGCGCGCCGCCCACGGCCGCGCCCATGGCGGTGCCGATCAGCTCGCCGCGACGGCTTGGCGGTGCCGCGGTAGCTAGCCATGCCATCCCGGCCGCCCAGGTGCAGGCGCCGCCGAGTCCCTGGACGAAGCGAGCGGCATCCAGGATGCCCGGCGCCGAAGCCCAGCCGAAGACGAGCGTCGAGGCGCTCATCAGCAGCAGGCCGAGCAGCGCGACCGTGCGGTCACCGAGACGGGCCACCAGGACGCCGCCCGGCAGGGCGCCGATGAGCGTGCCGAGCGGATATGCCGCCACCAGAACGCCCGCATCTGCCTTCGTCAGCCCGTCGACGCGTGCATAATGCGGCAGCAGCGGCGTCAGCGCGGTGAAGAAGATCGTGTCCACCAGAACCAGGGCGCACACGAACAGCAGCAACGCCCGGATCCGGGCCGGCGACTTCGGCATCCCGCCGACGCTATCGCACGTGCCCTACTGGCCGGATCGGGCAGATTCCCTAACTCCGAGGGGAACCAGAGGCTTAGTCCGCTCGTCCAACGGACGCAGGCGTAGGAAGTAGGACCAGCATGCGGAAGCGACTGCGCGTGACGCTGGCGGGGCAGCTGGCAATGGCGGCGGCGGCGCTCTTGCTGGCCCTTGCCCTCGCGGGGTGCGCATCGGCCGCAGCCCCGCAGTCGGCGTCCGCTGGGTCGGACGGCCAGGCTGAAGCAGGCTCCGGGCATAGCTCCGCGGCCGGCAGCCCGGAAGCTGCGACCGCCAGCCAGGCGGGAGTGCTCGCGGCAGAACGGCGGGTGAAGTGCCCTGCCGCCGGCAACATCACGAACTCGGCGAGCGGAAGCCACGGCAAGCCGGTCCCGGCCGGATTCGTTGCGGTCGCTGTCGTCGAATGCCTCAGTGTCCCTGCGATCGTGCCGGTAGCGGGAACTCCGATCCTCGAAGTGCGCCGGGTGGCCGTGGCCGGGCTCGGACCGCTCCTGGCGGCGCTGCGCCTGCCCTCCACGCCGCGATCACGAAACATGCTCACGTGGTGCGTGGCGCAGGTCCGGGCCGGCCCGCTCATCGCGCTGATCGGGACCGGTGACCAGGTCGTTCGCCCCAAAGTGCCGGTCGGCTCGTGTGGCCTGCCGATCACGGCTGTGCAGACCAGCCTCAACTCACTGCACTGGCGGACTCTGAGCGTCACGAAGAGCGTCTCGATCGGCCCTCACCTGAGGGTCCCCGTCGCGAACATCACGCCGGCCCTGCCGTAGCGGGCACAGCCGTAGCGGGCCCTGCCCTAGCGGGCCCTGCCGTAGCGGGCCCTGCCGCAGCGGGCACGTATGTCAGCACCACGACGCCGGTGCTGAAGGTCCGCGTGCTAGCGAGTACGAGGCTGGTCTCCTCGAGGTCCCCGAACAGCGGCTGACCAGGACCGCGGGTGACCGGCACGACCCAGATCCGGAATTCATCGACCAGCCCGTGTGAAACGAGAGTCCGGTCGAGCGGCCCCGTTCCGTACTTAAGAAGGTAATTACCCGGCTGTTCCTTCAGCTCGGCCACCTGCTGGGCCACGTCACCGGATAGGAGCGTGGCGTTCCAGCCGACCTCAGTGAGCGTCGTCGATGCGACGTACTTGGGAATGGCGTTCATCGTGGCGACGAAATCGTTAACGGACTGCGGCTCGCCCTCGGCCATCGCGGTGTAGGCAACCGAGAGGCCCTCGTACGTCTTGCGGCCGAGGAGGAGCGCGCCGGCCCCGAAGAGCAGCTCGCGGGAGTACTCGCCGGGCTCGGGGCCGAACAGGTAGTCCGGCCCCCACTCCTGCGGGGCCCCGATGTCCCCGCCAAGCGTGACGAACGTCGACTCGATCAGCTTTCGCATTGTTCTCTCTTACTACTTCCTGACCCGGTGCCGCAGCACCGTGACCGAGCCGGACAGGTCGCCGCGCAACGACTACGCGGCCACCTGCGGGGTCACGGTGCGGTGCCCCTCCTTACAGGGAGCGCCGGAGCAGCGAGTCCAGCTTGGTGAACGAGCTCTCCCAGCCGACCTTGGTGTCCTTGCCCATCGCCTCGGTGAACGGGCCCTGGCGCAGCTCGAGCCTGGTCTTGCCGCCCGGCTCGGCGTGGAACTCCAGCCGCAGCCTGAACCGCATGCGCCCGGTCGTGCCCGGGATGCCCTCGACGTCCTGGTGCCCGACCAGCAACTCGTTCTCGACGACGTCGGTCAGTGTGGCGTCGATCGGGCTGCGCACGGCCGGGTCGTCATCGCTGACCATCACGAGCCGCTGGAATCCGCCCGGCCGGGCGTCGATCTGGACGCTCTCGTAGGGCACCGAGAAGCCTTCCGGACCAAACCACTGGCACAGCTGATCGGGGTCGACAAAGGCCCGGTAAACCAGCTCGGGCGGGGCATCGAAGATCCGGCTCAGGGTGATCTCGTGGGTCTCTTCCTTGGTCATCTGTCTGTCCTTTCTGTGCCTGCTGCTGGTTTCGGTGCTGACGTAGTCGGGGATCCAGTTCCGGTGCCGGATGCCGCCTGCTCCTGCTGTACCCGGCGCAGGTGCGCGTCGAGCCGGTCGAAGCTGGCATCCCAGAACACCCGGTACCGCTCCATCCAGTCCGTCGCCTCTTTCAGCGGAGTCGCCTGGAGTGAGCTCGACCGCCACTGTCCGGACCGGCTTCGGGAGATCAGGCCGGCCCGCTCGAGCACCTTCAGGTGCCGCGAGATGGCCGGCAGGCTGATCGAGAATGGCTCAGCCAGCTCCGAGACGGTGGCGTCGCCGTCCGCGAGCCGGGCAAGAATCGCCCGCCGCGTGGGGTCCGCCAGCGCCGCGAAGACCATGCTGAGCCGATCCTCGGATTTCATTTAACCACCTTGTTAATTAACCATCGTGTTAAACATAAGTCCGAGGCGGCGCTGTGTCAAGTCGAGGTCGCGGCCAGTTCAGCGCGGCCGGTTGCCGCCACAGCATCCGGGGACATTGCAATCCGGACACGGCCGGAGTAGGAAACCAGCGTGGGGAGGGACGCTCTCCCGGCGGCTGGTGAGCGCACGCAAGTCGAGCTTCGTCTCGCCGGTCCGTTCGGGGTCACGCGCGACGGGGCCGAACTGGCTGAGCACCAGATCGGCAGCCGCAAGTCCCGCATGCTGTTGAAGCTGCTCGCGGCGTCCAGTCCTGCGCTGCTGAGCCCTGACCTGATAGCCGAGGTGCTGTGGGCCGGCGCGCCGCCCGCCGGAGCCGACCGGAACATCGCCTCACTGATCAGCAGGCTCCGCGCCGTACTCGGCGCCGAGATCATCGAGGGCGGCAGAACGGGCTACCGGCTCGGTGACGAGCCAGCCGTTTCCGTGGACCTCGACGTCGCGGCGCGACTGTGTGATCAGGCCGAGGGCAAGCTCGCGCAGGCACCGGCACTGGCGCTCGCTGCCGCGGCCAGAGCGGCCGACCTGCTCGGCGCCGGCGTGGCCATCGCCGACGAACCGTACGCGGACTGGGCCGACGCCGCACGCCAGCGGCTCAGCACGCTGCTGCGGCGAGCGCGGCTGACGGCGGCGCAGGCAGCACTGGCGACCGGCGACCCGGAACTGTCCGCGCGCTACGCCGAGGCAGCGATCGCAGCCGATGGCCTGGACGAGCCGGCCCACCGGCTCTACATGTCGGCGGCCGCGGCGGGCGGCGAGCACGCGCGGGCGCTGCTGACGTATGAGGCGCTCCGCGAGCGCCTCGCTGCCGAGCTCGGCACCGATCCGGCACCACCGACCCGTGACCTGCATCTGGCCATCCTGCGAGAAGACCCCCGGGCGACAGCACACGGACCGGGAACGGGGCGGCCAGCCGAACTGCCGCCCGCCTCTGCGCGGCCGCCCGCGGAGCCGGGGCCAGCCCTCGTCGGCCGCGCCCGCGAGATCGCGGAGCTGCGGGCCGCCTGGAGCCGGGCCGCGGCGGCCGAGCCGGGCGTCGTGATGATCGTCGGCGAGGCGGGGATCGGCAAGACCGCCCTGGCCGAGTTCATCGCCGCCGAGGCAGCAGGCGACGGCGCGACAGTATTCCGTACTCGGTGCTACGAGACCGAGCGCTCACTGTTCCTGCAGCCGATCGTTGAGGCCCTCGATCCCGTCGTCAGCCGGATGTCCGCGGCTGAGCTGCGGGACATGCTCGGCCCGCACATCGCTGGAGCGGCTACGGTACTGCCGGCGGCGGCTGACGTCCTCGGCCAGGTGCCAGCTGCTCACGGCACCGCCGATATCGAGCGCAGACGGGCTTTCGACGCCCTGACCACACTGTTGCGCGCGCTGGCCGTCCGCCATCCGGTGCTGCTGGTTGTGGACGACGTGCAGTACGCCGGCCACTCGACCGTCGAGCTCCTGCACTTCCTCGGCCGTCAGCTGTCCGGCTCACGGCTGCTGGTCGTGGTCACCGTGCGGGCCGAGAATTCAGCCGACATCGGGGCCGCGCTCGAGGCGGTCGCTGTGCCCCTCGAGGTCGGCCCTTTGGATCGCGACGCCGTGACCAAGCTGGCCAACGACGCCGGCCAGGGCTCGGTCGCCGCCGACATCCTGCACCGCACGCGCGGCCACACACTGTTCGTGGTGGAGGTGCTCCGAGCACTGCGCGGCGGGGAGGAGGGCGTGCCGTCGTCCCTCCGCGCGACGGTGGCCTCACGCGTGCGGCGAGCCGGAGCCTCAGTCGAGACAGCGCTTCGGGCCGCCGCCGTACTCGGCAGCGCAGTCGACCCGCTGATGCTCAGCGACCTGCTCGGCCTGACCGGGGCGGCCGCCGTTGAACGGTGCGAGCAGGCGCTATCGGCCCGGCTGCTGGTCGTAAGCGGGCGGCACTACGAGTTCGCTAACGACCTCATCCGCGAAGTGATGTATGCCACGACTCCGGAGCCGACCCGGCTGGCTTATCACCGCGGAGCCGCCGATCTGCTGACTGCGCAGCCAGAGGCGCTGGCCGAGCACGCGGCCGCGTGCGGTGACTGGCAGCGGGCAGCCCGCGCCTGGCTGCTCGCCTCCGAAACGGCCATGCAACGGTTCGCGGCATCCGACGCCGCGCTGCTGGCCACTAAGGCACTGGACGCGGCCGACCGTGCTGGCGCCGCGGAGGTGGCAGTCCGGGCCCGGATCGCACGCGGCCGGGTGCATGAGGCGATCGGTGACCACGTCGCCGCGCTCGCCGACTTCACGGCTGGCGCAGACCGGGCCCGCGCGATTGGGGACCGCCGCCAGGAGATGTACGCGATGCGGGAACTTGGCGGTGATACGCCAGTCGCCCTCGGTCTCCCGATCACGTTCTGCGAATCCCACCTGGCGGCCGGCCTGCGGATCGCCGAGTCGCTCGGTGATCGTGGCACCGAGGCGGACCTGCTCAGCCGCCTCGCGATCGTTGCGGGCAACCGGTTCCAGTTCGACGCCGCCCTGAATCTCGGGCGTCGCGCGGTCGCGGCCGCGAGGGCGACCGCCGACGAGCAGGCGCTCATCACCGGCCTGGACGGGCTTAAGGGCGCCTACCTGAATGTCGGCGACGCCGCCAGCCTTGGCCCGCTGCTGGCGGAACTCCTGCCAGTGGCGCAGCGGCACGGCGACCTAGTGCATGTTCAGTGGGCCGAGTTCGACTCGGCGTTCCTGGCGTTCGCGGCCGCGGACTGGGAGACGGCGGAGGCGCGGATCCAGGCGGCACTTCTGACGAACCGCCGTAGTGGCTATCCCTCCTGGGCTGGCTTGTACGCTGCGCACCTCGGCCTCATCGCCAGACTGCGCGGCCGTGACGCGGACGCTATCCAGGCCGGCCGGGACGCGCTCGCTACGGCCGACCAGCACGGGCACAGCTGGTCGATCGCGGTCGCGTCGGCCACGCTCGGCTCGACGCTCCTGACCAGCGCAGCTGCAGCGGCCGAGTCAACCGCCCTGTTCGAGCACGGTCTCAGCGCAGCTGAGACAGACGGAACAGAGTCCTATGTGCTGCGCTGCCTGGCCCCGCTCGCCTACGTAACGCGATCGCCAGACCTGCTGGAGCGGGCAGACAGGCTGCTCGCACAGGCTGCCAGCAAGGCAGGCGCCTGGATTCCTGGTTATCAGGCGTACCTCGCGCTCGCCCGTGCGTGGCCTCAGCACGGCGAACCCGAACACGCCCGCGAACTGCTTGAGCCACTGCTCAAAGTCGCACGGGACGCCCCATGGATCCCGGTACTCGCGGAGGCACTCGCGGTCGACGGCGGCATTCTCGCGGCGATTGGTCAGGGAGCCGAGGCCAGGGCTGCGCTGCGCCAGTCCGCGCGCCTTGCGGCCGACCACGAGATGCCCCGGCTCGCGGCGGACGCCCAGGCGGCGCTAAGCAGCCTCAACTGAGTTTGGCCGTTGCAGCGCGACTGCAATGCGGTTGAAACAGTCGGGCACAGCATGGGCGTCGATGGAACGCATCAGCACCTTAGGAGGGGTCGCATGGCCATCGACAACGACAAGCTTCAGGAGTTCCTGCACCAGTTCGTCGGAGATCTCGGCGCGACGGTATCGGCCGCCGGCGTAGTGATCGGGCACAACCTCGGGCTGTACAAGGCGCTGGCGGGCAAGCCCGCCACGGCCGAGGAGCTCGCGAACCGCACGGACTGCAACCCGCGCTACGTGACCGAGTGGCTGCGCGCCCAGGCGGCCGGCGGCTACGTCTGCTACGACGCAGCTAGCGACACCTACTCGATGACCGAAGAGCAGGTGTTCGTCATGACCGACCCCGACGGCCCGCTCTACGCGCCCGGGGCATTCGTGCTGGCGCTCGGCGCGCTGAAGGCGGAGCCGCGCATCACCGAAGCCTTCCGGACCGGTGATGGCATGGGCTGGCACGAGCACGACACCAACGTGTTCGTCGGCTGCGAGCAGTTCTTCCGCAACGCCTACATCGGCAACCTGATCTCCTCGTGGATTCCGTCGCTGACGGGCGTGGAGGACAAGCTGCGCGCCGGGGCAACGGTCGCCGATGTCGGCTGCGGTCTCGGCGCATCGACGATCCTGCTCGCGCAGGAGTACCCGAACTCGCGGTTCACCGGCTCGGACTACCACACCGGCTCGATCGAGCTGGCGCGCAAGCGGGCCGGTGACGCCGGTGTCGCCGACCGGGTCGACTTCGAGGTCAGCTCCGCCTCGGCGTTCTCCGGCGCCAACTACGACCTGGTCGCGACGTTCGACTGCCTGCACGACATGGGCGACCCGCTCGCGACCGCCCGGCATATCCGCGAGGTGCTCAAGCCGGACGGGACGTGGCTTGTGGTCGAGCCGGCCGCGGCCGACAACGTCGCCGGCAACATGAACCCGGTCGGGCGCGCCTACTACAGCTTCTCGACGCTGCTGTGCGTGCCGAATGCGCTCTCCCAGCCCGGCGGATACGCACTCGGCGCGCAGGCAGGCGAGCCCGCGATCAGGCAGGTTGCGACCGACGCCGGCTTCACCCGGTTCCGCCGTGCGGCCGAGTGGCCGTTCAACATCGTCTACGAAGTCCGGCCGTAACGGGCCCTAGCGGCTGCCCGCCGCAGAGGGGGCGGCAGGCAACTGGGCCGGGCGGTTCCGGGCGGCTAGCGGACCTTCTCCAGCCAGGCCTCCGCCGCCGACCCGAACGGCTCGACACCGGCGCTGACGGCCGCCATCAGCCAGGCCGAGGTTTCCTCGGCCTGGCTGATCACTTCGGGCGAGTAGCCGTAGCGCACCTGATGCACTGCGAACTCGTCCTCGTCGTCGACGAAGACCCGCTGATCTGCCCGCACGCGCACCACATCGAGGTCCAGGTCGATCATCGTGACCTCGCCGGGACCGCGCCACTGCGCCGGTGTCGAGATATCGCAGTAGACCTCGGCGCCCGCAGGCGGATCGTTGAACACCGCCGTCCACCACTGGCCAGCCACGATCAACTGAACGGACGGCGCCTCGTACCGGATCGGCGGCTCGCTGCCGCGCTGCGCGGTCGAGCCCGACCGCGCGCCGAGCCAGATGCCGTGCTCGTCCTCGCCCAGGTACAGCAAGGTCTGGTGCCAGTGCAGGCTGCCGTCGTACTTGGTGAACACCAGCCGCACGTCCCGATCGGTCACAGCGGCACCTTACCGGCGACGGCAGGGCAGCCTAGGTCATCTGGCGCGGATCCACGCCGACGCCGCCGGCGGCACTGCTGGCGTAGGCGGCCAGCGCAAACCGTAGTACGTCGATGGCCTGCTCGCCACTCCACATCAGCGGGCCCTCGCCCGTGCGGAGGTAGCGCAGCCAGTGGCGGCCCGACTCGCGGAAGCTGCTGCCCCAGTCGTCGTCGAGCGCGTGGTATCCGCGCATCTCACCGTCGGCGTAAACTTGGAGGCTCGGCTCCTGGATCCCGCGGGCCATGATGCGGTTGACCCGGGCGTAGCCCTTGGTACCGGTGATCTCCCAGCGCTCGTCGTTGGTGTAGTAATCCGAGCGCATATACAGGTCAGGCGCCAGCGTGATGTCCCAGACGCCACGGACGCCGTTCTCGTGCTCCCAGCCGATCATCGCTGGCGCGTCGATGTCGATCCCGGACCCGAACGACGTGGTGCCGATCCATGCCCGCACCTCGCGCACGGGACCGAACAGCCACAGCGCCGTCGACAGCTTGTGCCACCCGTCGTCGAACACCATGATCCCGCGGCCGGCTTCGATCTGCTTCAGCTGCCACTCGAAGCTGCTCCACGGCACATCCCACCCGCCGTTGCCGCTGCCGACCATCTTCAGGTGGTAGCCGGCTACCTCGCCGATGTCGCCCGACTCGGCCACGGCCTTGAGCTTGCGGAGCGGCTCGTAGAACAGGTAGTTCTCCATCACCCGCAGGACGCGGCCGTTGGCGTTCGCCGCGGCCAGGATCCGCTGCGCGCTGGCGAGGTCGTTGCATAGCGGCTTCTGGGCGTTAACGTGCCAGCCATGGTCGAGCAGCTCGACGATCCCGGCCTCGTGCAGCGGAACCGGCAGGAGGCACTCCACCGCGTCGATATCGATTCCGCTCGCTGCTAGCTTGGCCACGGACGGGAACGTGGCCGCATCGGGCCAGTCCGCCTGACGCTGCTCGCGGCGCTCGGGGCTCGGATCGACGAGCGCGACCACGTCCACGTCCGGGTTCGCGACGTAGCCGCGCATGTTGAGGTCATAGACCCGGCCGAGACCTACGAACGCGGCGCGGACGGGGCGGTCGTAGGGAACAAAGCTCACCATGGCCGTCTCCTTTGGGCGCCTTAAGTCGACCGAACCGGGCACGGACC
>Ga0335073_10011758_pt1 | contig 12300 bp, 7 predicted proteins | sample Lox_Sample_22_FD_207093 | JGI IMG/M metagenome (GOLD analysis project Ga0335073, IMG submission 207093) | Soil microbial communities from Loxahatchee National Wildlife Refuge, Florida, United States - Lox_Sample_2.2 | ecosystem: Environmental > Terrestrial > Soil > Wetlands | place: USA: Florida... | reverse complement strand
TCCGTCGGGCTCGGCTACAGCAAGCCCGCCGCCGGGCTGATGGACCGCCCGCCGCTGCCGCCCAGCCGGCCGATCCTGACCCGCGGGATCCTCGTCTGGCTCGGCTTCGTGGGCCTGCTGATGGCGACCGGCACCCTGAGCGTGATCAGCTGGGCGGAACAGGCTCACGGGCTCGGGGTCGCCCGGACGATGGGCATGGTCACGTTCGCGCTGTTCACCTTGTTCTTCTCGATCGAGTCCAAGGACGAAAGGGACTCGGCGTTCTCCCTCGACACCTTCTCCGACAAGACGTTCCGCATCACCTCGAGCGGGTCCTTCGTCCTGCTGGTCCTGTCCACGGTCCTGGGCATATTCCATACCGTGATGAAGACCGTCACGCTGGACATCCCGCAGTGGGTGATCTGCACCGCCGTGGCCCTGACGGTCGTCGTGGCCGCCGAGATCCGCAAGGCGGTACGGCGGCGGTCCTAGGCGCCGGTCCTAGGCGCCGGTCCTAGGCGCCGGTCCTAGGAGACCGCCCCGCGGCGCAGCAGCGCGGCCGCTGGCTGGCCGGCCAGCGGGCCGGTACGGTCCGGCCATTGCAGGACCAGCGCGTCCTGGTGCAGCGCGGCCCAGACGAGCCCGTCCTCCAGCGGCACCCGGATGCCGCCGTCGGAGTCATCGACGAGGAGCTCGGTCGGGCGGCTGCCGATCCAGGAGCCGGCGGGGTCCGCGGCGATGTCCGCCGCGAGGAGCAGCACGGCGACCTGCTGCTCGGCCAGCTGCTGGGCCACGGACTCGATGCCCCGGACCGCGGCGGGCTCCGGTCCCGCCGCCGCCGACGCGACCAGGTCCCCGACGGCGGCGATGGCCCCGGCGGTGATCTCGTCCAGGGCGGCGGCGATCTCGGGCCCGAGCAGGTCGTCGTCGCCGTCGGGCGGCACCGGGCCGGAGGAGACGGCGGTGACGGGACCGAGCGATCCGGGCAGATGACCCGAGACCGCTTGCAGGATGTGCGGGTCGCCCGCGCCGAGCACGATGTGCGCGGCCACGCTCGCGGCGGCCTCGGCCACGTGCCCGGCGATGAACTCGGCGTTCCGCTCGCCGCCGCTGATCGGCTCCCGGTCGGTCAGGTGCCGCGGACCGTGGTGCTGCGCGGCCGGCCGGTCCGGATGAGGGTCAGGCTGCGTGCCGGGACGGGCGCCGACGCCGAACCGCCGGGCCGGCTCCTGGTCGCCGGCGCTGTGGGCGATGACGGCGGCGCCGTCCCGGCCGGCCAGCACCACCACGTAGGCCGGGCGCCGCGCGGCGGCCGCGGCCGCCTCCCGCAGGTGCGGCAGCGGCCCGGCCAGTACCTGGGCGACGGCGGACCCGGGCGGCAGCCACCGCGCCAGCAAGACCTCCCCGTGCGCCGCGACCACCACCCTGGTGCCGCCGGGCAGCGCCTTCCCGGCGCCGGTGACCAGCGCCCCGGCGGTCCGCTGGTCGGCACCGAGCTGGCCGGCCTCGCGGGCCGCGTCGGCCCAGGCCACATCCCAGGCGTACTGCGGTTCGGACTCCGAGACCGGCGTCTCGACCGTGGCCGTCACGACGGGATCGGACCCCGCCGGGGCCGGCTCGAGGGCCCGCAGGCCGGGATCGAGTTCCAGCCGGCCTAGCCGGAGCAACGGGGCAGTGATTGGCGTGTCTGGCATGTTCCCATCTCAGCGGACAGGCGGCGGGCGGGGCAAGGCCGGCGCGCCCGCCGCCTGTCCGCGGTGGCTCGTCGCTGGTCCACTCGGTCAGCGGGCGCCCTCGGTCAGCGGGTGCCCCGCGCCGCGTACCGCGCCACCGCGGCGACGATGCCGGCGTCGATGAACGACGGGCCGGTCAGCACGAGCTGGCCGCCAGATATTTCGGACCGAACGGATGATCCAGCTAGCCCCGGCAGATGCGAGCCAGGACGGGCGATAGCGGTCCCTCGCAAGCGCCCGCCAAGGCTCGTCCCCAGTGGCTGGTGACGATACCGATGCGATTCGCGCGTCGGTCGTGACTTCGTACCGGGGGGCCCAGTACGATCTCCATGCTCTTGTTCACCATCAGTCCTGCGCGCCGGCGCTTTGCCACGTGCCCGGCGCGTCAAGGAGGCGTCATGTTGCTCGCTTCGAGTTCGTACTCTTACCCGATACTGGGCGCGTTCTGGACGATCTTCATGATCTTCCTGTGGGTGATCTGGTTCTGGATCTTGATCACCATCTTCATCGACCTGTTCCGCAGCCATGACCTGAACGGCTGGGTCAAGGCCCTGTGGTTCATCTTCATCCTGGTCTTCCCGCTGATCGGGGTGCTGGTGTACCTGATCGCGCGCGGCGGCAAGATGCACGAGCACCAGGTGCGGGACGTGCAAGCTCAGCAGCAGGATTTCCGCCAGTACGTCCAGGACGTCGCGGGCTCGGGGAACACGGCGGATCAGCTGACCAAGCTCGCCGACCTGCGTGACCGGGGCGTCATCACGGCCGAGGAGTTCGACCGCGAGAAGGCCAAGCTCCTCGCCTGAGCGGGACCGCAGGCCTCGCCGCGGAGCGTTCTCTGACGCCAACAGCTACTGGCGAACCGGACCGCTGTGAGCTGACACGTGCTGCGAATGGACTCGCGGCCGGTCCGGCGTCAGTGTTGTTCGCTGAGCCGGGTGGCCTCCAGGTCCAGGCCGCGCTGCAGCCGCTGGCGGGTGGCCTGGCTGATGGTGCCGTCGTCGTAGAGGCGGGCGAGTTCGGCGTTCTCGGCGGCGTTGAGGTCGCGGCGCAGCTCGCGGTCGGTCAGGCCGTCCGGCTCCGGGGCCCGGGATCCGTCGATGCGGGTGCGGGTGTGCCCGATCCTGGCCTGCAGCCTGGCCCGGGCCCGGTCGATCACGTCATCGGCGGCGCAGTCGCCGGCGGCGAGCTCGTCGAGCCGGGCCAGGGCCGCTTCGGCCAGGCGCAGCCGGGCCACGGTCTCCTCATGGCGCGCGGCGTCGGGCCGGGCGATCCCGGCTCGCCGGACCAGCGGTTCGAGGGTGAGCCCCTGCACGATGAGCGAGATCACGATGACCGCGGTGGCGATGGCCAGGATCAGGTCACGCCTCGGCAGCGGGGCCCCGCTGGCCGAGGTCAGCGGGATCGAGAGCGCCGCGGCCAGCGGCACCACCCCGCGGGCCCCGGCCCAGGACACCACGGCGGGCACCGGCCAGGACAGGCGGCGGGCGCCCGCCCGCCGCTGGATGACCGCGGACAGCGGGAACACCCACACGATCCGGATCGCGACCAGGGTCGCGGCCACCGCGAGCGCCTCGGCCGGCCACGCCTCGGCCCGGGACAGGTCACGGACCAGCGTGGGCAGCTGCAGGCCGATGAGGCTGAAGACCACGCTCTCCAGCAGGAAGATGACCGTGCCGTAGACCGAGTGCAGCTGCAGCCGGGTCTGCGCGGTGGTGATCCGGTCCCGCCGGCCGCCGATGGCCAGCCCCGCGACGATCACCGCCATGACCGGCGAGACGTGCAGCACCTCACCGAGCACGAACGCGGCATACGGGGTGATCAGCGCGAGCACGGTCTCCAGCACCGGATCGGTGATCCGGCGGCGCACCGGGATGACCCCGGCCGCGACCACGGCCCCCGCCGCCGCGCCGCCGGCCGCCAGCACCGCGAACTGCCCGGCGGCATGCAGCAGCACCCCGCCGGCCGCCGTCGGGCCGGCGGTCCCGGCCACCGCGAAGGAGACCGCGATCTGGAACAGCACCAGGCTGGTCGCGTCGTTGAACAGGCTCTCCGCCTGCACCAGCGTCTGCACCCTGGACGGCAGCGACAGCCGCCGCCCCAGCGCGCTGACCGCCACCGGGTCCGTGCTGGCCAGCACCGCCCCGAGCACGAAGGCCATGCTCACCGGGACAGCCGCCACCGCCCACGTCACAGCCGCGACCGCGGCCGCCGACGCCAGCACCAGGCCGACCGCCAGCACGGCCACCGGCCGCCACATCGCCCGCAGGTCACGCCACGGCAGTTCCTCACTGGCGGCGTACAACAGCGGCGGCAGCACCACCAAGCTGACCACCTCAGGCGGCACATGCACCGGCGGGAACCTCGGCAGCAGGGCCACGACCAGCCCGGCGATCACCAGCAGGGACGGCGCCGGGACCCGGAGCCGGCCGGCGAACGCCGCCACCACCGTGCCCAGCACCACCAGGAACAAGATGGTCTCTACACCGTGCACGCCGCCGACCTCGCCCGTCTGGCTCACCGAACAGGTGCCGACCAGACTTCCCGGCGCGCCACCACCACCCTATACGTCGCCGCCGGTGACGCCGGAAGTCAGCCCAGGACCATTCCTTCGGCGGCTCCGGAAGGCGCGGGGTCGGGGAGGCGCATCATGCGGAACGAATTGAGCAGCCCCAGGCCACCGGCGAGAATCGGGATGAGAAGCGCGATCTGAAGGGCCCGGTGCCTGGCATCGGTGTTGATGCGGATGATCTCGTCCTGGACCTTCTCGGGGTGGCCGGCGAGCTGCTTTTCCAGCTGCGTGTTGCTCATGATCTGGGCGTCGGTCTCCAGCGCGTGCGAGACCTGCTGCTGCTCGCCCGGAGACAGCACGGTGCTCGAATTGGCCATGTTGGTAAAGCTGAGGGAGAGCGTGGCCAGCATGATGGCGCCGGCGAAGGCCAGCCCGAACGACAGCCCGAACGACCCCGCGGCCGAGTTCACTCCCGCGGCCTCGCTCACCCGCTCGTCCGAGATCGGTGAGAGCGTGTAGTTGTTGAGCTGGGACACCAGCAGGCCAAGACCGCAGCCCGCGATGATCAGCGGGATCACCAGCCACCAGCCGGAGTCCGCCCGCGGCACGATCGGGATCAGCAGGATCAGCCCGATCGTCAAGATGGCAAACCCCGCCCGGATGAGGGCGGCCGGGCGCCGCCTGGCCGCGCGCTTCCCGGCCACGACCGCGACGGCGAACATGGTGAGCGAGAGCGGCGCGAGCGACAGGCCCGCCTGCAGCGCGTTGTATTCCAGCACCATCTGCAGGTAGATCGGCAGCGCGATCATCGTGCCGCCCAGGGCGACCTGCTGGAGCATCTGCCCGGACACGCCGGACTCGAAGACCTTGGACTTGAACAGGTCCGGGTCGAGCAGGGTCGGCTTCCCCTGACGTTTCTGGCGCCTGAGCCACCAGACCAGCAGGACCAGCGCAACCACGCCGATCGCCAGCACCGCCAGAACGGATTCGCCGCCTTCCTGCCAGATGAGGATGCCCAGCACGATGCCGCCCATGGCCAGGACGGACAGCAGGGCGCCCACCAGGTCGACACGCCGGGAGCCGGTGTACGGGACGTCATGCACGAGCCTGATGCCCGACAGCACGACCGCGATGACGACGACCTCGAAGAGAAACCCGACACGCCACGACAGATAGGTGGTGACGAAGCCCCCGAACAGCGGGCCGACCGCGGCGGCGATCGCCGCCGAGGCCCCCACCAGGGCGTAGGCCTTCTTCTGCGCCACGCCTTCGAAGTTGCCGTGGATCAGGGACTGCATGGCGGGCAGCAGGAGAGAGGCGCCGAGGCCGCCCACGACGGCCCAGAAGATGATGATCGCGGTCAGGCTCTGGGCGAAGGCCATGGCCAGGGCGCCGACGGCGTAACCGAGCAGGCCCAGCACGTAGGCCAGCTTCCGCCCGATCAGGTCCCCGATCTTGCTGCCGATCAGGATGAACGCGGCGGAGACCAGCGCTTCGAGCGCGATCGCCGACTGGACCCCGCTGACGGTGGTGCCGAGATCGTGGACGACCGCTGAAATCGACACGTTCATCAGCGACGTGTCGACCACCAGCACGAACATCGCCATCGCCAGCAAGATGGCCAGCCGCGGATTGCTCTTGGTCGTCTCCGGAATATCGGTGCCTGCTTGCTGAGCCATATGAGGTCCCTGCTGAATCTGCTGTTCACGCGTCCCGCCAGCGTGCCGGTCAGCGGGGTCCGCGTCATCACCTCCGTGGGGTGACCCAGGATACGGCTGCTGCCGTGGTTCGCGAGCCGGTCTTCGCGGTGCCGGGAAATGCTGACCGGCCGGGACGGAGCCGGGCAGGCTAGGCCCATGAGCTTGGGCGACCTGGTGAACCGGATCATCGCGTGGGCGGACCGCCTGCAGCGCAAGTATGACGTGCTGGGGTTTCCGTACGCGGTGGTGAAGAAGTACGGCGACGATGCGGGCGGGCGGCAGGCGGCGCTCATCACCTACTACGGATTCCTGAGCATCTTCCCGCTGCTGCTGCTCGGGGTGGCGATCTTGTCCCGGGTGCTGGCCGATCATCCGGACCTGCGCCAGCGGCTGATCGACGAGATCGTGCCGAAGGCGCTGCGGTCCACGGTCGAGCATTCGCTGGCCACCTTGCCGACGTCGACCGTCCCGTTCGTGGTCGGCCTGGTCGGCTTGCTGCTGTCCGGAACCGGTGTCGTGTTCTCGGCCTACCAGACGCTGAACCATGTCGCAGCGGTCCGGCACCGCTGCCGGGCGGGTTTCGTCTCACGGTACGTCCGGGTGTTCGTGGTGCTGGCGGTGCTGATGCTCGGGGCGCTGGCGACCGGTGCGCTCACCGTGGTGGCTACCGCGCTGCCTAGCCAGCCCGGAGTGCAGCGGGCGGCCGCGATCCTCGGATCGGCGCTGATCGTCTTCGCGGTACTGCTGCTTGGCGCCAAGTTGCTGCTGGCCCGGCACGCGCCGATCCGGGCCCTGTGGCCGGGCGCTGTCCTGGGCGCGGCGGCGGTAACGGTCGTGCTGAACGCGGGGGCGCCGCTGCTGGCCAGGCTGGTGACCAAGGCCGGGCCCGTCTACGGCAGCTTCGCCACCGTGGCGGGCATGTTCGCCCTGCTGTACCTGGTCGGCCAGGTGCTGGTGTACGCGGCCGAGGTCGCAGCCGTCCGCTACGCCCGGCTGTGGCCGCGCGCCCTGGACCTGAACCGCCCCACCGAGGCCGATGTCCGCGTGCTGACCCTGCTGGCCCACGAGCAGGAGCGCATCCCCGCCGCCCGCATCCAGTTCCACCTCACGGCGCAGGGCTCCCCGTCGGCACCGGGTGGTTCCCCGCCACCCAGCGAAGGCTCACGGTAACTCCTCGCAGTTGACGGTTGATCCTGGCTGCCAGCATCCCGCCCGGCGGGGTCCGCGTCGTCACCCGGCGGCCTAGAATCGGGACGAACGGATTTGGGCCTGTGGGGACCGCCCTACCATGAGGGAACCGCGGGAGGGCTGAACCGGATTATCTGGCGAGAGAGGTGTCGTGGCACCAGAAGCTGCGGCCGGGCGCGGCGCCTCAGCTGGTACGCGGTTCGCGCTGGCGAAGTTCCGGCCGACGACGCTGCCCGGCACCCTGGTCACCCGGACGGTGCTGCATGAGCGGCTGGCGGCGGGGGCCGGCCGCCGGCTGACCGTGGTGGTAGGGTCAGCCGGCGCGGGCAAGAGCGTGCTGCTGTCGAACTGGGCGGCGACACGGGCACCCGGGCTTACTTCGTGGCTGTCCTGCGACGCGGCTGACGCTAACCCGGTCCGGTTCTGGGCCGGCTTCATCGAGGCCCCCCGGGCGGCGGCGCCGTGGTTCGGCGCCGACGCCGGCGACCTGCTCGCGATGGACGGGGCCATGTCGGCCGATGTCACCGCGGCGCTCGCCAACGACGCCGCCAGGCTGCCCGCCGGGTCGGCCATCGTGGTGGACGACTTCCACTACGCGGCCGCGTCAGTGGCCGAGGACATGACCGATCTGGTCGGGCACTGGCCCGCCCAGACCGCCCAGCTGGTGCTGGCCAGCCGCACCGATCCGCCGCTGCGGCTGCACCGGCTCCGGATGGCCGACGAGCTGTGCGAGCTCCGCGACCGTGACCTGTATTTCTCCCTGGCCGAAAGCCGCGACCTGCTGGCCAACTTCGGCGTGCGGGTCGGTGCGGCCGAACTGGCGCTGCTGCATCAGAGCAGCGAGGGGTGGGCGGCGGCGGTGCAGATGGCGGCGCTATCGCTGCACGGCGGCGCCGATCCCGCGCGGGTGGCGCGAGCCCTGGATGTCCGCGGCGCCACCATCGCCGAGTACTTCGTCTGCGAGGTCCTCGACCAGCAGCCACCGGAAATCGCCCGGTTCATGCTGGATACCTCGCTCCTGGAGGAGCTCACCGCGGACGCGTGCACCGCGGTCACCGGCCGGCCGGACGCACGGACGCTGCTCCGCCACATCGACACGGCCAGCCTGTTCCTGGTGCCGCTCGACGACGAGCGGACCAGCTTCCGTTATCACCACCTGGTCCGCCAGGTGCTGCGCGCCGAGCTGAGGGCCAGGGACCAGGCCCGGGAGCAGGAGCTGCAGCTGCGGGCGGCCGGATGGTTCGAGGCGGCCGGCGACGCCCGGCGGGCGGCCCGGCACCTCCTCGCGGGGCACCAGGTGGACCGGGCGCTGGCGCTCCTGCAGGACCGGGTGGTGCCCGACTTCCTGACCGACCCGGTCCTGCCGCCAGCCCTGGATCTTCGCACGATCGCTCCCGCGCTGCTGGCCCAGGCGCCGGACCGGCTGCTGGGCCTGGCTACCGACCTGCTCCTGTCGGGGGAGGTGGCGCGGGGCGGCGAGTACCTCGACCTGCTGCAGCGAGCCCGGCCCTCGATCCCGCCCGGCTCCAGGCTGGCGGCCCGGTTCGCCGCGGTGCGGTCATTCCGGTACGCGCTGACCGGCCAGGCGGACCAGTCCGCCGCCGAGGCCCTCGCCGCCCGGGCCGTCCAGGAGCAGGCGCGGCTCGCCGACGAGTGGAACGCCGCCGTCCCGATGATCTTGATGAGCGTCTACACGTGGCTGGAAGACTACGAGGCGGCCGAGCGGGAGGCCGCCGCGGCGCTCGCCACCCCCGGGCTCAGCGAACCGGCCAGGCGGGTGAACGTGCCCGGCGCGCAGGCGCTGGCCCGGTTCGAAGCCGGGCGTCTGGCCGAGGCCGGTGAAGCCGCCAGGGCGGCAGGCGCGCACGCCCGGCGGCTCGGCTTCGATCAGCACTTCTTCGCCCAGGACTACCTGCGCGTATCGGCGGGCATCGCGCTGGAGCAACGCGACCTGGACACCGCCGAACGGCTCACCGAGCAGGCGCTGTCGATAACCGAGCGGCGGCGGCCCATGTTCGAGTTCCTCGCGCTGCTGGACCGGGCCGGGATCTGGGCTGCCCGCGGGCAGGTCCCCGACGCGCTGGCCACCGTCGAGGCGGCCCGCCGGATCCTGGCCGGAACCGGGTCGGTGCTGCTGGCCCGCGCCGATGAGCTGGAAGCACGGCTGCGCCTGTCCCTCGGCGACCTGCGCTCCCCCGCCGCGCTGGCCAGCGGGCTGCCCGCCGCCCGCCGCCGCCTGCTGCGGGCCACCATCGCGCTTGCCGCCGGCGATCACCAGGGCGCACGGGAACATCTGCGGGCCCTCCGGCCGGCCGAGCTGACGCCGCGGCACGCCCTGACCCGCCAGATACTCCTGGCCGCCGCCGCGATCGCCGGCGGTGACCCGATGGCCGCAAGCATCTTGGGCGGTGCCCTCCATACCGCCCGCAACGGCGGCTTCCTCGGCACCGTCGTCACGACCGCACCCCAGGTGACCAGCTACCTGATCGAGCATTCGGCGCAGGCCCAGGCGGACCCGTTCACCGGGCAGCTGATCACCGCCGCCCTGCAGGTGCGCGCCGCCCAGCCGGGCCCCGCCGCCCCCCGCCGCGCGCTCCCCGAGCCGCTGACCCCGGCCGAGCTGCGCGTCCTCAAGCTCCTGCCGACCAGCGGCTACCTGCAGATGGCCGCCACCCTCTGCGTCTCGCGCAACACGGTGAAAACCCACCTGAGGTCGGTTTACCAGAAGCTCGGAGCGACATCGCGCGCCGACGCCATCGAGCGGGCCGTCAATCTAGGCCTGCTCTGAATCGTCCTGTCGGGGTAACTCCAGGCGGGTGACCCGAGCGCCGCCAGCCGATCGCGCCGGTGAGACGGCCCGTATTAGCCTGAGCCCATGCTGGAAGATCACCAGCCTGCCGTGCCCGACGTGCCGCAATCTGCGGCCGGGCCGCCGACCGGCCCGGTCCCCGCGGACACCGAGGCCGCGCCGGACACGACCCCGGCCGCCGGGCGGATCCGCCGGCTGACGGGCCGCGGGCAGCAATGGCTGACCTCGGAGCAGGCGCGGCTGCAGGCCCGCCGCCAGCGGTCAGGCATGGTGGACGCGGGGTTCCTGGTCCAGGAGCTTGACGCCCGGGTGGGCGGCGGCATCCTGGCGGGCGCGCTGGCGTTCCGGATCTTCCTGTTCATGGTGCCGGTGGTGTACGTGATCTTCACCGTTCTCGGCCTGGTATCGCGTGCGCTCGGTCATGACCCGGCGCAGCTGGCCGAGGGCGCCGGGATCACCGGGGTGCTCGCGGGCACCGTGGTGAAGGTCACCGACCAGAGCGCCTGGACCCTGGCCGCGCTGGTCCTGGGGGCGGTGGTGACGATGGTCATCACCGCGGGCGGCTTGCTGAAGGCCCTGTTCGTCGTGCACTGGCTGATCTGGCGGGTGCCCCGGGTAAAGCCGGCCGGGCTGGCCCCGAGGCTGGTCCTGATCGGGCTGGCCCTGGTCGGGTCGGCGCTGGGGGTCGCGATCAACGACGTGCGCACCGCATGGGGTGCCGCGGGAGCGGTGCTCGCCGTCCTCCTCACCACCGGGCTGTCCTTCGCCGGATGGTGGTGGGTGTCCTGGAAGCTGCCGCACGCGCCCGTCCCGGCCCGCGCCCTCATCCCCGGAGCGGTGCTCATGGCGGTCGGGGCGGACGTGCTCCAGCTGCTCACCACGTACTGGATCGGCAACCTGGTGGCCAGGAAGACCGACACGTACGGAGCGGTCGGCATCGCGCTGGCCGTGCTGCTGTGGGTCTATATTCTCGGGCGGATCATGGTGGCATCGGCCGGGCTCAACGCCGCCCTGTATTACCGGCGCGAGAACCCTGAGTGAGGGCGGCCGGGTCCCGGCCCGGCCGCCCCTGCTCACTTCAGCGGGCCGCGGTGAGGCGGCCGAGGGTGGTCGCCGTGTCGGTGTGGCTGGCCGGGACGACGGCGGAGTAGAGCGCGGTCCAGCAGCCCGGGCAGCTGTACTGGCGGAACACCACGGGGGCGTCCACGTAGTCGGCCGGGTCGGCGATGATCTGCGGCCCGGCCTCGGCGGGCGGGCCCTCGTAGCGGGCCAGGGCGAGGGTGTCGTCCGGGCCGGTGCCGCCGAGGATCTCGGCGCAGTGGCGGCAGGCCACCACGGTCCCGTCGCCGCCGGGGGCGGGGGCCTGGACGAGGTTGTCGTCCAGCCGCCTGGCCGAGGCCAGGCTGGCCTTCCCGTGCGATTCGCCCAGGATCCGGGACCGTTCCCGGCGGCGGGCGCGGTGCCGGTCCCGTTCGGCCGCGGTGGCCGCGGCGCTGACCGTGCCGCCGGTGGTGATCACGCCGTACACGGCGCGGGCCGCGCCGGCGGTCACCTTGTCCTCCCGCACGTCGCGGGCGACCGCCTCGGGGTCGCGGGTCAGCGGGTCGCCGTAGCCGCCGCCACCCTGCCAGGTCATCGCGAACACCTCGCCGGGGGCCAGGTAGCTGGTGGCGTAGTTCTGCCCGGGCTCGAGCGTGTCGCTGATCTCGGTCAGGGTGCCGGGCAGCTGGCCGGCGGCGAGCATGTCCCCGACGCGGCTGCGCCGGGCGATGACGTCCAGGCCGGTGTTGCCCGGGTGGCCGCCGCACAACCCGGCGTTCTGCGCGACGGCCTTGCCGGCGGAGGCGAGGATGAGGCCCATCGGCACGCTGGTGCCGTGCGGGGTGATGGCCACCGACGCGGCGACGCCGCCGCGGTGGCGGCCGGGTCCGCCGGAGTCCGGTACTTCGCGCCGCCACAGGGTCAGCACGGGGTAGAGGAACTCGGTCATCTCGACGTCGGGGACGCGGCCCATCGGGATGCAGAACAGCCCGCCGGTGTCGATCCCGTCGGCGTGCGGGCGGGCGCCGTACCCGCCGGCCATCGGCTCCATGATGATGTTGAGGAACGGCGCGGGCTGCTCGCCGCGTTCGTCGAGACCGGCGATGATCGCGGTGTCCCAGGTGCCGCAGCAGGTGGCCTGGACATTCTTGCCCAGCTCGAGGGACTGGTCGAGCATGCCGGACAGGCACTCGGCGACCAGGCTGCCGGTGAGCCAGGCGGGGCCGATCGGGCCGCGGCTGACCGCGGCCGGGAAGGTGGCGTTGTTGAGCGTGCCTTCCTCGGTGATCAGGTCGAAGCAGCGCATCAGGCCGCCGGCTGACCAGGGGATGTCGCCCGCCA
>Ga0335073_10011755_pt1 | contig 12302 bp, 13 predicted proteins | sample Lox_Sample_22_FD_207093 | JGI IMG/M metagenome (GOLD analysis project Ga0335073, IMG submission 207093) | Soil microbial communities from Loxahatchee National Wildlife Refuge, Florida, United States - Lox_Sample_2.2 | ecosystem: Environmental > Terrestrial > Soil > Wetlands | place: USA... | reverse complement strand
GCTCGGGGGCGGGGGGGGGTGGGGGGGGGGGGGGGGGGGGGGGGGCGGGGGGGCGGGGGGGGGGGGGGTTGGGGGTAGGGTAGCCAATAGCCAATAGAGCGGACGGGGGGTTCGGGTTCAGTTGCGAAGAGATGGAGATTTCGTTATCGGGTCGGCTGAGGTCCGTGTGGGAGGTGCGATTTCAAGCTTTGGGCAACAGCTCGATCAGAGGCTCATTGGCTGTGAGCAGATAGCAGGCGATAAACTTCATCGGCTCAGTCTGCGATGCGTTGTCGAAGCGCGCGATGACGGTCTGTGCGGGCTCGTGGAATGCGGATCCGGTGGGCAGCGATTGCATCGCGCGGCCTTCGATCTGCAGGACGGCGGAGCCTTCGGCGATGTATCCGACGACCGGGCAGGGATGCTGGTGGCGGCCGGTCTGCTGTCCGGGAGAGAAGACGATTTCTCTCACGTCCACGGTGGAGACGGTGCGAGGATCTAACGCTGCCCGGAGGAGCTCTTTGCGAATGATGGTCTGCTGACTCATGTCGATTGGATGGCGGCGTCGCCCATGAGATGCAGACCTTACCATGTCAGGAGATGTTGATCTTGTGCGTGCCGGTTGAGAAATCGGCTGCTGTCCCGTAGAAAATTCATGTCCCTGCAACTTTCACCTGTAATCCAATGAACAGATACAATTCGCTCTGAATGGAGAAAGGTTTCGAGAATGGATCAGCCTAAATCGGATGCACTGGTGTTTTTTGGAGCCACCGGAGACCTGGCCTACAAGCAGATTTTTCCCTCGCTGCAACGGCTGGCGAAAAGAGGCAAGTTGACTGGCCCGGTGATTGGCGTGGCGAAGGCCGGCTGGAATCTCGATCAATTGAAAGCACGCGCCACCGACAGCGTGGAGAAACATGGTGGCGCAGATCCCGAGGGGTTGAAGGATCTGCTGGGGCGGCTTTGCTACATCGACGGCGATTACAACGATGACGCTACCTTCACGGAGCTGCGCAAGGAGCTGGGCGCCGCGAAACATCCGTTGCACTACCTGGCGATTCCCCCGAGCCTGTTCGCTGAAGTGATTGAGAAGCTGCAGAGCTCAGGTTGCGCGGAGGGAGCACGTGTCGTCGTCGAAAAGCCTTTCGGTCACGATGCGCCGTCTGCCCACGAGCTCAGCGACACGATCCACACTGTTTTCGACGAAGACCATCTGTTCCGCATCGATCACTACCTGGGCAAGAACACGGTGCAGAATGTGATCTTCTTTCGATTCGCGAATTCATTTCTCGAACCGGTGTGGAACAGGCAGTACATCGAGAGCGTGCAGATTACGATGGCGGAGAAGTTCGGCATCCAGGGCCGCGGTGCTTTCTACGACAGCGTCGGCGCGATACGCGATGTGGTGCAGAACCACCTGATGCAGATCCTGAGCAACATCGCCATGGAGCCGCCTCCGCTGCCGACGGTCGAGGCGCTGCGCGACGAGCGGGTGAAGGTACTGAAGAGCGTTCAGACGCTGCGGCCAGAAGATGTTGTCCTTGGCCAGTTCAAGGGATACCACGATGAGGCGGGCGTGAAAGCGGACTCAACGATCGAGACGTATGCGGCGCTGCGTTTCCACATCAATTCGTGGCGCTGGCGCGACGTTCCCTTCTACATCCGCACCGGGAAATCGCTACCGCTGACTGCGACCGAGATAGTGGCGAAATTTCACACCACGCCTCCGGTCTTTTCCGAAGACGTGCCACCGCAGAACTATATGCGTTTTCGAGTAAGCCCGGATTCACACATAGCGCTCGGCGTTTCTGTAAAGGATGCGGGCGAGCGGCTGCGCGGATGCGAGACGGAGATGGAAGTTCTGGAAGATTGCGGGAAGGTCACGCTGCTTCCCTACGAAGAGTTGCTCGAAGACGCCATGGAAGGCAACCAGACGTGGTTCGCGCGCGAGGATTACGTGGAAGAATCGTGGCGCATTCTAGACCAGGTGCTGGCGAATCGCCCCAAACCGTTCGTCTACGAGCCGGGTAGCTGGGGACCGCCAGAGTCGGACAAGCTGGTTGAGGAACCGGGCGGCTGGTGGAAGCCGCAACCCGACCCTCACGACTGACGCTCACGTTTTGTGCAGCCAAGAACGGCCCGCGCGAAGCGGGCCGCTTTTCATTTGGGATAGAACTAGTCCTGCGATTCGCGAAAGTACTTGGCGACGGTGCGAACGAAGGGCTTGGAGGAGTCGGGGGGCAGGACGTTGCCTTTGAGGATCTGATCAAAGCTGTGCGGCGTGCCGTAGTAGGTGTTGGTGTCCTCGGTGTTCTGGCTGACTACGGTGCCGTCGAGGTCAATGCCGGCGAAGAGCCCGCGGCTGCGTGAATAGGTGAGCAGCTCGGACTTGAGGGTAAGGTTCGTGGAAGCCGATGTGTTGCGGCCAACAGGGCCGGCAGCGGCGGCGGCGTCAGCACCGATCTTGAATTTGCTGGTGAGCAGATCCTGCATGCCGCGATCGTTGATGGCGATAAGCACGAGATCCGTATCCTGGCCGCCGATCTGCAGTCCGAAGGAACCTCCGGCCATGCGAATGAAAGCCGGCGCGCTCCAACCATGGCCGGTGCGGCAGGTGACGACACCCTGTCCATACTGGCCTCCGATGATGAATGCCCCCTTCTTCAGGCCGGGCACGACGGCGACGCAGGTGGCCTGCTTCATGATTGCGCTGGGAATACCTGTGTCAGGCGTCTTCATAATGTCGTTGATGATGACTCTGGAGCTTTCCAGCCGGTCATCGAGGGTCCCTTTACCCGATGCGGCAACCGCAGACGCAGTCATTCCCGCAACGCAGAGCAGGGTAAGGATTTTTCTCATGATTTGTCGTTCTCCTGTTTTTGAACCTTAAGGTCTGTTTACCCGGCCACTTCCGAGCTGTCAAGGAACCGGGCAGCGTGCGAGATTGTTCACTCACACAGCAAATAGACTGCACATCGGGCCGAATGCATCCGAGGGATAGTTACTAGGGATGCACCCGGCAGTGCAAAGGTTGGGGGAGGGGGGAACGGTCGGACAGATCTTGATCAAATCGGGGATAAAAAATTGGGGCTGTGGCTCAGTCTCCTGTCCCAGCAGCCCCGTTCCCCAGATCTGCGTTGTTGCTAGTAACGTTTTACAACTGTCCAAAGTAACACGCAAGGTAACCTTAGTGCAGTGACCTAAAGTAAGCAGGTAATCAAAGCTTGAAGAGCCTTACTTTTCAGTTACTTATCGTCTTCATCGGGAGCCAGAGAGCGGCTGGCGGCGTGAATTGACAAGGCGATCCGGTTTTCCACGCCGACTTTTCGCATGAGGCGGGCGACGTACGCCTTCACAGTTCGCTCTTCGATTCCGAGGGTTTCGGCGATCTCGCGATTGGAGCGGGCGGCAACCAAAAGCCTGAGGACAGCGCGCTCGCGCTCGGTGAATTTAAAGTTGTGGCGGAGCACAGGCTTCTCGGAAGCATGCAGCATACGGTCGACAAAGACCGAGAGAACGCGGCGAGGCGCCCAGATGGAGCCGGTCTCAACCACATCGATGCACTGAATGACCTGCTCCGGGCTGGCAGTCTCTTCAAGATAGCCTTTTGCACCAGCGGCAATGGCATTGATGATGGTTTCCTCGTCGCTTTCCGCACCCATGACGACGAGCTTCAGTTTCGGCTGCGCGGCCTTGAGGCGGGCGAGCAGCTCGAAGGACTCGCCGGGGTTCTGGAGGCCGAGGATTACCATGCCGAAATCGTTGCTGGCCAGCGCGCCGGGCAGGTCAGTTGCAACCACCTCGACGTCAGACGTGTCATCGAAGACGGTCTCGAATCCGGCCACGCGAAGTGGTTCGAAGTCGATGAGTCCGATGCGCAGCCGGCGCTGGCGATGGGGGTGAGGGGGCATGGGGTATCGAAAAGATAAGCTTACAGTCTTAAACCAGGGACCAAGTGATAAAGGTTTAGCACGGTTTCAAGCTTCAGGCTACAGCTTTGGCAATACGATGCCCTGCTGCTTCTGATACTTTCCACGACGGTCGGCGTAGCTGATCTCGCAGGGCTCATCGGACTGGAAAAAGAGAATCTGGCAGAGTCCCTCGTTTGCGTATATGCGTGCGGGTAAAGGCGTGGTGTTGGAGATTTCAAGGGTCACGAAGCCTTCCCACTCGGGCTCGAACGGAGTGACGTTCACGATAATGCCGCAGCGGGCGTAGGTGGACTTGCCGACGCAGATGGTGAGGACGTCGCGGGGAATCTTGAAGTACTCGATGGAGCGGGCGAGAGCGAAGGAATTGGGCGGGACGATGACCGAATCGGCCTCGACGGAGACGAAGGAGCGCTCGTCGAACTGCTTGGGGTCAATGATGGCGCTGTTTACGTTGGTGAAGATCTTGAATTCGTTGGATACGCGCAGGTCGTAGCCGTAGGAGGATAAGCCGTACGAAATCACGCCCTCACGGACCTGTTTTTCACTAAATGGTTCAATCATTCTGCGGGTTAAAGCCTGTTCGCGAATCCAGCGGTCGCTCTTAATCGACAAGAAAACTCCCCTGCCGCGGCCGTCGGGCGCCTCTCCGCGCTTTCCAGGGGGAACGGGGCGGAAAAGTGCCGTCCGGACCGGCCGGCATTTGTTTAGTTGGTTCAAAACTTGCATCTTACGAGACGCTTCGCGCGTTGACAATGCGCAAAAACCTTTCTAGCATCACACCAGCATTGAAGTAGGCAAAAAATATATTCGCGTTTCGGGGTGAAGGCATTGATTAAACAAGACATCATCCATCACGTAATCGAACGCACCGGTTTGCCGCGTGTGAAAGCCGAGGCCGCAGTCGACACCGTTTTTGAAAGTCTCAAGAAAGCCCTGGCCAACGGAGACCGCATTGAGCTTCGCGGCTTTGGCGTCTTCAATGTGCGGCCCCGGAAGACCGGCATCGGCCGCAATCCCCGGACCGGAGCCGAAGTAAACATTGCTCCCGGGAAGGCTGTGCGCTTCAAGCCTGGCAAGGAATTGCACATTCTGGACAGCGACAAGCCCGCAGCAGCTGAAAAGCCAGTGGAGCACTCATAGAGCTTCGCCGATCTATTCGGTCGAAATGCATATGGCCGTGCCTTTACGGGCACGGCTGTTTTTATGGTCGAACGATAGACCGGATTCGATGAAGTCTGGCGAGCCGGCTAGGTGAGCACCACGATCTTTCCGCCGGCTTTGTTCTCTTCCATCGTGCGATGCGCCTCGACGATCTCGTCGAGGTGAAAGACTTTGCCGATCTGAACGCGCAGCTTTCCGGCTGCGATCTGCTGGGCGAGATCTTCGAGAGGGGTGCGCATGAAGTCCTCGGACTTGCCGTTATAGCTGGTCAGGCAGACGGCGGTGGGGATGGCCTCCATGGGGGCGAAATCGTCGAAGGACCATTTGTTGCCGACGATGCCGGTCATGCAGACGATGCCACCCTGCCTGGCGCAGAGGAGAGAATCCTTCAGAGTGGTGGTGCCTATCAGTTCGAGAACCTTGTCGACACCGCCGGAGCAAACCTCCCTAACCTGTTCGGCGATGGAGCCGGTGTCGATGAAGACCTGATCCGCGCCGCTCGAGAGCAGCAACTGATTGCGATCCGGATTGCGAGTGGTGGATGCGACGTGAGCTCCGTGGTTTTTCGCGATGGCCGCGGCCGCCAATCCGACGGAAGTGGTTCCTCCGCGGATGAGCAGGCGCTCGCCTTTTTCAAGACGAAGCGACTTGAAGAGCGAGCCCCAGGCGGTTTGCAGCATTTCGGGGATAGCACCGAGGGTTTCCCACGGGAGCTGCGTTTTGATGGCCTGCACCTGCTTTGCCGGCGGGCAGGTGTATTCAGCGTAGCCACCGTCGAATTCCCTTCCCATACCACCCATTGCGGTCGCCACAACGGCGCCCTTGGGGAATTCGTTTCCCGGCGCGTGTTCGACAACGCCCGCGGCTTCGATGCCGAGGATGCGCGGAAACTTGACTCCGGTTGAATGACCCTGGCGCGTGAAGAGTTCGGAGCGGTTGAGACCGAAGGCCTTGACGCGGATCAGAACTTCACCGTTCTTCGGTGTGGGGAGGGGGACGCTCTCAATTTTGAGAACCTCCGGACCGCCTGCTTCATGGATGACTGCAGCTTTCATGTCGGGCATTTTTCGGCTCCAATCCTTCGGTGATAAGAGGAGTAGTGACTGTTTCCTACGGTTGGACTTAACGTTTTGGCGGATTGGTTGTGGAGAAGCAGTAGCGCGCGATTTTCCAGGCGCCGTTGAGTTTCTGAAAGACGAAGAGTTCCTGATTGGCTTCCGCGCTGGACTCGCCGGTCGCGTTGACTTTGACGGATCCGGCGGAGTTGGTGCGGGCGAATGCCCACTCAGGAGCGACCTGCTTCACTTCCGCCACATTGAATTTCACCGTGAGGGTGATGGCTGCGAACACACCGTCATAGGCCTTGCGGACGGCCTCGGTTCCGATGCTGGAGGGAAAGTGCTGCGGCATGAAGACACCGTCGGCGGCGTAGAGCTTCATCACTGCAGCGGTATCGGATGCGTTGAGGGCCCTCTCGTAATCGGCTAGGGCAGCGGCGACTGCCTGTTCATCTGCATTCATTTGGGACACCTCGAGCATGAAATGGACGTACGACATGAACTATAGGCTTGTCCTGTATTCGCGATAAGCTGGCTAATACGGGAAGCAGATTTCCACAATCGAGAAAATACGATGGACCTCAATTCCCTCAGGGTTTTCGCGAAGGTCGTCGAGGTAAACAGCTTTTCAGAAGCTGCACGACGATTGAAGATGCCGGTCTCGACGGTGAGCCGGCGCATTGCGGAGCTCGAGGATCAGCTCGGAGTTCGCCTGCTGGAACGGTCGACGCGCAGCCTGCGGTTGACCGACGTGGGCGCCGAGGTTCTACAGCATGCACAGCACAGCGCCGAACTTAGTGAGGCGGTAGACGGAATTGTTTTGAACCATCTGGGAAATGTCTCGGGGATACTGCGGCTTTCCACACCGCCGAGCATCTCCGATTCGCTGCTGGCGCCGTTAATTGGCGCATTCCAGGCGTCCTATCCGAATGTCCGGGTGCAGGTGCTGGTCACCGAACGGATCGTGGATCAGATCGCGGAGGGTGTGGACCTGTCTTTCAGAGTGCGTGAGCTCGAAGATTCATCGCTTGTGGCACGCAGGATTCTGACCTATCGGCATCAGCTTGTCGCAAGCCCCGCGTACCTCAAGAAGTGCAAGCCTCCGAAGTCGCCGCGCGATCTGTTGGAACACCGGCTGCTCGCGTTCTCATTCTGGAAGCCGGAAAATACCTGGCGTTTCGCGCATGTGAATGGAAGAGACAAGGACACTCTGACGTTCCAACCTTACCTTTCGATCAACGAATACGCCGGCCTCGCGACCGCGCTGCTAGCGGGGGCGGGGATCGGCGACCTTCCGCCGATCGTGCAGCCGCAGTTGCTACGCGAGGGACGCCTGGTTGAAGTAATGCCGAAGTGGCATTTCCAAATTTTCAATCTGTGGCTGGTTCATCTGGGCAACCGATATCTGCCTCGCCCGGTCCGGGTATTCAAAGAATTCGCATTTCAGATGGTGCCAACAATGTTTCCGTCGCTGCCGGTGTAGGCGGGTTGAGCACTGTCGGGCGAATCTCGATCCTGGCAAGTGATATCGAGATTCATCAGGGATGCGCGGGATCACCAGTAGAATGGGACCGATGCAGCCCCAGCGCTCAAGCGATATCGATGCACTCGATCGGGCTACCTCCGCGTTTCTCAATGCGCGCCCGCGGCTCTTCGGCATCGCCTATCGCATGTTAGGCACTGCGGCCGAAGCAGAGGACATTGTGCAAGAGGTCTGGCTGCGATGGCAGTCTACGGATCGCAGCATTGTGCGGGACGAGACGGCATTTCTCGTAACGACCACGGTGCGGCTGGCAATCAGTGTTTCGCAGTCCGCCCGTTCTCGACGCGAGACATACATTGGCCCCTGGATCCCGGAGCCTGTCGACACTACGGCTGATCCCACGCTTGGGGCAGACCGCGGTGAAGCATTGGAACTGGCGGTTCTTATCCTGCTCGAAAAACTCTCGCCGAATGAGCGTGCCGCTTATGTTCTTCGCGAGGCTTTCGACTATTCCTATCGCGATATCGCGGACTTTCTCCAACTCACTGAGGCGAATGCGCGACAACTGGTCACTCGCGCACGCAAACATGTTGCCGACGAGCGGCGTGCGCAAGTGAGTTCCTCCGAGCATCGCCGCTTTCTTGAGGCATTTCTCTCGGCGGCGCAAAAGGGGGATCTCACCGCGCTCAAAGAGATGTTCGTCGAGGACGTGGTTTCTATCACCGATGGCGGCGGGATCATAGGAGCGGCACGTATTCCGGTTCTCGGCCGCGAGCGTGTGGCGAAGTTCATCGCCGGGTTTCCATCCCGTTTCTGGGGAAATACGACGTTTTCACGGATACAGGTTAACGGGCAATCCTCCGTTCTTATCGTGCGCGATGGCGTGGTCATTGCGCTCGCCACTGTGGATGCCTCGCCGCAGGGCATCGGACAGATCCTGTGGGTTATGAATCCTGCGAAGCTTGCGACGATCTCACGATCGCTTCCAGCCTCCGGCCATAATCCATAGCCACAGAAGTTATATCGCGCGAAGGATTTGCGCACTACTCTCGACTATCCAGAAAATTCCTGTCACAAAACGCTCCTCTGCCTAGTCCTAGCTGGTAGACAGCCCCGCTCCGCATCAGCAGCTGCTTCGGGCGATACAGAAAGGAGTCAAACATTGAAAACAATGCTGACACTGCTGTTCGTGATGTCTGGCACGCTCCTGGCCCAGGAGGCCAAGGTCACTCCACTCATGTCGAAGGATTTGCCAGATTTCCCTGGTAAAGAAGGCCTGATGATCACAGTCGTATACCCGCCTGGCAGTTCAGACCCTATTCATCGACACAATGCTGACGCATTTGTTTACGTGCTCGAGGGATCGATCATCATGCAGGTCAAAGGCGGACAGCCTGTCACCCTGACACCTGGACAGACCTTCTATGAAGGTCCTGACGACGTTCACATCGTTGGCCGCAATGCCAGCGACACCAAACCGGCGAAATTTATCGTCTTCCTGCTCAAAGAAAAAGGTGCGCCGGTTCTGATTCCTGTGAAGTAGCTCCTACAGCTGACCAGGTTCCTAAACTGAGAAATCAATCACTCGTTTCCGAGAAATCGGATTTACAACGTGCTCGATTGCGAGCATCACGAAAGGACTAGTTATGAAAATTGTAGTCATCGGCGGTAGTGGCCTCATCGGATCAAGGCTTGTCAACAAACTTCGCGAGCAGAAGCACGAAGTAATAGCCGCATCACCCAAGACGGGAGTCAACACGATTACCGGCGAGGGACTGACCGAGGCGCTGAAGGGTGCATCGGTGGTCGTGGACGTATCGAACGCTCCGTCATGGGAAGACGCAGCTGTGTTGGAGTTCTTTGAGACGTCTACCCGTAATCTTCTCGCCGCTGAAGCGGCTGCAGGGGTGAAACATCACGTTGCTTTGTCGGTCGTAGGAACGGAACGTCTGCTCGAAAGCGGCTACTTCCGGGCAAAGATCGCTCAGGAAAAGCTAATCAAGGCTTCCTCCATTCCCTGGTCGATCGTCCGCGCGACACAGTTCTATGAATTCTTCACGGGGATCGCCGATTTCTCCACCAAGGACAACGAGGTGCATCTGCCAACGGCGCTTATCCAGCCTATGGCGGCTGACGATGTTGCCAGCGCGGTGGCGCGCGTTGCAACGGGCTCACCGGTCAATGGCATCGTGGAAGTAGGTGGGCCGGAACAGTTCCACCTCGATGAACTTATCCGGCGGGGGCTGGCGGCACGCAAGGATCCGCGAAAGGTTGTTGCCGACCCGCAGGCGACTTACTACGGCATAAAGGTGACCGAACGCGCACTCGTTCCCGAAAAGAACGCAACGCTCGGTAAGACGCGATTCGACGAATGGCTGGGCAAAACCGCTTAACTTAAGTTAGTCGCCGACAGACGCGGCTCATCGCGCGTTGACGGCGAGACTCTCAAGGCAGACAACAATTCGCAAATCGGGTCAGTCCGGTTCACACGCAGTGGTTCACCAAATGCCAGGCGAGCCACTGCGTAAGTAAAACGCCCAGCGACGGGCATGAAGGCCACGTGTACGAGCCAGTCTGACAGTTTGAATGAGAACTGGTGGATGCAACATGACAGAGGACTGCATTTCGATGGAAAGCGTGAAAGAACTTCAGGAGGAGCATGCGAGGCTGCGGATCCTGGTGTGTGAGTTACTGCTGAGAAATCAGGAACTGCGTACCAGACTTTCGGCAGAAGAAGGCAGGCCTCGAGAGCTGCGCCTCTGATGAGAATCTGGCTCAGCTCTCGCAGTTGCCGCGAACATGCAAATCGGGGCCACGATGGCGATCATCAATCCGTGCCAACCACCGATACGTCCACACTTGCGGCTGAGACTTGAGCCGTTTCCAACTCGCGGAGATCACGCCCGCGCGTGTCTCGACCCAGAAGCACTATCAAGAGCATCGACAACACAGATGGGATAGCAACGAGTCCGGCGGCGACTCCCAATGCCGGGACCAAGGCTAATGCTCCCATACCTTGCGCGATCAGTCCGCCGGCCTTGCTGAAGCCGGCGACCCAGCCGGTTGCGCGGCCCCTGAGCCTGAGCGGGTAACTCTCCGCCGCGTACGGCAGGAGAATTGAAATGACTCCGCTTGTGCCGACAATCAGCAGAGAGACCGGGATGACTGGATTAGAGAGAATCGGCCACGCGCCATTGTCACGCAGCAGTATCGCGACCAGGCCCAGTGTGGTAATTCCAATCGACAGGACCAGCACCCGCTTTGTGCTCCAAATACTGTAGAGGTAGGCCGCTACTACGATCGTAGGAGCTGCGATCAACGTGGAGCGCGTGATGAGGGCGCTCGCAACGCCCATGCTGCGACCTTCGGCGACCAGACTGCCGGGCAGCCACAACATCACGCCAAAGTTTACGAAGCCCCAAGCCAATGCGGCGAGCGTGAGCGCGATTGTCACACCGAGCAGATCGCGAACCTTAAGCAGCGTGGCAGGCGGACGATTCTGCGTCTGAACTTGTTCTACACGCTGCGTATCGATGGATATTCCGAAGCGCGCCAGCGTCTCGCGTGCTTCGCGCAGGCGCCCCATACTTTGCAGGAATCGGGCGGACTCCTGTAGCACAGGACTGACCACGATCAGGATCAGCGCAATCGGAAGGTTGATGAGCCACATGATCCGCCAACCAAAGACCGGCTGCAAAACTGCCGATAAGGCACTGGTGGCGAAATATCCTCCAACGGTGCCAATGCCGCCCACCAGCACCAGGCACCACCCGCGGTGCCTGGTTGGCATGATTTCGGCAAGCAGAGCATAAGCAACAGGCAGCATGCCGCCGGCGCCGACTCCCATGAGGAAGCACATGAAGATGTTCCAGTTGAACGAAGGCATCGCTCCGCAAATGGAAGTCCCCATGAAGATCACGGCCGCCAGCAGAATTGTGGCCCTCCGGCCATAGAAATCTGCCAGGGCACCCCAGGCGAACGATCCGACGGTGGTGCCCAGGAGGCCCGCAAACGGCAACAGGGCCACGGTGGCGAAGCTAAGACCGTACTCGACCCGCATTCCGGGGGTGACGAAGCCGAGCGTGGCCGCTTTCATGATGTCGATGATGAGAGCGACAGCGAGTACGACTATCTGTACCCAGTGAGCAGTCGTGAGGGGCGCATTTTCCGGTGGCGCAATCTCCTCATAGGCAATCACCCCGGTCGGGCGACGTGGCATGAGCCCATAGGCGGTGGCAGCAAATCCTGCGACGATCAGCCCCATGCCGATCAACATGCCGTTGCCCATGGGCATGCCGGCCAGCCGATAGCCCGTACTGCGGCCCATGATGAACATGGGAATGTGCAGCAGGACGCCTACGGTTACCGCCGCTGAACCACTCCAGAATGCAAACGCGTGTCGCCAACTTGAGAACAGAGATGCTTTTTGCACCGTAATTGCGCTTTCTCCTGACCGCATGAACACACCAGGAACACGAATCCGCTCTGAGCCAGGAAATCAGGCAGTTTCCAGTTTGGCAGGAGCGCCCATCGCACCCCATGCCCGCTTTGAACCAGGATGTAGGGAGCTTGCAATAAACCCCTGCCAGCATCTCTGAGAAGAAGCAGACCGTGCAACCACCAAACGATGGAGTTCGTCCTCCATCGTTTGGCGGACATGCTTAGCGCTGGCGGGCGAGGACGAGGGTG
>Ga0335073_10011754_pt1 | contig 12303 bp, 11 predicted proteins | sample Lox_Sample_22_FD_207093 | JGI IMG/M metagenome (GOLD analysis project Ga0335073, IMG submission 207093) | Soil microbial communities from Loxahatchee National Wildlife Refuge, Florida, United States - Lox_Sample_2.2 | ecosystem: Environmental > Terrestrial > Soil > Wetlands | place: USA... | reverse complement strand
TCACGCACGCGTCGGCGCCATCGATCGCGTCGAGCGCGTCGTCGGCGAACACGACCCCGAACATCAGCTTGCGCGCCTGCTCCTCGGCCACCGGGTCATACGCGCGCACCTTGGCGCCGTCCGCCTGCAGCCGGGCGGAGAGAACCAGTGAGGAGGCCTCCCGCATATCGTCGGTGTTCGACTTGAACGCGAGGCCGAGCAGCGCGATCCGCTTACCCACCAGCGACCCCAGGTGCTTCTGAAGCTTCGCGACCACGCGCCGCTTCTGCAGCTCGTTCACCTCGATCACCGCGGTCAGCAGCTGGAAGTGGTAGCCCGAGTTCCCCGCGAGCTGCTTCAGGGCTGAAACATCCTTGGGAAAGCAGGACCCGCCGAAGCCAATGCCGGGCTTGAGGAAGTGCGTCCCGATCCGCTGGTCGAGTCCCATCCCGCGCGCCACCTCGAGCACGTCGGCCCCGGTCTCCTCGCACACGTTGGCGATCTCGTTGATGAACGAGATCTTGGTCGCCAGGAAGGCGTTGGCGGCGAGCTTGATCATCTCGGCGCTCGCGACGTCGGTCCGGACCAGCGGAGCGTCGAGCGGCGCGTAGAGCTCGATCACCGCATCGCCGGCCCAGTCGCCGTCGTCGCCGACCACGACCCGGTCGGGATGAAGGAAGTCTTGGAGCGCCGATCCCTCCTTGAGGAACTCGGGGCAGGACACGTAGGCGAAGCCCTCCTTGTCCCGCTCGGTGAAGCTGCGCTTGATCGCCGCGCCGGTTCCGACCGGCACGGTCGACTTCATCACGAGCGCGTGCTCGTCGGAGCGTGGCATGGCGTCGACCACCGCGTTGACGGCGGACAGGTCGGCGTCGCCGGAGTAGGTGGGCGGCGTGCCGACCGCGACGAACAGCAGCCGGGCGTGCTCGAGCGCCGGCGCGAGCTCGGTGGAGAAATGCAGCCGCTCGCGGTTGGCCTGAACGCATTCGGCCAGGCCTGGCTCATAGATCGGGATGTCACCGCGCTCGAGCCGCGCGATCTTGTCAGCGTCGATATCGACGCACCAGACCTCGCTCCCGAGCTCGGCGAACCCGGCGGCGGTGACCAGCCCTACGTAACCGGTACCGATCACCGCGATCGGTTCTCTCGCTGAGCCCATCGGATCCCTGAGGGTAGCGATCTGGCCCGCGCCAGCGCACCCCCGGGGACGCCCGCTAGGTGCCCCCGGCGCGCGTCAGCGACGCCGCCATCGCGACCATCTGGCGGTTCGAGATGCTGTCGGTCAGCGTGTTGGATATCCAGTACGCGCCCTGCGGGGTGTGCCACGCCACCAGGCTCAGCTTGCCTCCGTTGGCGTACAGGTCCAACACCTTGCCGTTGACCGTTTTTGTCGTGGTCGGCGAGTTCAGGATCGGCGGGTTCTGCCAGGTGGTTCCCTGCACGCCGTAGTACTCGCCCAGCACCGAGTTGATCTCGATCGTCATGTAATAGGAGTAGTGGGCGATGCCCGAGCGATCGTGGAGCAGGTAAGCCCTCGGGTAACCGGCGGAGATGCCGTCCTGGGCAGCCGCATTGCCGTCGCCCATCGGGCAGTTGCCGTTGTTGGGCGTGCAGTACTGGGCGCCGCTCATGATCAGCTTCGGGTAGTAGATGGGGATCCCGATCGGCCCCAGCGCCTTGGCCTGAGAGACGCCGTCGCCCACGTCGACGGAGAGGCCGGGAGCGTTCGCGCCGCCGCCCTTCCCCTTGCCGCCGGCCGGGGTCGCCGACGGGCTCGTGCTCGTGGTCGAGGTGCTGCTGCTCGAGGGCGGCGGACTCGTGGTCGGCGTCATGAACTGGTGATAGGCCTGCTGCTCGGCGCCGGACTGCGCGGTGACATAGCACGGCGTCTGCTGGGTGGCACTGTTGGCGTTCGGTGGAGCCGGGGCGCACGGCAGCAGGATGGCCGGGAACTGGATCTGCTTGATCGCATGCCCGGCCGAGAAGGCAACCAGGTTGAACAGATTGATCAGGCCGTCGGTGGTGTGGAGGTTCTGGTCGGTCTGGGCGTGCGCGCCGAAGATCTTCAGCAGCGAGTTGCGGTCCTCGATGATCTGGTCCTGGGTGAACTGATCCTTCGCCCAGCGCAGGAAGTCCTGCTGGCGGGCGTTGCGCACGAGGTCGTCATCGGTGTGGCGGAAGCGCACGAACGCCAGCGCGTCCGACCCGCACAGCTTCTGATAGCCGGGCTGGATGTCGATGCTCGAGTAGTCGGTGACCGCGGTGTTGTTGTAGTAGCGGTGGTCGACGTCGGTGTACACGCATCCGATCGCGTTGACCAGGTCCTCGAAGCCGCTGAAGTTGACGTCGATGATGTGGTTGACCTGCAGGCCCGGGAACACCTGCGACTGGAGGATCTTGACCAGTAGGTTGTCGCCGCCGATCGAATACGCGGCGTTCAGCTTGTCGTTGACCATCCCGCCACCCTCGGGTACCTGCACCTCCAGGTCGCGGGGCACCGACAGGAGGTTGATCGTCGAGGAGCTCGGGTCCATCCGCACGAGCATCATCGTGTCGGTGTTGGCGTCCGCGAACGGCTCGCCGGCCCGGTGGTCAGAGCCGATCAGCAGGATCGTCTGCGGGCTGCCCGGGTTGGGGATCGTGACCCGGGCGTGCGGCAGCGCCGGCGTCACCGACAGGTAGGTGGCGATCTGCTTGAACTGGAGCAGGCCACCCACCGCCGTGGTGGCACTCGCCGCGCCGATCACCAGGAACGCGGCCAGCGCGAACCGGACCAGCATGCCGGCGCGCGAGCGCGGGATCAGCCTCACCCTCGTCCCCCTTCGAGCGCGGTTCGCCCGCCGTCGATGGCGGTCAGCCCGCTGCGGGTCTCCTCGGCCTCCGAAGGACTCGCTTCGGCGGCCACGCCGTCGGGGGCCGGGCGCTCGAGCCACATCGGGAGGATGCGGACGAAGCTGACCAGCGACCGGCGGTAGCGCGCCAGCGAGGACACCGACACCCACTCCTCGGGGCCGTGGTGGCCGGCGCCGTCGGGGCCGAACTCGACCGCCGGGATGCCGGCGGCCATGAACGACACGGCATCGGAGGCGCCGTCTCGCCCGACGCTCATGACCTCCTTGTCGGGCACCGCGCGCGCGACGGCGTCCCGGAGCGCCCGCACGTATGGGTTGTTGCGCGGCACCCTCACAGGCGGGAACACGAACGACTTGGTCACGGCACACTCGGGGATCCGGGCGATCTGGCTCCGGATGTCCTCGGGATCCTGGCCGGGCAGGAAGCGGATGTCGACTGCCATCCGGCACCGGTCCGGAACCTTGTTCAGCGCGTCTCCTCCCTCGATCCGGCCCAGGTTGATCGAGGGCCGATCGAATGTCTCAGAGGACTGACGCGAGAACGGGAGCGACTCGATCGCGCGGAACACATCGACCGCCTTGAGCACCGCGTTATCGCCCAGCCACGGTGTCGAGCTGTGCGCCGCACGGCCCCGCACCTCGATCAGCATCGCCAGCACCCCCTTGGCCTCCACCCCGATGTGCAGGTTGGTGGGCTCGCCCGTGATCGCAAAGTCTCCGCCGAGGCCGCGACGCACCACCGCATCGCTGGAGCGATCGTCGATCTCCTCGGATTCCTCGTCGGGCACGCAGATGAGCCTGACCCGGACCGCGGATTGACGCTCCAGGTCCTTGAGCGCGCACATCATCGCGGCCAGTCCGCCCTTCATGTCGTAGGCGCCCCGGCCGATCAGCCGATCCCCGTCCACCCGGGGATAGAACTGCTCGGGCTCGGCGGGCACCACGTCGAGATGCCCGTGGAACACCACGCACGGAGTCTCCTCGGCGCGATCGGAAGGCCCGACCTCCGCCACCAGGACGGGCAGGCCGTTGTGGTCGTGGTGACGCACCTCGATGTCGCGGGATTCGAGCCATCCCTTGACGAATCCTGCCGCCGCGACGATCTCCTCAGGGCGGGAGGTGTCGTACGAGATGAGCCGCTCTGCGAGCGTCAGTTCGTCAACCACGGCGTTTCCAGGATAAAGCGAATAAGCCAGCGGGAGAAACGGCCTACGAGCCGCTCTCCGCAATGGCTAGAAACGTCTGGAGACGCTGTCTGTCGCGCTCGGCGAGCCGCCGCTTCTCGGTGTCGTCGCCGGCGGACTCGACCTCTCGTTCCGCCTGTTGCAGGCGCTCCCGCAGGCTCGAGACGTCGAGATCGCCGGGCGAGTGGGCCTCCTCGACCAGGATCAGCGCCCGGTTCTCGGCCACCTGCATGTAGCCCTCGGCCTGGGCGAAGCGCACGACCTCCGATTCGGTCCGGTACAGGCGGAGTTCGGTCGGATCGAGCATGGCCAGCACCGGCTCGTGGTGGGCCAGAACGCCGATCGACCCCACCGCGGTCCTGGTCGAGACCATCTCGACCTCGTCGTTGAAGACCTCCCCCTCGGGGGTGAGGACCTCGACCCGGAACTTCTCGTGCGCCATCGGGCGCTATTCCTCGCTCGAGGAGCCTTCGCCCTCGGCCGAGTCGTCCTCGGAGCCGTCGCCCTCGGAGCCGTCGCCCTCGGAGCCGTCGCCCTCGGAGCCGTCGCCCTCGGAGCCGTCGCCCTCGGAGCCGTCGCCCTCGGAGCCGTCGCCCTCGGCGGAGGCCTCGGGTCCGCGGGCGGCCTCGTCCTCGTCCTTGGCCTCCTCTTCGCGCTCCTCGTCGGCCTTCTCCTCGCCGCGGGCGTCGGCGACGACCTCGTCGATCGTCCCCTTCAGGAAGAACGCCCGCTCGGGCAGGTCGTCGTGCTTGCCCTCGAGAATCTCCTTGAAGCCGCGGATCGACTCGGCAATCGGAACGTACACGCCGGGGGTGCCGGTGAACTGCTCGGCCACGAAGAACGGCTGGGACAGGAAGCGCTCGATCTTGCGCGCCCGGTTCACGGTTAGCCGGTCCTCGTCGGAGAGCTCGTCGATGCCGAGGATCGCGATGATGTCCTGGAGCTCCCGGTAGCGCTGGAGCACCTGCTTGACCTGGTTGGCCACCGCGAAGTGCTCCTCGCCCACGATCTCCGGCTTGAGGATCGTCGAGGTCGAGTCGAGCGGATCGACGGCCGGATAGATCCCCTTCTCGGCGATCGACCGCGACAGCGTGGTGGTCGCGTTGAGGTGGGCGAACACTGACGCCGGCGCCGGGTCGGTCAGGTCGTCGGCCGGGACGTAGATGGCCTGGATCGAGGTGACCGACCCCTCCTTGGTCGAGGTGATGCGCTCCTGGAGCTCGCCCATCTCGGAGTCGAGCGTCGGCTGGTAGCCGACCTGGGAGGGCATCCGTCCGAGCAGCGCCGAGACCTCGGAGCCGGCCTGGACGAACCGGAAGATGTTGTCGATGAACAGCAGCACGTCCTGGTGCTCCTGATCGCGGAAGTACTCCGCCATGGTCAGGCCCGACAGCGCGACGCGCATGCGCGCGCCCGGCGGCTCGTTCATCTGGCCGAACACGAGCATGGTCTTCTCGAGCACGCCCGATTCCTTCATCTCGAGCCACAAGTCGTTGCCCTCGCGGGAGCGCTCGCCCACGCCGCAGAACGCCGACAGGCCCTGGTGCTCCTCGGCCAGGTTGCGGATCAGCTCCTGGATGATCACGGTCTTGCCCACGCCGGCGCCGCCGAACAGGCCGACCTTGCCGCCCTTGGCGTACGGAGCGAGCAGGTCGATCACCTTGATGCCGGTCTCGAACATCTCGGCGGTCGGCGTGAGGTCCTCGACGCTCGGCGCGTCGCGGTGAATCGGCCGGCGCGGCGTGTCGGCGGGCAGCTCATCGCCCAGATCGATCGGCTCGCCGAGCAGGTTGAAGATCCGCCCGAGCGTGATGTCACCGACCGGCACCGTGATCGGAGCGCCGGTGTCGATCACCTCGAGCCCGCGCGCCAGTCCGTCGGTCGTATCCATCGCGACCGCGCGTACGCGATCGTCACCGAGGAGCTGTTGCACCTCGAGCACGAGCCACTCCTCCGCCTCGGCGGGCGACGCCTCGGCCGCGACCTCCTCCTCCTGCCTGGCCGCCTCGGGGCGGCGGACCTTGATCGCGTGGTAGATCTCGGGCAGCTTGTCGGGGAACACGGCCTCGACCACGACGCCCTGGACCTCTTCGATCCGGCCGGTGTTCGGCTTCTCAGGCTCGTTCGGTGTGGCCTCGCTGCGCTGTTCTTCTGCGACTGACATAGCTTCTCCAGTGTAGGTCTACCCGGACAGCCCTTCTGCTCCCGCCACGACTTCCAGGATCTCCTGGGTGATCTCCGCCTGGCGCGCCCGGTTCATCTCGAGGGTCAAGTTTTGGATCAACTCCGCGGCGTTGTCCGAGGCGCTGTGCATCGCGGTCATACGAGCGCCGTGCTCTGACGCCGTCGACTCGAGCAGGGCCCGGAAGATCGATACCTCGACGTAGTCGGGCACGAGCCGCTTGAGGATCTCCTCCGGATCGGGCTCATAGTCGACGAGTGCTTGAGGTTGATCAGATTTTCGGTCTTCGCGGGCCTCGCGCTCGCCATTGCCCGAACCCTCCTCCAGGATGGTGGCCTGCTGGAGCGGGAGCAACGTCTCCCGGCGGACCTCCTGGGAGACCGGCGAGATATAGCCGTTGTAGAAGATCTCCACGCGGTCGACCTCATCGTCGATGTAGGCCGCCATGAGCCGGTCGGCGATGCGCCGCGCGTCCGCATAAGCGGGACGATCTGTGAATCCGGTGAAGCTCTCCGCCGGCTCGAGCCCGCGGAAGGTCAGCGAGGTGGCCGGCCGTCGACCGGAGGCGAAGAAGACGGGCTTGACGCCGTCGGCGTCGTAGGACCGACCGGCAGCCACACCGGCCCGGACGATGTTCGAGTTGAACGCCCCGGCGAGACCCCGGTCTCCTGCGATCAGCAACAGGCCCACCCGAGTGACCTGATCGTGTTCCTGGAGGATCGGCAGCCGTGGCAGGCTGCCCGCCGCCTCGGATGCCTGGCGGGTCATCCGGCGGATGGCGTCCGCGTACGGGCGCAGCGCCTCGATCCGCTGCTCGGCCCGCCGCAGCCGCGCGGCGGCGACGAGCTCGAGCGCACGGGCGATCTTCTGGATGTTCTTGACCGCGCCGATGCGGTTCTTGACGTCGCGCTGGGAAGGCATCCGTCGACTCCGGGCTCAGCGGCTCACGCCGCCTTGGCCTGGTCCTCCTCGAGCGGATGGCCCTCCTCGTCGAGATCGAAGCCGAAGTCCTCGGCGAAGGTCGAGACCGCTTGCTCGACGGCCTTCTGGGTCTCATCGCTCCAGTCGCCGCCCGCGATCTTCTTGAGCAGCTCGGCCTCGTTGGCGCGCATGTAGTCGGTCAGGTCGGCGAGGAACCGGTCGACCTTGTCCACCACGATCCGATCCAGGTACCCGTTGGTGGCGGCGTAAACGTGGATCACCTGGTCCTCGACCGGCATCGGATTGCGCTCGGACTGGTTGAGCGTCTTGACCAGCCGCTCGCCTCGCGCCAGGGTCCGCTGGGTGGCGGGGTCGAGCTCGGAGCCGAACTGCGAGAACGCTTCGAGCTCGCGGTACTGCGAGAGCTCGAGCTTCAGCCGGCCCGCGACCTTGCGCATCGGGTTGATCTGCGCGTTGCCGCCCACACGTGAGACGGAGATGCCGACGTTGATGGCCGGCCGCACGCCCGAGTTGAACAGCCCGGGCTCGAGGTAGATCTGGCCGTCGGTGATCGAGATCACGTTCGTCGGCACATATGCGGAGACGTCGCCGGCCTGGGTCTCGATCACCGGCAGCGCGGTGAGCGAGCCGGCCCCAAGGTCGTCGTTCAGCTTGACCGCGCGCTCGAGCAGCCGCGAGTGCAGGTAGAAGACGTCGCCCGGGTACGCCTCGCGACCCGGCGGCCGGCGCAGCAGAAGCGACATCTGGCGGTAGGCCACCGCGTGCTTTGACAGGTCGTCGTAGACGACGAGCGCGGCCTGGCCGTTGTACAGAAAGTGCTCTCCCATCGCGCAGCCGGCGTACGGGGCGAGGAACTTGATCGGTGCGGCCTCGTCGGCCGAGGCCATCACGATGATCGTGTTGTCGAGCGCGCCGGCGTCCTCGAGAGTCTTGGCCAGGGCGACCACGGTCGCCTTGCGCTGCCCGATCGCGACGTAGATGCACCGCAGGTCGCGATCCTTGTTGTTGATGATCGCGTCGATCGCGATCGCGGTCTTGCCCGTCTGACGGTCGCCGATGATCAGCTCTCGCTGGCCGCGGCCGATCGGGATCATCGAGTCGATCGCCTTCAGTCCGGTCAGCATCGGCTCCTTCACCGGCTGGCGCTGGACCACGCCCGGCGCCTTGAACTCGGAGGGGCGGGTCTGCTTGGTGGTGATCTCGCCCTTGCCGTCGAGCGGATTGCCCAGCGGATCGACGATCCGCCCGAGCAGCTCGTCGCCCACCGGGATATCGAGCAGATGCTTGGTGCGCTTGACCGTGTCGCCCTCGACGATCTTGTCCCACTCGCCGAACAGCACCGCGCCGACGTTGTCGGATTCCAGGTTGAGGGCCAGGCCGGTCACGCCGTGCGGCAACTCGAGCATCTCGAACGACATGCAGTTGTCGAGCCCGTGGACGCGGCAGATTCCGTCGGCGACCGACAGGACCGTCCCGACCTCGGTCAGGTCCGCGCTTGAGGCATCCAGGCCTTCGATCCGGCTTTTGAGGATTGAGGTGATCTCGTCGGGCTTGATCTGCATTCGTGACTCCTTGAGCAGGCGAGCGTAGCTACGCCTGCGCGACTTGCTTTCGAAGTTTTTCCAGCCGGTTTCGGATCGACGCGTCGAGGACCACGTTGCCCACGCGCAACACGATCCCGCCGAGGATGTCCGGATCTACGCTGCTCGTGAGTTCGACGGTGCGCTTGGTCTGCGCCCCGATCCGCTCCCCGATGCTCGAGACGGTGGACTTGTCGAGTTCGACGGCGCTCGTCACCTCCACCGGCAGCAAGTCGCGCTCATCCTCCCACAGCTCTTCGTAGCGCGTCTTGATCCGGAAGATGACCGGCATGCGGCTGCGCTCGATCAGAGCCTCGAGGAAGTTCATGAAGATGGGCTGTGCCCCGCTCACGGCCCGCTTCAGGCCGGCCTTCTTCTCCTCGGTCGAGAAATACGGCGAGAAGAAGAACACGCTGAAGCCGCGGTCCTCGTTCAGCGCGTCGACGAACTCCCCCAGCTCGTCGCGTACGTCGTCGAGCAGGTCGTTCTCCTTGGCGGCGTCGAACAGAGCTCGCGCCCAGACCTGAGCGATCTCTTCCACTAGTTACGGTCTCCGCCATCCGGGGCGAGGGCGCTGAAGTCGAGCTCGGACAGCGCCTCCTCGACCAGGCGGCGCTGGTCGTCCGCGTCGAGCACCTTGCGGGTGATCTTCTCGGTGGCCAGCACGGTCAGGTCGGCCACCTCGCGGCGGATCTCCTGGATCGCGCGTCGGGTCTCGGACTCGATGTCTCGGCGCGTCTGCTCCATCAGCTGCTCGCGTCGCTCCTGCGCCTCGGTCTGGACCTCGCGCTCACGTGCCTCGGCCGTCTTGCGCGAGCGCTCGACGATCTGCTCGGCCTGCTGACGCGCTTCGGCCAGCCGCTGCTGGTACTCCTTGAGCAGGTCGTCGGCTTGCTTGCGGACGCTCTCGGCATGGTCGATCGACTCCTCGATCGCGTGCTGCCGGCGGTCCAGCGCCTCGGAGATTCGGGGGAAGGCGAGCTTCCACAGGATGTACATCGAGATCCCGAACAGGAGCAGGGTCCAGATCATCAGCCCGACGTTCGGGGTGATCAGGAACGAGCCGCTCGAAGCGGCGACCGGGAGGTGAGCGACGGCGGCCATCTACTTGAGCACGTAGGAGAGAAGCCCCGCGACCAGGCCGTAGAAGAACACGGCCTCTGTAAGCGCGAAGCCCAACCATTGAATGCTGGTGATCTCGTCGCGCATCTCGGGCTGGCGGGTTACCGCCTCGATCACCTTGCCGAAGATGATGCCGATGCCCACCCCGGCGCCGACCGCGCCGAGGCCGCCACCGACCGCGATCCCGAAGCCGGCCGTGATCCCGGAGGCCGCGATTGGAATGACGTGCAAAAGAAACATCAGGGGCTCCTTGTCGTTTTAGTGGTGAGTGGCAGCGCCGGCGATGTAAATCGCCGCCAGGGTCGCAAAGATGAACGCCTGGAGTGTCGCCACCAGGCCCAGCTCGAACAGGTAAATGAGGATCCCGGCGGGGAGCGCGAACCACCCGAGCGCCTGGAGCCCGAGGATCACCGCGAGCCCGCCCGCCAAGAACAAGAGAATGATGTGCCCGGCGAAGATGTTGGCCCACAGTCGGATGGTCAGCGACAGCAGCCGCATCAGCGTCGAGATCACCTCGATCGGGAAGATGAGGAGCAACATCGGGCCCTGCACGCCCGCCGGAATCAGGCTCTTCAAATATCCGATGGGGCCCTGAGTCCTGACTCCCACCGTGATGAACGCGATGAACACGACGAGTGCCAGCACGAGCGGCACCGAGATGTTCGCGGTCGCGGCGTACAGCGCGAACGACGGGATGTGGGCGCCGAACAGGTTGAACTTTTCCTCGGTGTTCGTCGGGAGTGGCAGATAGCCGACGAGGTTGCAGAACCAGATGAACAGGAACAGCGTTCCCAGGAACGGGAACCACCTGGCCGCCATCGAGTCGGGCATGTTGCCGCGGGTGATGTTGTTCCGCATGAGCGAGTAGATGACCTCGACTGCGGTTTGGATCTTGTTCGGACGCGCTTGCATCCGCCCCGCGATCCACACCATCGTGACCACGGTCAGCACCGCCGCGAGGAACAGGTAGAGCACGGCTCGGTTGATGCTGAACACCCCGAGGCTCACCCAGTTGACGATCTTGAACTCGTTCTGGATCTGGAACGTGTTGTTCTTGTGCTGGCTGAAGCCGTAGACGAGCACGAGCAGGACGAACACGCCGATGTAGAAGCCGAAGCAGGCGAGCAGGATCTTCTGGGTCTTGCTCATCGCTGCGATCTCGGGCGGTTCAGGAACGACAGGAGCAACTGCATCGTGAACGCGAACACGATCACCACCAACGCAGTCAGCCCGGCGTCCCGGCCCGAAGCGTTGCGGACCAGGATCACTGCGATCGCCAGCAGAAACAGCCGGCCCAGCAGGTAACCGAGCCGGAGCGTGATCTCGGTCCTCGGGTCCTTGAGCGCCAAGCTGGCGCGGTCGACGGCGACCCCGACGGCGCGCAATGCGATCCAGGCGCCGGCGCCGACCAGGTATCCGACGGCCGAGACGCCGATCAGCAGCATGATCGGGGCGGCCACCGCCAGCACGACCACGTCCAGATATGCCAGGACGGGGGCGGGAGCCTCGGACGGAGCGGGTGCGCTCAGGGACATGGGATCAATTTTTTGGAAGCGGGAATCGGTTGTCCGTCTTTGTGACGATGGGAGCTATGCAAGCTGAGGGCCAGTTGTCGGTGGGACGCCGACCGAGCGGCGCCACGGGACAGCCAAGTGTCAACAGGCACTTGCCCGCGGACGATTTACTGTCCATCCCGAGGATGGGGCCCCCAAGGGTAGCGTGGTAGGCGCGAGCTTAGCGTGCTGACTAAGGCGCCGCCGCGGGGCCGCCGACAATTCCCCGACGCGCCGCCGTCAGGCGCCGCCGACAATTCCCATTACGTCTCGCGCCGCAGCGATGGCTTCGGCAGCTGGCCCTCGGCCCACATGGCGGCGATTCCCGCCCGCGGCAGCCCCAGCGCACCCTGGTAGACCAGGTACCGCGGTTCCCAGCGAGGGAAGAACTTGGCGTTGAAGCGGTACAGGCTCTCGATCTGGAAGAACGGGTTGCCCAGCGCGATCAGCTTCCCGAGCCACCGCTCCAGCCGCTTCTCCGGGCTGTGCATCCACTTCGCAAATGCCGCGAAGTTGAGCGACAGCTCCTCCAGGCCACGCTCGCGCAGCAGCTCGATCGCCCGCACAACCAGGAACTCGGTCATGCCGTTCGGAGTCGTGGGGTCGCGGCGCATGAACGACAGCGACACCGCCGGGCGTCCGTAGCAGGGGACGAAGTGCAGCACGCCGCGGATCGCGCCTTCAGCGTCTCGGGCGATCACCACGAGCGTGTCGTCGTTGTGCTGGCCCTGTAGGGAATCCATCGCCATCGAGAAGCCTCGCTCCGGCGCGCCCTGGCGGCCCCGCTCGAGCACTTCCTCGACCTCCTTGAGGGTGTCCTGGTCGAGTGCGCGCAGCTCGCACAGCTCGGCGCTGAAGCCGGCCTTGTCGAGTCTGGTGACCGACTGGCGCACCTTGCGGATCGGCCGA